>Ga0182006_1001874_pt1 | contig 12034 bp, 11 predicted proteins | sample Sormic07211104_1_FD_123022 | JGI IMG/M metagenome (GOLD analysis project Ga0182006, IMG submission 123022) | Rhizosphere microbial communities from Sorghum bicolor, Mead, Nebraska, USA - 072115-104_1 MetaG | ecosystem: Host-associated > Plants > Roots > Rhizosphere | place: USA: Nebraska...
AATACATTGGCTCGATGAATGACCTGCATTGCATTTTTTGATTAACACCTAAAAATAACACTTTGGTCTTCGGCTCTTTTTGGTTTCGATATAATAGCCAACTGAAATTTCATGCGAGCCATAATCATAATTGCTCAGTTTATTGAGGCTGTAATCATAACCATAACCAATACGCAGGTTAGATCTTATAAACAATTCGCTGATGAAACCAATTGCTGCTCTACTGGTTAATCCGCGCTGCAGGTTCTCTTTAGGATAAATTTTCACCGAAGTGCGATAAACCGCACCAATCCAGAAACGCTCTTTTACCAATAAAAAGGCATTTAAATCTAATGAAGTTGGCCCGTGTAAATCGTCTTTAATTAAAAAGGTTGGTTTAAAAACGAAATCATCATTTATTGGTAAGGCGACCCCAGCACTCAAGTAAAAATGAGGCTGAATTTTTACGTTTAAAGAATTGTAATCGGCAAATACAGATAAGGTTTTTGACAAGAGGTTATTTGCCGAAAAACCGATAAAAAACTTTTCATTTGAATAATGGATACCTGCGCGTATATCGGGCATAGTCTGACTTATTGATCCATTGGGGATACGGTTATCGCCCATTTCGATAGGATCTAACAAATTGCCGTTTAAGGAGGTCTGAATTACACCTACGCCTATACCAAAAGCAAGGATGTTTGTTTCGGTTCGATCGAGTTTTATCCTATAAGCGAAGTTTGCCGATGCATTTAACGTATTTTGTGCACCTATTTTATCCTTGGTTACAATCATACCCAGGCCTAAACTTTCGTCGTTTATCGCTTCGTCGGCAGATATAGAAAGCGTTTGTGGTGCTCCCCGAACACCAGTCCATTGGGCTCTCGCAAAAGCCTGAAGGTAAAGCTCTTCCTTATAACCTGCATATGCAGGATTGATGTACATGTTATTAAAAACATATTGCCCAAACTGGGCATCTTGCTGCGCAAACACCTTAACGGATGATATCGTAATGATCAAAACAAGATGTATCCTTTTCAAAATATTCATGTCTGTATTTTGTTTTATTTACCTAATTACGGTTACATAACCTTTGTAATCTTGCCAGTTTGCTGATCCGTTTCTAACTTTAACCACATAAAAATAAGTTCCATCCGCTAATCCCGGAGCAGTCCAGTCGTTCTGATAATGATTGGATTGATAAACCGTGCTTCCCCAGCGGTTAATGATCGTTATCTCGTTCGATTCAAAAGATTCCAGGTGTTCAATATAAAAAGTGTCGTTCTTGCCATCCCCATTAGGCGTGAAAACATTTGGTATTCTTAAACCTGAAATCTCTTTTTTATCAGTTGATGTATTATTGGCTAGGTTAGGATCAAATTCTGTTGCGGTTACAGTAGCGGTATTGGTTACCATTCCTGATTGTTTAGATCTTACTTTAATGATCAATTCTGCAAACTTGCCATTAGCCAGTAAGGGAATATTCCAGTTAATGGTTCGGTTTAGCTGATCGTAGCTCGCTACTCCATCTGTTGGTTGGGCCAGGTTTTCTAAAGAGAGGTTATCAGGCAGCGCATCTTTAATTATCAGTTGAGTGGCATCATCCGTACCATTATTTCTAACATTTAAGTAATATTCAAAAACCTGGTCGCTCACTACAATCTTTGATTCTGATCGCTTTGTTATGGCTACATCCGCAATAAGCTGCGGCAATACCAGCACCTCTATTTCATCTGAGATATCGGATGTACAACCAAATTGATTTACTGTAGCTACTTTATAAATGCCGGCCGTGGCGGTGATAAGTGTTGCTTTGTTTTGACCGTTTACCAATACATCATCCTTATACCATATGTACATAGCAGCCCCTGCCGAATTTGCACGCAAAACCACCGACGACCCTTGTCTGATCGTAATGGTCTGCCGCCCATAGGGAGCAATATGGCCCATCGCTGTTTGAATAAAAAACAAGAGCAAAGCCAAAGCCAGAAAGGAGGATATCCTTAGCTTCATTTATACAACAATCATCAGAAAAACTAAATCAGCCTAGAAAGTAACTGCTGTTGCCGTTCCGGTGATGGTTCCTGGAGTAATGGTTGGTTTTACAGGTTTAGCAGTTACCGTAACATCATGATCTGCCCACTGTGGACAATATTTATTGCCATTAATTACATAACCTACTTTTAACCGATGTGTTTTTGTTCCAACAGTTGCTGGAGCCGATGGTGTATAATCTTTTGCTGTAGCGCCTGATATAGCCGTTTCTACTCCTCCGGTTACTGTATACCACTGATATGCCAATGATGTAATCGTTGGATCTTCAGGATTAGTCACAGCACCAACCTGCGCCAATGGACTCTCAAGACAAAAGTTAGCTGGTGTAAAATCAACAACCAAAGGTTTAAGCACATATACCGGAATTTCCTGTAATTCAGATTCGCAGGAGCCAGGCGTGGTTGATTTAGAACTTAAATAATAATAGCCTGTGTTTAAATCGGCCGCTGCGATTTTGTTTCCCGAAACTAAAGTAACACCTGTACTTGGCGTAGTAGTTTGCGTTGCACTGTATTTAACAATCCAGTCTTCTCCAGCTGGGGCAGCAGGTAAAGTAAGATCCGATCCTTTGCAAAAAAGACTAACTCCGCTCGTAGTTGGTAGTACCTGAGCTGATACTTTTGAAAATGTGCAGATTAACAGGAATGTAATTGCTAAAATTGCTTTTGTAATTGAATTGTTCATGGGGACGATTTTTTTTTGTTTGATTAATATTGTGAATTAGTTTGCACCAACACATGCGGTGCTGATGGCTTTGGATTTATTTTAATATTGAAATTAATTTGAGTACTGCAACCTGCCGCATTTTTAATGGTCAATACACCAGAATGGATACCCACTGCAGCATTTACTGGAACATTAAGCGGAATATTTCCCGCTGGCAAAGTTTGATTGGTAACTGGATCAAAACCTGGCGTATTCCAGGTAATGCTATACGTAGTAGGACTGTTTAAAGCGTTGGTGTAAGGGAGTGATGAGGTGGTAAAACCCTGACAGATTTCAGGTTCGGTGCCCAATGTTAAATTTGGAAGCCCGTTTACGATGACAATAAAATCGGCTGTTTTCTCTGCGCAACCCTTTGCTGTAGCTGTTATAGTTGCTGTTCCTGCGAATGTATTATCCCAGGTCACTTTTCCACTGTTTGCATCAATAGTACCTGCCGCTAAGGGTAGCATAGAATAAACTATGCTTGTGGCATTTGTTGCAGTTGCAACATAGGTATCGGTTCCGGTACCAGCACAGCGTTTATCGGTTAATCCGGTGTTAAAAGCAGGTGTACTTACATTTCCATTTACCGTTATTGAGCCTGTTGTAGTGAATGGAGTTCCTGTAGTATTAGAAACGGTATAAGTTTTTGGTGGGCCTGCGGTAGTTGGCGTGCCAGAAATGGTAACTTTTTTAGGAGATGAACTATTGGTATAAGTTATCCCGGCTGGTAACCCTGTAACTTGAATACCGTTTGAGCCTGAGGGAATATTGATAATAATATTGTTCATAGCTGTTCCTACACATACTTCTCTATCATTAGAGCCAGTTATGGTACTGGCTGAGCTCTGATCGTTAGTGGTTACCTGATCAGGCTGCGAGCCGGTAATGGTTGCTGTATTAATATTAGTTCCTGTTGCTACAACTTTTGCTGTAATGCTTAAGGAGATACCGGCATTACTGGCCAAATCGCCAATAGTCCATATGCCCGAAATAGGATCGTAACTCGTGCCCGATGGCGCTATGCTCGATACATAAGTAAAGCCGCTGGGAAGCAGGTCTGTAACCGATATACCAACCGCATTGCCATCGCCTAAATTTTCGGCCTTAAGCGTAAATACTACATTGCTGTTTAACTCTGGATAAGGGATATCAACTGTTTTGGTAATGGCGCGGTCGATATTACAAAGTGAAACCTTTATTGGGAGAGAAGGTGCACTCAGCCCACAATCTAAACTATAACTAACCGAATAATTGCCAGACTTACTAGCCACATAAATATTGGTATTTGCACCACTTATCGGAACTTCGTTAAGGTACCATTGATAATTGGAAGCATTTGGGGTTGCTGTAAGTGTGGCTGATGCACAGTTGGTTTGTGATACCACTGGCTGAGCGCCCTTTTCGGGAAAACGTGAAATGAAGTTAGACATCGAAAAAGCACTACTTTGCTGTACCATAGAAACAGTAAGCCTGCTGGAACTTGTTATTATAATTGTATTTGGCGATCCAATATTAGTACGTGTAAAACTAATTAGAGATAAGCCCGTACTACCTAAAGATTTACGAGTACCTATACCTGTTATAGTTTCTATATCCGTATTGTTGTAAAGCGGAGTGCCATTTGCATTAAGATAAATTCTATCCGCGCTACTGGTAATGATATAGCCAAAATAATCGAGGTTAGTAGTTTGAACATAAGCAGTAAACTTTGAGGTTTCAACTCGCTTTGATCCCGAGCAACTGGATATTGGGACTAAGGTAGCCACATCCACTTCACAACCTGCACCGCCAGAAGCGCCCGCTGTGCCTGAAAAAACTTCAATATTTTTTGTTGCTGAAATCCAGGTTGAAGAATATCTTCCCGTGTTACTTGAGGGGTCATATGGGCTACTCAGATAGCCATGATTAAAGGTTTGTTTATCTCCCGCTTGTGCCAAATTGTAGGTTGTGGTGCCTTTTTGAATACCATTTTGATCAAAATGTATCACTGTAAAGCTGGTGTTTGCCTCAGTTGCAATTACGGTGGTTTGCTCTGCAGTTGTATTACCCTCACCTCTAACCACCACATATTCTTTACCTAAGGAGGCAATAGGCGGAATTGGATTATAAGCACCGTCTCCACAGCCTCCGGGAGCATCCAGATCTGCAGCGGTATTCATTACCGCCGATCCCGACGATTCTACCAAGGTTCCCATCGGGGCATTGAATAAATAACTTTGTCCGGCATTTAACGTTGCCTTTGCTACTCCAGCTATTTTAACAATCGTATTATTTTCGATGGCCATAATGCTGTAGATCGGCGGATGAGCATTACCCGCAAGATCACCGTCCCGATAATAACCTACGCGGAAGGACGTTCCAATTGCCGCATCACCAAAGCTAAAAAGAGAGGCGTTACCCTTAATATCTGTATCCGTGCCATCAGTTCCCAAATTATCTGATGCTACATTTCTTAAATTCACTGAAATAGATCCAGTAGCCTCTACTATTAATCCGGCCCCGCTCAGTACCTTATTTAATTCATGCTCGGGTGCATCTTTAGGTAGTCCCGTAAAGCGATAAACAAAAGGCGTTCCTTGAACGCAACTAAAAGTTGTAACAATAGTGCCATCGCTTTTATATATTGTTCCGGTAACAGTTCCGATATCTGATGTAATAACAATTTCATTGGCCTTACTCCAATATTGCCATGGTGCAGGAGCAATATAATGTTTAGCGTAACTGCTTGCAGATGATTTTTTTATGGTTATTGCGCTGGCTTTTAAAGGAACAGGGATTGGTAAATTGTTAAAGCTTGTATTTATTACGGTTTTAATTTCATGGCGTGCAAATGCAATATTTGCTGAGCAGAGCAATATTAATCCCAGTAACCCGTTAAATAAAAATAGCAGAAAAGCCTTAATCATAAATAACTTGTTGGAACCCTTATGTAGCTTAACATGGATCTAACAATTCATTAAAAGCTGAGCACTTTTAATAAATTTTAGCATAACAAATCACTTACCTATGTAGCGTAGGTTTAATTTATTGTTAGTTCGAATGTGTCAGTTTGTTTGGTTCTTTTGGTCGAAAGTAATTAAAAAAATGCACTAAAAAATGCCCCTAATATTAATTTTTAATGTAGTCTAAAGCCATTTAAATGCATCTTTTGCATAAATTTAATCAGCTGTATTTCTACTTATACGGGTTAGGTTAAAAATTGATTATTTTATTTCTCGTCATTTAATTTTTTTTATAGACAACTTATTTTGAGTCAATTAATTATGCTGTTTTTTGAAGTCTAAAGTATAATAAACAGCATCCAGATGAGAAAAAATGATTTTTTTTATAAAATAATGTGATTGGCATAGAAATACGACCTTATTTATAACTTAAAAGCTATAAGCCTATTGATCCCCCATTAAAAACTACCGCTGTACAGTAGAAGGGATCTTATAGTGTTTTGATTTTCATTTCATTCATCCATGCCATTACTGTTCAAGCCATTTTATCGGCTCTCGTGGCATTTTTAATCAAAACCATGGCCTCCGGTAGCGTAGATATGCATTTCGGCCTTTACCCCGTTGTTTTTAAGTGCCTGATAATAGTTTTGAGTATTAGCAACAGGTACTACTTTATCATGACTACGATAATCAGATCATTGGGCAATCAGTATTTCGATGTATGCGTAAATAATGACGAAAACCTTAAACACCCCGATGGAATTCAGGAAAATCCTTTCCGCTTTTATTGGAGCGTACACACTAAGAGGCTAATTTATGATTTACTTGAGTGTGCAATACAAGCTCAAAAATCTTTTATCGAAACGAAGGTTTTTAAGCATGATGTTATATTCAGCATTCAATTGGCATCTCAAATAAACTCACTGGCTTATGATGATAGTGTGCAGGAAGCTGATCGGTGTTGCTTAATTCATATAGTCCCAAAAAATCGAATCCAAATTTTTGGTAATGCCGAATCAATCCTTTATTTTCACCAACAGTATCTAATCTAACAAAGCGTTTACCGTTTTCTTTCGCGTATTGTTTTGCCCAGTTTATGATTGCACCCACCAGGTTCTGCCCCCTGTAATCGGGATTTGTAGCAATGCGGTGAATGTAAATAGCTGGGTCGAGGTTCTTTTCTTCCCATATCTGTGGATCGCTAAAAGTAGTTGCCCAAATACAGGCTATCTGTCCGTTAATAATTATTTTCCATTGCCTTTTTTCCCTAATCTCTGTTTCGATTAACGAAAGTTCAAACTTGGGCCAATGAACGCTATATTTTGTTTTCTGGAAATCCGTTGCGATTTCATATAAGCGGAAGATTTCTGCAATATCATATATTTTACTATTTTCTATCTTCATGGTTATGGCTTAGGTTTTTAATGAATGGTGCGAGCTCCCTTTCAACAGCGTTGCTGCTGTTTTCGAGATGCGTTACAATATTTTTACGTTCCTGCTCCGATTTGTTCTGACTTAATTTTTTCGTCCCCCGTAGATTGTTTACTTCCAGTTCGAAAGCTACAATTCCGCGCATCATACCCTGTTTAAATTTTTCTGAAAGACTATCCCATTGTACAATGTATTCCTTTTCATAATAGAGAATCATTTCTTTCAATGCTTGTTCTTTAGCTTTTTCATCGCTAACAATAGTGGCTTTACCATAAGCATGTATGCTAATATAATCCCATGTGGGTACACTTTCGTGTTTTTCGTAATGGCTGGGAGAGATATAAGCATGTGGCTCGGTGAATATAATAAGTGATGTATACTGCTCAATGTATTTTACCTGCTCATTGGCATGCGCAAAGTGACCGCTAATTAAGACCTTTCCATTTATCTCGTTTACAACAAAGGGTAACTGAGTGGCTATGGGTAAATTATTGTAGCTGGTAATAATCGTGGCAAAGCTATATCGCTTCATAAAGGCAATTTGCTCATTTTGGTCATCAAACTTAAAACGATTGGATGTTAACATTTTATTAGATTTTGAAGGGTCGAATACGGTTATTTAGCGAATTTTTTTGAGCCTGCAACGCAAAGGATTACGCCCATTGTAATGGATAGCATCCCCATAGTTACTTTTTCATGGAGTAGGATAGTTGCAAGGGCTAACCCAAAAAAGGGCTGTAGAAGCTGGAGCTGTCCAACTGCTGCAGTTCCACCTTGTGCAAGTCCTCTATACCAGAAAATAAATCCGATGAACATGCTAAAGAGCGAGATATAGGCCAGACTCAGCCAGGCTGCCGTACCCACCTCAGCAAATGAAGCTGGTTGGTAAATGAACATTAAGGGTAACATGAGTGGGAGCGAGAGCATAAGTGCCCAGGAGATTACCTGCCAACCACCCAATGTTTTAGATAATTTTGCACCTTCTGCATAGCCAAGTCCGCATAGTACAATTGCCAGTAACATTAAAATATCGCCAGTTAGTTCGGCATTAATTCCCTGATAAATGGCGTAGCCAATTACCAGAAAGCTGCCTGCAATTGAGAAAAACCAGAATACGGGTTTAGGACGTTCGCCTCCGCGTAAAACTGCGAAAGCGGCTGTAACCATGGGCAAAAGGCCTAAAAATACCAGAGAATGTGCCGAGGTAATGTGTTGCAAAGCAAGCGCGCTTAACAATGGAAAACCGATTACCACACCCAGCGCTACAATTATCAGCGAGATTAAATGTTTGCTTGATGGTCGTTTCTCTCTAAATGTAATTAATACTCCCATTGCAAGCAATGCAGCTATAGTGGCACGGGCAACGGTTACGAAAATAGGGCTCATATCCATTACGGCTAACCTTGTGGCTGGCATAGAGCCGCTAAAGATCAGTACGGCGATAAACCCATTAAGCCAACCACTCGAAATATGCGCTTTGTTTAGTTCAGTTCCTGTTTCTTTCATGTCTTTTCATTTCTTAACTCAAAGGTGCAAAGCTTAAAGCGATAAATACAGTATCAGTTTTGTATATTTGTATGGATACAGTTTGTCGGTTATGGAGAAAGTTTACAGGTACAATGAAATAGCAAGCGGAATTGCCACACAAATTAGGGATGGTATTCTGCGATCGGGAGATAAACTTCCTTCTGTTCGAATGCTCTGCAAAGAATATGCAGTAGGCATGAATACAGCAAAACGTGTGTTTTTGGAATTGGAAGCACAATCGTTGGTTGAAGCTAGGCCACAATCGGGTTTCTTTGTAAGCAAAAGTAGGGTAGACCGCCTTCCACTGCCTGCAGTTAGTAAACCCTCACTAATAGCAAATCACCATGAGCCGAGCGAACTGAGTACGCAGGTGTATTCTAGTATTGGCCGGGATGACTTAACCCTTTTTTCAATTGGTGTCCCATCAGGAAGCCTGTTACCATTGGCAAAACTCAAAAAGGAGATACTTTATGCTACACGGGCCCTTAAAGAAGGGGGCGCAGCGTACGAACCACTTCAGGGCAATGTTAAATTACGAAGAATGGTTGCAGTACGATCGTTAGGCTGGGGAGGAAACCTCCATGAAGATGACCTGATTACTACTGCAGGGGGAATGAATGCATTGTCTTTTTGCCTGATGGCTTTGGGCAAACCAGGCGATACTGTGGCCATAGAAAGTCCCTGTTATCCCGGAATTCTTCAACTGGTAATCAGCTTAGGTTTAAAAGTACTCGAATTGCCCACTCATCCGGTTACGGGCATTGAAATAGATGCACTTAGGAAAGTAGTATCGAAAATTGATATTTGCCTGTTGATTCCCAATTTTAATACGCCGTTAGGTAGTTGTATGCCCGATGCGCATAAAAAAGAAGTTGTTCAGCTTTTGGCAGCAAATAATATTCCGCTTATTGAAGATGATATTTATGGCGATCTCTATTTCGGTACGCAACGACCAAGATGTTGTAAATCATTTGATACAGAAGGCAATGTGCTTTGGTGTAGCGCAGTTTCGAAAACCTTGGCGCCAGGATACCGTGTAGGTTGGGTAGCTCCCGGAAAGTATAAAGAAAAATTACTTAAGCTAAAACTGGTACATGCCCTTGCTTCAACCTCTCTTATTCATGAGGCCGTTGGAAATTTTCTAAAAACCGGACGGTATGATCGCCATTTGCATGAACTCCGTCGTACCTTACAGCACAACTATCAGCATTATATCGATGCAGTTACAGAATATTTTCCTGAAGGTACTAAAACAACCCGGCCGCAAGGTGGACTGGCTATATGGATAGAATTTAACAAAAAAGTTGATGGCATAAAACTGTATGAACTGGCCATGAAACAAAAAATCAGCATTGCCCCGGGCCCGATGTTTACGCTGCAAGATCAATATCAGAACTGTATCCGCCTCTGTATCGGACTTCCATGGTCTGATGAGCTTAAATTTAAACTGAAACAATTGGGTAATCTGGCAAAAATGATGTAACCGGATAATGGTCTTGGCTGAAGTTAGGGACAGTTATAGCTTAATGCCGATATACTACGCTTAATTAAAGGTTTACATTGTCTGAATCAGGAGCGTTTGGCGTTTCGCCTAAAGGCACTATTCCGCAAGCTGCCCATATAAATTTAAAAATATTCAGGAACTCGCATTGGATATCCCTGTCAGACTGTATTTCGTTCTCCATGTTGTGCCGCTTTAATCTATTTATTGAAACATAGAAAGGCTGGTTTTGTGTGAGCGAAGGTAATCCTTTAATGTAAGTTTACTGTTGCCTAAATGTTAAGGAAGATATTTTAAACCTTACCTATTTCGGTGCAATATTTATTTTAAGTACACTAATCAAGTATATCCAATATCAGTATTGGAATCCCTATGGCGTTATGTTATATTTACAACAGTTACCTAATTAGTTTCCAATCGAATACCGTGTTTTCTGATTGATTTACTATTATATCAGTATGTCTCTTACTAAACATATATTTTAATAAACAGAAAATGATATACAATGATCGAAAAGTAATGGATCCTGCTATAAAAAAATGTCTGATTGGCAAACTGCTCAATAACAATATCTCGGTTAGCGAACTTATTGAACTGAGGCCTGAAATTAATGAGTTTGATCTTTCTGAAATTATTCAGCATATCTATGATCTTAATCTGGAGCAAGTAAGAAAAATAGCAGCATTAGCACCTGTCATGGCTAAAGTAGATGCATTAAAAAACAGTCAGCGCAATAGCCGTTTTATAAAAAAGGTAAAAAATAATTTCCGGAAACATATGGCCAAACACAACGGTCTTAAAAACAGGGTAGTGGTAGTCGAGGGCGATTCCTGGTTTAACTATCCGATTCTTTTAAGTGATGTGATCGACTGGGTTTCTATGGAAGAGAATATGGCCGTTTATAGTCTGGCTTCTGGTGGTGATTGGCTGATGAATATGCTTAGTGCCAAAAAATATGTTGAGCAGCTTTCTACACTGCAACCTGATGTATTTATCATTAGCGGGGGCGGAAACGATCTGGTTGGAAACCGGAGAATAGCAGCCATGGTTACACATAAAGGAGACTCTAACGAATTTGAAAATAGTGCATTTGCGAAATACCTCTATCAAAACGCTGCTAATCCACCCGATAAACCAGAAGATTTTAAACGTGGTACCCAGTTCATATCCAAAGATTTTTATGCTTTGCTGGCTTTTTTTCAGCTCCAATATTATTTCATTATAAATGGGATTCTCACTGGAGGAGAAGGCGAAAATGGTAAGTTCCCCGGCATACAGATTATTACCCAAGGTTACGATTACGCCATACCAAGCGATAAAAAGATAGCAGGATATAATCCACTCAAATGGTACCGGCTGTTTGCCAGAACCTTTCTCGGCCACGGAGGATGGTTAAAAACACCCTTGCAGCTCAGGGGTATTTACGATCCCGAAGATCAGCGCAAAATTGTTTATGCCATGATATACCTCTTTAACGAAATGATGATTGATATCGGTCGCATTTTTAGTGAAATGTTAGGTGAGAATCGGGTATTCCATATCGATTCAAGAGGATCTGTTGGCAAAAATGGTTGGACCGATGAATTGCATCCATTGCCCAAATATTTCAAAAAAACAGCAGCAGCCTTTATTCATTGTATTAACAACCCAAATAAACAAGGAAGTGCAGTTGTAGAAGTTGTAAAACAACAATAAGGAGACCAGAAATGAAAAAGATATTGATTTTAGTATTTATCATAGTTTGTGGTGTGATGGCCTTTCAAGGAAATATCCTGCAGCGCTTCAGTGGAAAAGGCATTATTAACTTAGAGCTTGCCAATAAAGATACAGGCGTAGCAATTATTGCACTTTGGAGTGATACCCTTTATGGCGACCAACTCCTTTTAAACGT
>Ga0182006_1001877_pt1 | contig 12023 bp, 9 predicted proteins | sample Sormic07211104_1_FD_123022 | JGI IMG/M metagenome (GOLD analysis project Ga0182006, IMG submission 123022) | Rhizosphere microbial communities from Sorghum bicolor, Mead, Nebraska, USA - 072115-104_1 MetaG | ecosystem: Host-associated > Plants > Roots > Rhizosphere | place: USA: Nebraska...
CGCTTTGGCGAGGGACGGGAATTCGGTATTCGCTTCAACGGTGTCGCTCGTCAGGGCGCAACACCGCTGGATAACCAGCGCTCGCGTACCGACATCGGCGCGCTGTCGCTCGATTACCAGGGCGACCGTCTGCGCGCTTCGTTCGACTTCATCACGCAACACGAAAAGGTCGACGCACCGACGCGCCCGTTTCTGCTGGCCTCCGGCATCGCCATGCCTTCCGCTGCGGATGGACGGCGCAATGTCTCGCAGTCGTGGGGGTGGTGGAAGTCGGATGGGCAGTCTGCACTGGCCCATGCTGAATACGACCTGACCGACAAGACCACACTGTTTGTCGACGCTGGCGGCTCGCAGACCAGCATCGGCCGGCTTTCCGATCAGACACCGACCATCCTGAATGCGACCGGCGATACGCGCTCCACGCCGGGCTACTACAAGTTCCAGGTCAACCGCACGACCGCCGACGCGGGGCTGCGCTCGCGGTTTGATACCGGCTTCGTCAAACACGCGCTCACGCTGCAGGCGAGCCTCTATCACGACCGGATTGCCACGGCCAACAACCAGGGCACGGCGATCCTGTCGAACCTCTACGCGCCGGTGACCGCGCCCGAGCAGTTCATTGCGGCGCCGGGTTCGGTGCCGAAGACCTCGTCGTCGCAGCTCTCCGGCGTGGCGCTGGCAGACACCATGAGCGTGCTGAACGACCGCCTGCAGCTGACGCTGGGGCTGCGACAGCAGAAGGTGCAATCGGATAACTTCAGCGCGACGACGGGGGCGACGACCTCGTCGTACGACAAGAACGCGGTCACGCCGCTGGCGGGCATCGTCGTCAAGCCATGGCAAGACGTGTCGCTGTATGCCAACTACATCGAGGGCCTGAGCAAGGGCGACATCGCACCGACCACCGCGTCGAACGCGGGCCAAGTGTTCGCGCCATACAAGACCAAGCAATACGAAGCGGGCGTGAAAGTGGACCGCAACGGCCTGCTGACCACGCTGGCGGTGTTCCAGATCACCAAGCCCAGCGGACAGTTGACGGGCACGGTCTACGGTGTGGACAGCGAACAGCGCAACCGCGGCGTGGAACTGAACGTATCGGGCGAGCCCGTTCGCGGCGTGCGGCTGCTGGGCGGCGTGACGGTGCTCGATGCCGTGCTGACCAAGACCAACAATGCCGCAACGGTCGGCAATCGACCGGTGGGCGTGCCTGATCTGATGGCCAACGCCGGCGCCGAGTGGGACCTGCCCTGGGTGCCCGGTGTGGCGCTCAACGGCAATGTCACCTACACGACCAAGCAGTACATCAACCAGGCCAACACCCAATCAGTGCCGTCGTGGACGACCGTCGATCTCGGCGCGCGCTACACCACCAAGATCCAGGGCAAGTCGACCACCTTCCGCGCTACGGTGCTGAATGTGTTCGATCGCAAGTACTGGTCGGGCGTGGCGTCCTTCGGGACGATATCGCTCGGGGCACCGCGCACGGTGCTGCTATCGGCCTCGGTCGATTTCTGATCCGCCTCGGGAGTCACGCCAATGTCCAAGACTGTGTCGTTTCCCGAAGCTCCCCACAATCATCTGGTTCAGGCACCGATACAGGTGCCGCACCACCTGCCGCATCACTTACCACCATTGCTGGATCCGGCCGTCGCGCAATTGCTGCATACGGCGCCACAAGCATTGCGCGATTGGGTCGAACAATACGGATCACCGCTGAACGTGGTGTTTCCCGAACGGCTCAAGCAGAACGTCGACGCCATGCGTGCTGTGCTGCGGCAGCACAGTGTGCGCTTTGAGATCTTTTACGGCGCCAAGGTCAACAAGTCTCCGGGCCTGGTACGCGCTGCGGTAGAAGCCGGCATCGGCGTCGACGTATCCAGCCTGTACGAGATGCGCGACGCGCTGCTGGCGGGTGCCAGACCGGAGCGTCTGTGCGCGACCGGCCCTGCCAAAACCCGCGCCTTCCACACCACCCTGATCGACAACGGCGCGCTGATCTCCGTTGACTCCATCGCAGAGCTGGACGACATCGAACAGCTCGCGCGGCAGATTGGTCCCAGCCGGCCGGTACGCGTGCTGTTGCGCTATCGCCCCGCGTCGGCCACCGCCAGCCGCTTCGGCATGGGCGCAGACGACCTGCTTGCCAGCATGGAGCGGCTCGCCCGCCAGCAAGACGTCTTCGGCTTCGAAGGCTTTCATTTTCACCTGGGCGGCTATGGCCATGAATCGCGTGCACAGGCGGTGCGCGAACTGACCCGCTTCGTCGATGCTGCACGGGCCTCAGGACTCGCGCCGCGCATGATCGACATCGGCGGCGGCCTGCCGATCCGCTATGTCGATGCGCACGCCTACGAAGCGTTCCTGGGCCAACAGAGCGCCGCCGACTATCGCAACGGAACGGTGCCCGCTTCGTTCTACCCGTACGGGGGGCGCATCGATGCCTGCACGTGGCTGGACCAGTTCCTCTCAGCGCCAAGCGCTGAGGGCTTGTCGATCGCCGGCTACCTCAAGGCCCAGAACCTGACGCTGGCCATTGAGCCCGGCCGCAGCCTGGCTGACCAGACTGCCGTCACGCTGTTCCGTGTCACGCGCGTCAAGCCACTGGCTTCAGGTGACCACGTGATCTTTGTCGAAGGCAGCAGCTTCAGCGCATGCGAGACGTGGTTCGTGTCGGAGTATCTGGTCGACCCGATCGTCGTCCCAGCCGACAAGGCAAACGTTGGCCGCACACCAATGCGGGCTTACCTCGCCGGCCACAGTTGCCTGGATGATGACGTGCTCACCAACCGCCTGATCGATTTTCCCCAAGCCGTGCGTGCGGGCGACCTGCTGGTCTATGCCAACACCGCCGGCTACCAGATGGACCTGCTGGAAAACGCATTTCACCGCCACCCCATGCCGCGCCGGATCGCAGCGACCTTCCAGGCTGCGGACGGCACGGTGGTTTCTCCCGACGATCGATTGGAGTCGACAACATGATTCTGAACAAAGTGACCGAGCTGATCGGTAATACACCGATCCTGCGCATTGCTGTGCTGGGCAAAGACACCCGTCTGTTGCTCAAAATCGAAAAGAACAATCCCGGGGGGAGTATCAAGGACCGCATGGCCCGCAACATGGTCGTGGCCGCCGTCAAGGCGGGGCGGCTGAAGCCGGGCGGCGTGATCGTCGAATCGTCATCGGGCAATACGGGCATCGGCCTGGCGATCGCGGCGGTCGAATTTGGCATGCGCTTCATTGCCGTGGTCGACCACCATGCCGCGCAGGACAAGATCGCCGTGATGCGCGCGCTGGGCGCAGAGATCCGCTACGTGGAAGGCACTTTCCGCGAAGACGAAGTGGCTGTGGTCGAGCGCCAGCGCCTGGCCGCAGAACTGGCCAGCCAGATTCCGGGCGCGGTGTTCATGAACCAGTCGGACAATGCCGCCAATGCCGGTGGCTACTCAGATTTCGTGCGCGAAGTCATCGCAGAGGTGGGCGAGGTGGATGCATACGTTGGCTGCGTCGGCACTGGCGGCTCAATGACGGGCATCGCGCGTGGGCTCAAGGTCCACAACCCGAATACCAAGACGATCGCGGTGGAGCCTGATGGCTCAATCGTATTCGGGCAGCCGGGGCATCCGTACTACCAGTCCGGCACCGGTACTCCGGCCGGCGACACGGTAGGCCTGGTGCTCGACTACAGCTGCATCGATCTTGGCGTACAGGTATCCGACGCTTGCGCGTTCGAGACCGCCCGCTACCTGGCCAAGCGCACCGGCCTGCTGGTGGGCGGCTCGACAGGGGGCGTTGTCTACAAGGCGCTGGAGCTCATCCACAGCGGGTTGATCCGGGGCAACGTCCTGGCGGCAGTGGCCGACGGCGGCGAGAAATACCTGCACACGGTCTTCAGCGAGACGTGGCTGCAGGAGCGTGACCTGCTGGACCCACAGGTGTGGGATCAGCTCGACAGTTGGCTGGGCCAGGACGCAGGTTCGACGCAAGCCACCGATATGCCGCGTGAATTGCCGCGGCTGCATGCGGCATGACGGCCATGGCGGACCTGAACGTCGTCATCTGCGGCGGCGGGCGCACGGGACACCTGTCGGCGGTGCTCTTCAAGCAGGTGCCGGGCGTGCGCGTGTCGCTGCTGACGGGCAACGTAGATGCGGTCGCTGCGTATCAGCAACACGGCGCCCTGACCGTACGCATGCCGGAAGGCCCGGCGCTGACCGCCAGCCTCGATGCGTTCGGCGCAGACCCCGCACCGATCCTGGCCGATGCGGACATCGTCATCATCACCGTGCCCGCGCACGTGCGGCCAGCGTTGTTGGCCTCCATCACGCCGCATCTGCCGGCAGACAAGCCGGTGTACGTGGGCGCTATTCCCGGGTTCTGCGGTTTCGACTGGCTTGCCGAATACGCGCTGGCTGCGCGGCCCAACGTCGTGATCTGGGGGATGAAGGACGTCGCCCACACTGCGTTCGAACTGGAGCCCGGCGTGTCGGTGCGCATGGGCGGCACGAAGAGCGCGCTGTACGTTGCCACCCATGCGCGCGAGAGCGACGCGGCGCGCACCGCGCTGCTCATGCACTTGCAGCGGCTGTACACGTCTTCCGTTGAACTGCTGGACGACTATCTGGAGATCACGCTCACACCCGGCAACCCGATCATGCACAGCTCCGTCGTTTACGGGCTGATCGGCCCGTATGCGCAATGGCATGACAAAGCGTTCGCGCAACGCCTGTGCTGGTGGACCGATTGCCCCGAACTGGGCGCGTACTTCCTGGAACGCAGTGACGAGGAAAACCAGCGTCTGTGCAAAGCCATCGAGCAACGCCTGGGCGTGAGCCTCTCGTCAGTCAAACCGCTCAAGCAGGAAATCATCGAAGCGTATGCGGACCAGATTGCCGACCACGGCACGATGCTTTCCGTGCTGCGGACCAACCGCGCCTACGACGCCATCGAGGCGCCGCTCGTGCCCGCTGCCGACCAGTCCGGCTACGTCATCGACAAGACGCACCGCGCCTTCCACGAGGACGTGGCCTATGGCCTGTCCCTGCTGGTGGAAATGGGCCGCCGCCTGGCCGTGCCGCTGCCGCACATCGAGGAAATCTTTCACTGGAACGTCTCGTACATGGAAGGCCTGCGCAGCTCGGCGCTCGACTACTTCCCCAAGACATGGCCGCAGCGGCTGGCTGCTTGAGACCGAACCCTCCCGAACCGGACCAGATCCCATGAAACCGTCTCTATCGCTACTGCAACCCGACCACGCGTTCTATGCCGACCGGCAAGAGGACGCCCTCTCGACCGCCCGGCACAACGCCCTGCGGCGTATCGTGCGCTGCCTGTTCGCGGAACGGATCATCGATCCGGATACGCTCGTCTTTCCGCCCGATGGACGCAGCGCCTGGCTGCCGCTGTGGCATCGGCATGCGCTTGTCTTCTTCAGCGACCTGACACATGCACCGGCCAACACCTACCTTGCGCGCGGCACCATCACGCTCGTGGAGCGAGACGGCGCCCGCACGCAGATCGATTCGGCGTCGCAACTGCTTGACGTGCTGCGGCCCGCGTTTGATTTTTCGCCCAGCAATGACGGTGTCGAGGGCCTGAAGGCGGACGTCGACAATAGCGTCGACAACGACGCGCTGGCGCGCATCTATCGCGATGCCTGGAACGCCGAGCTGGCGGAACACATCAACGCGGCCGGTGCGCACGGGCTGGTCGACTATCTGCGCCGCCAGCCGCGCGTGCGTGACGGTGCCATCCTGCTCGACCAATGGGGCTCGCTGGAAGGCCACCCGTTCTATCCGACCTGGAAGAGCAAGCCCGATCTGAGCCCACCGGAGGTGGCTGCACTGTCGCCGGAATTCCACGCCACGGTGTCGGTACGCATTGCCGCCCTGCGCGCCGACATGGCGTATCTGGAGCGCATGCCGCACGTGGGCAGCTACCTGGACTGGTTTGCCGCGCAGTTCCCGCAGGTGTGGGCACCGTGGAAGGCCGGTCTGGAAGCGCGTGGCCTCGATCCGTTGGCATGGTTGCCACTGCCGCTGCACAGCTGGCATCTCGAACACTTCGTGCGCAAGGAATACGCCACGGAGATCGAAGAAGGCATCCTGCTGCTCGATGGCCCGGACATCGACACCCGGCCGACCATGTCGTTCCGTACCATGCTGCCGCAACTAGACGGTGCAGCGCCGTTCATCAAGCTGCCGGTGGCGCTGTGGCTGACCAGCGAGCAACGCAGTCTGCAAGCCAAATCGATTCACATGGGGCCGCGCATCAGCACGGTCATCCAGCGCATCCTGGTCGAGGAGCGCGGCTTCGACCAAACGCTGGAGATCTTTCCCGAAGAGGTCGCCTTCCACTACAAGCACGCGGTGCGGCAGGAAGACCGACCCGGCCGTCATCTGTCCGTCGCCTATCGCGCCAGCCGAGAAGCGTTTGAGCGCGCCGATGGCCTGTTTCCCGTGACGGTCGCGGCGCTGCTGACGGAGGCCCCCGGATCAGGCCGACCACTGATCGCAGAGCTGATTGAGCAGGGCAAGGGGCCGGCAACAACGGAAGCCGTGGAAGCGTACTTCCGCCAGTACGCCCGCGTCGTCACGCATCCGGTCATCGGCATCTACCTGTTGTACGGCATCGCGCTGGAAGCGCACCAGCAGAACACGACCGTGCTCTTTGCCGAAGACGGAACGCCGCGCAGCCTGCTGATTCGAGACTTTGGCGACGGCCGGACCTTTGCGCCGCTGCTCAATGCACGCGGGCACGAGCTGAAGCCCTACATCAACCCACCGATCCTGCCCACGGTGTTCACGGAAGACATCGAGCCCGTGCGCACCTTCGTGCTCGACGCCTGCTTCTTCTGCCATCTGCACGAGGTCGCGTTGCTGCTGACGCAGACGTATGGCCTGCAGGACGAACGTCTGTGGAACATCCTGGCCGATGAGACCGCCCGCGCCTTCGATGCCCATGCAGCGCGCGTTGACCCTGCTCTGTGGCAGACCGAGCGCGCCGCGTTCCTGGAGCAGCCCTGGCCCACACGTTCTGTGCTGCGCATGCACCTGCAACAGTATGCGGATTACCGGCTGCAGCACCTGGTACCCAACCCACTGACGTTGCGCAAGCACGAGGCCTGAGCGATGACCGCAGCGCCTTTGGCTTCGCCATCGCCTCTCCCCCCGGATCGCGCTGCACGGCTGATCCACGCGCTGTTCGCCATCCAGTTCATCTCAATGGGTGCGATGGAAATGAGCGGCCCATTCTGGCCCGTGCATCTGAAGGCGCACAGCGCATCGGCATGGCAATTCGGCGTGGCCAGCGTGGCGGTCTACATTGGTCCGATGCTCGGCATCATGCTGACCGCCGCATTCTGGGGCCGTGTAGGCGACCGCTTCGGCCACAAGCTGATGATGGTGCGTGCGCTGCTGGGGCTGGCGCTGACGCAACTGGCGCTGGCGCTCTCGACCGACGTGTGGGTGATTCTGGCGCTGCGATTCATCCAGGGCGCCTGTGCCGGCTATATCGCGCCGGCGCAGACTTACGGCGTCAGCATCGAATCGCCCATGCGTCGGGCACGGCTGTTCGCCTATCTGCAAGTGTCGACCAATCTGGGTTCCCTGGTCGGTGCGGTGGCCGGCGGATGGATCCTCGACCACGCGACGTTCTTCTGGATCAACGCGATCGCGGCCGTGCTGTGTGCCGCGTGCGCACTGGCCGTGGCCGCGATGCTGCCGAACGTGCCTGCACAGCCAGTCGCGTCACCTCCGCCAAGGCGGGAAGCAGCCCCGGTGCGCGTGTCGATCTGGCGCTCTCCACCCATAGCCGGGTTGCTGGCGGTGACCGGCCTGCTGCTGGTCAGTCGCACGCTCACGCAAGCGCCGTTTTCGCTTTATGTCGGCACGGTGTTCGGCGTCAGCAACTGGCTGGTCGGTTTCTGCTATGGGTTGCTGGCGCTGGGTTTCGTGGCATCCGCTTCGCTATGGGCGCGTCACTTTGAAGACAAGCCATTACCCGAGGCCCTGCGCCGGATGACACATGTCGCGCTCGCCTGTGCCGTTCTCACGTTGGCGGCAGCCTTCACGCGCAGCATCGTCGTCTTCGTCGTCATCCACTTTGCTTGGGGCGTGCTGCTGGGGGCGACCACGCCGGTACTGATGTCGCTTGTGTCCCGCGCCGCCGGGCCACAGCGGCAGGGTCACACGCTGGGCATCGCGCAGAGCGTGACGCAGTTCTCGTCCATCACCGGCATCGCACTGGGCGGCTGGCTCAGCCAGGCGGCCGGCTTGCAGTACACGTACTTCTTCGTCGCCGCGGCCTATGTGCTGTCGTTGGCCGGCATCCTTCTGCTCAGGCGTGAGGACACCGTTGCCACGCATGCTGAGGCCATTACCGGCCAATCGTGAACACGCGCCGGGGCAGAAGCCCGGTGCCTCCCCTTCCATTGAGGTAGCCATGCTCGACCTTACCCAACTGCGCGCCGACACACCCGGCGCCGATGAGCTGATCCACTTCAACAACGCCGGCGCAAGCCTGATGCCGCGTGTGGTGCTCGAGACCGTCATCGGGCATTTGCAGCGCGAGGCGGTACTCGGCGGCTACGAGGCCGCCGCAGCCGCGAGCCAGCGGCTGGAGAACGTCTATGCATCCGTTGCGAGGCTGCTCAATGTGCGGCCAGACGAAATCGCGGTGGTGGAGAACGCCACACGTGCCTGGGACATGGCGTTCTATTCGCTGCCCCTGCGTACCGGCGATGTGATTCTCACCTCCGCCACCGAGTACGCCGGCAACTACATCCCTTACCTGCAATTGCAACGGCAGCGCGGCATCGAAGTGCGCATCGTTCCCAACGATGCGGCGGGGCAGGTATCGGTGCAGGCGCTGCAAGCCATGCTGGCAGACCCGCGGGTGCTGCTCATCTCACTGCCGATCATCGCCACCAATGGTGGGCCAGTGCAGCCGGTGGAAGTCATCGGAACCCTGGCGCGGGCTGCCGGCGTGTGGTTTCTGCTGGATGCCTGCCAGGGCGTTGGGCATTTGCCGATCGATGTACAGAAGATCGGCTGCCACATCCTCTCGGCGACGAGCCGGAAGTATCTGCGCGGGCCACGCGGCGTCGGCTTCTTGTATGTGGAACGCGAACTATGCGCACAACTGGAGCCGGCTTTCCTCGACCTGCACGCGGCGACGCTGCAAACACCCACGCATTTCGAGATTCGACCCGGCGCGCGCCGCTTCGAAAACTGGGAATGCAACGTCGCCGCCAAGCTTGGACTCGGCGCCGCCGTTGACTACGCGCTGACCATCGGCATCGCCCCGATGTGGGCGCGCATCCGCAGGTTGGCTGAGGATTTGCGTACACGGCTCGCCCATATCCACGGTGTCAGCGTGTGCGATACCGGCGCGATCAAGTCGGGCATCGTCACGTTCACGCTCGATGCCTGTTCAGCGCAGGCAGTGGAACGTGCACTGGCCATGCAAACACGGCGCATCAACGTCTCGCGCACGACAGTCCGCTCCACCATGCTGGACATGCAGGCGCGCGGGTTGCAGGAGATGGTGCGCGTGTCCATCCACGCCTACAACAGCGAAGATGAAATCGACGCTCTGGTCGACGCCGTGAAGAGCTTTGCGCGGGAGATGGCCGATGTACGCTGATTTGACGTACTGCATAGCGCTGAGGCCCACAACGTTCTTCGTGCCATCGGAAGAGGTCGATACCGGCGCGGTGCATCGGTTGGCGGCAAGCATTGAGCGCGCGAGCGCATGGAACACGCTCATCCCTATCGAGCGTGACACCGGCATCGTCATGGACGGCAATCATCGCGTCCGCGCCGCGGCTCTACTTGGCCTGCACCATTTGCCCTGCGTGCTACTGGACTATGCGGATCCGCGCGTATCGGTCACGCACTGGCGAACCGGTGCACCCTTTTGCGTAGACAGCATCCGAGAGCACATCCTGGTCCAGCGGCGCGTGTTTCCTTACAAGACAACGCGGCATCGCTTCTCGCCCGGCTTGCCCACCACGGATATTCCGTTGATCGCTCTAGGTGCCGTTCAAGAATATCGTTCTTGCGGGTGACTACACACGCAGCAACACCGATGCGCACGGCGGCAAGGAGGTATTTCGAGCCATGGCGCCCTCCCCCGACCAGGTCGCGGCCTGCCAGTCCAAGCGAGCCAAACCGCCCGGGCAAAGCTGATATAGTCCCGTCGGCTCCGATTTCTGATTCTTGCGATGTCCTTCGTTCTCCGCCAAACCGTTCTCGCGCTCGCCGCCGCAGCTTCCATTGCGAGCGCTGGGCTGGCTCACGCTCAAACCCCTGCACCGCAGGCGCCCGCAGCGCCCACCGCTGCCGTGGGCGGCACCGTGGCCGAGCTGCAGCAGTTGCTGGCGCAGAAGCGTCTGACCGAACTGCGCACCACCTACAACGGTGACTATGGCACGAGCCTGCTGCTGGTGAACGAAGACACCACCGCCTACGTTGCGCTGTCCTATCGCAAAGAATTGTGGCGCGTATACAAGTTTGCGGCAGTGGCCCCGGCCGACGGTGCGTACGACACACTGGCCCGCCAGACTCGCATCTGGGCCGAAGACGACCTGCGGCGCTCCGTCACCGCCGGCCAGAAAGCTCAGCTCGAGCGCGAAGCCCAGGCCGCCGAACAGCGTGCCGCCTCCCTCGGCCAGGAAGTGCGCATCATGCAAGCGCAGCGCCAGAAGATGCTGGAAGAGCAACAGGCCGTGCGCCAGCAAACCCAGGCATTGGACGTCGAACGCCGCGCCTACAAGGCACAGGTCGATTCGCTGCAGCAGCAGATCCGCGTGCTGGAAAAGCAGCTCAACGACCCGCACTGGACGACTGCTCCGTAGTCTGTCTTTATCTACGCGGTATGACCCCTCCCCAGCGTGCCGCATCAGCGGCGCGCCGGCGGCTGCCCGGCGCGACACACTTCTCCACGAATTTCGGAGTTGTCTGATCGACCGTCTTCCAACCGGCTCTTAGCATTGCAGCTGTTCCCGTGGGTGGCCAGAGCGCCTTCTGCGGCCATCAGCGGAGACGGTCTTGGATTCCCTCAACTTCACCATCGACGGACAACTGGGCGTACCCGGCTTCGTACGCGTGCCGCCGCCGTTTGGCACGCCACGTCACGCCGCCCGCACAATCCACTCCACACTGGCGCGCGTGCAGAACGATGAGCAGTTGGCCATGGCCGAAACCGAACGCCAGGCGCTGCGCGCGCAATGGCGCCAACGCCTGACGGCCGTCGCGATCGGAGTAGCATGCACAGCGGCTGCCGCGCTAATCGGCTCACATACCGGTAAGCGCTCGCAACCCGCGCTCCACATCGACCCGGCGCAGCACGCGGCCATCGCACAAGCGCCCGTGCCGAGCGTGCCTCCAGAAGTGATGGCCGAGGATGCCGTACCGACCGTCGCAGCCAACACCGACCTTGATCAGTTTGGGGCGAGCCCGGCCAAGATGGAGGTCGGACAAACGCCTGAGGCACAGTCCAACATCATCGCGCCGGCCGATGCCGAGCCGGAAATCCGCACCGCACCCGTTCCCGCAAAATCGCTAGACAAGCCTACGAAACCGCGTACGCTTGCGCGCGCAAGCGGCCGCACAGCGGCGCCCGCTGCTGCACCTGTTCAACCGGCTACGACGATTTACGATGAACCCGTGCCTCTCGACACCTATCGCGCAATGACTAACACGGCGGCAATCACCTCCACCTACGTCGCGCCGGGCACCTCAATGCATTTCGAGCTGCAACGCCACACGCGCCTGACCGACTGAGTCTGCGCGTATCTCCCACCCCAACCGGGCGGCAGGTGCCTAGTGCAGCTGGCCGCCCGTTTCGCGTACGTCCTGCAGTGTGCGCAGCGTCGTCTCGAAGGCGATACGCAAGCCGGCAACGACGGTGTCGTGCGCCATGCTCGGCTGCCCGGGGTGCTTGGCCGCCTGCGATGGCAAATACGGGATATGGATGAAGCCGCCGCGCGCGGGCAGCTTGTGACGGGCGATGGCATGCATCAG
>Ga0182006_1001878_pt1 | contig 12007 bp, 10 predicted proteins | sample Sormic07211104_1_FD_123022 | JGI IMG/M metagenome (GOLD analysis project Ga0182006, IMG submission 123022) | Rhizosphere microbial communities from Sorghum bicolor, Mead, Nebraska, USA - 072115-104_1 MetaG | ecosystem: Host-associated > Plants > Roots > Rhizosphere | place: USA: Nebraska...
CAAGCTGGAAATCGATCCTGACTTTTTGGCAACCGAGGAAGCGCACGCCCACGAGCATAGCGGCGACGACTGCGACCATCCGTCCCACCAGCATGAAGGACATGGCCACCATGACCACCACCACCCGCATCACGACGATGAGATCGCCGCTTTTGTTTTCAAAAGTGAAAGGCCGTTCGATACCGCGCGCCTGGATGAATTCCTGGGCGGCCTGGTGCAGGTCTACGGACCGCGCATGTTGCGCTACAAAGGCGTATTGTTGATGGATGGGGCCGACCGCAAGGTGGTGTTTCAAGGCGTGCACCAGATCATGGGCAGCGATGTCGGCGGCAAATGGGACGCAAATGAGACACGCGGCAGCAAAATGGTCTTCATTGGCAAGAATCTGCCGAAAGACATCTTTATTCGCGGTTTGGAGCAATGTTTGGTATAAACTATGGCAGTTTTGCGCTGGGAAATCACTGGATAGCGGGCCAACCACACCATTGCTTGGCCGCTGATTTAAGGGAGAGGACCATGAACCTGACCGTTAAAAAGACCGTTGCCAAGAAGGCACCGGCTTCGCTAGGCAAATCGACGCCGAAAGCCCGGCAGGCTGCTGCTCCCGCCAGCAGTAAGGTTAAGAGCGCAGTGAAGAGCACTGCAAAAAGCGCGGCCAGCAGCGTAAAAGTAGCTGAAAAACCAGCCAAACTCTCCGCCAAGGCGCCGCGGAAGACCGAGCCTCCGGTTGCCACCGCAAGCAAGGCTGTACCCAAAGTTGCCAAACCCAGTCCCAAACCTGTTGTAAAATCCCTAGCCAAGAAAACGGCGATTGCCAAGTCATCCTCCGCTGCGGCGGCAGACAAGGCAGCGCGCAATACCCAGGCCAGTAGTTCTGTAGCAAAGAAACTGAGTTCCCCAACGGCCAGATCCGGCGCCAGCAGCACCAGCAACAAGCCCGCAAGCGCCGGATTAACGGATAAAATTGAAAAAAACGTCGTATCGAAAGCAAGCGAAGTGGCTACTAAAACAACCAAACCAACATCTGATTCCATTCTGTTGACCGAAGAGCAAATCCTCAAGATGAGCGAAAAGGACTACATGAATGAAGCGCAACTGGCTTTCTTCAAGGCGCGTTTGCAGCAGCTAGAAATCGACCTGCTCAAGAACGCCGGAGAAACCACGGAACACTTGCGCGAAACCGTCCTGGTGCCCGATCCCGCGGACCGCGCGACCATCGAAGAAGAACATGCGCTGGAACTGCGTACCCGTGACCGCGAGCGCAAGCTGCTGAAGAAAGTGCAGCAATCGATCGCTTCGATCGATGCCGGCGAATACGGCTGGTGCGAAGAAACCGGCGAACCGATCGGCATTCCACGTTTGCTGGCGCGCCCGACCGCCACCCTGTCGCTGGAAGCGCAACAACGCCGCGAACTGAAACAAAAGCTTTACGGCGATTGATTCCCGGAGCGGTCCGGCTGCGGGAAAACACTAGCCAGAGCAACGGCCTTGCTTTCCCTGCCTGACCGCTGTCGCTTTTCCTGCTGCCGTGTCCCGCTTATCCAGATTCCTTGATGCCAGCCCAAGCCCTCCGTTCGAGACGCCTCCAGCACGCTGCCCCGGCGCCAGTGCTGGCGCTTGTGCTGATATGCGCGATCCTGTTCTCGCAATGGCTGGGACTGACGCATAGCATTGTCCATGCGGCCTGGGAAAACAAACAGTCGACCAGCCTGACGCACATCACGTCGGTAATCGAACGCGTCATCGAAGGCGGCGGCAAAGCGCATCACTCTTGCGCAGCGTTCGACGACGCCACCCTGGCGGCGGCGATCTACTCGGTCCCCCTGAACCTGCCGCCCCTGCCTGGCAAACACCTGCTGGCCTTGTGGCAGGCATTCGCTTCCTGGGACGCCCCGTTCACCTGCCACTTTTCACCACGCGCACCACCTCGTTCCTGACAGGACGCAGCCAAGCGCTTCGCTTATCCCGAAGCATCACACCATTTATCGCCGTCGCCCGGATGCCGGACCACGGGTGATCGATCGCGTTCTGACGCGCGTATTCCGCATCGATCCGGAAGCCGACGGCCATTACCTGTCTAGGAATCATCATGCTTGCCCAACGTACGCTGTTATCCAGCGCGGTCCTGTCCGCGCTGGCCGTTCTATCATCCACCGCATCGGCCCAGGCCGACACTGCCGGACAGGCCAGGGCCTTGCCGCCCATCGTGGTCAGCGCCAGCCCGCTCAATGCCAATGTCGACACCCAGATCCTGGCCCCGGCCAAGGTATTGTTCGGCGAAGAATTACGCAACAAGACCGGCGCTTCGCTGGGCGACACCTTGTCGCAGGAGCTCGGCGTGTCGGCATCCGGCTTCGGCGCCGGCGCCTCCCGTCCGATCATCCGCGGCATGGAAGGTCCGCGCGTCAAGATCCTGCAAAACGGCATGTCGGTGGCCGATGTCTCCAGCCTGTCCAACGACCACGCGGTAGCCACTGAAGCGGCGATTGCGCGCCAGATTGAAATCCTGCGCGGCCCGGCCGCGTTGCTGTATGGTTCCGGCGCCATCGGCGGCCTGGTCAACGTCGTCAATGACCGCATCCCTACCGAACTGCAAAAAGGAATCAGCGGCGAGGCTGAGGCCCGCTATGGCAGCGGCGACAACGGCAGAAGCACGTCGCTGGTGCTGGACGGCTCTACCGGCCCGATAGGCATGCACCTGGACGGCAACTGGCGCGACACCGGCAACTACAAGATCCCGGAACACGCCAACCGCAACGACGCCGGTTCCGCGTCGGGCCGCCTGCCGAATTCCTTCACCCACGAAACCGGGGTCGGCGCCGGCGCGTCCTATATTGCCTCCTGGGGCTATATCGGCGCCTCCGTGGCAACCCTGGACGACCACTACGGCATTCCCACCGCGGAAAAATCCTTTATCGACCTGCATCAAACCCGCTACGACATTGCCGGCCAGATCGACAACCCGCTGGCCGGTTTCGAAAAGCTGACGTTCAAGCTCGGACACACCGACTACACCCACACCGAGAAACAGGAAAACGGCAAGCCGAATACGATCTTCTCCAACAAGTCGACTGAGAGCCGATGGGAACTCGCGCACAAGCCGTTGGCCGGCTGGCACGGCACCTTCGGCATGCAGACCGAAGACACGCGCTTCTCGGCCCTGGCAGCCGAGAGCGGCTTGCCGGATACCGTGCCGCGCACCAAATCGACTTCGATCGCCGCATTCCTGGTGGAAGAGCGCAACTTCGGCCCGGTGCTGGCCAGCGCCGGTTTGCGCCTTGAATCGGTGAAGCGCCGCCCCGAAGCGGAATCCGGCTTCGCCGACCGCAAATTCAACCTGGCGTCCTATTCGGTCGGCGCCCTCTGGAGCTTCCTGCCAGGATATGGCTTCGGCCCTACGGTGTCGATCGCGCAACGGGCGCCCGCAGCCGAAGAGCTATATTCACGCGGGCCGCATGAATCCACCGCCACGTTCGATATCGGCGACCCGGCTCTGAAAAAGGAAACTTCGCGCAATATCGAACTGACCTTGCAAAAAACCAGCGGACTGATCCGCTGGAAAGCCAACCTGTTCCAGAACCACGTCAGCAACTATGTGTTTGGCCGCAACGCCGGCACGGTTGACAACAGCGGCGCACCTGATCCGGCCGGCGAATTCACCGAGCGTTTCTGGTCGCAGGCAGACGCTACCATCCGCGGCGCCGAGGCGGAACTCAGCTACAACCTGCGCGGCGAGGGCTTTTCGATACGCGGCTTCGCCGATACCTCGCGCGGCAGGCTGGATAACATGGGCAACCTGCCCTTGCAGCCGGCTAGCCGCTATGGCGTTGATCTCGGTTATACCCAGGGCGCGTGGCGCAGCGGCCTCACTATCCTGCGCGCGCAGCAGCAGGACCGCCTGGCGACCTTTGAGACCAGCGTGACGCCGGGCTACACCAAGATCGACGCCAACCTTTCTTACACCCAGCAAGTCGGTTCGCTGCAGCTCACCTGGTTTGCCTTGGCCAAAAACCTGTTGAACCAGGATATCCGCCTGGCGACCTCGGTGTTGAAAGATGTCGCACCGCAGCCGGGACGCAGCTTCATCCTTGGCGTACGCACCAAGTTCTAAGCCGGAAAAACGGGATTGCGAGGCCAGCTAAACGCCAGGCAACAAGCTGCCGCGCAGTCCCGGTCGGCGCCGGACGCCGTAGATAGAATGATCGTTCTCATCACTCGATATTCAAAAAACATGACATATTTATGTCGCAACTTAGGGGGTCTGGACATACTTCCTGAGTTGCTTTGTGTTACCTTTAGAGGTATCGATTGATCGTGCTTTTTCAGCGTAATAATGAGCAAAAGCGGGAGCAGTCTCAAAACAAAAATGTAGCCATGAACATAGCAGGCGCCATGGCAAATGCGATGATAAAAACGCAATGCGCGGAACCGGTGCCGGAACAGGCGCGCCATTCCAGTACATATAAAATCGCAGCTTTGATAGCAACTTACTTTCGGGATTAACACGTGGGGATTTTCTCGCTCTTCGGCAAAAACAATCGTCCAAACGGCGCACCGCCGGCGGATGACAAAGTACCAGCCGCAGCAGACAATCAAGCGCCGGTTCTATTTGGTGAAAACCATGATCGGCTGAACAACTCGATCACGCTGCGCGACGGTGCCGCACGCAGCACCACGACCATGAAGATCGATGCGATCGAATCGGAAATGTCGTCCGAGTTCGTCCATCTGCCGCCCTCTGCCAAGCCGGCCGGTCCGGACAGCGTGGCGCCGGTTACGCTTACCCAGGGCAACACCACCCAGCTGACGCTGCCCGTGATGAGCAGGACCACGGAATACCTGGATGACCAGTCGCGCAGCGGCAGCATCGAAGTGTCGGTATCCGATACCCCGGAAGTGATTGAAGAGGCGGCAGTGCTGTTCGCCAGCGACCAGAACGACATCGCCGAAGCGCTCCTGCTGAGCGCCATCGCCGAAAACAATCTCGGCTCGTCCACCCACATTGTCTGGTGGATGCTGCTGGACCTGTACCAGATCACCGGCAAGCAGCAGGAATTCGACAATCTGTCGGTCGACTTCGCCAACAAGTTTGAAACCTCGCCGCCGACCTGGATCGATATCATGACCCTCGATCCACAAGCCAAAACCCAGGAAAAGACAGGCGCGACGCCAGCCGTGGCTTTCTCCGGCAAGCTCGACGCCAACATCGGCAAGCAGCTGGAGCGCGCGCAAAAACTGAGCGCCACCCATCCTGCCGTGCGCCTCGAATTTACCCGGGTCAGCGCAGTCGACCCGATCGGCTGCGGCCTGCTGCTGCGCATGTTGAAAAAACTGCAGAAGTCCGGGCTGGACCTGATACTGGTCGGCGCCGACGAACTGGCCGACAAGATCCGCGAGATCCTGCTGGTCGGACGGCGCGACGAAACCGCTGCGCCCTGGCTGCTGCTGCTGGAAATCCTGCATCTGCTCAACCAGGAACAGGCTTACGAAGACGCCAGCATAGATTATTCGATCACGTTTGAAGTCTCGCCGCCGCCGTTTGTCGCTCCCCACTCCAAGATCATCACGGCGGCCGAAGACAACAATACCCAGGGCGTAAGCCTCAACGGCAGCAACAGCCTGCTCATGCCGGTGCTGATCGAAGGCCGGACTGAAGAGTTGCTGACCAAGATCCAAACCCACGCCAACGCCCATAGTCCTGCAATCATCGATTGCTCGCGCCTGGCCAGGGTCGACTTCAGCGCCGCCGGCGAACTGCTCAACGGGCTGACATTACTCACCAGCAGCGGCAATGCGATCGAGTTTCACAACGTCAACCACTTGGTGACCGCCCTGTTCAAGGTAGTCGGCATACAGGAAATTGTCCGCGTGGTATCACGCAAAAATTAAGTTTTTAACAAAAACCACCCTCTGCAGTCATAAAAACAACGCTAAATCCACGCAATTCAGCGCTTGTAATCAGACCGGCCGTCCCCATTTTTTTGGGACAGTATCGATTTGTCATTCGATAGCGAAATACATGCGAGACGGCGCCCCGCGCCCCGCATGCGCGGCCAGGCTATCCCGGGCCGCATTTTCTGAGGCTAGCAAAATGGAACAATTTCACGGCACCACCATCCTTTCAGTACGGCGCGGCAACAGCGTTGCATTGGGCGGGGATGGCCAGGTCACTCTCGGCAACGTCGTCATGAAGGGCACGGCCCGCAAAGTCCGCAAGTTATATCAAGGCAAGGTACTGGTCGGTTTCGCCGGCGGCACTGCGGATGCCTTCACCCTGCTCGACCTGTTCGAGGCAAAACTGGAAAAACACCAGGGCAACCTGATGCGGGCATCGGTCGACCTGGCCAAGGAATGGCGCACCGACCGCATGCTGCGCCGGCTGGAAGCGATGCTGCTGACCGCCGACCGCGAAACCACGCTGGTAATCACCGGCAACGGCGATGTGCTGGAGCCTGCCGACGGCATCGGTGCGATCGGCTCGGGCGGCACTTTTGCCCAGTCGGCCGCCAAGGCGCTGCAGGAAAACACCGAATTGTCGCCGGCCGATATCGTCAAGAAATCGCTGGTGATCGCCGGCGAGCTCTGCATCTACACCAACCAGTCGCACATCATCGAAACTCTCGATTAAGACCCAACACCATGAACATGACTCCCCAAGAAATCGTTTCGGAACTGGACAAACATGTAGTCGGCCAGGATCGCGCCAAGCGCGCTGTGGCGATCGCATTGCGTAACCGCTGGCGCCGGCAGCAGATTGCGGAACCGCTGCGGCACGAAATCACGCCGAAGAATATCTTGATGATCGGGCCTACCGGTGTCGGCAAGACCGAGATCGCGCGGCGCCTGGCCAAGCTGTCCGATGCTCCCTTCAGCAAGATCGAAGCCACCAAGTTTACCGAGGTGGGCTACGTCGGCCGCGATGTCGACACCATCATCCGCGACCTGATCGACATCGGCATCAAGCAAACCCGCGAAGCTGAAATGCGCAAGGTCCGCACGCGTGCGGAAGACGCCGCCGAAGACCGGGTGATCGACATCCTGGTGCCGCCGGCGCGTGATTTCGGCTTTCATCCTGAACAGGACCCAGGCGAAGGCAATGGCGACAAAGGCAGCAAGGATGGGAATACCCGCCAGACTTTCCGCAAGCGGCTGCGCGAAGGCGCGCTCGACGACAAGGAAATCGAGATAGAACTGTCGGAAGCTTCGTCGCAGATGGAAATCATGGCGCCGCCCGGCATGGAAGAAATGACCGAGCAGATCAAATCCATGTTTTCCGGCATCGGCAGCAACCGCAAGAAAAACCGCAAGATCAAGATCAAGGATGCGATGAAAGTCCTGATCGAAGAAGAAGCCGCCAAGCTGGTCAACGAAGATGAACTGAAGCAGAAAGCCATCAGCAACGTTGAACAGAACGGCATCGTGTTCCTGGACGAGATCGACAAGATCGCTACCCGCTCGCAAAACAGCGGCGGCGCCGATGTCTCGCGCGCCGGCGTGCAGCGCGACTTGCTGCCGCTGGTGGAAGGCACCACCGTCAACACCAAGTACGGCATGATCAAGACCGACCATATCCTGTTCATTGCTTCCGGGGCGTTCCACCTGGCCAAGCCCTCGGACCTGATCCCGGAACTGCAAGGCCGCTTCCCGATCCGGGTCGAGCTCGACTCCTTGTCGATCAGCGATTTCGAAAGGATCATGACCGGCACCGACGCTTGCCTGACCAAGCAGTACGAAGCATTGCTGGCCACCGAAGGCGTCACGCTGGAGTTTGCCAAGGAAGGCGTGCAGCGGCTGGCGGAAATCGCCTTCTCGGTCAACGAGAAAACCGAGAATATCGGCGCGCGCCGGCTGTACACGGTGATGGAAAAACTGCTGGAAGAAATCTCGTTTTCGGCGACCAACGCCGCCGAGAAAACCATGGTGATCGACGCGGCTTATGTCGATGAGCGCCTGGGCGCCCTGGTGGTGAACGAAGACTTGTCGCGTTACGTGCTGTAAGTGACAGCGTTGTCACCGGGTTCAATCTCGGTGACAGCGCCTGCCAATAAAAATGGCAATTCGCCTCTACTTGTCTGGGTCCGTATCAAAATACACATAATTAAAACCAGATTTTTCAGGCGTGTTATACAGCACCAACAACTGTCCTATCGTTGCTCCTGAACTATCAGAAAGCGCCGTAACCAGACCATCATTACTTACCGAGAGCGCACCTTTACCAACTGCATCGTAGAACATGGCAGGATTCGCAGTAACATCGCTTCTCATGCCATTGGGCTCAATCATCTCCACGGTAAGCTGTACGCTTTGTCCTTTCGTAAGCGAGATTAAACTTTGATCAAAGGCGGCTCGCAGCTCCTGTTCCGTTACCGTCGACGATAATTTCTCTAGCTCTCGTTCGCCTGCAATTGCTTGACCATTGACACTAACTTGCAACTCGACATTTGGCGTGTCGCCCTCATAGCCGCCAATAGCGGTGCCGAATGCGCTGAAAACGGTAAGATAAAATATAAAAGCAATGAGAATGTGCACCATGTGAATCCCCCCATTATTTTGCAACAACGTTCTGGGCATCATTCTGCTGGATACAATTTCGCCTCACCCTACTTCGATTTGTCCCCACAATTAGGTTTGCTACGGCCGCCTCAAGAGCATTATTTTGCTCCGAAATACATTCACTAACATAACCGCCCACCTCATCCCAGTCGGACAACACACCACATCCGTTCGTATTCAATGCACGCTGAAGATCTTGCGCAATATGATAATCCGCCATCCGTTTCTCGCAAGAACGTTTACGAATATAACGCGGCAGTACATTACTTTGCTGGCGACACTCCTCCATTACCTCATTCCACTTCCCAGATTTATCAAGAAAGGGCTGCACAAAAGCCGGCACCACCTTGGTCAGCCATGTTTTATCTTTCATTTGAGGACGGTTGCCACAAGAATATTTGGCGACACAGCGCTGATTGATCACAAAGCCATTGGCTGGATCGTTTGGCGGCTGCGGAATTTTATCCAGTTCCTCCACCATTGCATAACATTGATCATCTGGTTTTATATAAAACAGACGCTTCGTATCTGATGATTCACACAGAGGTAACGCCCGTCGCCAGCCTATCAGCTCGAAGTTGTTGCGCCCCTCCCATAATCTTGTAGTAACGGGATAATGGAAATATTCCATTTCATCGGAAAATTCGATGTCGAAACCATAGTCGTTATGGATGATACCGACTTGTAGCCAACCATCACGGATAGGCGGGTTACTGAATGCCGTAATGTTGACGGGTTCAACCCGCAAGACGTCATTTGTACGGACAATACTATTGTCGACCGGTGAAGTGAAATGAAGTTGAAGACTGCATGATTGTGCGTTGACAGAAGAACACCAGGCTATCACTACGAATACCACTATCCACCGTGGAAAAATATGATGCACGCCACACCCCCTTCAAGACTGTGGAAAACAGTCTAAAACGAGGATGTTTTTTATGATATTGGGGGTTTTCTTAATTTACGATTCTATTTGTCCTGCACCGGCACCGCCGGCTGTTCCGGCGGCAGGTCCTGGTTAGGCGCCTGCTGCATCATCTGGGCCGGCGCCGGCATTGGCGAAGCGCCGCCCAGTCCCGACTTGGTGCGCGCATCTTCCGGCAGCATCACACGCTTCAGGACCCCGCCCTCGGATAACAAGACATAGCTTGCGTGCACTTCCTTGACGCTGGTTCCCGGCAGCAGCTCCTTGCCCTGCCGCACCGCCTGCGCCGGCTTGCCGTCGGCGCTCAGGATCGCCACGCTCTCGCCGTCTTTTTTCGCCGCCACCACACCCAGCAGCTGGTAATTGCTGGCGACCGTCACCGTGCCGCGGCCGCCGAACAGTCCCGCCGCGAGGGAAACATCGATCTGCGCCTGTTCCGCCTGCGGCGGCGCGGTCACCGCGCGCAGCTGCGGTTTGATCAGTTGCATCACCCAGTACGCCGTGCAGGCGCACAGCAGCATGAACAGCAGCAGGCTGAGGAATTCCGGCAGGCGCTTGCTTTGGCGGCCGAGTTTTTTTGTTATTTGCAGTTTCACGCTTTTCCTGACTTTGTCCTAACGCACCAACTGGTTGATTTCAATAATCGGCATCAGCACCGCCAGCACGATCAGCAGCACCACCACCCCCATCGCCAGGATCAGGGCCGGCTCCAGCAAGCCGGCGATGGTCATGGCGCGCCGTTCCAGGTCCTGTTCCTGGGCGCTGGCGGCGCGCTCCAGCATGGCGGGCAATTCACCGGTCACTTCGCCGGCCCGTATCATGTGGATCAGCATCGGCGGAAAATGCTTGTGTGCCGCCAGCGCACGCGCCAGGCCCACCCCTTCGCGCACGCTGGTAGCGGCCGTGTCGACCTGCTGCCGCATGGCGACGTTGGACAGCGTATCGCGGCTGGTTTGCAGCGCTTTCAGGATCGGCACGCCCGAGCCGGTGGTAATCGCCAGCGTACTGGCAAAACGGGCGGTATTCAAGCTGCGCTCGAATTTCCCGTACAGCGGCGCATTCAGCAGCCAGGTATGCCAGCGCATCTTGGTCGCAGGGTTTTTCAGCGCCATGCGCCAGCCGTAGAACAGCGCAACCACCACGATCAGGACAATCCAGCCATAGTTGCGGACAAAGTCGGAAGTGGCCAGCATCATCACTGTCAGCATCGGCAGTTTCTGCTTGGTGTTGGCGAACACCGACACGATCTGCGGCACCACATAGGTCAACAGGAAAATCACGATCACGAAGGCCACCACGGTCACGATCGCCGGATAGGTAAACGCCAGCTTCACCTTCTGCACCAGCGAATTGCGGCGCTCGATGTAATCGGCCAGCCGCGACAGCACGCGCGACAGCTGGCCGATCTGTTCACCGGATGCAACCAGCGCCCGGTAGATTTCGGCGAAATCGCGCGGATGGCCGGCCAGCGCACTGGACAAGGAAGCGCCGCCCATGACGTCGGACCGGATCGATGCGATCAGGTCGCGCTGGTAATTGCGCTCCGACTGTTCCAGCAGCGCCGTCAAAGCCTGCTCCAGCGGCAGGCTGGCTTCCAGCAGGCTGGCCAGCTGGCGTGTAAACAAGGCGATTTCCACCGTCGACAGATGTTCACCGAAACCGCGCCGTTTCAGGTTGCCGGCAGCGTCCACCTGCTGCGCAATGGCTTCCACCGTCAGCGGCAGCAAACCCTGGGCGCGCAGGTCGGCACGCGCCAACTTGGCGCTGTCCGCATTCACCACCCCCTTGGTGGTGCTGCCGGCGGAGTCTACCGCTTCGTAACGAAATGCTGGCACTCTGGTCCTCTACTCTTCGCTGGTTTTTCAGTCATTCTTTTCGGTCATTCCTTGGTGACCCGCAGCAGTTCGGCCTGGGTCGTGATGCCTTCGCTCAGCCAGCGTTCGCCATCCTGGCGCATGGTGCGCATGCCGTTGCGCAGCGCTACCTGCTGGATCTCGGCTTCCGACGCCCGGTTATGGATCTGCGCCGTAATTTCATCGGTGGTCAGCAGTAGTTCGTAGACGCCAACCCGGCCGTGGTAGCCGGTGTGGCCGCATTGTTCGCAACCGACCGCATGCCACAGTTCGCCGTCGTGACGGCGGCAATGGGTGCACAGTTTCCGCACCAGGCGCTGCGCCACCACCCCCAACAGGGAAGACGACAGCAGGAAGGGTTCGATCCCCATGTCCAGCAAACGCGTCACCGCGGCGGCGGAATCGTTGGTGTGCAGGGTCGCCAGCACCAGATGGCCGGTCAGCGAAGCCTGTACTGCAATCTGCGCGGTTTCCAGGTCGCGGATTTCACCGATCATGATGACGTCGGGATCCTGCCGCAGGATAGCCCGCAGGGCCTTGGCGAAAGTCATGTCGATGCGCGCATTGACCTGGGTCTGGCCGACGCCGGCCAGTTCATACTCGATCGGGTCTTCCACCGTCAGGATATTGGTGCTGCTGGTGTTCAGGCGCGACAGCGCGGCGTACAGCGTGGTGG
>Ga0182006_1001879_pt1 | contig 12005 bp, 9 predicted proteins | sample Sormic07211104_1_FD_123022 | JGI IMG/M metagenome (GOLD analysis project Ga0182006, IMG submission 123022) | Rhizosphere microbial communities from Sorghum bicolor, Mead, Nebraska, USA - 072115-104_1 MetaG | ecosystem: Host-associated > Plants > Roots > Rhizosphere | place: USA: Nebraska...
GATGATCATCAGCGCGGCGCTGCTGAAGGTGTCGAAGGTGCTGCCGCAGAACATGGAGCTCGGCGCTTATCAGATGTACAAGTTCGTTTCGACCAACCTGACGTTCGCGATTCTCGTCGGCCTCGGCGCGCTGTTCGTGTCGTGGAAGGGGCTGGTGGCGGCGTTCACGCCTGGCTATTTCGCGATCTGCGCGGCGACGGTCTTGGCGCTGGTGGCGTCAGGCTTCTTTGTCGGCAAATGGCTGGGGATGTATCCGGTGGAGTCCGGCATCGTGACCGCGTGCCATAGCGGATTGGGTGGCACGGGTGATGTGGCGATTCTCTCGGCGTCGAATCGTATGGGTCTGATGCCGTTCGCGCAGATTTCGACGCGTATCGGCGGGGCGGCGACGGTGGTGATCGCGACGATCCTACTCAAGCTGCTGCATTAAGCAGGGGGCAGGGATTCTGGGGGAGCATCGGCCGGCGCACGAGCGTCGGCCGATTTGTTTTCTGCGCACTGAAGCGAAAGCGCGTCGCAAATCGCACAAATGAAAAAGGCCCGACAGTTGCCTGTCGGGCCTTCCATATTCTGGTGGGGCGTGAGTGACTCGAACACTCGACCTACGGATTAAGAGTCCGCTGCTCTACCAACTGAGCTAACGCCCCGCGAAGAAACGAGACTATATCAACCTTTTTTGGATCGCGCTAGTCCTTTGCGCGAATTTTTTTCGAATCGGCGCTACGACTGCGTAGCACGTCGATGAATTGCGTGAGTCCGTGCGTCGGGTGCTTGTCGCGATGGCGCACGATCAGCAGCGGTCGGGCGATGCGCGGCAGGCCGCTGGCGACCTCGACCAAGCGGCCATCGCGCAAGGCGTCGGCCACCACGTGACGCGACAGGCAACTGATGCCGTAGCCGGCTGCCACCGTGCGCTGAATGGCTTCGGAGTGGCCAAGTTCGAGCGCCACATGCAGCGGCCCGACCACCGAAGCAATGCGGCTATCGATCAGTTCGCGCGTGCCGGAGCCCGGTTCGCGCATCAGCCAGCCCGCTTCGCGCAGCGCTGCGTGTGAGACAGGCCCTGTTCCTTGGGTGAGCGGGTGCCCGGGCGCGGCCACGATCACCATCTCATCGTCGATCCATGTTTCGATTTCCAACGCCTCGCCGCGACACGTGCCTTCAATCAGGCCGATGTCGACCTCGAAACGCTGCACGGCATCGACCACGTCCTGCGTATTGCCGATCAGCACGTCGAGCTGGCTGTCGGGTGCGATCTCGTGCCGGAAGCCCGCCAGCAGGGCGGGCAGCACGTAATTGCCGATCGTGCTGCTGGCCGCGAGCTTCAGGCGCACGTTTGGCTGAGCGGTTGCGTGTTCCAACGCATCGGCATGATCCAGCAGCGCCTGCGCTTGTGGCAGAAGCTGCCGGCCCAGCGCATTCAGATGCAGGCGGCGGGCATGCCGGTCAAACAGCGGATGTCCGAGTGTGGATTCCAGCTCTGCCAGCGCTGCGCTAACGGCCGATTGCGACAAGCCAAGAGCGTCGCCGGCCGCGGTGGTCGTCTCACTGCGTGCGATGGTGGCGAAAACGGCCCATTGCCGGAGGGTGACGCGAGGCGCTTTGTTATCCATAAAACTGGTTGGAATTACGAAAATTACCTGTTTTACAGGTTATCACGGTCCGCATATCGTTATGCGTATAACGAATAAGCAAGGCGGATGTGATGACGATTGCACAGAAGCAGTTGGCGCCCCAAGGCGTGACGGCGGGATTTGATGGGTGGACGCTCGCCAGCGTGGCGGTGTTGTTCGGGTGTGGGGGGACTGCGGTGGTGCTCGGGGCAATGCCGTGGGCAGGGCATCTTGGCTTGAGCGCACTGACGCTCGCTATCCTGCTCGGCATGGCTGTGGGTCATGTGCCGGGGCACCAGCGTTGGCTGACGCCGGGGGCAATCCAGTTTGCACGCCATACGCTGCTGCGCGCTGGCGTGATTCTCTACGGCGCCCGGCTGACGCTGGCGCAGATCCAGGATCTGGGTACTTCGGGCGTGGTGATTCCGCTGGTGGTGTTGGCTGCGACGATGCTGGCCGGCACGTGGATCGGCACGCGTTGGTTTCGCCTCACGCGCTCACAAGCTGTGCTGGTGGCAGCAGGCAGTGCAGTATGTGGGGCGGCGGCTGTGCTGGCTGTTGCGCCAGCGGTGAAGGCCTCACCACGCGAAACGGCCGTGGCGATCGCTAGCGTGGTGCTGTTCGGCACGATCGGCATCTTTCTGTACCCGTGGCTGTACGCGCTTGTGGCGCATGCCGGGGTGGCCATCACACCGGAGCACTTTGGCGTCTACATCGGTTCGACGATGCACGAAGTTGCGCAGGTGATTGCCGCAGCGCGTCCGCTGGGCGACGACGCCACCAACGCGGCGGTCGTCAGCAAGATGGTGCGTGTGCTGGCGCTGGCCCCCTTGCTGGTTGTGCTGGCGTGCACAACCCCCAGTGAAGCTCAGGGTCCTGCTTCGATGTCTCCGGGGAAAGCGCTTCGCAAAGCCGCCGGCCACGCATGGAAAGCCATGCCCTGGTTTGCGGTTGGGCTGCTGATTGTGACGCTGCTCAATTCCGCCGGTGCGATCCCCGCTGCATGGCATGCCCCCATCGACGCCATCGACACTGCCATGCTGGCCTGTGCGATGTTTGCTATCGGCACGCAAACGCATGTGCCGATGCTGCTGAAGTCCGGCGTGCGACCGCTGCTGTGCGCCGCTGTGTTGTGGGTCGGGCTGGTAGGCGGCGGCGCGCTTATCAACGTGGGCGTGCGCTGGCTGGTGGGCTGATCCGGCACCTGCAGTTGCATGTGCAGAGACGGCTGATTCTCTTCGATGGCGCGTAAGTCGCATCCGGGTGGCGACTTGCGCGCCGCGGCTTTTCATTCGAGTGAGGCCGCCTAGTATGAAGTCCTGAGTCTTAGACAGAGGGGCAACCATGCAAACGCATCCCGTAGTTTCAAGAGACGAATGGCTCATCAGGCGCCGAGCGTTGCTGGCGCGCGAGAAAGAGGCCATCCACCTGCGCGACGCCGTCAACGCCGAGCGCCAGGCGCTGCCGTGGGTCAAGGTCGACACGGAATACGTATTTGAATCATCGGAAGGCAAGAAGACGCTGGCCGAGTTGTTCGACGGCCGTAGCCAGTTGGTGGTCTACCACTTCATGTTCGGGCCCGACTGGGATGCGGGCTGCCCAGGGTGCTCCTTCTTCTCCGACCATGTTGGCGGCATGCTCACGCATCTGAACCACCATGACGTGACGTTCGTCGCCGTGTCGCGCGCGCCGATGGACAAAATCGCGGCTTACAAGAAGCGCATGGGCTGGCAATTCCCGTGGGTGTCGTCGTTCGGCACAACGTTCAATCACGACTATCGCGTGAGCTTCTCGCAAGACGAACTCGCTAGCGGCTCGGTCGACTACAACTACACCGCTACGCCCCGCGAAGAAGCTCATGACGAGCTGCCCGGATTAAGCGCGTTTTACAAGGACGAGGCGGGCGATATCTTCCACACGTACTCGACCTATGCGCGCGGCTTGGAAGACATGGTGGGTACGCTGCTACTGCTCGATCGCGCGCCGCTCGGCCGCAACGAAGCCGGCCCCTTGTCATGGGTGCGCCGTCACGACGAATACGAAGAAGCACCGAAGGCGCATGCGTGCTGCGCATCGTAAGGCGCTGGAGGGGAAGGGCGCGAGGGGAGGCGAAGAAAGGATTGGTGCCCGAGGCCGGGATCGAACCGGCACGCGCCGATTAGGGCGCAGCGGATTTTAAGTCCGCGGTGTCTACCAATTTCACCACTCGGGCTTGGGGCGGGTGCAAAACAATACACGACACCGACGCCACAAATGAAAACGCCCCGCACGAAGCGAGGCGTTTTGTTATTTTGGCTCCCCGACCTGGGCTCGAACCAGGGACCTACGGATTAACAGTCCGGCGCTCTACCGACTGAGCTATCGGGGAATCGCTGCAACAGCGAAGAAATGAATTCTAGCTAGTTTCCGATCTGCCCGTCAACACCTTTTTTGCGATGCACTACAAAAAATGTGCCGGGCAAGTTCACTCAACTAGTTCAGCCGCGGTCGAGGTACTGCTCCTTGTCCTTCACGTCCTTCCAGTCGTCGGCGTCGGGCAAGGGTTGCTTGGTCTTGGTGATGGACGGCCAGCCGGCTTGTGCAAGCTCGACATTGATGGCGATCCATTTCTGCTGATCAGCGGGCACGTCTTCTTCGGCATAGATGGCGTTGACCGGGCACTCGGCCACGCAGACGGCGCAGTCGATGCACTCGTCCGGATCAATCGTCAGGAAGTTCGGGCCTTCACGGAAGCAGTCGACGGGGCAGACGTCCACGCAGTCGGTGTACTTGCAGCGGACACAGCTTTCGGTAACGACGTGAGTCATTTCGCTTGGAAGTTGAAGCTAGGAATTCGTGGGGCGCGCGGCCATGGATGCTTGTGCGTCCCCATGCCGGCAATCCCGCATTGTAACGCACCGGCCGTGCCCGACCGCAGCGTCATCCGTGCGCCGTCAGACAGTTTTGGCATGTGTTTATGCGTTGGCGCAAGGTTTGACCAATCCACTATTGCGCATGCTCGATCACCATCTGCACGCGCGTGATGCCGTTGAAGGTGTTGTTGTCGAGCCGGTAGGCCACATACGCCGAGGCACCCAGCGGCTCTGCGTGGTTGAACCAGATCGCGTCGAAATGCTGCTTGCCGCGGCCGAGCTTGAGCTTCAGGTGCTTGTCTTTCAGCACGGCCTGCGAGAGCACATCGAATTCGCCGCAGAAGCTTGGTGCCGGAAAGCCCTGACCCCAGACCTGGGTTTCAAGCAGCTCGACGAACTGCGGTGTGAAGCATTCAGGGTCGGCTTCGCCATCGGTCTCGAGCACGCGTGAGAGCAGCGCCTCGGTCAGCCATTCGCGGCCGACGGCCTCGAAGGTGGAGACGAATGCATCGAAACCGTCTTCGCGCAGCGTGAGTCCTGCCGCCATGGCGTGGCCGCCGAACTTCACGATCAGGCCCGGGCTGCGCTTGTGTATGGCGTCCAGCGCATCGCGCAGGTGGAAGCCGGGAATCGAACGGCCCGAGCCCTTGATGACGCCCTCGTCGCCGGGCGCGAAGGTGAAGACGGGGCGATGGAATTTGTCCTTGATGCGAGAGGCGACGATGCCGATCACACCCTGGTGCCACGTCTCGTTGTAGACCGCGATGGTGTGGCGGCCCGCGCCATCCAGGGCGTTCATGCTGTCAAGGATGGCGAGCGCTTCCTGCTGCATGCCGGCTTCGATCTCGCGGCGCTCGCGGTTCATGCCGTCGAGTTCGGCGGCGATGGCCATGGCGCGGTCGTAGTCATCGGTGAGCAGGCATTCGATGCCCAGTGACATGTCGGCCAGGCGCCCGGCGGCGTTCAGGCGCGGGCCCAGGCCGAAGCCCAGGTCGAACGTCGACGCGCGACGCGCCTCGCGGCCAGCCACGCGGAACAGCGCGGCAATGCCCGGGCACATCCGCCCCGCGCGCATGCGCTTGAGGCCTTGCGCGACCAGCAGGCGGTTGTTGGCATCGAGCTTGACCACGTCGGCCACGGTGCCGAGTGCCACCAGATCGAGCAGCGCATCCAAGCGCGGCTGATCCTGCGGAGTGAATACGCCGCGCTTGCGCAACTCCGCCCGCAGCGCCAGCAGCACGTAGAACATCACGCCAACGCCTGCCAGATTCTTGCTCGGGAAGCCGCAGCCCGGCTGGTTCGGGTTGACGATCACGCGCGCCTCGGGCAACTGCGCCCCGGGCATGTGGTGGTCTGTCACGACAACGTCGATGCCCAGCGCATTGGCCGCAGCCACGCCCGCCACGTCGGCGATGCCGTTATCGACGGTGACCAGCACGTCCGGCTTCTCGCGCGCGGCCAGTGCCACGATTTCGGGCGACAGGCCGTAGCCGTATTCAAAGCGGTTCGGGACGATGTAGCTGACCTGCGCGCCGAGCATGCGCAAGCCGCGCACGCCGACGGCGCAGGCGGTGGCGCCGTCGCAGTCGTAGTCGGCAATGATCAGCAGGCGCTTGCCGGCGGCGATGGCGTCGGCGAGGTAACGCGCTGCGTCGTCAATGCCCTTGAGTTGCGCGGGCGGCAGGAGGTCGATCAGCTCGGTCGACAGTTCGTCGGGCCGGGCGACGCCCCGGGCGGCGAGGATGCGTGCGAGCACAGGGTGGATGCCGTGGCCGGCCAGCGTGGTGGCGGCGTCAGCGGAATGCGAACGGACAGCGATGCGGGTCATGCAGGATCAGGCTCAAGCGGCCATGGAAAGCGGGGAGAGCGCATCACGCAAGGTGCGTGGACGACTGAAGCGGCGCAGCCAACCAAACGGGCCAATGGCGAGTTCGCGGCGGGTGACACGGTAGTGGGCGTAGTGCGAGTCGCCGGTCAGCACGAGCGAGACGGCGTCGATTCGGCCGTCGGCCAGCGCATCGGCGGCGGGGGTGAACCAGTCGCGGTCGTACGCGCGCAGGGCTTCGATCCAGTCGTACCAGTTGGCGGAGAGATACGGCTTGCCGGCGTCGCCCAGCAGCGCGGCGGCGCTTGTGTCGTCGAACGGCACGGCGGCCAGCATTTCCGCGCACAGCTCGGTAGCGTTGCCGGCGTGACACAGGCCGGCGAAGAACGGATCTGCGCCGATCATGCGTTCAGCAATCGGGCGGGCATCGACCAGCGCGCCCTGGCCAAACAGCCAGACCGAATTGACCGGAAGCAGCCCACGCGCCTCGCGCGCTTGGTTGACGGGGTGGTCGTACCACGTCATCTGAATTTCGTTCTGGAACTTGCGCCAGGCGCGCTCCTGCTCGCCTTTGTGCATCCAGATGTCGATGTTGTGGCCGGTGGCGCGCTGCGGCGCGGCGGCAATCAGGTCGCCAAAGGGCGAGTCGGCGACGTACCAGCGCGCGGCGTGCGTGGCATCGAGCGTGATGCCCATCTCGTCAACCAGGGGAGCGATGGCGGCGCGCAGCGCTTCGGCGTCGGCGGCTTCCAGGCGGAGCTGGGCCGGGTCGAGCATCACCAGATGGTCCCGGGCGGCGTGGATGTGGACCGGCTGCAGGCAGGCCCAGGTGCGCGTGTCGGCGCTGCCGCCGTCCGCCAGGCGCATGTACGGCGCCGACGGCAGCGGAGAAATGGGCACCCCGGCATGCGCAGCCAGCCAGCGCTCGTGCGGCAGCGTGGGCAGGTAGGCGTCGTCGTGGCGCTCGCGTTCTGCCTCGCGCGCACGGGCGAGCAACCTTTCCAGGCCTGGCAAGGTCAATTGACGGTAAGCGTCGTCGGCCACCTCGGCAGCGGGCGCGCAAAACGGGACAATCAGGGTGAGTTCAGGAATCATGGCTCCGAGATTGTAAACTTCCGGCTCGTCGGCCAGTGAGCCGGACAAATCACACCCACGGGGAACCCCCTTTGAAACTTCCATACGAATGGCAGATCGGCTGGCGGTATACACGCGCAAGCAAGCGCGCCAGCCGCAACAGCTTCATCTCTTTCATTTCGCTCATCTCCATGCTCGGCATTGCGCTGGGGGTGGCAGCGCTGATCATCGTGCTTTCGGTCATGAACGGCTTCCAGAAGGAAGTGCGGGACCGCATGCTGTCGGTGCTGGCGCATATCGAAGTGATGGCGCCGAACAGTCTGCCGGACTGGCAGCGTACCGCCAATGAGGCGATGCAGAACAAGGAAGTCATCGGCGCGGCGCCATACGTGGGCGCGCAGGCCATGATCACGCGGGACGAGGCGGTGCGCGGCGTGCTGCTGCGCGGGGTGTCGCCGGCGGACGAGCCGAAGGTGTCGGACATTGCCAAGGATTTCAAATCTGGCACGATCGACGATCTGAAACCCGGCGAATTCGGCATCGCCCTGGGTAGCCAACTGGCCAACGGCCTGGGCGTGCACCAGGGGGACAAGGTCACGCTGGTGGCACCACAGGGCACCATCACCCCGGCGGGCGTGTTGCCGCGTCTGAAGCAGTTCACTGTGACGGGCATCTTCGAATCGGGTCACTACGAGTTCGACAGCTCGCTGGCGCTGGTCAATATGGAAGACGCCGAGCGCCTGTTCCGCCTGGACGGCCCGACCGGCGTGCGCCTGAAGCTGGTGGACATGGACCGCGCCCCGCAGGTGGCCGAAGCCCTGTCACGCACGCTGACCGGCGAGCTGTACATCCGCGACTGGTCGCGCCAGAACCGCAACTGGTTTGCCGCTGTGAAGACCGAGAAAAAGATGATGTTCATCATCCTCACGCTGATCATCGCCGTGGCGGCGTTCAACCTGGTGTCCACGCTGGTGATGACGGTGACGGACAAGCAGGCCGACATTGCCATCCTGCGCACGATGGGCGCGCAGCCGAGTTCCATCATGAAGATTTTTATTGTGCAGGGCGTGGCGATCGGGTTTATCGGCACGTTGCTCGGCGTCGGCTTCGGCACGCTCATCGCATACAACATCGACGTGATCGTGCCTTTCATCGAGCGTCTCTTCCACGTGCAATTCCTGCCGCGTGACATTTACTTCATCAGCGAACTGCCCTCGGACCCCCGCGTGAACGACATTGCGACCATTGGCATCATTTCCTTCATCCTTGCGTCAGTGGCGACGCTGTATCCAAGCTGGCACGCCTCGCGCGTGAATCCGGCGGAGGCGCTGCGCTATGAGTGAGGCCGTCATGACTTCCATGGAAGCGCCGGCCGCCGCGCCGCAGGGCGTGGTGGTGCAGGCCGAAGGACTCTCCAAGTCGTTTCATCAGGGCGGTTTGAATGTCGACGTGCTCAAGGGCGTGGACATCCGCATCGGCGTGGGCGAGAAGGTCGCCATTGTCGGCGCTTCGGGCTCGGGCAAGAGCACGTTGCTGCATGTGCTGGGCGGGCTGGATGAGCCGACGTCGGGGCGCGTCTCGCTGCTCGGCAAGCCTTTCACCGCAATGAAAGAGCGCGAGCGCAATACGCTGCGCAACCAGGCGCTGGGCTTCGTCTATCAGTTCCACCATCTGCTGCCGGAATTCACCGCACTGGACAACGTCGCGATGCCGCTGCGCATTCGTGGCGTGGAAGAGGCGCAAGCGCGCCACACCGCGCAAGCGATGCTCGAACGCGTGGGGCTGGGCCCGCGCACGGCGCACCGTCCGGGCGAGCTATCCGGCGGCGAGCGCCAACGCGTGGCGATTGCGCGCGCGCTGGTCGGGTCTCCGGCTTGCGTGCTGGCTGATGAGCCTACAGGCAATCTCGACGACCACACCGCCGGTGAAGTGTTTGACCTGATGCTGGAACTTACACGCACGCTGGGCACCAGCTTCGTCATCGTCACACACGATATCGAACTAGCAGGCCGCTGCGACCGCATTTTCCGCCTGCGGGAAGGCCATTTGCACCAAGAGCGTTGAGCCGGGCGGCACAATCGGAAAAAGACGGATTCCTGAATGCCGCGCTTTCCGGTACGTTGCCGCCTTTTCCAACGCAGAACGGACTATGTGGATCGACACCCATTGCCACCTCGATGCCAGCGACTTTGATGCCGACCGCGATGCGGTCGTCGCGCAGGCGCATGCGGCGGGCGTCAACCACATCGTCGTGCCGGCGGTTGCCCGCTGGAATCTCGATACGGTGCGGGCGTTGGCACATCGGCATGCCGGCTGCAGCTATGCGCTGGGCATTCATCCGATCTACGCAGCGCAGGCCAGTGACGATGACTTGCTCGAACTGCGCCGCCAGATCGCCGCGTCAATGGACGATCCGCGCTTTGTGGCCGTTGGCGAGATCGGCCTCGATTTCTTCATTCCCGACTACGACGTTGCGCGGCAGACCGCCGTGTTCCGCGCGCAACTACGCATCGCTCGTGAATTTGACTTGCCCGTGCTGATGCACGTGCGCAAGTCTCAGGACCAAGTGCACAGCGCTGCCGCCAAGGCGGGGGTGCGCGGCATTGCGCATGCGTTCAACGGCAGCCCGGAACAGGCGCGTCGCTTTGTCGATTCCGGTTTCAAGCTGGGGTTTGGCGGCGTCTTTACCTTCTCGCGCGCCAATCGCGTGCGTCGACTGGCGCAGGACATGCCGATCGAGTCGATCGTGCTGGAAACCGACGCGCCCGACCTGGCCCCCGCTTGGCTGGCCGACGATCAGTTTGGCGAGCAGGGCCGAGTGCGCAATGCACCCACGGAGGTCGCGCGTATCGCCGACGCGATGGCGCAATTGCGTGGCATCCCCATCGAGGCGCTTGCTGCCCAGGCCCGCCGCAACAGCATCGAAGCCATTCCTCGCCTGGCAGCGCTGTTGCCAGTCTGACGGCCGCGCGTGCGTCTGTGGTTGATCGGCTTTGTTGGCGGCTGCATGGCATTGCAGATGCAGGCGACGCTGGCGCCGGTGTGGCAGCCGCTGGGCGTGTTGCTGCTCTGTCTGCTGCTGGTGGCTTTTCTGCGGCGTCGGCCGATGCTGTTTCCCGGGTTGCTGGTCGCCAGCACCATCGCGGCGGGGTTTGGCTGGAGCGATTGGCGTGCACAGCAGCGCATGGCCGTGGCCCTCAGCCCCGCGTGGGAAGGCAAGGACATCATCGCGACCGGCGTGGTGGCCGAGCTGCCGCAGAACGGCGACGACGCCACGCGTTTTCTCTTCCACATTGAATCCAGCAATGCGGGTGATGCCGTGCCACCGCGGGTGCGCCTGTCCTGGTATGGCGCACGAACCTGGGACAACGTAAGCGAGGAGGGCGCAAAGCCCGACCGACGTGCCGGCATCCCTGATCTGCAACCCGGCCAGCGCTGGCAACTGACGCTGCGCCTGAAGCGCCCGCACAGCCTGACCAACCCCGGCGGTTTCGATGGCGAATACGCGATGCTGGCCGACAACATCCGCGCCATCGGCTATGTGCGCACGGGCAAACGCGCCCAGAACATCGCGCTGGAAGAGGCCGGCACCGGTTTCGGCGTTGACGTAGAGCGCTGGCGTGCCAGCGTGCGGCGCCACATCCTCGATGCCTTGCCCGATGCGCGCTACGCGGCCGTCATGGTGGCGCTCGTGGTGGGCGACCAAAGCGGCATCGCCCGCGACGACTGGGACCTGTTCCGCCGCACAGGCATCAGCCACCTCGCCAGCATTTCGGGCTTGCACATCACGATGATCGCCGGGCTGTTTGCTGCGTTGTGGATGGCGTTGTGGCGCCGGTCGTTTGGGCTGGCGCGCTGGCTGCGCACGCCGTTGCCGTTGCGCATGCCTACCCCGCGCGCAGGCGCCATCGCGGCCATGCTGGCTGCGCTTGGCTACTGCCTGCTTGCTGGGATGGGCGTGCCCGCGCAACGCACGCTGCTGATGCTGTCCACTGTCGCCATCGCCAGGCTGACCGATCGCAATGTACCGGCCAGCCTGTCGCTTTGCTGGGCGGCCGCCGTGGTAGCGGTGGTGGACCCGTGGGCGGTTATGTCGGCCGGGTTCTGGTTGTCATTCGGCGCGGTGGCGATCATATTCATCGCCGCGCAGATGGCTCTCGACGGGCGGCGCGATGACAAAATAAGCGGCTGGATCGAACGCGCCCAGCGTGCATTGGCGGGCGGTACGCGGATCCAGCTTGCGGTCACATTCGGCCTGTTGCCATTGACCTTGCTGTTGTTCCAGCAGACCTCGGTGGTCTCCGCGGTGGCCAACGGGCTGGCGATTCCCACCGTGAGTTTCGTGACGACACCGCTGGCGCTGATCGGGGCGGCCCTTCCAGATCCGCTTGCGCAGCTGGTGCTGGTGTTAGCCGACGCGAGCTTCCGCTGGCTGGCCACTTGGCTTGAGTGGCTGGCACAGCCGCGGTGGGCGGTGTGGATTGCGCCGGTCGCGCCCGTGTGGGCGTTGGTGCTGTCGATGGTTGGCGTGGCGTTATTGCTGCTGCCCGGCGGCATGCGTGCATGGGCATGGCGCGCTCAAGGCGCCTTGCTCCTCTTGCCGCTGGTGCTGGCGCGCGAGCCAGCACCAGGGCCGGGTGA
>Ga0182006_1001880_pt1 | contig 12001 bp, 13 predicted proteins | sample Sormic07211104_1_FD_123022 | JGI IMG/M metagenome (GOLD analysis project Ga0182006, IMG submission 123022) | Rhizosphere microbial communities from Sorghum bicolor, Mead, Nebraska, USA - 072115-104_1 MetaG | ecosystem: Host-associated > Plants > Roots > Rhizosphere | place: USA: Nebraska...
GGAGGTGACCGATCAGTGGATCACTGAAGTGCTGGACACCGCTGCCTAAGGAGGCCGTTTTATGATTCCGGAAGTGCTCTACAACACCAACCTGTTCGTGGACGGCATCAGCCTGCAAGGCGACGTGCCGAGCCTGACCCTGCCCAAGTTGACCCTCAAGACTGACGAATACCGCGCGGGCGGCATGGATGCGGCGGTCGAACTCGACATGGGTATGGAGAAGCTGGAAGCCAGCTTCATTACCAATGGCGTGCGCCGCGAGGTGCTGAAGTTTTTTGGTCAGGCTGATCTGACCGCGTTCAACGCCTCGTTTCGCGGAGCCTTCAAGGGCCAGAAAGGGTCGGTCAAGGCGGTGGTCGCCACCCTGCGTGGCAGCCTCAAGGAAGTCGATCCGGGGGACTGGAAGCCGGGTGAAAAGGGCGAGTTCAAGTACGCCGTTGCGGTGACCTATTACAAGCTGGAAATCGACGGCAGCGTGATGTTTGAAATCGATCCCCTCAACTCGATCCGTGTCGTCGATGGTACCGATCAACTGGCCGCCGTGCGGTCCGCCCTGGGCATGTAAGGAGCACCACCATGAACAACGCGAAAGACAACGTCCTGCCGAAATGGCTGCAACTGGGCAGCGGCATCGCCACCGTAACCCTGTCCCGGCCGAGCGAGGCTAACGGCATTCAGGTCGACAAGCTGACCCTGCGTGAACCGACGGTGCGCGAGATGCGCGCCGCCACGTTGCAGGGCGGTAGCAACGAAGAAGAACAGGAAATGGTTTTGTTCTGCAGTCTTGCGAGCATCGGCCGTGCGGATCTGGAGGGGCTGCTGATGCGTGATTATCGTCGTCTGCAGACCGCCTATTTTCGTGTGGGAGCAGATGACGGGGTTTAACCCCAAGCTGCAAAAAGTCCTGGCTAAACGCTTGGCCGTCGAGCTGAACTTTTCGGCGGCCGAGATTCAGCGGCTGTCGTTTTCCGAGATGGTCTGGTGGCTCACGGATTGAGCCCATCCCCTTTGCACACAGGTACCCTGCATGGCGAACAAACTCTCGCTCGGGCTGGTGATTGGCGGTGCCGTCGATTCCTCCCTCGGCGCCGCCTTCAAGAACGTCAGCGGCGAAATGAAAAAGCTCGAGGCGCAAACCACCCGCGCCAAGGGCTTGCAGAAAGTCATCGGCGAGACCATGCGTCTGCGCGATGAATGGAAAAAAGCCCACGACAGTGGGGCGGCCAACGCCGATGCTTTGCTGCGCAAACTGGAGACCAATACCAATAGCCTGCGCAAGCAGGGGGTGGAAGTCGGGCGCTTGCGTCAGGAGTACCTGGCGCTGGGCAAGGTGGTGCGCAGTGCCGAGTTCAAAGCCAAAGGCATGGAGCAGGTGCAGGAGGGGCAAGAAAGCCTGCGCAGCGGGTTCGGTACGGCGGTGGCCGGTACCACCCTAGCGGCCGTGCCGACCAAGGTCAGCGCGGATTTTCAGGCGATCATTCGTGACATCGCGATCAAGTCCGGTACCGCCAACACCCAGCAGGAAGTGAACACCGCGCGCGACATCGTCCAGACCTCAAAAGACACCGGCATGGCCAACACCCAGGTGGCCGAGCTGGTGAACCAACTGGTTGGCGGCGGCATGGATCTGACTGAAGCGCTGAAGTACGCCCCGGTGGCGGCGAAGTTTGCAGTCGGGCAGGGCGCGTCGGGCACCGACACGGCGAAGATGATTCTGGCGATGCAGAACAACGCCAAGATCACAGACCCGAAAAAAATGGAACAGGCCTTGGCATCGGTCGCGCTGCTCGGCCAGCAAGGCAGCTTTGAGGCGGCCGACATGGCCAAGTGGTTTCCGGAACTATTGGCGCAGATGGCCAGCAGCGGTATCACCGGGCAGGACGCGGTCACCCAACTGGGCGCCATGCTGCAGGTGCAGATCAAGAGCGCCGGCAGCGCCGATGAGGCGGCGAACAACCTGAAAAACTGGGTCGCGAAAATCGGCTCGGGGGAAACCGTTAAAGGCTATGCCGATGCCGGGATTGACTATCAGGGTTCGATGAACGCGGCCATTGGCAAGGGCCTGTCGACCTTTGAAGCCAGTTTCGAACTGGCGCGCCGGTACGTGGAAAAGACCGATCCGAAAAAGGCCAAGCAGCTGAATCAGGGGCTGACCCAGATCAGCCAGGAGACAGACCCGGCCAAGGCGCAAGCGATGGCCGATGCCTTGGCCGCCACTTTGCGTACCGGCGATGTGTTTGCCGACATGCAGGTCAAGACGGCCCTGATGGCGTACACCCAGAACAAAAAATTCTACGCGGACCTGAAAAAAGGTGCCTCGGATCCCAACGGCCCGCGCAAGGACATTCTCGACAAAAACCTGAATGAACGGCGTGAAACGTCAGCGCAACGCTGGGCCGAAACCGGTCAGGCGTTCAACGATTCGTTGCGCGCCATCGGGGATGCCCTGCGCCCGGCGACGGATGCGCTGGCCATCGGTATCAGCGGCGCGGCGCGGGGCTTGACCGCGTTGTCCGAGCAAGCGCCCCAAGTGGTGCTGGGCCTGGCGGCAGTGAGTGCCGGAGCGCTGGTGCTGGGCAAGGCGTTGGCCATGCTCAAGATCGGCCGGGGTCTGGCCAACATCGCGCGCGGTTCGGCCGGCGACCGGTCCAATATCGTGCAGCGGGTGTTCGTGACCAACGCGAATGACGGCGATGACGACGGGCTGGATCACGGCAAAGAAGGGAAGGGCGGAAAGGGCAAAAGCCCTGCAAGTCGGATGTCCCGTGGCATGAAAGTGGGCGGGGCGCTGGGGGTGGTCGGTGCCGGCATTCAGGTGGTGGACACTTACCGGAACGCCACCACCCGTGACGAAAAGGCCGAAGGCTACGGTGGCGCGGTAGGTGGGCTCATGGGGGGCGTGCTCGGCGGCGCGGCAGCCGGTGCGGTTTTAGGCTCGATCGTCCCCGTGGTCGGTACCACCATTGGCGGGATTATCGGCGGCATGCTCGGGGCGTGGGGCGGGGGCGAGATAGGGGCGACCATGGGCAAGGCGTTATTTGGCGGGCCGGACACGTCTGCCAAAGCACCGATCGGCATCGTTCCTATGGCCGCCGGCCAGGGGGTGGGCGCGGTCGTGCGCTCGATGGACAGCGCCCCCGCCGAGCCGGTCACGGCAGCGGCATTAATGTCGAGCACGGCAGCGAAGACACCCGAGTGGCCGAAGGTCGATCAGCAATTTACCTTCGCCCCGGCCCCGGTTTTTCAGGTGCAGGGTGATGTGAAAGACCCGGCGCAGTTCGTCCGGGAAATGATGCCTTACCTGCGGCGCCAGTTTGACGACTTCGCTCGGGAAGCGCGCGACCGCCAGTTGTTTGATGCGCCCCATGTGGGCTAAGGAAGTGTTATGGCGGATGAAAAGACCTACCTGCAGCACTTGCAGGGCGGGCTCAAGTACATGGTCGATGCCGGTGAAGCCGGGCGCACTGACATCGAGTCGATGACCGGGCCCATGAATGGTGCACTCAATGAAATCAGCGGGGCGGCCGATGCGCTGGAAGGTTTGCCCTTTATCAGCGAAGACCTGAGCGACAAGACCCGGCGTCTGCAGGATGCAATCAACTCGGCGCAGGCCAAGATCGGCAAGGTCGCCAGCTACTACAACCAGACTCAGCGCGCGTTGGCGCAGTTTGATGAGCACTTTTCCGCGTTGACTGAGCAGATCGGCCGGTTTGGCGCGGCATTCAACAAGGTCGCCGGCAAGGCCAATGCCGCGTTGGGCAACATCCTGCCCACGGAATGGTTTGCTGGCGACATGACGCCGATTCCGGACGCGGTGAAGCCGTTCCCGCACCTGCTGATCATCTATCCGCTCAAGGCCAACGAGCGGCCGTATTACTTCAACCTGGACACGGCGGCGTTTGACGAGCTGCGCCGGCAGACTTCGTTTCGCTGGGCGGCGCAGGAACGCCTGACCCGGCGTCCGGCGCAGCAGGCCGTGGGGCAGGGCGAGGAGAAAATCACCATCAAGGGTGCGATCTACCCCAGCTACAAAGGCGGATTGAAGCAATTGGATACGCTGCGCAGTATCGGCGCCAAGTTGCTGCCGCTGAACTTGACCACCGGTTACGGCGAGGTGCTGGGCAACTGGTGCCTGACCAACATCGACGAAGAGCAAAGCGCTTTGCTGCCCGGCGCCATTCCGCGCAAGCAAGGCTTTTCATTGGAGTTTGTCCGTTATGGCGACGACTTGCAGAACAGCTGACGGGGATCTGCTCGACACCCTGTGTCACCACTATTACGGCCACCTAAACCGCAGTGTCGAGGCGGTGCTGGCGGCCAATCAAGGACTGGCCGATGAGCCGCAACCGTTCCGGGCGGGTGTATTGATCACGCTGCCGGATCTGGTGATCGAGCCCGACAGCGTGATTTCACTCTGGGATTGATCCCATTACCCAGCCCGCTCAGTGCGGGCTTTTTCTTGCCTGGAGTACCACGATGCAACCGCTGTTTCGTATCGTCGCCGACGGCGCCGACATCACCACCTTGATCAACGATCGGTTGGTGTCGCTGCAACTGGCCGACCGGCCCGGGATGACCTCCGATTCGTTTGAGATGCGCATCGACGATCGTGACGGCGCGGTGTCGCTGCCCGTGCGTGGCGCGAGCATCGAAGTCTACCTGGGTTATGCCGGCGCCGACCTGACGCGCATGGGCCGCTACACCGTGGACGAGGTGGCGGTCTCCGGCCCACCGGACACGCTGGTGATCAGCGGCAAGGCCAGCGACATGCGTGGCAGTGGCAAAACCACGCGCAGTGGCAGTTGGGAGGACGTCAGCCTGGCGCAGATCGTCGGCGACGTGGCCGCGCGCAATGGCTGGCAGCCGTCGTGCCCGGTCGACACCCGGGTGCCGCGCATGGACCAGCTCAATGAATCCGACTTCAACTTCATCACCCGGGTGGCCAAGAAGCACGACTGCACGGCCAAGGTGGCCGACGGCAAGCTGCTGGTCTTGCCGCGACAAGGCGGGCAGAGCGCCAGTGGCAAGGACTTGGGTGTGATCACCTTGCAACGCAATGACGTGACCCGCTGGCAGTTTCGCTTGAGCGACCGCAGCGCGCATCAGGGCGTCAGCACCCAGTACCAGGACCCGGTCAGCGGCGAGCTACTCATCTCGCACCTGGACAATCCGAATGTGCCCGAGGGGCTGCCACCGGTGCATACCGATCGCCATATCTATCCGGATCGCACGGCGGCCGACGAAGCGGCCAAGGCGCGCCTGGCGGCGTTCAATCGTTCGACCGCCTCGGTGCGCCTCGACCTGCCCGGGCGGACCGACCTGTTTGCCGAAAGCATGGTTGAGACGCAAGGCTTCAAGCGCGGCCTCGATGGCGAATACCTGGTGGAGTCGGTGGATCACACCTTCACCCCGTCCGGGTGGACGGTGTCGGTAGAGTGCAATGGCGGCAAGGAGGGTAAGGCCAAGGCCTCCGGCAAGCCGCAAAAAGTCGTGCTTGAAGTGCGGGATTGATCGCCCGGGCGCATGAGTCATCCCGAGTCAAAGGTTTCAAAAATTAAAGTAAAAGGAGCGGCCAGTCTGGATGCGTCAACATCCCAGCCTGGCCACCGTCCCCGCAGATTGTCCCTGCAAGTCCCGCCAAGGCTCCTGCTCTGTGCACAAAGCAGAGCCAGCCTAGCACCTGTTTATTTATACAGTAAAGGTCTTGCTATCCATGTCTACCCCTATCATCCCTTGGATGGGCGGCAAACGCCGCCTGGCCGATCGCCTTATTCCGCTGTTTCCGCCGCATGAATGCTACGTCGAAGTCTTTGCCGGCGGTGCCGCGCTGTACTTCATGCGGCCCCAGCCAGCGCCCGTCGAAGTGCTAAACGACATCAACGGCGACCTGGTGACCTTGTACCGCGTGGTGCAGAACCACCTCGAAGAGTTTGTGCGCCAGTTCAAATGGGCGCTCAGTTCGCGTCAGGTGTTCGAGTGGCAAAAGATGACCCGCCCGGAAACCCTCACCGACATCCAGCGCGCTGCCCGATTTTTCTACCTGCAGCACCATGCCTTCGCCGGCAAGGTCTCCGGGCAGACCTTCGGTACCGCGACCACCACCCCGTCGATCAACCTGCTGCGCATCGAAGAAAACCTCTCAGCCGCGTGGCAACGTCTCTCTGGCACCTACGTGGAGAACCTGCCCTGGTTGGAATGCGCCGAACGCTACGACCGTGCCCATACCTTCCACTACATGGATCCGCCGTACTGGCAGACCGCAGGCTATGGGGTGGATTTTCCCTTCGAGAACTACGAGCGCATGGCTGATTTCATGAGTCGCTGTAAGGGCAGGGTGATGGTCAGTATCAACGACCACCCACACATCCGCCGGGTGTTCAAAGGCTTTCATTTCGAGACGCTGGATATCCGCTACACCACGACCAACCAGCGGCAGGGCAAGGCTGAGGTCAGTAGTGAGTTGGTGATCATGAACTGGGAGCCCGCCGCGCTGGGAAGCCTGTTTTGAAATATCTGCTTCCGACGCTGAACTGCCCTTCGCCGAGGGCAGCCCACGGCCAAAAACGGACGGTCGCGAATGATGGCTTGCGAGTAACAGACATCGAGAAAACGGGGAACAACTATAAAGTCCATGTTATATTAGAAAGTATCGATATTCTGATTGCTTATCGAGGTCAGATTTTTTCAACTCGCGAGTTGAGCTAAGACAAACCAACTCAGTAATGGTCTAGTAAGGGATTCTCATGCCGGAAGTAACCACCATTGCCGCCGTAACATCCGTTGCCCGTTTACTTACACCGATTTTAAATAGTGTGTACGGGGCTGCGAAAGGCTCAGTTAAGAGCCGGTTGCAGAGCTGGAAGGCAGGCGAGGATCTTGATAAAATTTCTGAGTATTACGTTCGTCTGGCCAGTGTCAAGACCATCTTTTCTCGAGATGAAGCAATACCCATTGATTCATTCTACTATCCATCACGTGTATCATTTAAAAGTCGACGCAAATTAGTAAATGGTTTAAAAGATTTACCCGCCGGGTGCGTCGTCGTAGAAGGGGTGGTAGGGCAAGGCAAATCTATTTTTATGCGACACTTAGCAACATCTATCCTTTCTGAAAGCGCCGAAAAACAAATACCAATTTTTATTGAGCTTAGAAATGTAAGCAGTAAAAATTCGTTAAGAGCTTTAATTTGGCAGGCATTGAAAGCGATAGGTGTTGATGCAGACGAAGAGGTTTTTAGTTATCTTGTAAAAGAGCAGAAATTGGTCCTTCTGCTAGATGGATTTGATGAGCTTTTAGAAGACTCGATTAGTGACGTACTTGTAGAAATTAATGATCTAAAGAATATTAACTCCGGCTTGAAAATTATTGTATCTTCACGCCCTCAGAATGCAATTCAAAACGTTACGGATTTTAAGGTTGTAACATTAGAGCCGCTTAAAGCTGCTGATCACGACCCGTTCCTGAGAAAGTTAGGAGTTGATTCTCATAGGAGGGTTGAATTAGTGGCTGCAATCAAAGATAGTCCGAAGGATATTCAGGACTCTATCAGTACGCCGCTGATGATGTCTATTGTGGTGTTAGTGTATGAAAGCGTCAAACAAATACCACCTTACTTATCGGATTTTTTTAGCGCTCTGTTTCATGTTGTGTTCACGCAGCATGACAGCCTTAAAGAAGCATTTCGACGTAAGCATCACACCGGCCTGTCGGAAAATAAGTTACAACATCTCTTTGAAGCATTTTGTTTTGTGGTTATGCAAAAATCTTATGGTCGCACCCTTAGTGTATCCAGGTTTCATGAGTGTTTTGAAAAGGCGCAGAAATATGTGCCGGACGCTAAATGCTCCGCAGATAGTTTCAGGGCTGATATTATTGGCGTGGCATGTTTGATGCTCGAAGAGGGGGTCGGTGAAGTAACCTTTTTGCATAAGGGTATATTGGATTACTTCGCGGCAGCTTTTGCCGCGCGCCTCGACACACTTTCGGAGAATTTTTATACCTCCATTTCATCTTCGTATAAAACCTGGAAGGTTACCTTGCAGTTTTTAGGGAAGATTGATCCCCATCGATATCTGAAGTATTACTTTCTTATTGTGGTTTGCGATGAGCTGGAAGAGCTGTCGGCCCTTCTTCAGAATGATGATGACGCCGAAATTGAAGCTTACGTAGCTGATTTGTTTAGTGATGCAGAAATTCGATTTAGTAAAAATATCGTAGAATATACGCTTCAGCCTAATTATAAAAATGAATTGACTGAATATGCAGCAAGCGCCTGTCGAGACGTAATACTTGGTTTTCGAGTGCATGAAAAAACAATCGCTGACTTTAAAGATTTTGCCTTGCATAGTCAAAAGCATATAAATATTGTCGATGGCGCAGCCGTATTTGGATTGGATGTTGCCTTAGAGATTTATGGGTTGGATTCGATACGTGACGCCTTAAAGGAGGTGGAGAATGAATTTTTTCGCCGGGTAGAGTTGGCAAGAAAGCAGTTGGAAGAGTTTGATAGTAGAGATGCGGAAATTGACATGAGCTTCGATTTGTAAGTTCGAAAATTCCACTTTTTAAATTAATGCTAGAGCTTGTTTTGTTGCAGTCTAGCATTTGGGCGGGCTTGGATTAATTGGGTGCTAAGTTTGTATTATATGCTCCCAATTAATCGAAATTAACAGCTATCGAGCTAGGCCATTCCAAGGGTGTACGGTTGCTAACGGTCAAAAGACGGATTGATCAAGGCTAGGCCAACGACAGCCTTTGGCCGATTGCTGCCTGGTGCCACCTTCAGCTTGGGTCGATTGCGATCGCCATCAGTCGTACCATTCCAAGCAATTCGTGCGTTCAATGAAGGTACGCAAAACCTTGTCACAACCGACAACAAGGTGATGATCACGAAATCCTTGAGGTGACTTAGCTCCATGGAAAAGATTACATCGGATGCAATAGATGGTGCGAAGTAGCTGCTGCCAGGTTGGGATGCTACCCGCAATCCATCCCTGCGGTTCGTGTTTAATGCCCTCGCGTGCAACCGCTACCCACAGTTCGTGATCCCCATAATTTCGGAAGGCATCTCGACCTAACTTTCGGTTTACGTCACGAACATTAAGCACCGGCCACATTGAAGCCAAAGTTGATATGTCACTGCGAAAATCCGCGTCCTGCTCCATCAGAGCATCATACGCGTCAGTAAGTCGTACATGATTGGCGAATGCAGCAATCATCTGAGCATCGGTGTGGAGGTCTGTTACGCATTCCATCCAACCATTAAATCCCATCCATAGAGTCATGAAAGATGAAAATGCAGAGCGTTCTTGGGCATCAGCGTTGATGAGTTCGCGTGCGAGATCAGCACTTTCCGGGTTGAGCACTCTGAAATTACTGAAAGTAACCACGAAAACTCCTTTTAGAGACAGGCTTAAAATTTTAATAATATTAGGAACGCGATTTTCGTTCCGATCTTGACTGTCAAACTGCTCTAAAGCGTTTTCATACAACCTCCGTCAATAGCAGGCCAGGCGTCGCAGCTTTTGTCAGGTATCCCAATCTTTTGCCCGTTTGCTTCTCTGTTTCTCAAGCACGTCCATAAAGCTCAAATTAATTCTTATGGTACTAACCAATGCACAGATCTGAAGGCCGCTTATGAAGAGAAGGCCGAATTGACAAGCTCCAACAACCCATATTTTTGAATTGAAGCCAAAGTTGCTTTCCATGGAGGTGAGGATCAATAGCATAACCGCCAGTATCATCGTTGCCGCTGATTGTACGATAACGCTAATAATCTCTTTGAGCCTTGCAGTGTCTTCACCCCCAGCTGAAAAATCGACATTAACCAGATTCTCGCCCTTAAGCGTCTTCAGCACGTTCGGGTAGAGAAACGCGACCCAAATGCTCATGATCGTAAAAATGGCACCTGCAATAGCAACAAGCAAGCTGAGTATGTTGGACACCGAGCTAGATTCTAGCTCAACACCAAAAAGAAGCATTAAGAGTGGAGCTGTCAGGCAGGCAATAAGTGCTTTCATGCAGTCGTCCTGGTAGCCGATGCGGCAAGCTCCGGTGCATCTTCGGCAGCGCTGGCGAGAGGTAAGTACGTATCCCGGGCTTCTGAGACCGCTTTGTAGAGCTGATCACAGCTGTATGCGTCGATGGTAGGCGGAAGTACGATGCGCTCCACTATCCGATGCTGCTTGATTGATGTGCCATTATCGTTTTCGTCAATGAAAATGATATCTGCCCATCCGTTTTCATCAAACCCAGATGAATAATTTATTAGCTCCTTCATCTGCTCAATAGACGGTGTCGCCTCCAGCTTTATTTCGACTTTGCGGACGTTGTCATCAGTTTCTTTCGCTTTTGGGAAAAATTTTGCAATGAAGGATTGAAAATAATTAAATATTTCAATGTTGGCTTTGTCGAGTCCATTTTTATCGGAAACTGATGCCTCCATCTCTGCATTCTTTGCTCCATCGCTAACGGTGACCTCATTGCGCAGGAGCATGTATTTGGTCGTCTCGCAGATTCGCTCTAGGTGCTCTTCGCTCGTTTTGAAGATTTTTATATTGGTAGTAAATCTGTAAAGCAGATTGTACGTTTCTGGGCTTGAAGGTGTGCTGAAAGCGATCCTGGTTTCTGAGTCCCCAGGCTGGCGCGAATTATAGCCGGAAAATTTTAGTCGATACCTAACACAGTAATTCACCCACTTTTGCATCAGCTCCGAATCGCATTTCGAGTCGTCAAACTTTACAGAAACAACCATATTTTTATCCGGGACAATCCAGTAATAGCATGGATGTCCCCAGACGTAGTTTTCGCCGGTGCTCGATGCGCCATTTGTGATGTAGTTACCTGTCGGACGTCCATCCGTCCCGAGTTCTAAACCGCGGAATCCTCGTGTATCGGTTGGGTCGTGCTTCCACAGTACAACCATGAAGTCGCCATTTGGAAATTCTTTGATTTCTCGGCAGTAACACATAATTGGGTCGTTGCCGGCCTCACCCTTGCTGGGCCAGGGAGCCGTCTCTTTAAAGCCCCGACCTTTCACCCACTCCACAAGTGCCCGGAAGACCTCAGTGGTTCCAAGACCATGATTTTTAGAAATAAGCTCCTCTCCGGAGGATTTTCGTTGTACTCGATACAGCCCACTGCGCTCGATTTCAAAGAAATTGAGATAACCATAGTTGTGTTCGCGCTTGAGCTTTGACATCAAAAAAACCTACTTCCTTGAATTTCCATGGTAGAGAGTACTGAACCGCTCAGTAGTCCATTTAGGCCATCGTACGAAGGGTGCATGAGAAGAGAATTCGACCGTCGGCTCATCTGATTATATGCATCGATAGCTACGACCCGAAAGGTAACTGTTCATTGGGCCTTGCTCGCATAAGGCTAATGCAGCAGGGATGGCGCCTAGAAAGCGAGGTGAGCATCCGCTGGAAGTCGCAAACAACCTATCCTGACCGCGATATCCTGGCCGATTGCAGTCACTCCGGGGTCATCAGCACTGCGAGCGACATCTTGATGAACTCCTCATTCCGGTCAATCGCGACTAGGGCGCCACGCACGTTTTCTGCAACGTCTGCCGAACCGCGTTGCTCGATCCATAGCGTGAGTTCCATGATGGCAGCCTCTAGGGCGAGCTGATTTTCGTTGATCTTGAATAGCAGGGATGGGAGTAGATCTGTGCTTGGCATTGTGAATTCTCCGTGGAGATTTCAGCTTAGCAGCAAAATTCTGGCTGGTTAGCAGTGGAGCTGGCAGGACGCCTGAAGAAGGGAAAAACGGAATAGTTTTGTAACGCCTACCTAAAAGTTTTGTAACGCTCAGTGGGCAAAGGGATTTTTTCCAATCCCCAGAAACGAAAAAGCCCCGAATAATCAGGGCTTTTTCGTATAAAGATGGCGGAGGCGATGGGATTCGAACTCATGGACCTGTTACAGTCGACGGTTTTCAAGACCGTTGCCTTAAACCACTCGGCCACACCTCCGTTTGCGTTGCGGGCGCCATAATA
>Ga0182006_1001881_pt1 | contig 11994 bp, 9 predicted proteins | sample Sormic07211104_1_FD_123022 | JGI IMG/M metagenome (GOLD analysis project Ga0182006, IMG submission 123022) | Rhizosphere microbial communities from Sorghum bicolor, Mead, Nebraska, USA - 072115-104_1 MetaG | ecosystem: Host-associated > Plants > Roots > Rhizosphere | place: USA: Nebraska...
CAACACCCCCTTCTGGGACCGCCTCAACGCCCTGGACGTGGCCATGCTCGTCATAGAAACGGCATTCAGCAACCGCGAGCAGGCCCTGGCCGAACGCAGCCTGCACCTGTCCCCCCGCGCCCTGGCCGACGAGCTGGCGCACATCGACCCGGGCAAGCAGTTTCCGATCTACATCACCCACACCAAGCCGGCGGAAACCGAAGAGATCATGTGGCAGATCGAGCACCTGGCCGGACACCAGGTGGCGGGGCTGGCGCAGCGGGATATCCGGTGGTTGAAGGCGGATGGGGTGCTGACTTTTTGAGGCGGTTCGGCTTGGCGGGCTGACAAAATTGTCACGCTCTGTAGCATCTTGAAGCAGTTTCTGTCACTTGATGTAACTGAACTGAGTGCAAAGTGCTCAATTTCAGCGGCGCAAGGCTCCGAAAAGGGGTGGCACAGATGCTGCGGAAGGTACTGCGCTCCGGGCTTGGTTCCCGGGCTGTACAAACCAACCTGGAGTTTTTGAATGAACCGTCGTTTGATCGCACGTAACGTGCAAAAGGGTTTCACCCTTATCGAATTGATGATCGTTGTGGCGATCATCGGTATCTTGGCTGCTGTGGCTCTGCCAGCTTATCAAGATTACACCAAGCGTTCGCATGTGACGGAAGGTCTGACCCTCGCTGGTGGTGCGAAGACTGCGGTAACCGAGTTTTACTCGAGCAAAGGCACGTGGCCAACAGCCAACGCATCTGCTGGAATTGCTACTTCCACGTCGATCAACGGCAATGCAGTTCGTTCTGTTGCCGTCAGCGGCAGCACGATTACCGTTACCTACAACACCAAAGTCAACGCTGGCTCGACGTTGGTCCTTCAGGGCTCCACTGGTTCTCAGGGCGCTGTGACGTGGACATGCACGGGCGGCACTCTGGTTGCTAAGTTCCGCCCCTCGAACTGCCGCTAACATTCCTCAGCCAAAAAAAAGCACCTACGGGTGCTTTTTTTGTCGGATGCGAAGACGATTAATTAAATATTTTCCCCTCCCCTCCGCTGTTGCGATCGCAATGATCGTTGCACTGGTGGGGATTTTGTATTTTCCCGGCCTGAGCGGTGACTATGTATTCGACGATATAGGAAATATTTTTGCTAATAGTCGTTTGCATATTCTAAGTTTAAGCGAACTCTGGGGGGCGGCTTCTTCGGGAGATGCAGGTCCTATGGGGCGCCCTGTAAGTTTGGCGACCTTTGCCATCAACTATTTTTTCTCGGGGCTCGCACCTCTCCCTTTCAAGGTCACCAATCTAGCAATTCATCTGCTGAACGTAATTGCGGTATGGCAGATTGCGAGATTGCTCGCCCCAAGGATTGCGCAGGTCAGCGGTATCTCGAATGAAAAATTCATTTCGCAGGGGCCCCTGCTGGTCGCGATGCTTTGGGGGGTACATCCGCTCAATCTAACCAGTGTTTTGTACATTGTGCAGAGAATGACGAGCCTCTCCACAATGTTTGGCCTCATTGCAGTTATTTTCTATCTGCGGATTAGACTCGCAGTTGGTGATAACGTAGAAAAGCGACCATGGTATTTGCAGACGATCGACCTATGCATGATGCTCTTGGCGCTGATTTTATCTGCCCTAAGTAAAGAATCAGGATTGCTGTTTTTGCCGTTGATTTTGTGGCTCGAGTATGTATTTTTCAATTTTGAAAAGAACGGCACTCCAATAATTTGGTTGCGACTGCGGCTCAAGTCATGGATTGTTTTGAGTCTTATCGTGGGACTGGTGGTTTTCTCTTTTTGCTACCTTCCACACGCCATATCAGATCAGGCGTACTCTGCACGAGATTTCACATTAAAAGAAAGACTTTTAACCGAATGCCGTGTCCTCTGGTACTACCTGCGCCTCTTTATTTATCCCTCTGTTTCGGAGTTGGCTCTTTACCATGACGATTTTGAGATCTCGAGCTCATTACTAGCCCCTTTCAGTACGATCGTCTCGATCGCTTCACTGGTAATGGTGAGCGGGTTGCTGTTTCTTCTCCGAAAGAGGATTCAAGTTTTTTGGTTTGCATGGGGTTGGTTTTTGATCTCCCACTCCATGGAGTCCACGATTTTTCCTCTAGAGCTAGTTCACGAACATCGGAACTATTTCAGTACCCTAGGACTATTAATGTGCGTCCCCGTATTGATTTACACGATGGAGGCAAGGATAAAAACGCTTTTCGTCGCGACCGTGGCGGCACTCGCAGTTCTATTTTGTTTTGTCACATGGGAGCGTTCAATGCAATGGTCGAACCTTGTGGATCAAGCATTGCTGGAGGCAGCAAATAAGCCGAATTCCGAACGATCTAATTATCAGCTTGGACGAATTTACCTTAAGCTATACGAAAATAGTGCCGATGCTAAATTTCTCGCTATGGCAGAGCGGCAATTTCATAAGACCTTGGAAACTTATAGGCCAGCCAATGGCGCCTTCTTCGCTCTTATCCACATCGCCTACCAAAAAAAGCTACAGCCGTCCGAAACACTGGTGAAAGAGCTGATAAGCAGGCTAACAATATTGCCCTATCAAAATAGCAATGTGGCCTTCGTCGACGCTTTCATCAAATGTCAACTTTCCAGCGAATGCGCGATGCCCGACGAGAAGGCGATGGAAATCATTGCGGCGGGGCTAGAAAATCCAACAGCAGGCAAGACGTCGCGCGTTGAGCTCTATAAAATCGCGGCGCAATATCTGATAAATAGGACAGGCGATTTCAAAAAAGGAATTGACTTGCTTTACGAAGCCGTCTCCGAAAAAGACGGATCTCCGATCCGAATCATGCTTGCGCAAGCTCGCAGGCTCTCTGGTGATTCTATAGATGCAGCGAAGGAAATTGAGATCGCGGAGCGATTGGATGTACACGGGTCCTACGCCAAGCTTATTCAACGAGAAAAGAATCTCCTAAATTCATCGGATATAGATTCTTCAATCAAGGCACAGCGAGACTGAGGCAGTCGCGCACCAAAAGGACCGCTAAAAGTGAACGAGAAGCTGAGCTACTCAAATTTAAGTATCGTAATTCCCGCTCGCAACGAAGCGGCAAGCTTAGGGCCATTGTTACAGACGTTAAAGAGGGAGTTTCCTGCTGCCCAAATTATCGTTTCAGACGATGGATCAATTGACCAGTCGGCCGAGATCGCTCAGGCAGCTAACGTGGAAATTGTGCGTCGCCCATATAGTGGAGGTAATGGCGCGGCAATAAAGGCAGGAGCTAGGGCTGCCAATAGAGATCTCTTGCTCTTTATGGATGCCGATGGACAACACCAGCCTCAGGACGTTCCGAAGTTATTGAGCAAACTGTCCGAAGGCTACGACATGGTGGTTGGCGCTCGAACGCCAGGCGGTCAAGCAAATTGGCACCGAGGATTAGCAAATGCTATCTACAACCGTCTCGCAAGTTGGATGGTCGGTTATAAGATTCAAGATTTAACATCCGGCTTTAGGGTCGCAAATCGAAAAAAATTCATGGAATTCCTTCACCTGCTACCAAATGGATTTTCGTATCCAACGACCAGCACAATGGCGTTCTTTCGGGCGGGATATACGGTTGCATATAGTCCTATCAATGTCCAAAAGAGAACTCTAGGTACAACAAGTCACGTCCGTCTCTGGCGGGATGGTGTCAGGTTTTTCTTGATAATTTTCAAAATCGGCACATTGTACTCACCACTAAAAATATTTATCCCGGCCAGTGCATTTTTTCTCTTATCGGGGATTATGTACTATGGGTACACATTTTTCACGCAGCATAGATTTACAAACATGAGTGTTTTGTTGTTTAGCGCTGCTGTTATTATCTTTCTCATTGGCCTTGTTTCAGAGCAAATAACATCTTTGATGTATGGGGGAGGCTCCTCCGAAACTCCTGGAGCCTCCGAGGGACGGCGCTGATTGGCGTTTCGTGTCTGCACATCGCATTGGATCGGCAATTACGATTGCCGCTCTGTTGACAACGCTGGTGTTTGCCATGAGATTGGCCGTACAGGCAATCACCTTAATAGCAATCGCTAAAACTCTGGGTCCCGTGCTTTATGGCGCCTTTTCCGCGACTTCCGCATTAGCGCTAACACTTGGCTCCCTCTCAACCTTTGGAACTCACCTGTTGCTTCTGGCAGCAACGTCAAGGCAACCAGACGTTCTAGCCTCGGAAGCTAGGACCGCTCCGCCGGTCACTTTAGTCAGTGGTCTTCTTCTCCTGATTGCGTATCATTTAATCGCATTCGCTTGGTTTAAAGCTGGCGTAATTGGGGTTGTCCCCATAATTGCTATCGGGCTCACGGAAATAATAGTACAGCCGTTAATTCAACTCGTCTCAGTTCAAAAGCAAGGGCGCGGTGAAATAGCTCGTTCGCAGCTTCTTCTGGTTGCTCCGTTGGTTTTTCGAGCGGGAAGTGCGGTCTTCGTCACCTGTTTCCAGGTGGCGGACCCTTTGCTGGTTTATTCCTGTCTCTCCCTCGCCGGGACTGCGCTAATTCTCTTTTTAGCCATATTGAGGGATGCAGCCTGGGTCGTTAGGTCAAGTCAATGGCAAACCCCGACTTTTAAAGAGCTTCGGCGTGCCTTTGAATTTGCGATTCTTAATCTCGTCGCCTTGGCGCCTGCAGAGTTGGACAAGGTCGTGGCTTACAAACTCCTGCAATCAGACGCCGCGGGCCTTTATGCTGCCGCCAGCCGAGTCCTAGGTGCCGCCGTCACGCCTGTCGTGGCCTTAATGGTTTCGGTGGCCCCTAAACTGTTCAATCTCGACTCTTTGCGGCAGATCAGTTCGAGGCACTTCGTATTCTGTTTGTTTGCGGTAGCTGGAACGTACGGAGTATCGATCGGTGCTGTTATATGGGCTGCCTCAGGCCATGTGAGTGGGCTTTTTGGACCAAGCTATATTTCGCTGGGAGCAACCATTAACGCTCTGGTTTTTATCACGCCACTGCTCGCCTTGCGGATCGTCGTTGGCAATGTGCTAATGACTCTTGGTTTTCCGCTCTTGCGAGTGAGCACAGAACTATTGGGAATTGTCATTTTCTTAGTTTCTACTGGACTACTTATCCCTCCTATGGGCCTCATTGGAATGGTGATCGCCTCCGCCTTATCTGAGACATTCGTTTTTGTCATGGGAGCCTTGTGGATATTCACCAGACGAGAAGATCTTCAAAATCCCCTATCCTTAGAAAAATAATTCTTTGACGTACTTTGCTTTTTATGGGCACACCACTTTTGCCGCTTCGGCTTCTTGTCGTTACCAAGCACTTCCTTAATCAACGTGACGCGCAGGCGCAGCAAAGCGTGGCAGTCGTGGACGCATTGTCCCAAGCAGGCGCGAACGTGGATGTCCTTTGCGGGGGATTTGGAAAAGACGACATACTTAATATCTCTGGATTTAGTGAAAAAATCATTCAAATCGATGCCTCTCTAATCCCAGAGGGTAGTTCAATTGCGGAAAAGATACTGCGAAAATTGCTCAGAAATTTGAGTAGTATATATATCTTTTCAGATTGGGGACGAAGATCTTCTATTCAAATACGCGAGTTGGAGGAAATAGCGAAATACGACTGCATCATTAGCTTGGGCTTGCCAATGGATTCTCATATTGCAGTTCTTCGGTCTAAAACAAAGTGCCCGTGGCTCGCCTATTTTAGCGATCCGTGGCCGGAAGCTATATTGCCGGCGCCAATGTCAGATTTTTCTCTTCCCATTCTTAGTGCTTCGCAAAAGCAAACGGTGAGGAAAGTGATTGCTCGCGCAGATGCGATTGGATTTAGTTGTCGCGAACAGATCTCGTTTATGGGTAAATATTACGCAAATCTGGACGTAGAAAAATGTTTTGAGTTTTTACACGTAGCGCCGTCTTCCGCAAAATTCACCGAGGAAGAGCGCATTCCACGTCAAAAGTTCACAATAGTTTATGCTGGCGCGATTGGACGTGAACGCGTTTGCCCACCATTGGCGCATGCCTTGAATGCTCTGTCAAAAAAAATGGAATTTGAACTCCATTTTCTGGGAGCCGTGCACGAGGAGATGAAGCAAATGCTGAAGCCGCAATACTCAGCTGGGCGTGTTGTTTATCACGGATGGCTGCAAAAGGATCGGGCGTTATCAATATGCAGAGATGCTGATGCTCTTTTGATGATTGAAAGTGATATGGCAGAGCATCCATTTCTACCCAGCAAGGTCGCTGACTATTCTGCCACTGGCCGACCTATAATTGCTGTTACAGGTGCAAATAGTCCATCTGCGAGATTGATTTCCTCATATCGCGCTGGTGTAGTGTGCGCACATAAAAGTAAATCGATTCAGGACGGTTTGGAATTACTTGCCAGTCCCCTTGGGCGCGAGATATCTTCGATAGATCTTTATCGGGAGTTTACTTCCGCTGCGGTTGGGGCGAGATACTACCTCGCAATAGACGGTGCCATGTCTGAAAGGATAGTTGCCTAAGCGAAGGATGTGTTCTCAAGCAACTGAACAATTCTCAAGGCAGCTCGGCCATCGCCATAAGGTGAGGCCCCCTTTGACATCTTCGCGTACTCTTGATCATCTTGGAGTAAAAGATTGGCTGCCGACACAATATCGCGTGTTTCAGTGCCGACTAATCGAGCTACACCCGCTTCAATGGCTTCGGGCCGTTCTGTTGTCTCTCGCATTACGAGAACTGGTTTTCCAAGAGCCGGCGCTTCCTCTTGAATGCCTCCGCTGTCCGTTAATATCAGAGCAGCATTCTGCATTAGGGCCACAAAACTCAAGTAATCCTGCGGAGGTATAAGTCTTACGCGTGAATGACCCGCGAGTGAATTCTCTAAGGTCAATTTAACATCGGGATTTGGATGGACTGGGCAAACAACTGAAACGTTTGGATTGTCCGAGAGGATTTTCAGAATTGCGCTACAGATATTGCGCAGTGGCTTCCCGAAATTTTCTCGACGATGAGTAGTTAGAAGAATATATGGTTCAGCCAAATGCTGTGAGGGACCGTCTGGCAGGACGCTTAGCAAGGCATCAATGCAAGTGTTGCCGGTAACAAAGATCGTGTCCTTCTTGATTCCTTCTGCTTCAAGATTGTGCCCTGCTAGGGCCGTCGGAGCAAAGTTCCATGTGGAAATTCGACTAATCATTTGCCGGTAACCTTCTTCCGGGAATGGTTGTGCAAGATTATAAGTACGCAGTCCCGCCTCAACATGACCAAAAGAAATCCGCTGATTAAACGCCGCAAGCGCCGAGCAGATAACTGTGGTTGTATCTCCCTGAGCTAATAAAGAACTAGCGCGTTCTTTGAGGATGATCCCCTCCAGTGCTGGAATCATTCGTCCCATTAACTCTGAAGACGACTGATCTGATTTCATAAGATCTAGATCATAATTGACGTCGATCTTGAACACTTCGAGCATTTGATCCAGCATTCCTCTATGCTGAGCCGTTGCGATTACAATTGGGGTGGCCCACAAAGAATTCTTTAATTCTTGAATAATTGGCGCCATCTTTATGACTTCCGGTCTTGTGCCTACGACGCAGAGGATTTTTTTCATGAATGAAAATTAATTCCGAAGCAATTTTTCAATCGACCGTGCCCCCTGGCTCGAGATTTTATCCCAGGCAAAATCTGACGGCGCGGTCGCTTTAATCGGGTGGCGCAACTGGCGTGCAATTATCCTGCTTAACGATGGCGGGTCCGAGCAGAGAGCAATGGAATTGCTCAGGGTTTCCGCTTGGACGGGGAAATTGGTTAGAAAATTTGGTGTTTCTGTTGCAATCAGCGGACGTCCAGTAAACAGGGCTTCTGCGATTTTATTAGAGGCTCCCGAATCCATGAAGGTTGATCTTCGATAGGGTACTGCTACAGCATCGCAACTGGCGATAGCGATTGGCATTTTGTTATACGAAATATTGCCAAGATATTGAATTCCATCTTTTAGAACATCCAAGTCCGCGCGCTTTTTTCCAGCGAGGAGGAGTTCCACTTGCATGCCATCTTTGCGCAATAAATGAATTGCTTCGATTAAGTCGTCAACTCCTCGATCCGGCTCCATACTTCCAAAGTAACCAACAAAGGTGCTCGCCCGATCTAGCCCAAGTGCAGCACGGCTAACGCTCATATCGAGCGGTTTAAAGAGATCTGTATCGACACCATTCGGTAATACTTGGCTCTGTAGGCAAAGTCGACCAAGATCGGCTTTTAGCAGTTGGCTTGCAAAAAAACAAAGATCTGCCTTTCGGAGCAAAAAGGAAAAAGTGTCCCAGTTTGCGAACTGCCGATAGCCGCTAAATTCGTCGTATTTATCATAAACGTCGAAGACGAATTTGGCCCCTAGCCTTCTGGCGAGTAAGTAGCCTAGCAACCCAATGTAAGCGTCGCCGCTAGCAACAATGATATTAGGCGTGGCTGAATTTTTTTTTATCGAAAATTCTCTACCGACTCGCCGCCAAAAGGAGGACGTCCGTATTGGTGTCGAATCTAGATCAAGCCCCCCCTCTTGAAAGGTGATGTTCGATTTTGAGTGATAATCAATAAGCCATGCTTTTACGGTAAGGCCAGATTTTGCCCAATGAAACGGAAGCTGAAATATTCGGCCATAACGCTCGAGAACCGCGTCTCGATTTGTGTAAAATCGCTTCCCTATAAAAAGAATATTCATCACGCTATTTGGGAGTACAGCAATTCCTGAGCCAGTCGCTCGCCGACACGCTCCCAAGCAAACTGCTTCGCATGTTCACGTGCACCGTTCGGATCAAGTGGTTGGTTTAGCAGTGCGATAGCGGCCGAAGCAAAGGAATCGGCGTCGCGTGGATCAATAAGAATGCCAGACACACCGTCCGCGACGGCATCTGCTACTCCGCCCGTGCGGTAGGCAAGCGTTGCTAGGCCGTGTGCAGCGGCCTCAATCGCAACCATCCCGAATCCTTCAGGATCACCTGGCAGATCACGAACCGGAAAGACGTGTAGGTTTGCCGCAAGGTAAGCGACCGATAGAGCAGTGCGATCAGTGATCACACCGCCGAACCGTATGGATAAACCGATTCCCGCCGAGTCTGCGGCGGCCTGAATGCTCTCGCGGCTCTGAGCTTCAGCGTGCAGTGCATGCCGGGGTTCTTCGCCAATAATAAGGAAAATTGCATCGGGAAATTTTCCAATAATGATTGGAAGCACATCTCGAACAAACTCTCGCAATCCTTTTCTCTGTGTTAAGCGGCCCACAGACAGAAGAAGAGGACCTTCGCCAACTCCCATTTCACGTCGAAAGATGAGCTTTTTTTTCGCAATTTCTGAAGCGGATAGCAGCGGAGGAACGTTCGTGCCAGGATAAATAAGCCGAATCTGACGCTCTTCTGCGCCTGCAGAATTTGCAAGCTTGCGGGTAGCCTGACTATTTACAAGAATCAGATTGGCGCGCGCAATGAAGGGGAGCCAAAGAAGTCGATAAAAGCGGTGTTGAATTGCTAGATCGAGGCCGTGTGTGTAAACGGCAGAAAGAGAGCCTCGGAGCTTGGCCACCATAAATACAATTGGTCCAACGAGGCCGCTACCTCCTAGCACAACATCTGGTCGCCATCTCATTGATAAAATGGAGCTTTTTATGAGGGCAGAGAATAAAAACCACCAAAGTGGCTTAGTGGAAACCTCGTGTATAAGTACACCAGGCGGACCAATTTCAGCGCTACCCTTCGGTCCGACGATACGCACATCTGCGTGCATTGCCAACTGCTCGGCGATGTGCCAATTGAGTCGCTCCATACCTCCAATCAGAGGGGGCAAATTTCGTGTAATGAGGAGTACACGCTTTCGGCGATATGCGGTCATTGAATTAATGAAGCATGGTTGTGTTATTCCTGCTGGCGTGTTTTTTTGCCCCGTAGGGAGCGTATCAGGAAAAAAGAAACGTAGTGGAACTAAGAAAATACGGCGAGGATAACTTCAAGCATAGAGCAGTTTTGCAGATAATCTCCTCGGGAGGGTGCCCAAAAATGGGGAAACTGCTGTTCAAGCGTGGGGATGGCGGTGAAAGTGTGGTACCTAAACGTCGGCATCGCCGCTGAGGACTCCGTACCACGGACAATACTAGCGATGCGTCACTTGTGATCTATCAAGGAAAATAGAGGAGTCTCTCTTGAATCAAACATATCGCTCCCGGAGTCCGTCTGTTGGTGTGATCGGGCTAGGCTACGTTGGACTGCCTTTGGCGCTGCGTTTTGCGGAAGTGGGTGTACGCACACTTGGCTTTGATGTGGACCCCGATAAAGTACACACGCTATCTCAAGGACGGAGCTATATCAGGCACATTGGTGATGAAACCATTAAATTGGGGAAATCGCAAGGCCTGGAGGCAACCACAGATTTTTCGCGCATCAAGGAGGTTGACGCGATATTGATTTGCGTGCCCACGCCACTAAGTCAGCATCGCGAACCCGATCTAAGCTACGTGCTAAGGACTCTAGAGAGCGTGATGCCGCATTTGAGACACGGTCAGCTTATATGTCTTGAAAGCACTACGTATCCGGGCACAACCGACGAGGAGTTGCGTCCCCGTATTGAATCCTTAGGCTTTCAGGTTGGCAAGGATATCTATCTAGTATTTTCCCCGGAGCGTGAAGACGCTGGGAATAAAGAATATCGAACGCAAACCATCCCGAAGGTGGTGGGGGGGTGCACGGATGCCTGCCTTCGTCGAGGTATCGAACTCTATGAATTGATTATTGATCGAGTAATACCGGTCAGCTCAACAAAAGCCGCAGAGCTGACTAAGTTGCTCGAAAATATTCACCGAGCTGTCAATATTGGACTGGTGAATGAAATGAAGATAATCGCTGATCGCATGGGCATAGATATCTATGAAGTAATTCGAGCCGCCGCAACAAAACCTTTTGGATTTGTTCCGTACTATCCCGGGCCTGGACTCGGGGGGCACTGCATTCCTATTGATCCGTTTTATCTGACTTGGAAGGCGAAGGAATATGGACTCCATACGCGTTTTATCGAGCTCGCCGGGCAGATTAATAGTGAAATGCCTCAGTGGGTAATGGCGAAGCTCGTTGATGCTCTTAACGAGAAAAGCAAATCTGTTAAAGATAGTCGAATACTTGTATTGGGGATATCTTACAAGAAGAATGTCGATGACATGCGCGAATCTCCTGCTGTGGAGTTAATGGAAATTCTTCGAAAAAAAGGTGGCCAGGTAAGCTATTCGGATCCGTGGGTGCCAGTTTTTCCTAAAATGCGAGAACATCACTTTAATCTTTGCAGCGTGGAATTGACGCCTGACTCGATTTCGACCTTTGATGTCATTTTGATTGCAACGGATCACGATTTTTTTGACTATCAGATGATACTGAACAATGCGAATTTAATTGTCGATACGCGAGGTGTTTATCAAGAACGCGCAAAAAATGTCATTCGCGCTTAGTTTTGCTAGGGGACTGAGCATGCCGACCGGCACTACTGTCGGTGAAGTCGTAGACCACAGTCTCATGTTTTCGAAGGCTCCGGTATATAGGCGCACAGGTACGCACGACGTGTCTCGCTTATGCCGGGCTTGGGCACGCGACAGCGTCTCGCCGGCGTGCCGGACGTGATGAGCGGGGATGGCTTCTCGAGCGAGTCGGCCAGTGGTTGCAGGCGTATGTCGCATACGCCGACCCACGCACTGAGCGGTCGAACGGGGATGGCCAGGCCGGCGCGCCTGAAGATGGCTTCCGCCGCGACAGCGGAAGGTGGTCGGCGTACTTGACCGCCATCACCTGCGTTAGGACGCCGGCCGTAGGGACGCCCTTGTCGGTCATCTGTGGGAGGCGAGAAGCTCCTTCAGTTCCTCTTCAATAGGCTTCAGATCGGCGTCAAACGTCACTCCCAGAAGGAGAAGGCTCGCGCTATGTCGAGCTTCTTGCCGAAGCGCAGGCCGTTTGTACTGTGCGGGCTCGTGTGTGAGCTGGTCGATCTTGGTGGCCAAGCCCACTCAATCGACCGTCGGCACTTCCCGCCAGTTCAGCA
>Ga0182006_1001882_pt1 | contig 11983 bp, 9 predicted proteins | sample Sormic07211104_1_FD_123022 | JGI IMG/M metagenome (GOLD analysis project Ga0182006, IMG submission 123022) | Rhizosphere microbial communities from Sorghum bicolor, Mead, Nebraska, USA - 072115-104_1 MetaG | ecosystem: Host-associated > Plants > Roots > Rhizosphere | place: USA: Nebraska...
AAGAAGCTTCAGTTCCAGATATTCGTAAATATGCTTTAAGTTATAAAGACGAAGGTCCAAGACATTATTTTGATATGGAAAACTTTGGTCCAGCTGATAGCTATCCACAAACTTTAGAAGAAGCAAAGAAAAAATATGACGCTAAATTTTTAAGCGATAACGGAATTTTACCTTGGTATATTGAAGATATGATGGCAAAGTTGACTAAAGCTTTTAAAGATAAAAATAGAGCTGAGATCTTATTTTTGGCGGCAGATTTGGGGCATTACATTGGCGATGCACACATGCCATTGCATACTTCTGCAAATCATGATGGGCAATTGAGCGATCAAAAAGGAATTCATTCTCTTTGGGAGAGCAGACTTCCTGAGTTATTTGCTAAGAATTATAAATTAAATGTTCCTTATGCGCATCATTATGATGATGTCCACAAAGCAATTTGGGATATGATAAATGATACACACAGTTTAGCACAGCCTTTATTGGATATCGATAAAAAATTAAGAACGGCTACGCCAGAAAACCAAGTTTTTAAAATGGATGCTGATGGAAAAGTATTGAAAAGTAAATATAATACAGCTGTTTTTGCTGATGAATATGCTAAAAAACTACACGATCAGCTAAACGGAATGGTAGAAAGTCAAATGAAAAAGGCGATTGAGGCAACAGCAAGTTTTTGGTATACTGCATGGGTAGATGCTGGAAAACCAGATTTGAGTGATTTAGATTCGCCAGAAGTTACAAAAAGAAACAGTAAAGCTTTAAAAGAAGATTGGGAACTTTATCAAAAAGGAGATTTATTCGGATTGAAAAACCAAAATGATTAATTAAGGTTTCAAGTTTCAAGTTGAACCAAAACATAAAAAAAAGCCTCAGGTTGTTGAACTTGAGGCTTTTTTTTAAATGTATTTTATCGAACCTTTGCGTATAATTTAGCGTTCTTAAAAGTTAAACCTAAATCTTTAAGCTGGTACTCTTTTTTCTTTAAAACGTAAGAAGCAGATTGATAGTAAGAAATTGTTTCGTTGGTCAATTCCGTATTTTCGGATTTTAGTGAGATTTCATCGTAGTGAATCTGAAATTCAGGTGCAATGCCGGCTTTTGGGTTAAGTTTTAATTGAAATTGTTTTATCTGTTGTTTTGGAGATAAAATTGTCAAAACATTATCTTTTATAAAACCTAAATCTTGATAAGTGGCTATAAAAGCCCTAGGCTGATAATCTGGTTTTAAAACATCCTGCCCGAAAAATTTACTTTTATAATCAAAATTTAACAGCCCAAATAATGTTGGCATAATATCAATTTGAGACATTAATTTGGTGTATTTCTCAGGTTTAATATCTGGAGCATAAATTAAAGCTGGAATTCTGTATTTGTCTAACGGGAGTTGTGTTTTTCCGGCACTCGAAGCACAATGATCGGCAACAATAACAAAAACAGTATTGTTGAACCAAGGCTGTTCTTTAGCTTTGTTGAAAAACTGGCGAAGCGCATAATCGGTATATTTTACGCCGCCGTCGCGAGATTTTATATTTCCTGGAATATCAATTTTATTGTTAGGATATGTAAACGGCCTGTGATTACTTACCGTCATAATATGATTGAAAAAAGGTTTATTCTGCTGTGCTTCAGCGTTCATAACTTTTACAGCTTTGTTGTACATGTCTTCATCGCAGACTCCCCAAACATTCGAAAAAGTAATTTCATTTTCAGAAAAGTTAGATTTATCAATAATCTGATAACCGTTTCCAGAATAGAAGTCCTGCATATTATCGAAAAAAGCATCTCCGCCGTACATGAATTTTACGTTGTAACCTTTTTTAAGAAAAACAGAACCAGTAGAAAATTTGTTTTTATTGTCTTCTCTTTTCACAACACTCTCTCCAGCAGTAGGAGGCAAGCATAAAGTTACAGCTTCAAGACCTCGTACCGTTCTGTTTCCTGCAGCATATACATTGGTAAATAATAAACTTTCCTGTGCTAAGCTATCTAGAAATGGCGTGATATTCTGTTCGTTTCCGTACATTTTCATGAAATCAGCACTTAAGCTTTCAACCGTAATTAAAACTACATTTTTATGTTTTTCGATAGAATCATTATTGATTTCACGTAAAGTATTTTCTCCAGTAATTGTCGGAAATTGTTCTTTTAAAAGTGCAAAAGCTTTTTCGTTCGAAATTGTTTTATAAAATTTAAAATAATCAAGTTTGTTATTCTGAAAAGCCAAGTAAAACTTATAAATCCCGTTAGATTGTAACTCGTTAACAAATACATTTTTTGAATTTTCCGTTTTAGCTAGGCTTGGAATTGCAAATAAAGAAGCTGCAAATAGTGCTCCGTAAATAGCTGTAATTTTAAGTTTTTCGTTGAAGCTTGGAATTTCATCAATATAATTTCGGGAATTCTTTACAATAAAAAATGTAATAATTCCAGTAATAATAAATAATCCCGAAAATATAGGAATTACAGGATAAGACTGCATAATGTTACCTATAACTTCATTGGTGTAAATGAGGTAATTAACAGCAATAAAATTGTACTTAACTCCAAATTCATTCCAAAAGAAAAACTCACTTATTGCATTTTGAAGGATCAATAAAACGTATAAAAAAATTACAAATGCAAAAAGCCAGAATCTAATTTTGGTGCGATATTTTGGTAAAAATAAAAACAGGGCAAATAAAGTCGTTTTAATTGCCACAAAAATTAAAACAATTTTTGGTAAAGCACCGCCGTATTCATCAAAAATACTTTTTCCAGAAGCTATATAAATTAAAAAAGAAGCGAAACCCGCGAGAATAAAATATCCGTAAGGTTTATTGTATTTTGAATTGGAGATAAAAATAAGATACAGCCAAAGGAAAATTGAAGCTATTACAAATACAAAAAAATCTGAAATTAAGCCTAAGGTAAAGATTTTGAGGCTTTCAGCGAATGTAAAAGAGCTTTGTGTAATTGGGTGAAAAAAAAGGACAATTCTGAGTATCAAACTTACAATAAAGTACAATACGGCAAGATTGTAAAAAGGCGAAAGTTTTTTGGAAAAAGTCATCTAATTATTTTTTTACAAAATTACTTTCGATTGATTAACGCCAGATTAAGTTAGACTTTTACCTTACTTAACGTTATCTTAAAGTTCGCTTAAGATATTGGTTTTCTTAATACTTTGACATTTTGGCTTATTTCTGATTTGGAAATATCCTATCTTTGATGTAGAAAAATTAAATTCGGATCTTAAATTAAACACGATAGATGCATATTTTAATAGTTGAAGACGAATTAGGGATTGTTCAGTTTTTAAAACAAGGCCTACAAGAAGAAGGTTATCAGGTAACGACCGCAAATGATGGTTCTAAGGGCTTCGAATTGGCCCATGAGCAAAAGTTTGATTTGATTCTTTTAGATTGGATGCTTCCAAAAATTAACGGACTTGATCTCTGCAAAGCGATTAGGGTTAAAGATCAAACGACGCCAATTATTTTTTTAACCGCAAAAGATACTGTTCAGGAAACAATAGAAGGTTTAAAAGCTGGAGCAAATGACTATATCAAAAAGCCGTTTAGTTTTGAGGAATTGGTAGAGCGTATTAAAGTTCATTTTAGAAATAAAAAACAAACCGAAATATTAACACTCGGAACTATCCGCATGGATTTGTCTAAGCATATTGTTTTAAAAGATCAAGAAGAGATTTCGTTAACGCAGAGAGAATTCGAATTATTAACATATTTAATTCAGCATAAAGGAAAAGTCTGTACAAGAAATCAGATTTTAAGGGATGTATGGGATATAAATTTTGAATATGACACTGGTGTAATTGATGTTTTTATGAATGCCATTCGGAAAAAACTAAAACTTAAAATTGAAGAAGATTATATAAAAACTATCCGTGGCGTTGGTTATATAGCCAATGATTAAAAAATGACATTATTATCCTTTAAAAATAGAATTGCGTTAAATTATATTTTAACAACAGGACTGCTGGTTCTGGTTGCGTTCTCAGCTATTTATTTTATTGTAAAACTCACTGTTTACAATCATATTGATGAAAATTTGAACATTGAAATTCAGGATCACTTAAAAGAAATCAAGATTGAAAACAAAAAAGTGATTTTGATGGATGCTGAAGAATGGGAGGAAAGAGAACATAATTCTGTTGATGTAAATCCTGTTTTTGTTCAGTTTTTGGATTTGAATAAAAAAATAATCGAAAAGTCTCCTAATTTAAAGAATGAAAAATTAGTTTTTCATGAAAACAAAGAACATTTTCAGCTTTTTGACACCAAATTATTAGGAAATAAAATTCGTCAAATTCAAGTTCCACTTCACATAAAAACTAAGAAAATAGGCTATTTAATTATTGCAATGTCACTTTCAGATTCTTCAAAAGTGCTGGAAAATTTGTTAGATACCTTATTGATTGCTTTTCCGATAATCCTTTTATTGTTATTCTTTCTTGCTCGATTTTTTGCAGGACGAAGTATAAAACCCATAAATGACATTATTTACACTTCTAGAGTTATTACAAAAGACAATCTAAAGACAAGAATTCCGCTTCCGAAAACTAGAGACGAACTTTTTACACTTTCTAAAACCATAAATAATTTATTAGACCGAATTGAAGATGCAATCGAACGCGAAAAACAATTTACATCAGACGCTTCGCACGAGTTAAGAACACCGTTAACAGTCATTAAAGGAACACTTGAAGTATTAGTACGTAAACCTCGTGACAGTAAAGAATATGAAGAAAAAATTAATTATTGTATTAATGAAGTAGATCACTTAAATTCTCTTGTTGATCAGTTACTTTTAATGGCGCGTTTTGAAAATCAAAAGCAAAATATCAATAGGGAAAATGTGTATTTAAATGCAGTCATTTTAGATGTTCTAACTTTGAATGCAGAGAAAATTAAATCTCGAAATATGAATGTAATATTAGATGCTCCTGAAGAATTTTATACCTATTCTGATAATTATTTAGTAGTAACCATTCTCCGAAATATTATTTCGAATGCAGTAAAATATTCTAATAATGATAGTCAAATTAGAATTTCGTTATCCAGAGAAAATCACAAGATTATTTGTAATATTTCAGATCAAGGAATTGGAATTGCGAAAGAAGATTTAGAATCCATTTTGAATCCGTTTTTTAGATCAGATTCCTTAAATCATTCTGAAATTAAAGGAACAGGTTTAGGTTTGTTTATCGTAAAAAGAATGACAGATCTGCTTCAAATTAAATTTAAAATTGAAAGTGAAATCGGCAAAGGAACTCAGGTTTTATTGACTTTTGAGGAATATGAAGATCCATTAAAGTAATTTTAAAATTATTAACTATAAAGCTATTCAGAATGTTTTTTAACAATAAACTGTAGTTAAGTTAAAATAAAAATTGCTTTTTAATTAATTTATCTATTATATTTGCAACCGAATCAAAGAAGTAAAAAACAAAACCAATCATGATTTCAATTCAATTACATCATCATCATCTACATAATTGCTCTCAAGCGATGTGTTAATGGTATGCGTGTAAATCATCATATTTTAAAACCCGTTTGAGTACATCAAACGGGTTTTTTTATTCTAACTCTTTGTACTCAAACTATAAACCCAACAAACAACTAAAAAAATGAGTACTTTAAAAATTGCAATTCAAAAATCAGGTCGTTTAAACGAAGACAGCATCCAAATCTTAAAAGACTGCGGTATTTCGATCAACAACGGAATCGACCAGCTAAAGGCCGAAGCTTCTAATTTTCCTCTTGAAGTTTTGTATCTTAGAAATTCAGATATCCCTCAATATTTAATTGATGGAGTAGTAGATCTAGCTATTGTTGGCGACAATCTTTTGGTAGAAAAAGGAAAAGGAATCGAAGTGGTTCAAAAATTAGGATTCTCAAAATGTAAAGTTTCTGTTGCTGTTCCTAAAACTTTGGAATATAATTCAATACAAGATTTAGCTGGATTGCGTATTGCAACTTCTTATCCCAATACAGTTAACGAATATTTTAATAAATTTGGTTTAAGTGTAGACATTCACCAAATTTCTGGTTCTGTAGAAATCGCTCCAAACATTGGTCTTGCAGATGCAATTGTAGATATCGTTTCAAGCGGAAGCACTTTATTCAAGAACAATTTAAAAGAAGTTGAAGTTATCTTGAAAAGTGAAGCAGTTTTAGCCGTTTCTCCAAAAGTTTCTCCAGAAATTCAAAAACACATTGATACTTTAAAATTCAGAATTCAGGCAGTTTTAAGAGCTAGAAATTCAAAATACATTTTAATGAACGTTCCAAATGACAAGATTGATGCTGTTGGAAAAATTCTTCCGGTTTTAAGAAGTTTAACCGTTTTGCCATTGGCGCAGGAAGGATGGAGCAGCGTTCACTCTGTAATCGATAAAGATACTTTTTGGGATGTAATCGACCAGTTAAAAGAAGTTGGAGCAGAAGGAATTTTGGTTTGCCCAATTGAGAAAATGGTTCTTTAAAGCTTTAAGCTTTAGGCAATAGGCTTTAAGCTTTTGCCAAAGAAATTAAAGATAGTTTAAAAAGCTTAAAGCCTACAGCTTATAGCATAAAGCATAAAAATAATGAATAAGATAAACAATCCAAAACCAGAAACCTGGTCTGAAATATTAAAGAGACCAACTCAAACCATTGATGATATTGAGGTTACGGTAAAAGAAATCTTCAAAGAAGTTCAGAAAAAAGGAGATGAAGCAGTTGCAAAATACACTTCAATCTTTGATGGAATTTCCTTAGATAATTATGAAGTTTCTAAAGAAGAAATTAGTGAAGCAATTAATCTGATTCCGAACGAATTAAAAGAGGGAATCAAATTAGCAAAAGACAATATTTATAAATTTCACAAAGCTCAAAAAACAGATAGAATTGAACTAGAGACTATCGAAGGCGTAAATTGCTGGCAGGAAAAAAGACCGATTCAGAAAATTGGTTTGTATATTCCAGGAGGTACAGCCCCTTTGTTTTCAACAGTTTTAATGCTTGCTGTTCCTGCTGAAATTGCGGGCTGCAAAGAAATTGTTTTGTGTTCGCCGCCAGATAAATCAGGGAAAATTAATCCAGCAATTTTATACGCAGCAAATTTATGCGGTGTAACTAAGATTTTAAAAGTAGGCGGAATTCAGGCGATCGCCGGAATGACATTTGGAACACAATCTATTCCAAAAGTGTATAAAATTTTCGGCCCTGGAAATCAGTTTGTAACCGTAGCTAAGCAATTAGCAACTCAATTTGGTGTTGCAATTGACATGCCGGCTGGTCCTTCAGAATTATTAATTATTGCTGATGATACTGCGGTTCCTGCATTTGTAGCATCAGATTTATTGTCTCAGGCAGAACATGGAACTGATAGTCAGGTAATTTTGGTTTCGACTTCAAAGAAATTAATTGATGAAGTAGAAAAGGAAATCCAATCTCAAATAGAAGTTCTTCCCAGAAAAGCAATTGCAGAAAAAGCAATTGAAAATTCGAAATTGATTTATGTTGAAAATGATAAGATTGCTTTAGATTTAATCAACGAATACGGACCAGAGCACTTTATCATCTGTTCTCAATACGATGATTTTTACTGCAACGGAATCGTAAATGCAGGTTCTGTTTTTATTGGGAATTATACTCCCGAAAGTGCTGGAGATTATGCCTCAGGAACCAATCACACCTTGCCGACAAATGGATATGCTAAAAATTACAGCGGTGTAAATTTAGATAGTTTCATGAAATCGATGACATTCCAAAAAATTTCAGAAAAAGGTATTCAAAATATTGGAAAAGCAATTGAGCTTATGGCTGAAGCGGAAGGTTTGCAAGCGCATAAGAATGCTGTTACCTTAAGATTGAAGAGTTTAGAATAAAGAATATAGAACACAGAATATAGAAAATAGAAGAAAGAACATAGAATAGAAAATAATAGATAATAGATAATGTTGGAAGTCTATTCTCTTTATTCTATTCTCTATATTCTAAAAATTAAGATAATGAAATTCGATATAAATACAATTACACGTGAAAACGTAAAATCTTTAAAGCCATATTCTTCGGCGAGAGATGAGTTTGAAGATTTCGATACTGCCGATATGATTTTTTTGGATGCAAATGAAAATCCGTTTCAAAATGGAGTAAATCGTTATCCAGATCCACAACAGAATTCGGTTAAAGCCATTTTAGCCAAAAATAATAATACTAAACAGAGTCAGATTTTGTTAGGAAATGGAAGTGATGAAGTTTTAGATTTGATTTTCAGAGCTTTCTGCGAACCAAAAACAGATAATATTATTACGTTGCCGCCTACGTACGGAATGTACAGCGTTTTAGCGAATATCAACGCAGTAGAAAACAGAGAAATTCTGCTTACAAATGATTTTCAGCCTCAAGTAGAAAAAATTTTAGAAGCTGTCGATGAAAATACAAAAATCATCTTTTTATGCTCACCCAATAACCCGACTGGAAATTCTTTTTCAGACGAAAGCATTGTGAAATTACTTCAAAACTTTAAAGGTTTAGTTGTAATTGATGAAGCTTATATTGACTTTTCAGAAAAAGAAAGCTGGCTTGTAGAAATTGATGAATATCCAAATTTGGTAATTACTCAGACGCTTTCAAAAGCCTATGGTTTAGCTGGAATTCGTTTAGGAATTTGTTATGCATCAGAAGCTGTTATTTCAGTTTTGAATAAAATAAAACCGCCTTATAATGTAAACGAATTGACGCAGCAAAGAGCTATTGAACGTTTAAAAGATTCTGAAAAGATAAAACAAGAAATAGCTTCTATTATAAATCAAAGAGAAGAATTACTTAAAGTTTTACTTGAAATAAATTTTGTAGAAAAAATTTATCCTACAGAAGCTAATTTTGTTTTGGTAAAAGTAGATGATGCTAACAAAAGATATGATCAATTAATCGAAAAAGGAATTGTAATTCGTAACAGAACCACTCAGCCTTTATGCGAAAATTGTCTCCGTTTTACTATTGGAACAGAAGAGGAAAATGCTGTTTTAATTAGAGAATTAAAGTTATTGAAATAGAAAAAATAGAGTAAAGAATATAGAGTAAAGAATATAGAAGAAAGAATATAGAAGAAAGAATATAGAAGAAAGAAAAAAATGTAAGAACTTTAGAAATAGGATCAAAAGTCTATCCTCTTTACTCTATTTTCTATACTCTTTATTCTCAAAAAATAAAAGATGAAAAAAGTACTTTTTATAGATCGCGACGGAACGATCGTTTTAGAACCTGAAAATTACCAATTAGACAGCTTAGAAAACTGGAATTTTACCCAAAAGCTTTTCAATATCTAGCAAAAATTGCCAGCGAATTAGACTACGAATTAGCAATGGTAACCAATCAGGACGGATTAGGAACGGATAGTTTTCCTGAAGATACCTTTTGGCCAACTCAGAATTTTATACTTAAAGCCTTTGAAAATGAAGGAGTTGTTTTTGATGAAATTTTTGTTGACAGAACTTTTCCAGAAGAAAATGCGCCAACACGCAAACCTAGAACAGGAATGCTGACCAAATACTTGAACAATCCAGAATATGATTTAGAAAATTCTTTCGTTTTAGGAGATCGTTTAACCGATGTTGAATTGGCTAAAAATCTTGGTGCCAAAGCCATTTTTATGAATGATACAGATGGAATTGGCAGTAATGAAATTTCATTAAAACGGGAAGAATTGAACGAAACTATTGTTTTGCAAACCATGGATTGGAAAAAAATCTATGAGTTTTTAAAGTTAGAAGCACGTTCTGCGTCAATAACTCGTAAAACAAATGAAACGGATATTTATATCAATTTAAACTTGGATGGAACCGGAAAAAGTAAAATTGATACTGGAATTGCTTTTTTTGATCACATGTTAGACCAGATTTCACGTCACGGTCAAATGGATCTGGAAATTCTTGTAAAAGGCGATTTAGAGGTTGATGAGCACCATACAATTGAAGATACGGCAATTGCTTTAGGAGAAGTTTTCGCAAAAGCATTGGGAAATAAACTAGGAATCGAGCGTTACGGATTCTGTTTGCCAATGGACGATTGTTTAGCGCTGGCAGCAATTGATTTTGGAGGTAGAAACTGGCTGATTTGGGAAACCGAATTCAAACGTGAAATGGTCGGTAAAATGCCAACTGAAATGTTTTATCATTTCTTCAAATCATTTACAGACGGCGCAAAAGCCAACTTAAATATCAAAGCAGAAGGAATCAACGAGCATCACAAAATTGAAGCAATCTTTAAAGCTTTCGCGAAAGCGATAAAAGTTGCCGTAAAAAGAGATACCGAGAAAATGATTTTACCTTCGACGAAAGGAATGTTGTAAAACGCTATAAGCAATAGGCTGTAGGTATTAGGCCTAAAGCTTATGGCTTAAAGCTTAAAGCTTTTTTAATGAAAATAGTAATTATAAATTACGGAGCAGGAAATATTCAGAGCATTATGTTTGCTATTGAAAGATTGGGATTTAAAGCTGTTTTGAGTAACAATCCTAATGAAATTAAATCGGCAGATAAAGTGATTTTTCCTGGTGTAGGTGAGGCGAGTTCGGCGATGTTTAAACTTCGCGAAAGCGGTTTAGATAGTTTGATTCCGCAATTGAAACAACCCGTTTTAGGCATTTGTTTGGGAATGCAGTTAATGTGTAATTCGTCTGAAGAGGGAAATACAAAAGGTTTAGGTATTTTTGATATTGATGTTGTAAAATTCTCAAACAGCGTTAAAGTCCCGCAAATGGGATGGAACCAGATTTATGACTTAAAATCGGATTTATTTAAGGGAATTTCGGAAAATGAATTCATGTATTTAGTGCATAGTTTTTACGCGCCAAATTGCGATGAAGCCATTGCTACAACGAATTACGATCTGGAATATGCATCGGCTTTGCAAAAAGATAATTTTTACGGAACTCAATTTCATCCAGAAAAAAGTGGCGATATTGGAGAGAAGATCCTTGGAAATTTTTTGAAACTAAATCCCAAAGATTAAATTCCAAATTCCAATATAAAAATCAATTTTAATCAAAAATTAATTTTAGAAATTAGTAATTCAATATTTTTTTTGAATAATCTAAATTCTAAAATCAACAATCTAAAATATAAAAATGAGAATAATACCAGCCATAGATATCATTGACGGAAAATGTGTTCGTTTGTCCAAAGGCGATTATGATACGAAAATAATTTACAATGAGAATCCGCTTGAAGTGGCGAAATCATTTGAAGCACACGGAATTGAATACTTGCATTTAGTGGATCTTGATGGCGCAAAATCGAGTAAAATTGTTAATTACAAGATATTAGAACAAATTGCAACGCAAACGAGTCTAAAGATCGATTTTGGAGGCGGATTAAAATCGGATGACGATTTGAGAATTGCTTTTGAAAGTGGTGCAAATCAGATTACAGGCGGCAGTATTGCGGTGAAAAACAGAGCCATTTTTGAAAAGTGGATTTTAGAATACGGATCAGAAAAAATCATTCTTGGTGCAGATGCAAAAGACGAAAAAATAGCAGTTTCAGGCTGGCTGGAAGAATCAAATGAAGATTTAGTTCCGTTTATTCAGGATTATCAAACAAAAGGAATTCAGTATGTTATCTGTACTGATATTGCAAAAGACGGAATGCTTCAAGGCCCAAGTTTTGATTTGTACAGCAAAATTTTAGCGGAAGCGAAAGGAGTAAAATTAATTGCATCTGGAGGAATTTCAACGTTCGACGAATTACCAAAATTAGCCGAATTAGGGTGCGAAGGAACGATTATAGGAAAAGCGATTTACGAAGGGAGAATCACTTTAAAACAGTTAGAGGATTTTATAATTAGAAAATGAGAAAATTTGATAATTAGATAATTTATGCGTGACGAAAATAATTATCTAATTGACTAATTTTTTAATACACATTAAAGAAATGTTAGCAAAAAGAATAATACCCTGCTTAGATATAAAAAACGGAAGAACCGTAAAAGGTGTA
>Ga0182006_1001883_pt1 | contig 11976 bp, 9 predicted proteins | sample Sormic07211104_1_FD_123022 | JGI IMG/M metagenome (GOLD analysis project Ga0182006, IMG submission 123022) | Rhizosphere microbial communities from Sorghum bicolor, Mead, Nebraska, USA - 072115-104_1 MetaG | ecosystem: Host-associated > Plants > Roots > Rhizosphere | place: USA: Nebraska...
ACGTCGAATATCGGGCAGCTCAAGTACGTGTACCGCAAAGGCCTGGCCCTGCGTTACGGCAAGACCATGCAATGCATTGCCGGAATTCACTACAACTTCTCCCTGCCGGAACAGCTCTGGCCATTGCTGCGCGAAGCCGAAGGTTTCGTCGGCACTGACCGCGATTTCCAGTCAGTGTCCTATATCGCCCTGATCCGCAACTTCCGTCGCTACAGCTGGCTGCTGATGTACCTGTTCGGTGCCTCGCCGGCGCTGGACGCCGGCTTCCTGCGCGGGCGTTCGCATCAGCTCGAACAGCTCGACCCGGACACGCTGTATCTGCCGTACGCCACCAGCCTGCGCATGAGCGATCTCGGTTATCAGAGTAACGCCCAGGCGGGCCTGACGCCGTGCTACAACGACCTGGCGAGCTACACCGACAGCCTGCGCGAAGCGGTGGCCACGCCTTACGCGCCGTACGTGGAAGTCGGCACGCACAAGGATGGCGAGTGGGTGCAGCTCAACACCAACATCCTGCAGATCGAAAACGAGTACTACTCCAACATCCGCCCGAAACGCGTGACCTACACCGGCGAACGGCCGATCCAGGCGCTGATGGCGCGCGGCATCCAGTACGTCGAAGTGCGCTGCCTGGACATCAACCCGTTCCTGCCGATGGGCATCGACCTCACCGAATCGCGCTTCATCGACGCCTTCCTGCTGTACTGCGCGCTGAACGACAGCCCGCTGCTGACCAACACTTCGTGCGGCAACGCCACCTCGAACTTCCTCAGCGTGGTCAAGGAAGGTCGCCGTCCGGGCCTGCAATTGCAGCGTGACGGTCAGCCGGTCGAGATGAAGCAGTGGGCGGCCGAGCTGCTTGAGCAGATTGCTCCGCTGGCGGCGATGCTTGATCAGAGCGTTGGCGGTGATGCCCACAGCAAGGCGCTGGATGCGCAACTGGCCAAGGTCAACGACCCGTCGCTGACACCATCGGCGCAGGTGCTGGCGGCCATGGCCGAGCACAAGGAAAGCTTCGCGCAATTCTCCCTGCGCCAGAGCCAGGCCCATGCCGAGTTCTTCCGCAGCGAGCCGTTGGCGGCGGATGAGCAAGCGAAGTTTGAAGAACTGGCGCGCGCCTCGCTGGCACAGCAGACCGAGCTTGAGCAGAACGAAGTCGGCGATTTCGATGTGTTTGTTGGTGCGTATCAGGCGAGCATCCTCGCCATTAGTAACTGATATAGAAGGTCCTTCGGCCCTTTTCGCGAGCAGGCTCGCTCCCACAGAGGAATTCGTCTCCTGTGGGAGCGAGTCTGCTCGCGAACGGCCGCTGCGCTTAGATTTTTCCGCTCATAAGCTCATTCGAAAAAGTTATTTATTTTTGGATTCTTAGATCATTTAGTCTCCGTTCATGCCGACATTCGGTCGCCTGATCTGGAGCTCTCACTTGAAACTGAATTTCCCGCTTCGCCTGCTCGCCGCCGCCTCGCTGGCCGCTGCAAGCTTCCTGGCCCAGGCGGCCGATCTCACCGTTGCCTACCAGACTACCGTTGACCCGGCGAAAGTCGCTCAGGCCGACGGCGCCTACGAGAAAGCCACCAAGGCCGACATCAGCTGGCGCAAGTTCGATAACGGCGCCGACATCATCGCCGCCATCGCTTCCGGCGATGTGCAGATCGGCTACCTCGGTTCGAGCCCGCTGACCGCCGCGATCACGCGCAAAGTGCCAGTGGAAACCTTCCTGATTGCCACGCAGATCGGCGCCGCTGAGGCACTGGTCGCGCGCGACGGCTCCGGCATCAAGACTCCGCAGGATCTGATCGGCAAGAAAATCGCCGTGCCGTTCGTGTCCACCGGGCACTACAGCCTGCTCGCCGCGCTCAAGCACTGGGACATCGACCCGTCGAAAGTCACTGTGCTCAACCTCGCGCCGCCAGCGATCATCGCGGCGTGGAAGCGCGGCGACATCGACGCCACTTACGTGTGGGATCCGGCACTGGGCGTGGCCAAGGAAAACGGCAAAGTGCTGATCACCTCCGGCGAGTTGGCCAAGTTCGGCGCACCAACCTTCGATGCGTGGATCGTGCGCAAGGACTTCGCCGCCAAGCACCCGGAAATCGTCACCGCATTCGCCAAGGTCACCCTCGACGCCTACGCCGATTACCGCAAGGATCCGCAGGCCTGGCTGGCCAACCAGAGCAACGTCGACAAACTGGTCAAACTCTCCGGCGCCAAGGCCAGCGACATCCCATTGCTGCTGCAGGGCAACGTCTACCCGCTGGCGGCGGATCAGGTCAGTGACCTCGGCGCGCCGACCACCAAAGCCATCACCGACACCGCCGCGTTCCTCAAGGAGCAAGGCAAGGTCGAAGCCGTGCTGCCGGACTACGCGCCGTACGTCAGCGCCAAATACATCACCAACTGATCGGGAGATAACAGCGATGGCCTTGCTACAGCTGGAGCGCATCAGCGCACAGTACCCGGGCAGCCAGCCGGTGCTGGCGGATATTTCTCTGACCCTGGGGCCGCAGCAACTGCTGGTTGCCCTCGGCCCGTCCGGCAGTGGCAAGACTTCACTGTTGAACCTGATTGCCGGTTTCGTCGAACCAAGTGCCGGGCGCATCACCCTTGACGGCGTGCCGGTCAAAGGCCCGAGCGCCGAACGTGGCGTGGTGTTTCAGGACGACGCGTTACTGCCTTGGCAGGATGTATTGGCCAACGTCGCCTTCGGCCTCGAACTGGCCGGTGTCGGAAGAGACAAACGCGAGCAGCGCGCTCGGGAAATGCTCGCGCTGGTCGATCTCGCCGGCTTCGAAGACCGGCGCATCTGGCAATTGTCCGGTGGCCAGAAACAACGCGTCGGCCTCGCTCGCGCCCTCGCCGCCGACCCGCGCGTGTTGCTGATGGATGAGCCGTTCGGTGCGCTTGATGCATTCACTCGCGAGCAGATGCAGGAGCTGTTGCTGCAAGTCTGGCAACGCACCGCCAAGCCGGTTTTTCTGATTACCCACGACATTGAAGAAGCGGTGTTCCTCGCCACGGACCTGATTCTGCTGGCGCCCAATCCGGGGCAGATCGTTGAGCGCCTGCAATTGGATTTTGGTCAGCGTTATGCCGCTGGCGAGTCGGCCCGCGCGATCAAATCCGATCCGCGTTTCATCGAAACCCGCGAGCACGTGCTGAGCAAAGTCTTCTCGCAACGCAGCGCCGTACCCCGGCAGGAGCGCGCATGAGCAGTTACGACGTTTCCGCTGCGGCGGTGAAAACACCTTCGGTGAGCATCCCGGTGCGCCGCAGCCTCAGCACTCGCTGGATCAGCCTGCTGACCCTGTTCGGCCTGCTGGCGATCTGGTGGGCGGTGACCGCGACCGGCCTGATCGAACCGTTGTTCTTGCCACCGCCTTCCGCCGTGCTGCAAAAGGGCTGGCTGCTGGCGACCTCGGGATACATGGATTCGACGCTGTGGCAGCACCTGGGTGCGAGCCTCAGCCGTATCGGTTTGGGTCTGGTTTTTGCGATTCTCACCGCCGTGCCGGTGGGCATTGCCATCGGCGCCAACCGCATCGCCCGTGGTGTCCTCGATCCGCTGATCGAGTTCTACCGCCCGATCCCGCCGCTGGCGTATCTGCCGCTGATCGTGATCTGGTGCGGGATCGGCGAGTTGTCGAAAGTGCTGCTGATCTATCTGGCGATTTTCGCGCCGATTGCCATCGCCACTGCAACGGGTGTGCGCACCGTTGATCCGGCAAAACTGCGCGCGGCGCAGTCGTTGGGCGCGACGCGCGTGCAGTTGATTCGTCATGTGATTTTGCCGAGCGCTCTGCCGGACATTCTCACCGGCGTGCGCATTGGTCTGGGCGTCGGCTGGTCGACCCTGGTCGCCGCTGAACTGATCGCGGCCACCAGTGGCCTGGGTTTCATGGTGCAGTCGGCCGCGCAGTTTCTGGTCACCGATGTGGTGGTGCTGGGAATTCTAGTCATCGCCCTGATCGCCTTCGCCATGGAAATGGGCTTGCGTGCACTGCAGCGCAAACTCGTGCCATGGCACGGCCAGGCGCACTAAATCGCCTTGTGAAAATTCCCCTGTGGGAGCGAGCCTGCTCGCGAAAGCGTCAGATCAGACACTGCACTGTCGCCTGACACTCTGCATTCGCGAGCAGGCTCGCTCCCACAAAAGCATGACACTCCGAATTCGAAGAGAACGACCATGAGCACCCTCAACATCACCCCGTTAAGCTCGGCCCTCGGTGCGCAGATCAGCGGCGTCGACATCAGCCAGCCGCTGAGCCTGGAACACCGCGACGCCATCGAACAGGCGCTGCTCAAGTATCAGGTGCTGTTCTTCCGCAACCAGCCGATCGAGCCGGCACAGCAGGCACGTTTCGCGCATTATTTCGGCGACCTGCACATTCATCCGATCTACCCGAACGTGCCGGAACAACCGGAAGTGCTGATTCTTGATACCGCCGTCACCGACGTGCGCGATAACGCGATCTGGCACACCGACGTGACCTTCCTGCCGACGCCGGCGATGGGCGCAGTGCTCAGCGCCAAGTTGCTGCCGGAGTTCGGTGGTGACACGTTGTGGGCCAGCGGCATCGCGGCATATGAAGCGCTGTCGGCGCCGATGAAAAGCCTGCTCGAAGGGCTGACAGCGACCCACGATTTCACCCGATCGTTTCCGCTGGAGCGCTACGGCAATACACCTGAGGCGCTGGCTCAGTGGGAAGAAGCACGACGCAAGAATCCGCCGCTGTCGCACCCGGTGATTCGTACGCATCCAGTCAGCGGGCGGCGGTCATTGTTCGTCAGTGAAGGGTTTACCTCGAAGATCAACGAACTTTCGGAAACCGAAAGTGAGGCCATCCTGAGGTTTCTGTTCGCCCACGCGACCCGGCCGGAATTCACCATTCGCTGGCGCTGGCAGAAAGACGACATCGCTTTCTGGGATAACCGCGTGACCCAGCATTACGCGGTGGATGATTACCGCCCGGCGCGGCGGGTGATGCAGCGGGCGACGGTGTTGGGGGATGTGCCGTTTTTTTAGGATCAAAAGATCGCAGCCTGCGGCAGCTCCTACCTTGGAATGCATTTCCCTGTAGGAGCTGCCGCAGGCTGCGATCTTTTGCTGTGCCGCTCACTCCGCCGTCGAAGGCTTCTCCCACAGATTGATTCCGCCCTCTTGGGCAAAGCGGTCAATCTCCGCCAGCTCTTCAGCGCTGAAATTCAGATTCTTCAGCGCGCCGACGTTCTCGATGATCTGCTCCGGCCGGCTTGCGCCGATCAGTGCCGAGGTCACTCGTGGATCGCGTAGCGTCCACGCCAGTGCCAGTTGCGCCAGGCTCTGGCCGCGACGCTGGGCGATTTCGTTCAACGCGCGCACGTGAGCAATGTTTTCTTCGGACAAGTGCGAAGCCTGCAACGAACCGCCGCCGGGACGATTGACTCGCGCATCGGCTGGCACGCCGTTGAGGTATTTGTCGGTGAGCAAGCCTTGCGCCAGCGGCGTGAAGGCGATGACGCCAGTGCCGAGTTCGTCAGTGGTATCGAGCAGGTCCTTTTCCACCCAGCGGTTGAGCAGGTTGTACGCCGGCTGATGAATCAGCAGCGGCACTTTCCACTCTTTCAGCAGCGCGGCCATTTCACGGGTTTTCACTCCCGAATAAGACGAGATACCGATGTACAGTGCCTTGCCCTGCTGCACGGCGGTGGCGAGGGCGCTGGCGGTTTCTTCCAGCGGGGTGTCCGGGTCGAAGCGGTGCGAATAGAAGATATCCACATAGTCGAGGCCGAGGCGTTGCAGGCTCTGGTCGAGGCTGGCCAGTACGTATTTACGCGAACCGCCGCCCTGGCCATAAGGGCCGGGCCACATGTCCCAACCGGCCTTGCTGGAGATGATCAGCTCGTCGCGATACTGCTTGAAGTCTTCGCGTAGCAGGCGACCGAAATTGATCTCGGCGCTGCCGTAGGGCGGGCCGTAGTTGTTGGCCAGATCGAAATGGTTGATGCCCAGATCGAATGCAGTGCGCAGCAACGCGCGCTGGGTGTCGATCGGCGTGCTGTCGCCGAAGTTATGCCACAGGCCCAACGACAGCGCCGGCAGCACCAGACCGCTGCGCCCGACGCGGCGGTAAGGGATGGAGTCGTAGCGGTTTTCGGCAGCGGTGTAAGTCATCGAATCCTCTCTTGTCTGTTTTGAAATGGGTGTCGACTTCTTCGCGAGCAAGCTCGCTCCCACATTGGAATGCAGCCTCCTGTGGGAGCGAGCTTGCTCGCGAAGGGTGTTACACAAATCGATTGCCGGGTCGAGCGAGACCAAGGTTATCGCGCAAGGTTCGACCCTCATACTCAGTTCTGAACAAGCCACGCCGTTGCAGTTCCGGCACCACACCGTTGGCGAAATCTTCCAGCCCGCCCGGCAGGTGCGGCACCAGCACATTGAAGCCGTCCGCCGCGCCGTGCTCGAACCATTCCTGCAGGCGATCAGCGATCTGCTCAGGCGTACCGACCAGGGTGTAATGCCCTCGCCCGCCAGCAATCTTGCGACCGAGTTCGGCGAGGGTCAGTTTCTCCCGCCCGGCGAGTTCCGTAAGCAGTTTCTGCCGGCTCTGCTGACCGCTGTCGGTCAGCGGCAACTCTGGTAGCGGTCCGTCCAGCGGGTACTTCGATAGATCGAAGTTGCCCAGCATACGCCCAAGCAAGGCGACGCAAACCTCGGGTTCGACTAATTGCTGAAACGTTTCACATTTTTCCTGCGCTTCGGCTTCGGTGCGGCCGACCACGACAAAAACCCCGGGCATGATTTTCAGCGAATCGGCGCTGCGACCGTGCTGGGGCAAACGTCCTTTGAGGTCGGCGTAAAACGCCTGGGCACTGGCCAAGGATGTCTGCGCGGTGAACACCACCTCAGCGGTCTGCGCCGCCAATTCACGCCCAGTCTCGGAAGAGCCGGCCTGCACGATCACCGGTTGCCCCTGCGGCGAGCGAGCAACGTTCAGCGGACCTTTGACGCGAAAGTGCTCACCAATATGATCCAGAACGTGCAACTTCGCAGGGTCGTAATACGAGCCGCTGGCCTTGTCGCGCACAAAGGCATCGTCCTCCCAGCTGTCCCAAAGCCCGGTGACCACCTGATGAAATTCGCGGGCCCGGCTGTAACGCTCGGCATGGCCAATATGCTCATCGCGGCCAAAATTCAGCGCTTCGGCGGCGTTGTCCGAGGTCACCAGATTCCACCCCGCACGCCCACCCGACAGGTGATCGAGCGAAGCGAATTTGCGCGCCACGTGATACGGCTCGTTGTAACTGGTGGTCGCCGTGGCGATCAGGCCGATGTGCTCGGTCACCGCACTCAGGGCCGAGAGCAACGTCAGCGGCTCAAAGTGATCCGAGCGCGCCATGCGACTGGCGATGTCCTGGGTCGGTGCGGCGACGCTGTCGGCGACAAACAGCGCATCGAACTTTGCCGCTTCGGCGATCTGCGCCAGCCATTTGTAGTGGGCGAAATCCAGACCCGCATTCGCCGGCACATCCGGATGACGCCACGCCGCCACGTGATGCCCAGTGGCCATGAGGAATGCGCCGAGTTTCAACTGTCTGCTCATCTCAGAAATCCTTTCGCAGTTGCACGCCGAAGTAGCGCTCGTCATCCCGTGGCACAGCGCGGTAGATGTAGTTGCCGCCGCTGGCGAGCAGTGGTGAATAGGACTTGTCGGTGAGGTTCTTGCCCAGCAGCGCCACGCGCCAGCCATTGCTGTAATCGGCGAGCGCAACGCTGGCGTTCCATAGGCCGTAGGCGCCTTGTTTGGTATCGGCGTTCTGACTGATGTCGTACTGCACTTCGCTCTGCCAGCTGTAGTCGGTGCCCAGTTCGATATCCAGACCGTTATCCAGCGGGATGCTGTAGTCGGCGCGTACGTAGCTTTTCCAGTCCGGGCTGAACGGCAGCGGTTTGCCGTTGACGTTGCACGACGCCGCCGCACCCGCCGGACAGGCGAATTCGTCGATGCGTGCGCGGGTGTAGGCGAGTGCGCCGGACAGCTTCAATTGCTGGGTCGCCTGCAAGGCGTAATCGAGCTCGACGCCTTCGGTGCTGACGCTGCCGGCGTTGATCAAACGCGTCACCACTTGCCCTGCGACGGTGTCGAAGAAATTCGCCTGGTAGTTGTCGTACTCGCTGTGGAATACCGCGAGGTTGGTGGTCAAGCGATTGTTCCAGGAAGTGGCTTTGATGCCTGCCTCCCAAGTGTTGGAAGTCTCCGGTTTAAGCGCCTCGGTGTCGCGCGGCTGCATGTTAAAGAACACGTTGTAGGCCGGGCCTTTGTAGCCGCGCGAATACGTCAGATAAGTGGTGACCGTATCGCTCAAGTCGTACTGCACGCCGAGGCGGCCGGACCAGCCATCTTCGTCCACTGAACCGGAACTGCTGCTGGCCGGTTGAATGCCGCTGACCGTAGTCGCTGAAGTTGAAACGCGGCGGTGATCGTATTCGAGATCATCGTGGGTGTAGCGCAGGCCGGCGATGCCGCGAAAGTCCGAGGTGAAGTTCAGCGTAGCCTCGCCGAATGCTGCGTAGCTGTCGCTGGTGGTGCTGTAATCAGCGACGCCGCGATCAGTGCGCGTGGTCGTTGTCAGCGTGCGCTGATAGGTCTCGTCGTCCTTGCCGTGCATGTAGAACAGGCCGCCGACGTACTCGAGAAATTCGCCCTTCGGCGAGGCCAGGCGCAGCTCTTGCGAGTATTGATCGAAGGCCAGATCGCCCTTGTCCGCCGTACCGGGAAACGCTGCGGTCACGGTGCCGAGACGGTCGCCGTCCTGATATTGGGTGTTGTCCCAGCCACGCCATGCGGTGATCGAGGTCAGGGTGTAATCGCCCAGTTGCCAGTCGAGTTGGCCGGACAGACCTTTGTTGATGTCCTCGACATGGCTGCGGGTATCGGTGTTGATATCGCGATTGTGGCTAGTCGCATTCACCGGGCTCAGCGCATTGGCGAAGGCCGGGGTCAGCGACTTGCTGACCACGCCATTGGGGCCGTCGTCGTGGGACTGCATGTAGTCGGCGATCAGGGTGTAGGTGACGTCGTCATTCGGGGTGAATTCGAGTTTGCCGCGCACCCCGCGATGGTTGTAACCGTTGACCTCCTGACCGTTGTGTTGGTTGTCGACATTGCCGTCGTAGGTGCCGAACAGCGTACTGATCGAGCCTTTCAACGTGTCCGGTATCAGGCTGCCGCCGATGCCGAAAAGGGTGCGGCTTTCGTTGCCGCTGTAGTACGACTGATCAATGTAGCCGTGGGTCTCAGCGGTCGGCGCCTTGCTGGTGATGTTGAGTACACCGGCCGAAGCGTTCTTGCCAAACAACGTGCCTTGCGGGCCACGCAATACTTCGACGCGTTCCAGATCCAGCAGATCGAGCGTGGACTGACCCGGCCGCGCATACACCACGCCATCGATCACCGTCGCCACGGTCGGCTCGACGCCCGGCGAGGTGGAAATCGTACCGACGCCGCGCACGAACAATGAGGTGTCCTTGTTCGAAGCGCCGGTACGGAAATTCAGCGACGGCACTTGCTGGACGATGCTCGCCACGCCGTTGCGGTTGTCACGCTCAAGCTGCTCGCCATCGATCACCGAGACCGCCACCGGCACTTTTTGCAACGACTCTTCGCGGCGCGTGGCCGTAACGGTCACGGATTTGAGTGTCGGCTCTTGATCACTGCTCTCGGCAGCAAATGCGTTGGGCAACGGCAGCGCCGCCAATCCCGTGAATAACCAGCCTGCAGCGCGAATCGACTGCGCCAGTGTGTGTGTCGCCCCAGGAATATTGTGCATGTTTGCCCGCTCGAAATTGGCCCTTAACCGCTGCCGTTCTGCGACGACAACGCCTGAATCGGTGTCTTGGGCATTCGCTCGAGCGAGTAGCAGACAGCGCGCTTTGTTAGCGCTAACATCGCCAGTATTGGCAAGCCGCATATAGAGCGTCCAATACTGAAAAATTACTTTTATATGCGATTTGGTTTTTAAGAGGGATGGCGCCTTGAGCGAAGAAAAACCCCGCAAACGCCGTGGCGCCGGACGCGTGACCCTGAATGCCGTTGCGCGCGAGGCCGGGGTTTCAGCGATCACCGTGTCACGCTACTTCAACCAGCCGGAGCAGGTTTCGCCCCAGCGCCGCGAGCGCATTGCGGCGGTGGTGACGGAGTTGGGCTATGTACCGAATCTGGTTGCCGGCGGGCTGGCCTCGGCACGAGGGAAAATCGTCGGCATGGTGATCCCGAACATTTCCGGGCCGATCTTCGCCAATACCATTCAAGGCTTCAGCGATACGCTTAGCCGCCATGGCTATCAGCTGTTGCTGGCGTCGAGTTACTTCAGCACTGAACAAGAAGAAAATGCCGTGCGTGCGTTTCTCGGCTGGTCGCCGGCGGCGTTGGTACTGACCAGTCACTTTCACAGTGCCGGCACGGAAAAGATGATCGCCGAGGCAGATATTCCGGTGATTGAAACATGGGATTTCCAGCCGGAACGTGAGCCGATGCAGATCGGTTTTTCGCATTTTGAAGTGGGTGTGACGGCGGCAAAACATCTGCTGGAAAAAGGCTACCAACGTATCGCCTTCGTGCAGAACAGCGCACCGGGTGATTTCAGCGCGCTGGAACGTCGCGATGGTTACGCGGCGACTTTAAAAGAATCCGGCCTGGAACCCTGGGTCTACGCCCCTGACGCTGATCGCGCGCCATTCGAGGCCGGCAAACAGGCGATGGACGCCCTGATGAATGCCTCACCACGCCCCGACGCGATCATCTTCGCCAACGACAACCTCGCCGCCGGCGGCCTGCTCGCCGGGCAACGCGCAGGTTTGAAAATCCCCGAAGATTGCGCCGTTCTTGGCTTCGGCGATTACCCGTTCGCCGAGATGCTTTTGCCAAGTCTGAGCACGATCAAACCACCGGCACTGGAGATTGGTGTACTCGCCGCAACACGCGTGCTGGAAAGCCTTGGCGTGTTGCCGAGCGACGAGGTGCAGCGGCTGAACCTGCTGCAGTGCCAAGTCATAGAACGCGAAAGCACCTGATGAATATGACGGAGGCTGGATTGACTATGCTCTAAAGGACACCGAAGGGGCCCGATCAAACACCGCATAACCCGCAGGCACACTCATGCACACCGCCATCATCATCTTCTTCGGCCTGGTCCTGCTCGCGCTGATGCTCTACATCGGCGAGCGCATCGGCTTCAGCCACCAGACCATGGCCTACGGCTTCGCCGCGCTGTGGCTGGCGTTGACGGTGATTAATGGCGCGGTGGGGGTAGTGCATGCCGGCCAGTCCGTGGGATCGGAAATAGCCATTGGCATTGCGGTATTCGGCGTGCCGATGGCGGCAATGGTGTTGTTCATGCTGCTGAGCGCCGAGTCCTGAGCAGACCCGGCGCTCAGCCGTCGATCAACGCACCAGATGCAGGAACTGCATGTGCCGTTCGTACTGGTCGAGGATGTCGTTGATGATCTGCTCTTTGGTGTAGCCGACCAGATCGTAGTCCTGACTGCCCTCGCTCAAGTGCACTTCGGCGCGGTAGTAGCGGCGATTGTTGAGTTGCTTGGAACCCATGCCGCCGCGCGCGAACGATGGCGTGAAGTAGCCGCGCATCTGTACCTGATAGATGAACGGATGCTGCTCGCCATGACCGATTTCCAGGCTGACGTTGTCATGCGCCGGATCCGGCTGGGTGACCACGTGTAGACCTTTTTCGACGAACACGGCGGTCACTTCCTCGATCGCCGGGCGCACCGTGCTTTCCATGAAGCGGTACACCTCGTCGCGGGACGGGAAATGCACGGCCTGACTCAGGCGCTGGCGCCAGCCGCCGGTGCCGCGCCGTGAACCGGAGACCGGCGCCAGCGAATGCAGTTGCGCGATCTGCTTCTGCGATTCCAGATAGAACGCCTTGTGCAGGCCCCACATCATCAGCAGCAGAATCAGCGAGAACGGCAGCGAG
>Ga0182006_1001886_pt1 | contig 11964 bp, 15 predicted proteins | sample Sormic07211104_1_FD_123022 | JGI IMG/M metagenome (GOLD analysis project Ga0182006, IMG submission 123022) | Rhizosphere microbial communities from Sorghum bicolor, Mead, Nebraska, USA - 072115-104_1 MetaG | ecosystem: Host-associated > Plants > Roots > Rhizosphere | place: USA: Nebraska...
GCGCGTGCCCTTCAAATGGCCATGACGGCGCGCCACCCGGCGCCGGAGGAGAACCCATGAAAACCAAGCCCGACGCCGACAACACCGAACTGGACCGCGACTTCGAGCCGCTGCGCGTCGCCCTTGCCCTGGGCGCGCTGGTCCTGGGCCTGCTGTTCGGCCTGCACTGACGGGAGACGCACGCATGGATCTCTTCGACGACTTCGTGGAACCGGCCATGGAAGGCCTTGGCGCGATCGGCACGCACGGAAGCGCGCCGATCGCCGGGCCGGCGGAACCCGACCCGAACTGGCAACCCGTGTGATGGATTGAGCCTCCTTCACTCCCCCGGCCCAATGGCCAGGGGAGCTTTTTCGTGCGTCTCGTCAGTCGGCCTGTGACTTGTGCGAGGCGACCTGGCCGATAGGCACCAGTTCCGCGTCGCCGACGAACACGTGGCTGTCGTAGCCGTAGAAGTACTCGGCCTTCTGGGTCTGCAACATGCGGCCAAGGGAGAAGCCGCTTTGCAACGGTGCGGCATTGGCGAAGCCCGAGTTGCCATATGGCACCGTTACCCCGTCGATGAACACGCTGCCGCCGAAGTTCGCGGCCCAGGCGATCTGCTGGTATTCGCGATCGAAACGGTGTTCGGCGCGGGGGGCCGCCACGGCGTCCGCGTAGGTCGTCTTCAGCTCCTTCCAGTAGGCGTCAGCCTGGGCCAGTTCGTCCGGCGTGACCTGCTTGTATGCGGAGATGAAGGTGGGCTCATACGAGGGGTCATGGCGTTCGGCCGCCAGTGCCAACCAGGCGAGGCCTAGTGGGCGGTTCTTCTCCGCATGGTCGCCGTTGAAGTACATGACGCCGAGCGCGTACTGCGCGGGCTTGCTGGCCCAGCGAGCGGCGTTTTTCAGGCTTTCCCGAGCCAGGCCATCGTGGCCGCTCCAGTAGTTCCGGGCGGCGGAGCAGAAGTAATAGTCGCCGGGCAGGAAGCGCTCGAGGCCGCCGGGACACGGCAGCAGCGATCTGGAAACGGCGCTTTGCTGGTCTGGTAGCGGTTGCGGGCGTTCGCCGGCGATGGCGGCGAGGGGCGCGGCGAGCGCCAGCGACAGGGTAAGTACGGACAACGTCTTCATGAGCGCATCCTCCGAAAGCCCCCCCGGGCGTACCAACGGTACTACCGTACTCTCTTTGCCGCCTACTTGCCGCCAATGGCCGCGTGCATGCGCCGGATCACGTCGGCGTAGTCCGGCGCGTTGAAGATGGCCGAGCCGGCCACGAAGGTGTCCGCGCCGGCGGCCGAGATCTGGCCGATGTTGTCGGCGTTGACCCCGCCATCCACCTCGAGGCGGATCTTGCGGCCGCTGGCGTCGATGCGCTCGCGCACGTGGCGGATCTTGTCCAGGGCACCCGGGATGAACTTCTGCCCGCCGAAGCCGGGGTTCACCGACATGATCAGGACCATGTCGATCTTGTCCATCACGTAGTCGAGCCAGTTCAGCGGCGTGGCCGGGTTGAACACGAGGCCGGCCTCGCACCCTTCGCCCTGGATCAGCTGGATGGTGCGGTCCACATGCTCGCTGGCCTCGGGGTGGAAGCTGATGCTGCGCGCACCGGCCTTGGCGAAGTCGGGCACGATGCGGTCCACCGGCTTGACCATCAGGTGCACATCGATGTGCTCGGTGATGCCGTAGTCGCGCAGTGCCTTGAGCACCATCGGGCCGATGGTGAGGTTGGGCACGTAGTGGTTGTCCATCACGTCGAAATGCACCCACTGCGCGCCGGCGTCGAGGACCTTGCGCGTGTCCTCGCCCAGGCGGGCGAAGTCGGCCGAGAGGATGGACGGGGCGATGACGGGGGACTGCTTGGCCATGATGGGTACCGTGGTGTGACGGAAGGTGGTCAGGGTATACGGTTGTCGCTAAAGCTGGCGTGGAGGGATGTGCCCTCCACCGGCTCTGGTGGGAGCCGACCCTGTCGGCGATGCTCTTACTTGAAACCCCTCTCCGCCTTGATCCGCTCATACGCCGCGTTGATCTCGCTGGCCCGCGCTTCCGCGCGCCGGCGCATGTCGTCCGGAAGATCGCCCAGGCGATCGGGATGGTGCTCGGAAATCAGCTTGCGATACGCCCGCTTGATCGCCCGGTCGTCCGCATCGCGCTGGATGCCGAGGATGGCGTAAGGGTCCGGGCCCTGCGTGTTCCGCTGCGGCGGCGTGTAGCCGCCACCGCCGCCGTACGAGCGGCCGCTGGCGCCGGCGTTCCAGGCGTAGCCCTTCATCGCCATGAGCGCCATCAGTTCCATGTCGCTGACGCGAAGGGCGAAGGCGAGCTGGCGCAGGATGGCCATCTTCTCCGGCGACGGGTTGCCCTCGGCGAGCACCGTCTCGATCACCACGTCGATCACCGGGAAGGCGTGGTCTCGGCGGTGGCCGACCCATTGACGCAATTCGTCGATGACGGCGGTGGCGTTGAACTCGGGCTGCTTGCCTTCGTTGAACGCCTCGATGGCGACGCGCCGGGCTTCCTGGTCGAGGCCCATGCGCGCCATCAGGCGCTCGGCGATGGCGATTTCCCTTTCGGAAACGCGGCCGTCGGCCTTGGCCACGGCGCCGATCAGGGCGAACAAGGGGGCGACGTACCCGCCTTGCGTCGGCGTACGCCGCCGTTGCTGCTGGCGGCTGGCGTCGAACATGAAGCCGAGCGCGCCGCCGACGAGGGCGCCGAGCAGGTTGTGCGTCAGCCACATGCCGAGCACGGCGCCGATGAGAGTGCCGGTGAAATTCATTGAACGGCCCTTGGAGGGTGCGGGGCGGCGGGATTCTGTGCGGAGAACCACTGCGCGAGCTGGTCGAGTTCGGCGTCGGAAAGCGGGCCGGTGGCGGCGCGCATCACGGGGATGTCGCGGCGGCCGTCGCGGTACTGGCGCAGGGCCTCGCGCAGGTAGTCGAGCTTTTGCCCGGCGAGGTTGGGCGCGCCCGGGACCCGCGCCATGCCGTCTTCCCCATGACAGGCCGCGCACAGGCCCAGTCGCGCCGGCTTCGCAGGCGGCGCGGCAAGGACAGGGGCGGTGAAGGCCAGGGCTAATGCCGCGGTCGTGAGGATTCGCATGGCGAGGCTATGGGGGCGGTAACCTAAAATTCTAGCAGGCCGACCCGGCGACCACCGCTACAATGGGCGGATCGATCGCCTACCGGAGTCCCCGCCGTGCCGACCACCCTTTCGCAATCCGACCTGCCGGGCCTGGAGCTCATCCATCGCGGCAAGGTCCGCGACGTCTACGCCCTGCCCGGCAACCGCCTGCTGATGGTGGCGACCGACCGGCTGTCGGCCTTCGACGTGGTGCTGCCCGACCCGATCCCCGGCAAGGGCGAGATGCTCACGCAGATCTCCAACTTCTGGTTCGCCCGCACCGCGCACATCATTCCGAATCATCTCACCGGCGACGATGTCGCCTCGGTACTGCCCGCCGGTGTCGATCCGACGCTGTACGCGAAGCGCGCCGTGGTCACCAAGCGCCTGAAGCCGGTGCCGGTGGAAGCCATCGCGCGCGGCTACCTCATCGGCTCGGGCTGGAAGGATTACCAGGCCACCGGCGCCCTGTGCGGCATCACCCTGCCCCCGGGCCTGCAGCAGGCGCAGAAGCTGCCGGAGCCGATCTTCACGCCGTCGACCAAGGCCGCCGTCGGCGACCACGACGAGAACGTGAGCTTCGACGCCGTGGTCGCCGCCGCGGGCGAAGACCTCGCCAACGCCGTGCGCAAGGCCACGCTGGAGATCTACGCCTTCGCCGCCGCCTTCGCCGCGGAGCGCGGCATCATCGTCGCCGACACCAAGCTGGAGTTCGGCACGGACGAGAACGGCGTGCTGCACGTGATGGACGAGATGCTCACCCCGGATTCCTCGCGCTTCTGGCCCGCCGACGCGTACAAGGTCGGTATCAGCCCGCCCAGCTACGACAAGCAGTTCGTCCGCGACTACCTCGTGGACATCGGCTGGAACAAGTCGCCGCCTGCCCCGAAGGTGCCGGAAAACGTCATCGCCGGCACCGCCGCGAAGTACGCCGAGGCGCTCGACAAGCTGGCCGGCATCCGACTGGACTAAGCTTCCTCTACCGAGAGGCATCACGGAGGGGAACGCCATGCGCGACGCAGCCACCTGGTTCGGCAACTACAGCCGCGATCACCAGAACCCGACCAACCAGCTGATCCATTGGATCTGCGTGCCGGCGATCACCTGGACGGTGGTCGCGCTGGTCTGGCTGATCCCTGTCCCCGGCTGGCTGGGACGGCCGGGGCTCTGGGCCGTGCTGGCGATGTTCCTGGCCTTTTGTTTCTACTATTACCGGCTTTCGCGAAAGATCGGCCTGGCCATGGCAGGCGCTTTCATCGTGCTGGCCCTGGTCACCGATACGATCTACAACGCCATCGGCTCCACCGGCTTGCTGCGCCTGGCCATCGGCGTGTTCGTGGTGGCCTGGATCGGCCAGTTCATCGGCCACAAGATCGAAGGCCGCCGACCCTCCTTCTTCACCGATATCCAGTACCTGCTGATCGGCCCCGCCTGGCTGATGAGCAAGGCCCTCGGCCGCTTCGGCGTGTCGTACTGACGGACACGCCGTGACCCAGCCCCTCCTGACCTTCCTCTCCGCCGCCATCTGGTGGGTGATCTATTCCAGCGCCGTCGCCGTCGTCCCCGCCCTGATCGTGTGGCTCGCCCTGCGCTGGCTGGAAAAGACGCCCGTGATCTTCAACCGGGCCTATCTGGCCAGCCTGGTCTGGTCGCTCGCCGCCGTGTTGATGGGCGGCCTGGCGATCGCCGCGCAGCACGGCCAGGCACCGGGGCAGTCGATCTTCGTGTTGCCGTGGATGCGCGCTTCGCTGGTGGTCGACATGCTGCTCGGGGCGTGGCTGATCTGGTGGCTGGTGCCGCGGATCGACGCCCGCCGGGTGAAGCCGACCAGCGCCTGCATGGCGGTGGCCCTGGTGATGGTGGTGGCCATGGTGGTCGGCACGGCCATCCGCCGATAGAAACCTCCTATCGGCTTCATTCAAACGATCACTTGGACTCATGGTTTCGCGTCCCCATAATGAGATGCATTCCCATTGGAGAGTCCGGCCATGGCCAGAAAGATCAAATACGCCGCGACGCACTTCAGCATCGCGTTTTCCATGAGCTACGCCGTGAACCAGAACGTCGCGCTCAGCACGATCGTCGGCATCGCCGAGCCGATCGCCTTCGCCATGGGCCGGGGCGTGTCCCGCGAGGCCCGACGTGGCCTTCCCCTAGCGCGCGCCGCCTGATCCACCGCCTGTGCGGGCGTTGGCGTCGGTGACGGCGCGAGTGAATCCTTCGAACGGGATGTCGGTGATGCCGACCAGCCCGATATGCGCGTTTTCCCCGTCGAGGATGCGGCCGGTCACCGGCTGGTCCACGTACTGGAACCAGTGCGTTCCCACGATGACGTCCGACGCCACGGCGGCGTCGACGAACCGCGCATAGGCCTTGCCGCGTTCCTCCTCGCTGGCCACCGCGGCGACGCCGTTGCCGAAGGGGCCGCGATCCGCCGAACCGAAATGGAATTCCGTGATCAGCACGGGTTTGTCCATGTTGCGGAAAGCGGCCACGTCGAACCCGTGCTCCGGCAAATCGGTATAGGTGTTGATGCTGGTGACGTCGGCATAGGCCGCGCTGGCTTCTTCCACCTCGGGCGTTCGGACGGCCAGACGGCCGCCGAGGAACAGGTGGTGCGGGTCGGCCTTCTTCAAGGTCTGCGCGACGGTGCGGAAGTATTGGTTCGCATAGAGCTTCAGGAAGGCGATGTAGTCGGCCGCGATCGCCGGATGCGCTTCGTCGGGGTCCGGCGCCTTGAATCCCTTGGCGGCGACCTGCTCCCAATGCGTGGCTGGCACGCCCCACGCTTTCGCGAACGTGGCGGCGTCGCCGTGGGTCTTCTTCAGGTAGTCGAGGAAGGCTTGTTTCGCGGGACTTTCCGGACCTTGCGCGAGGCTTCCCGTGGCGAGTGCCCAGCGGCCTTGCGGCCCCTGCCCCGCCCATGAGAGTTCGTTGTCGGCGAAATAGCCGAGCAGCCATGGATCGTCACGTACGCCCTTGGTGGCTTTCGCCACGGCGGCTTCGGTCGCCTTGGCGAAACGCGGATCGAAAGGATCGGGCATGCGACCCCAATAGTCGAAACCGGCGCCGACGGTGTTGAAGTCACCGTGGATCAGGATGGGCACGGTATAGGCGATGCGGTGGTCGCCGGCGAAGGCCGGATCGCTCCAGTTACCCAGCGTGTTGAACCGCCAGGCCTTGAGACGATCGACCGTGCGCTTGCGCCACGCGGGTTCATCCTTGTCGCTGCCGAACGAACGCGCGACGTTGTTCGCATAGACATCCCACCAGCGCCCGTGATTCATGCCGTTGTCGCGCTGCGAGCCCTGGTCGCTACGGCTGTCGCCACTGCCACCGAACGGACCGTTGGCGGCGCCGGGGTCCGCGAACATGTATTCGCGGCCTTGCACGTAAGTGCGTCCGTCGGTGAGGTTGACGGCGTTGACGCCGAGCGAAAAGAAGGCGTGGCCTTCGGGCGTCACCAGCCACCAGCGGCCGCCTTGCTTCTGCGCATGGAACCAGCCGGTGGCTTGCATCGCCGGGAGGTCGGTGCGGCCGCCGTATCGGTCGAGGCCTTTTGGGTCGGTGACTTTCGGGGCGGCGTTTGCTCGGGCTTTCAGGTCCGCATCGCTGGCGATCTTTTCAGCCCAGGTGGCGCGCGTGTACTGGCCGTAGCGGTCGACGATCGCGGTATACGCGTGGCGCAGGTCGTCACTACCGGCGACGTCGTCGAGCTTGCCGAACAGCAAGGTCTGCGGGGCGCCGGGCTGGGGCATCGACAGGGTGACCGAGGTGACGGCGCGCGCGTCGATCGCACCGTCGACCGAGGTGGCGACAATGTTGTCGTCGAATGGCATTGGCGGCCCCACCTGCATGCCGAACGCACGCGGCGAGGTGGCTTGCAGTGGCAGGGACACGGTCTGCGGTGGACCAGGCGGCACGCCCACCGTTGCCGTGAGGTGCCTCGATGCCGAGGCCACGTCGATCATGAGCGTGACCGGCCACGGCATGCCGTTCTGCACGCGCAAGCGCAGGGTGCCGTCGGCGGGCCACGACCAACCGCCCTTCGCGGGGGTGAGCACGAGCGACGGCTTCGCCGCCGGCTTGAACGTCACCGCCACCAACTCCTCCCCTTCCGCACTCTTGCGCACGGTAGGGTCGAGCGCGGCGTCCTGCGCCGCGATGCGCACCTCGCCGGACGGATGGACGAGATCGACCGCTGTCGCGGCGGCTCCGCCCGCGGCGAAAACAGTCGAGGCGATCAGCACGAAAAGGATAATTGGACGCATCGCCACAATCTGCCACGCCAGACGTGAACATGTCCCGATCCAGCCACGACAAATGCCGTTGTGGGAGCCGGCTATGCCGGCGATCCCGCGGCAGCGGGCCAGATTACCGCTGCGCGCATCGCCGCTGAAGCGGCTCCCACAACACTGCCACCTCACTGTTCAAGCCACGGCCCGGCGACGCCACAGGTAATACACCGGCACGCCAATGGCGATGATCACCAGGCTCATCCCCGCGTCCGCGGGCGCCGTCACCGCGGTGGCGGCGATCACGCAGAGCACCGTCGTGGTGAACACCAGCGGCAGCCACGGATAACCGGGCACCAGATACGGCGACGGCTCCGACAGCAATTTCTTGCGATACCAGAAGATCGTCGCGATGCCGAACGCATGCGACAACCACTCGCCCACGGTCGTGTAATTGAGCAAGGCATTGAAGCTGCCCGAAAGGATCAGCACGATCGCCCACGCGCCGAGCGCCACCAGCGCGAACTGCGGCGCACCCGTGCGTGCATCGATGCGCGCGATGGGGCGGAAAAACATGCCATCCGCGCTCATCACCTGCAGCACGCGCGCGCCGCCCGCGATGGCGATGCTGCAGTAGCCGAAGGTGGAACAGGCGATGCCGACGGCGATGATCGTGGCGCCGGATTCGCCGAACACGCGGCGCATCAGGTCGGCGGCGGGCGCGGTGCTCGCGGCAAGACCGTCGTGGCCCAGGCCCGCCATGTAGGCGATGTTCACCAGCACGTAGCACACCACCACGCTGGCCATGCCGAGCCCGAGGGCGCGTGGCAGCGTTCGCTGCGGATTGCGTACTTCGCCGGCCAGGTCATTGAGGTAATGGAAGCCGCCATACGCGAACATCGCCGGCAGCAACGCGCCGATCACCGTGCTTGCCGGTACGTCGTGCGTGGGATCGGCGACGAAGGCCAGGCCGAGGTGGCCACGGGCGAGGAACAGACCGACCACGATCAGCAGCGCGACGGCGGCGAGCTTCAACACGGTGAAGGTGTTCTGCACCCAGGCGCCGGCGCGGATACCGAACAGGTTCACCGCCACGATGAAGCTGATGGCGCCGACCGCCAGCGGCTTCACCCATTCGTGCGGAAGACCCATGGCGCGGCACGCGTAATCGGCGAAGGTGGTCGCGACCGCGGCGACACTGCCCGGGTAGTTGATCAGCGCCATCGTCCAGCCGAACAGGAAGGCCGGCAGCTGGCCGAACGCTTCCCGCAGGTAGACGTAGGTGCCACCCGCTTGAGGGCGCCTGGCCCCGAGTTCGGCGTAACAAAGCACCCCGGCAAGGGTGAGCAGGCCGCCGAGCGTCCACAGCACGATCACCTCGGTGCCGGAGCTGGTGAGCTGTGCGACGGTGGCCGGCGTGCGGAAGATGCCCGCGCCGATGACACCGCCAATGACGATCATCGCGGCATCCCAGATGCCGAGGCGACGGAGGTAATGGGCTGGCTGAGGGGCTGGCATCCGCCGACCATGCCATAACCGGCGATGCAGGGCGATATGGCCGTGGTCACGGGCCGGCTGTCCCTTGTGGGAGCAGCGACTTAATGGGAACCGCCCCATGTGGGAGCCGCTTCAGCGGCGATGCCTCTTCAAGGGTGCCGTCCCCTTCCATCTGGCAGGACATCGCCGGCATAGCCGGCTCCCACACAGAGCGGACCTAGAGCCAGGCGGCATTCCAGTAGGGGTAGTCGCCGATTCGATCGACCAACCCGGCGCGCAGCGGATTGGCAACGATATATCGCGCCGCTGCCTTCACATCGTCGTCCTTTCGAAGGGCACGATCATGGAACGACTTCTGCCAAACCGGGGAAACACGACCCGTCGAGCGCTTGATCGAGCTGGACACCATGGCTTTGTATCTCGCAACCACCCGCGAGATATCTCCATCGTGAAGCTCGATCAGTCCATGCCAGTGATCAGGCATCAATACCCAGGCAAGACAACGAGCATCTTTCCAGGCCTTGGGGGAATGACAAATGCGGGAGGCACGGCGCGCGAAGGCAATATCGCGAAACAACGGAGCGCGATTCCACGTCGTGGTCGTTACCAAATAGATGCGACCGGGTTCCGATACCCGGCCGTGGCGAAGATCGCGGGAATGAGGTGGCGAAAGCACTCACCGACCATGCCCGGCCGCGACGGCCCGCGATGCCGTACGGCACCGCGGGCGTCGGTAGGTTATTTCTTCTTCGGGATGTACAGGTCGGTGATCGTGCCTTCGTACACCTCGGCCGCCATGCCGACGGATTCGGCGAGCGTGGGGTGCGGGTGGACGGTACGGCCGATGTCACCGGCTTCGGCGCCCATCTCGATCGCGAGGGCTAGCTCGGAGATGAGGTCGCCCGCGTGCGGGCCGACGATGCCGGCGCCGACGATACGGTGGGTTTCCTCATCGAACAGGAGCTTGGTGAAGCCTTCGGTGCGGTCGATACCGATGGCGCGGCCGGAAGCCGCCCAGGGGAACTTGCCTACACCGATCTTCAGGCCCTTTTCCTTCGCCTCGCGCTCGGTCACGCCGACCCAGGCGATTTCCGGATCGGTATAGGCCACCGACGGGATCACGCGCGCGTCGAAGAAGCTCTTCTGGCCGGCGGCCGCTTCGGCGGCGACCTTGGCCTCGTGCGTGGCCTTGTGCGCCAGCATCGGCTGGCCCACGAGGTCGCCGATGGCGAAGATGTGCTTCACGTTCGTGCGCATCTGGCGGTCGACGGGGATGAAGCCACGCTCGCTGACTTCCACGCCGGCCTTGTCCGCGCCGATCTTGTTGCCGTTCGGCGAACGGCCCACGGACACCAGCACGCGATCGTAGACGGTGGTCTCGGGAATGCTCTCGCCGTCGAAGGTGACTTCGATGCCCTTCTTCGTGGCCTTCGCCTCGACGACCTTGGTCTTGAGGTGGATGCCCTTGTAGCGCTTGGCGATGCGTCCCTGCAGCGGCTTCACCAGGTCGAGGTCGGCTCCCGGCATGAGCTGGTCGGCCAGCTCGACCACCGTGACGTCCGAGCCGAGGCCCGCGTACACCGTGGCCATTTCCAGGCCGATGATGCCGCCGCCGACGACGAGCAATTTCTTCGGCACGTCGCGCAGTTCGAGCGCGCCCGTGGAGTCGATGACGCGCTCGTCGTCCCAGGGGAATGAAGGCAGCTTCACCGACTGCGAGCCCGCGGCGATGATGGCGTTCTGGAAGCGGATGAGCTTCGTGCCTTCGGCCGTCTGGACTTCCATTTCATTCGGCGAGATGAACATGCCGACGCCGGTGACGGTGCGCACCTTGCGCGCCTTCGCCATCTGGGCGAGGCCGCCGGTGAGCTTGCCGACCACCTTTTCCTTGAACGAGCGCAGCTTGTCCAGGTCGATCGTCGGCTTGCCGAACGTGATGCCATGCGCCTCGATGGCGGCGGCCTCGTCGATCACGGCAGCCGCGTGCAGCAGCGCCTTCGACGGGATGCAGCCCACGTTGAGGCAGACGCCGCCCAGCGATTCGTAGCGTTCGACCAGCACGGTATCGAGGCCGATGTCGGCGCCACGGAACGCCGCGGTATAGCCGCCCGGGCCCGAGCCTAGAACGACCAGTTGGCACTCGATGTCCGCCTTGCGCCCGGAGTCGCCCGCCGCTTTCACGCTGGCGGTGGGCACGGGGGCCGGCGCCGCGACGGTCTGCTTCGGCGGTGCCGGAGCGGGCGACGGTACGGCGGGCGCGGGAGCGTCCTTCGTCACGGCCTGGCCGACGACCTTGTCGGCCTCCGGCTTGCCCGCGTCACCCGCGGCTTCGATCAGGGCGATGACGCTGCCGTCGTTCACCTCGTCGCCGACCTTGACCTTCAGTTCGACGATGGTGCCCGCCTGCGTGGCCGGCACGTCCATCGTGGCCTTGTCGGACTCGAGGGTGATGAGGCTCTGGTCTTTCTCGACGGTGTCGCCGACCTTGACCAGGATCTCGATGACCGGCACGTCGTGCGAGCCGCCGAGGTCGGGAACCTTCAGTTCGATGGTGTTAGCCATGGTCCGTCCCCCGTCAGAGCAACAGCCGGCGGATGTCGCCGAGCTGGTTGGCGAGGTACACCGCGAAGCGCGCGGCGAGCGCGCCGTCGATCACGCGGTGGTCGTACGACAGCGACAGCGGCAGCATCAGGCGCGGCGCGAATTCCTTGCCGTTCCAGACCGGCTTCATCTGCGCCTTCGACACACCGAGGATCGCCACTTCCGGCGCATTGATGATCGGCGTGAACGCCGTGCCACCGATGCCGCCGAGCGAGGAAATGGAGAAGCAACCGCCGGACATGTCGTTCGCGGTGAGCTTCTTGTCGCGCGCCTTCTTCGAGATCTCGCCCAGTTCCGCGGCGAGTTCGAGCAGGCCCTTCTTGTCGGCGTCGCGGATGACCGGCACGACGAGGCCGTCGGGCGTGTCCACCGCGATGCCGATGTGGAAGTACTTCTTCAGCGTGAGCTTTTCGCCGGAGGCGTCGAGCGAAGCGTTGAAGGTGGGGAATTTCTTCAGCGCCGCGACTACCGCCTTGATCTGGAACACCAGCGGGGTGATCTTCAGATCCTTGTTCTCTTCGCCC
>Ga0182006_1001889_pt1 | contig 11956 bp, 7 predicted proteins | sample Sormic07211104_1_FD_123022 | JGI IMG/M metagenome (GOLD analysis project Ga0182006, IMG submission 123022) | Rhizosphere microbial communities from Sorghum bicolor, Mead, Nebraska, USA - 072115-104_1 MetaG | ecosystem: Host-associated > Plants > Roots > Rhizosphere | place: USA: Nebraska...
AATCTTAGGAGATTTGCAAGGACCAAAACTTAGAGTAGGTGTAATGGAAGAAGGTACTGTAGTACATGATGGTGATGAAATCACTTTTACAACTGCAGAAGATATTATTGGAACATCGAAAAAAGCCTTCATGAAATATCAAAATTTTCCAAATGATGTTAACGTTGGAGAGCGTATCTTGCTTGACGATGGTAAACTTATTTTCGAAATTGTTTCTACAGATAAAAAAAGTGAAGTTGTTGCTAGAGTTATCCAAGGTGGAGAATTAAAATCTAAAAAAGGAGTTAATCTTCCAAACACAAAGATTTCTTTACCAGCTTTAACTGAAAAAGATATTGCCGATGCGATTTTCGCAATTGAGCAAAGAGTGGATTGGATTGCGCTTTCGTTTGTAAAAACACCACGCGATTTACAAGACTTACAAGAATTAATCGCAAAGCATTCTGACGTTAAAATTCCAATTATTGCTAAAATTGAAATGCCGGAAGCTCTTGAGAACATGGATAAAATTGTAGCGTATTGCGACGGTTTAATGGTTGCTCGTGGAGATTTAGGTGTTGAACTTCCTGCTCACGAAGTACCATTGGTTCAAAAAGATTTGATCCGCAGAGCAAAAACAGCTAGAATTCCTGTTATTGTTGCAACTCAAATGATGGAGACAATGATTACAAGTTTAACTCCAACAAGAGCAGAAGTTAATGACGTTGCTAACTCAGTAATGGACGGAGCAGATGCTGTAATGTTATCTGGAGAAACTGCTACAGGAAATTATCCAGTACAAGTAATTCAAAAAATGGCACAAATTTGTGAGGCTGTGGAGAATTCACCACTAATCCAAGTTCCACAAAATACTCCGCAAATTAAAACAAAACGTTTTGTTACTAAAACAGTTTGCCACCAAGCAGCTTTATTAGCAAATGAAATCGAAGCTAAAGCAATATGTACTTTAACAAACAGCGGTTATACAGCTTTCCAAATTTCAGCTTGGAGACCAGCTTCTGCTCATATTTTAGTATTTACTTCAAACAGAAGAATCTTAACACAATTGAATTTATTATGGGGAGTTAAATCTTTCTACTATGATAATGAAGAGAGTACAGATGATACTGTAACAGATGTAAATCAAATTGCAGTTGAAAAAGGTTATGCACAAAAAGGAGATTATTTAATTAATCTTGCTGCAATGCCAATCAAAGAAAAAGGAATGGTTAACACTATGAGAGTTTCTGAAATAGAGTAAATTATTCTATACATATATTTTAAAAGCCGCTTGATTCAAGCGGCTTTTTTTGTTTTAAATCTTTTACTTACACATTTTTCACCTCTGGCTACAAATATTTCTGTTTAATAGAATTAATTAATAGTCATTTTTACTATATGTAAAAAAAGCGTTTTCTTCTATTTTTCATTTATCATTTTTATAAAAATGATGCTTTTTGTTGCAAATTCCTCATTTATGTTGTTTCATTTTATAAAATGAAACAAGCTCTCGCCAAATAAATACAATTATTCGCTCATTTATTAGCTAATTTTGAGAAGCTTAAAAAAAAGTTAAAAAAATATCTCAAGTTTCTGGAATAAATCTTCCAAGCCATATCAAAAAAATATACTCCATTAATAAGTTTTTGAAAGCAGCATTTTACCCATTTTTCTTTCGGATTTACAAACTCATATAAATAACAAGATCATTAACGAATTTTTTTTATCATGAAACAGAGTAAACTTAAAAATGCCATAATGCTTTTTGCATTTGTGTGCTTCACGATTCTTCAGGTGAAAGCTCAAGACAATAAAAAACCAAATATTCTGATTCTTTGGGGAGATGATATTGGAACATCTAATATTAGTGCTTATAGTGACGGATTGATGGGGTATACAACGCCTAATATTGACCGTATAGCTAATGAAGGAATTCGATTTCTTCACTATTATGGAGAACAAAGTTGTACAGCAGGTCGTGCGGCTTTTATTACGGGACAACATGGAATACGGTCTGGATTGACTAAGGTTGGTATTCCAGGTGCTCCAATGGGAATGAATCAACTAGATCCTTCTATTGCTGTTGCATTAAAACAGCTTGGTTATGCAACAGGGCAATTTGGAAAAAATCACTTAGGAGATCGTAATGAAAGTCTTCCAACTGTTAATGGTTTTGATGAGTTTTTAGGAAACCTATATCACTTAAATGCAGAAGAAGAACCAGAATTGCCTGATTATCCGAAAGATCCAAAATTCCTTTCAGGATTTGGACCAAGAGGAGTTTTAAAATGTTTTGCTTCAGATAAAGATGATCCCACAGTTGATCCTCGTTTTGGTAAAGTTGGAAAACAAAGAATAGAAGACACTGGACCTCTTACTAAAAAAAGAATGGAAACTATCGATGAAGAAACAGTTGCTGCTACCATCGATTTTATGAAAAGACAAAAAGATGCCGGTAAACCATTTTTTATTTGGTGGAATGCTACGCGTATGCACTTACGTACTCACGTTAAAGCAGAACATAGAGGTAAATTTAAATATGGGGATAGTGAGTATATTGATGGTATGATTGAGCACGACGGTCAAGTTGGACAAATACTTGATGCTCTGAAAGAAATGGGATTAGAAGAAAACACTATCGTTGTATATTCTACAGATAATGGACCGCATAGTAATACTTGGCCTGATGGTGGTACAACTGCATTTCGTTCAGAAAAAAACACCAATTGGGAGGGTGCATTTAGAGTTCCTTGTGTTGTGCGCTGGCCAGGCGTAATCAAGCCAGGCCAGGTAACAAACGAATTAATGAGCCATAACGACTGGTTTCCCACTCTTGTTTCTGCTGCAGGTGAGCCAGACATTGTAAACAAAATGCAAAAAGGCTACACAGCAAATGGCAAAAATTACAAAGTTCATTTAGATGGATATGATCAAACGCCATTTTTACGTGGTACAACAGAAAAAAGCGCCAGAAATGAATTCTATTATTCTGATGATGATGGATTATTGGTTGCTGTTAGAATTGGCCCATGGAAATCTGTGATGGCTGAGCAGCGTATGCAAGGAACATTGGGTTTATGGGCTGAACCATTTACAGAATTACGTTTGCAGAAGATTTACAATCTGTATATGGATCCTTATGAAAAATCCGATATAACTTCAAATACTTTCTGGGATTATCAAATGAATCACGTATTCTTAGGATACTATGTAATATCTGAGGTAGCTAAATTTGCGCAAGGCCTTAGAGATTGGCCTCCACGTTCTGTACCTCCAAGTTTTAATCCGATAAATTTTGTTCGTGATGCTGTACATGATGCTGAGGTAAAGGAAAAAGCAGCAAAAGCAGCAGCTTCTAAGAAAAAATAGAAATATCATAAGTAGAGCTTGAATCTATCCAATGTTTCAAGCTCTATCAATTTAAAAATCAATATCATGATGTATAAGAAAATATATATATTGCCCTTATTTCTATTGTTGTTGGTTTCTTGCAAAAAAGCTGATACAGTTTCAACAACGACTTCTACTGCTTCTGACACTACAAAAATTGCCACAAGTTCTGATCCGCTGCCAAGCTGGAATGATACTCCGTTGAAAAAAGAAATTATCGATTATGTTACCAAAGTCACCAAAGAAGGAAGCGCCGATTTTATTCCTGTAGAAAACAGAATTGCAACTTTTGATAACGACGGAACGCTTTGGGCTGAAAAACCTTATGTTCAAGAACTATTTGCTTTTTACCGTGTAAAAAAAATGGTGGAAGCCAATCCTTCTTTAGCACAAAAACAGCCATTTAAAGCCGTTGTAGAAAAAGACAAATCTTTTTTTGAAAAAGGAGGCGATAAAGCACTTATCGAATTAGTTGCTGCAACCCATACGGGAATGACCGAAGACGAATTTGAAGCTTCTGCCAAAGAGTTCTTTGCCGGAGCCAAATATCCAGGCAAAAACGTTTCTCTAAAGCAAATCAGATACCAGCCTCAGTTAGAACTGCTGAATTATCTCCGTGCAAACGGTTTTAAAACTTTTATCGTAACGGGAGGAACGATAGAATTAGTCCGTGCGATTTCGGAAGATTTTTACGGAATTCCAAAAGATCAAGTAGTAGGAACTTCTTTTAAATACAAATTTGATGATGCCGCAAACAGTATAAAAAGAGAACCTGCTTTAGATCAATTTAATGATAAAGAAGGAAAACCCGTTGGCATACAATTGCATATTGGTCAAAGACCTGTTTTTGCCTGCGGAAACGAAGGCGGCGCTGGTGATCTTGCCATGCTTAGATATTCTCAAGGAAGTAAATATCCTTCATTCCAAATGATTGTAAATCACAATGATTCTATCAGGGAATATAACTATCAGGAAAAAGATAATTTATCACTAAATACGGCTGCTAAATATAAGTATCACGTAATAAGTATGAAAGACGACTGGAAAAAGATATTTCCAGACCAATAATTTGAATTAGTGAAAAGTAAAATGAAACAGCTTTTAAAGTTGAAAGTTGTTTCATTTGATTTTCTGAGAATGATTACGAAATCCTTTTAAAGTCTCTGATTATGAAATATGTATTAGCAAATAATAGCATCAAATTATTCTCTACGGCGGTATTTTTTCTTTTAAATTTCGCTGCATTCGCACAAGAAGAACCTGCAAAACCAGGCTCAAGTGCTCAAGAATTAGCAGATAAATTAGCCAATCCGGTTGCCAGTTTAATTAGCGTTCCATTACAAAACAATCTTAGTTATGGTATTGGACCATTTAACGGATCAAAATATACTATAAATATACAACCCGTAATTCCTTTTAAATTAAGTGATAATTTAAACTTAATTACGCGTTACATCCTTCCAGTTGTTGATCAACGCGATATAACTGGTGAAAACACGCACGAATTTGGATTAAGTGATGCAACTGTAACAGCCTTTTTCGCACCTAAAACGAAAGGACTTATTTTCGGAATTGGACCAGCGTTTTTAGTACCAACTGCAACAGAGAAATTCTTAGGAACAGAAAAATTTGGTGTTGGGCCAAGTGTTTTGGTAATGCATCAAGGCAAAGGACTTTCGGTTGGTTTTATAGCCAATCAAATTTGGTCTGTTGCGGGCAATGAAGACCGTGCCGATTTCAATAGTTTTTATACACAAATCTTTCTTTCACACAGTTACAAAAGTGGAGCGAGTTTAGGCGTAAATGCCGAAATTACTCAAAACTGGGAAGCCAATACTACTTTAATTTCCTTAAATCCATCCATTGGAGCCGTTACTAAATTAGGAGATCAAGTCGTTCAGTTTGCTGTTATGCCTCTGATACCAATTGTAGGGCCTCATGAAATTAAACCCGATTGGGGATTAAGAGCTGTTGTCGCTTTTGTATTTCCAGGCTCTTAAAAGGCTTCTTCATTTAAGATCATTCCTCATTTAAAAAGTTATTCCATGAAAAAAGTACTTCTAATTTTAGTTGCAGCAATTCTGTTTGTCAGCTGCAAAAAAGAAACATCAACTTCAGTAAAATCAACTTCTAATGTAGAAGCAACAAATGCAGTTCCTTCAGATCAGGATATTGTAGATGCCTATACTTATTTATATGCAAGATATTTAGTACTGCAACAAGAAAATTATGATATCAATGTAGAGAAAATAGGATACAATAAAATCAAATACAATCCGCTTGGGTCGGCTCAATTTGTGAATCCAAATTTAGATGTCGCTTATTTAGAAGCTTGGATTGCTGTAGATAAAGATCATGCAGTTATTTTAAATGTTCCTAAAATTGAAGGACGTTATTATACCGCACAATTATTAGACGGCTGGGCCAATGTAATTGTCAATATCAACAACCGTAACTTTCCTAAAACTCCTTATGGGAAATTTGCTTTGGTTTTAAAAGGATCAAATCCAACCATTCCTGCAGATGCTGTAAAAATAGAACTGCCGGCAGAAAAAGCAAAAATTCTGGCTCGTGTAGAATTAAAAGGAACTCCAGATATTGCACAAAAACTGCAAAAACAATTTACGCTGACAGTTCCTGAAGGAATTAAAATTGCGCCTCCAGTTGCTATTCCAGATTTTACACCCAAAAAACCAATTGGCGGTGAAATATTTGACAAAGTCGAAGAAGTCCTAAATTCTTATCCTGACGTAATGCCAAAAGGAAAAGAGTATCAGGCCAAAGCAATCTCAATTGGAGAATATCGCAAAAAAGATGACAAAGCCAAAGCCCGTATCGATGAAATTGTTGAAACAAAAGCAATTTCAGGATTTTTAGCTGGAGCAAAAGGCTTTGGAACTCAAAAAGGAGGCTGGTCAGTATCATACGCGACAGGTAATTTTGGTGATGATATTTTGGCACGTGATATTATTAATTACGGAGGTTTATGGGCTAATAAAATTGATGAAGCCATTTATTTCATTGGATTAATTGACAGCAATAAACAGCCATTAAGCGGAGATAAAGTTTATGAAATTAGATTTCCAAAAGATGGACTTCCAGACAAAGTGGTTAATGCATTTTGGTCAGCAACGGTTTACAGCGTACCTGATTATCGAGTAGTACCTAATAAATTAAAACGCTATAACCTTAATAATGTTTCGGGTTTAAAGAAAAATCCTGATGGTTCTTTAAGCATTTGGTTAGCTTCTTCATTGCCAAAAGATGCAATCGAAAGCAACTGGCTGCCAACTCCTGCAGGAAAAGGTTTTTCTATCAACTTTAGAACGTATGTTCCTAAGAAAGAAGTTCAGGATGGTAAATGGTTTCCTGCTCCTATTGAAGAGAAAAAATAGCACTTTTTAATACTCAAAAAACAAAAGTTATGAAAAACAAAAGCCTTATAATCCTTGTAGTTTCTATGCTGATTTTAGCTGTTGGATGTGAAAAAAAGACAGTAATAAATGAAACGTCACCATCTGACACAACAACAGTTGTGGCTTCTGAGTTTGGAACTCCAGTAAAAATGGATGGCGAACTGCCTTCAAAAGAATCGATTCCGGTTTTGTTTGATGAAATGGATTTTCAGCAGGCAACCCAGTGTTATTTATGGGGATTGCCAATTGTGGCTTTCGCCGAATGGCAGCAAATTCATTACAAAACATTTAATGCTACAAGTAATGACCTTGTTTTTTATAATACTTATAATGACCGTTTAGGAATTCTAACAGGAAATGCTACAACGCCTTATATCATGTCTTTTATTGATCTTGCTGCAAACGGACCAACGGTTATTGAAATGCCCGCAGGACACACAGCAGGTGGGCTTGGAGATTTTTGGCAGCGTGAGCAAGCCGTAATTGGTGAAATGGGACCTGATAAAGGGAAAGGAGGAAAATACATTTTAGTGCCGCCAACGATGAAAGATTTCAAACCGGCAGGATATTTTATAGTGCCGTGTACGACAGTAAATATGTTTTTCGGATTCAGAGCATTAGATCCAGATCCAAAAGCGACTGAAACATTGGTAAAACAAGTAAAAATTTATCCATACGCACAACGCGCCAATCCAACACCAACAAAAGTGGTAAGTCCGCCGGCAGGAAAAAAATGGTACGGAATTCAGCCAACGGGAATCGCTTATTGGGAACGCCTTCATGCTATTTTACAAAACGAACCAGTTGAAGAACGCGATCGTTTTTTCATGGCCTGGCTTAGAAATCTCGGAATCGAAAAAGGCAAACCTTTTACGCCAGACGAACGTCAGAAGAAAATTTTAATTGCCGCTGCTGCAAAAGGACAACAAATGGCCATGGCAAATTCTTTCAACAAAAGATTCAAAGATGTGAAACACTGGCCGGATAAAAAATGGGATTATGTAATGATCATCAAAGATCCCTCGCAGCATGCTGATAATTACGACGAATTCTTCGAAAGAACTTCTTATTTCTATGAAGCCGTTACATATTCAAAAGCTATGATTACCAAAATTCCAAATGTCGGTCAGGCGTATTTAGGCTCTTATTACGACAGTGAAGGGAACTGGTTAGACGGCGGTAAAAATTACACGCTGAAAGTTCCGGCAAATCCACCTGCAGTCAATTTCTGGTCGATTACGATTTATGATACAGCAACACGATGTTTGATTGATAATCCGCAGAGAAATGCCGATTTATCTTCCCGCAAGGATCTGATAAAAAATGCCGATGGCTCTGTTGATTTATATTTTGGACCAAAAGCTCCAGCAGGAAAAGAGAAAAACTGGGTGCAGACTTTACCGGGAAAACACTGGTTTACTTATATGCGTTTTTATGGACCGACAACAGCTTATTTCGATAAGAGTTGGAAAATGGATGATATTAAAGAAATAAAGTAATTTTTATAATAAAGAATTAAAAATGAAAAAAACGTATCTATTATTACTTACAGTTTCATTACTATTTATAAACTGTAAAAAAGAAACTACAATTAAAGAAACAGAAGGGGATAATGTAACTGTCGCAGATTCTTCAGCAGTTAAAAAAAATATCCCTGCCGGTCCAGTCGCAAATACTATTTTGACAGATGAATATGTAAAACATGTTGGGGCAATTGCTTATTTATGGGGATGGCCAATGGTTAATATCCATAACAGAAAAGTAACTTTTGAGAAACTTCCTCAGCCAATGTACAAAGGCGGTATTGTTCCTTTAAGTCCTCCAAATCAATTGTGTATGCTTACGGATTACATTAAACCAGGAGAAAGAGAAGTTGCATGTCCTAATCAGGATGTGGTTTATGGATTTGGAATTACTGATTTTACAAAAGATGCAATTGTAGTTCAGGTTCCTGATTTTGGAGATCGTTTTTGGGTCTACCAAATCTGCAACCAGCGAATAGACGGATACGCCCCAATAGGAAAAATGTACGGGACAAAACCTGGTTTTTATCTTCTGACTGGTCCAAAATGGAAGGGAAAAGTGCCAGATGGAATTTCGGGAGTTTATAAATGTGATACAGATTTAGGAGTTGTAATTCCTCGTGTTTTTCAATCAGATGATCCAGCAGATAAAAAAGCGATTCAACCCGTTCTGACCAAAATAATGATATATACTTTAAGTCAGTTCGACGGAAAAATGAAAACAAAAGAATGGGCTAAAACTCCAATTCTTCCAGCAGATCCAAAAACCGGAAACGAAGAAACCAAATGGGTAAAACCTGAGGTATTTTTTGATGAATTGCCTGCTATTTTACAAGAAGTTCCTGCGTTGCCAGGAGAAGAAGCCATTTATGGACAAATTCAATCTGTTTTAGCTGCAGCTGCAAAAGATCCAAAGATCAAAAATCTGCTTAAACAAACTGCCATCGAAGCAGATCAAAAGCTGATTCAGCCTTTATTTCAGTTTTCGAATGTGGGTTATCCAGTAAAAGATTATTGGACAACGCAATCAAATGGAGCGCAATTTGGTTTAGATTATCTAACCAGAACGTCTTGTGCCAAAGCAAATATTTTCGTGAATAAACCTTTTGAAACAAAATATTTCTATCAAGACCGAGATGTTTCAGGTGTACGATTAAGCGGAAAGAATAATTATACGGTAACTTTTGCAAAAGGTGAAGTGCCTCCTGTAAAAGGTTTTTGGTCACTTACATTGTATAATGAATACCATTTCTTCTCTCCAAATTCTGTTGATCGATTTTCTCTGGGAACTAAGAATAAAGGCTTGAAATACAATGCCGATGGATCACTGACTTTATATGTTCAAAATGCACCGCCATCTGCTGACAAAATGAGCAATTGGCTGCCAGCACCAAAAGAAGTTTTTTCACTTTACATAAGATGTTACTGGCCAGAAGAAAAAGTACTGAAAGATATTTGGACGCCGCCAGCTGTAATTAAAGTGTAATAGATTAAAAATAGTTTTATGGCTGAAGAATTTGAAAATAGAACTGACACTTCATTTGATGCTGCAGCTTCAAAAGCGGAACGTTTTGAGAAAGGCGCTGCCATTAGGAAAGTTACGCCCCGTTCGGTTCATCGGCAATTGAATCTCGCAGATGATCGCGAAGATCCTGTAGAGATTCTCATTAAAACAAGTATTGGAAGAATCGAAAACCTATTGCCTATTCGATACAGCCGAATGATGGAATCGCCATTTTCGTTTTTTAGAGGAGCCGCCGCAATTATGGCTGCTGATTTGGCTCACACGCCCAATACTGGAATTCATTTGCAGCTTTGCGGTGATTGTCATTTGATGAATTTTGGCGGATTTGCAACTCCAGAACGTAAACTGGTCTTTGATATTAATGATTTTGACGAAACATATCCAGGTCCGTGGGAATGGGATTTGAAAAGACTGGCTGCCAGTTTTGCAATTGCCGGGAGATGGAAAAAATTTTCGAACAAAACCTGTAAGGAATTTGCATGGAATGTTGCTGATAGTTACAAAAGGCACATTCTGGAATACAGTAAATTATCGGCACTTCAAATTTGGTACGCCCATATTGACCTGGCAGAATTAATAGAAAAAGGAGAAGACGAAGAAATAAAATCCTTTCAGCAAAAACGAATCAAAAAAGCAGCTGAATATACCGCACACGAAAAAGAGTTTGCAAAAATGACTTATCACGAAGGTTCGCGCGCAAGAATAAAAGACGATCCACCTTTAATTTATCATCCAACGGGAGAAGAAGGAAAACGAATTTTGAAAGAAGCCGAAATTGTGCACAAACGTTATATCGATTCTCTGCCAGATGATAAAAAGGTGCTTTTAAACCGTTACACGTTACACGATCTAGCTGTAAAAGTGGTAGGTGTAGGAAGTGTCGGCACAAGCTGCGGCATTAGTTTACTGATGTCGGCAACTGGTGAACCTATTTTTTTACAATTTAAAGAAGCCCGAAAAAGTGTACTCGAAGAAAATGTAAAGATTAAAAACAAGTATCCGCACGAAGGAGAGCGAATTGTAATGGGACAAAAGCTGATGCAGTCTGCCTCGGATATGTTTTTAGGATGGACAAACGACAGCCAGAACAAGTTTTTTTACATCCGCCAGCTTCGTGATGCCAAAGTAAAACCAGTTCTTGAAATAATGAAAGAACAAAATATGAATGATTATGCCAAAGCCTGCGGATGGGCACTTGCAAGAGCACACGCAAGAACAGGAGATCCGTCGTTGCTGTCGGGATATATGGGTAAAAATGACGACTTCGCCGACGCAATTGCCAAGTTTTCCATTTTATATGCAGATCAAAATGAGTCAGATTACAATAAAATGGTCGAAGCTGTAAAAGCAGGAAGACTCCCAATTTCGCCAGAGATATAATTTTTAAATAGCTGCATAGAGTAAAATAAATTTGAAATTTATGAATTTAACAAGGAGAAAAAAAAACAAGTAAGATTTTATTTATTTAATTGAATTATTAAATAAAATGATTTATCTTTGAGAGTAAGCTAAGTGATTGTTTAGTAGATACTTGTGTGTATTTAGGTCGTATTTAGCCATTCTAAGCCCTTCTATTCAAGATTTTAAGTTTTTAATACATTCTAGTTAAAAATAATTTAATTAACAATTTAAATACTACAACAATGATTAAAAGAACAAATCTTCGTATACTCCCAGTATTGTTTTTGGGATTAATTTACAGCTGTTCTCCAACTGTAAAAGTCACATCAGATTATGATCATTCTGCCAACTTTGGCGAATATAAAACCTTTGCGGTTTATGATTTAAAAGCACAGCAAGGCCAAGTTAATCAACTAAATGTTGATCGTGTAACAAAAGCTATTCGAAACGAAATGCTTGCTAAAGGCTTTACAGAATCTAGTAATCCTGATTTAAAAGTAAATGCAGTTTCGATATTAAAAAATAAAACTTCTGTAAGTGCAAACACAGATTTTTATGGATACGGCGGTATGTATCGTCCGTACGGATATTGGGGCGGCGGCGCTATGATGGGAGGAGCCAATACAACATTCAATACCTATGATTATGTCGATGGTTCATTGGTAATTGATATTGTCTCTACTAAAAGTCAAAAACTGTTATGGCAGGGAATTGGAAATGCT
>Ga0182006_1001891_pt1 | contig 11948 bp, 10 predicted proteins | sample Sormic07211104_1_FD_123022 | JGI IMG/M metagenome (GOLD analysis project Ga0182006, IMG submission 123022) | Rhizosphere microbial communities from Sorghum bicolor, Mead, Nebraska, USA - 072115-104_1 MetaG | ecosystem: Host-associated > Plants > Roots > Rhizosphere | place: USA: Nebraska...
GGTCCTTGTTTATTCCGGTTGCAGACCAGTGTGCTGCGCAGTCGATCATTGGTAAAACATCATATTGTTTTATGCATTATTGATTTCGTCATAATGGAGAACAATGAGAAGTGAAAGAGGGAAAACGGGCTCTGAAACAGGTAATCAGGCAGATATTTTGCGTATAACGCTATTTGTTGCCTGATATTCAGGTGAGTAAAATCGGCGAACTGGCAAAGGTTTGCAGAAAATCGTCTTACGTATGGAGAGATGACAGCTGTTGTTAGCCGCGACTGCAGGAATTTCAGACAGCCTGAATTCAGGGCATTGAAATACATTCTTCACAGGATGGTGAAGCACGGGTCGCCAGATTGATAAATAAGCATATGAAGAATGTAATTGAGTCAGAGATAACTCATTGCAACTGCCAGATGATTTACAGGACCTTATACATTATCCGGAATCAAGACCCTCTACTGTAATGAGAGGTGTAAACCGGGCATCAATCTGTCTGATAGGGTCATATCTGCGCACAGCAAAGCATTGAGCCCAGAAACAAGATTATTTTTCTAAGGCCGTTGCGAATTTTGTTTCAACGGGAAAAATCGGGTGTTGATAAGCGCCACATTCACTTCACAGGGAACGCCGTCGTCGAGATAAACAGTTTCATTAAGCTGAATGACAGCTTCCCCTTCCGCTAAATTAAGCAGAGTAAGCGACTGTGTATCCGTAAGATTGACGGCCGTTAAATGCTGGTCCCTTAGCTGCACTTTCTTACCGGTAACTTCTTCAATGTAGGCATATTTTGACAGTTCCAGCTTGCTGAACTCCATGCTGCTAAACATATTAACCGGCAGGTGAATATGTTCCAGAGCTACCGGGATGTCATCGAAACACATCAGGCGTAAAATTTTATAGATCTGATCGCTGTTTTTAATACGCAGCGCCTGAGCGATATCAGCAGAAGGAACCTTGATTATGCTGACCGATATGATTTTTCTTACACCTTTATGGCCATTTCTTTGCGCCTGGTAATCAAAAGGTGAAAGCACATGATATCGGTTCGCCTGGCTGCTCATCTCCGTGGAACCGACAAAAATACCCGACCCTTTAACCCGGTAAATTCTCTGCTGCTCCACCAGAATGCGTGTGGCTTCACGCACCGTTGCGCGAGTAATGCCGATGCTTTTGGCAATTGATATTTCGGTATCCAGTTTCTCTCCGGGTCGAAGGCCATCATCCTTAATTTTATTGAGGATGTAATCAACAACCTCTTTTTGTTTTTCAGTAATGCCATCAACCATTGGCTTTCTTCCCGTTTGAGTGAAGGACAGACTCCCTCTAATCCGTGTCAGTACAGTTCTGCCTGACATTGCCGGATGAGTACCACTTCCGCTAGCTGAATATGTGATCAACTTATCAAATTGGCACTGATGTTAAGCCTGATAAGCAATATTTTAACTTTACATGTTGTGTCCGTACACGTCGAAGGACATCATCAGGATGACTAGACACCTTTAACATGTACAGATGTGATGACCGTTGTGAAATATAACTCCATCTGAACAATGAGAAAATATTTTTTTAATAACTCCATGAAAATAATGACTTTTAAGGATGTTACCTCCTTTTACTACATTCGATTTTTGTGTCGCTCTGCTGACAGAAAGTTTATCTAAAAAAGTGATAACGGGGTTTTTGAGGGAAACTGACTGTACATACTCAGGAATTTATCAAAAATCGGAATGCATAACAGGCCCTGTTCCGGTTGAGAAAATTTTATATGAGATGGGTTATGCGCAACCGGGAGCAGGCAAACGCCACACGGTTTATGCGTTTAGTTAAATTTTATTGCGCATTTAAACAGGAGGAGTAAGACGATGTCACACCTGGCTAAGTGGTTAAATAACGAGAAAATCCAGTACGTCGAAAGCGTGACTGACTGGCAGGAAGCGTTAGTTATTGCGGGACGTCCTCTGCTCAGTGAGGGCGCAATATCGCAGGATTATATTGATGCGATTATTCAGCAAAAAGAGGAGATCGGCCCCTTTTTTGTCATCGCGCCGCAGATTGCCATGCCCCACGCACGCCCGGAACAAGGCGCACACAAACTGGGGTTGTCGATTGTGCTGCTGGGTACAGCAGTGAAATTTGACTCCGAAGAAAACGATCCGGTGAAGGCTATTTTCATGTTTGCCGCACCGGACAGTAATAGCCATATCGAAATGATCTCCCAGCTGGCGGAAGTGCTGTCCGATGAAGAGATCATGGCGCAGATATTCAATGCGAGCAGCAAAGAAGCGCTCATGACGATTTTATCAGGCGTTTAGTCTGCCCGTTGAAACGCGACTTTTAATCATTAGTTAATGAGGTTTGATATGAAAATTATGGCGGTGTGTGGTTCAGGTTTAGGCAGCAGCTTCATGATGGAAATGAACATCAAGAAAGTGCTTAAAACGATCGGTGTTGAAGCTGAAGTGGAACATTCGGATCTCGGCTCTGTCACCCCCGATGTGGCAGATGTTTTTGTTATGGCCAAAGACATTGCTTATAGCGCAAACCTTCCTGAACAGAAGGTCATCATCATTAATAACATCATTGACCTGAAAGAAGTGGAGCAGAAAATACGTGAGTATTTTGAGAAAAAGTGACGCTAATAATTAGATAAACACCTTACCCTCGAGGTTAATATGTTTACTCAAAATCTTTTGCAGTTCGTCGTCGACGTGCTGAAAGTGCCCTCTATATTAGTCGGACTGGTGGCATTTTTCGGACTGATTGCGCAGAAGAAGCCGTTTCCTGATGTTATCAAGGGCACGGTAAAAACTATTCTGGGCTTCCTGGTGCTGGCAGGCGGTGCGACCGTTCTGGTCGGTTCACTGACGCCACTGGGCGACATTTTCAAACATGCGTTTGATGTTCAGGGCATCATTCCTAATAACGAAGCAATGGTCTCTATCGCTCTGGCAAAATATGGTGCGCCTACCACGATGATCATGGCCTTCGGCATGGTCGCCAACATCGTTGTCGCTCGCTTCACCCGACTGAAATATATCTACCTCTCAGGGCATGTGACGTTCTATATGGCCTGTATGATCGCGATTATTTTATCGGTTGCTGGTTTTGAAGGTATTCAGCTTATTTACACCGGGTCACTGCTGTTGGGCATTCTGATGGCCACCTTCCCGGCGATCGCCCAGCCCTATATGCGTAAGATCATTGGTGGCGATCATGTCGCGCTGGCGCATACCGGGACAATTGGCTATGTCTTATCAGGCTGGATCGGCTCTTTGGTAGGCAAAGGATCTAAATCCACCGAAGAGATGAACATGCCAAAAAACCTCAGTTTTTTGCGTGACAGTACCATCTCGATCTCTCTGACGATGATGATTATCTACTTAATCCTGTCGGTGTCTGCCGGTAAAGAATATGTAGAGGCTAATTTCAGCAATGGTCAGAACTACCTTGTTTACTCCTTTATCCAGGCCATTACCTTCGCGGCGGGTGTCTTTATCATTCTGCAGGGTGTGCGCTTAATCCTGGCTGAAATTGTCCCTGCCTTTACCGGCTTTTCAGAAAAACTGGTTCCGGAAGCCAGACCGGCGCTGGATTGCCCGATTGTTTTCCCCTACGCCCCGAATGCGGTGCTGGTTGGCTTTATCTCCAGCTTTGTCGGTGGCCTGGTGGGGCTGTTTGTTCTCGGTCAGCTGCATTGGGTATTGATTCTGCCGGGTGTGGTTCCTCACTTCTTCTGTGGCGCTACGGCTGGCGTGTTTGGTAATGCGACCGGCGGCAAGCGTGGGGCGATTTGCGGTGCCTTTGCTCATGGCCTGTTAATTACCTTCCTGCCTGTCGCCCTGCTGCCGGTACTCGGACAGATAGGGCTGACCAACACCACCTTCTCGGATACCGACTTCGGCGTCACCGGCATCCTGCTGGGTAATATGGCTCACTTTATGGATAAGGGAACCATCACCATGATTATCACCGGCATTTTTGGCTTGTTAGTGATTTATAACTTTACGGCTAAAAAGAAGACACCTGTAGAAACGAATGCAGGGTAATCAGAACGCTTAATGGCAACCAGAAAGGGCAATGAGCGCTTTCTGGTTGTTTGCGGAATACCTTCATCATTCAGTTTCCAGAAAAAAAACCGCACTCATATAAGTTCAGGCTAAGTTATTCAGCGAATGCTTCAAACGGCAGGTTAAAACGCGCTGCCAGTCGGGCTTTATGTTTATCCGTCAAAGGACGATCACCACGCAGGATACGACTGACATAAGAGCGCTGCCCTATTTCATCCGCAAAAGAGGATTGAGTCAGGCCGTGCTGATCCATGATGACTCGCAAAAGTGCCACTCCGCGCGGAATAGCATCAGTACGCGCGTTAAACGCAGCGAACTCAGGGGCGCTGTTTTCGTATCGGGCGACCTTATCAGACAGTATCTCTACTAACGGGCTGTCCGGCTGGTGCTCAACCAGATATTCAACCAGTTCCAGCGCCTGCTCGTAGTCCCTTTTATCGGTACTGCCTCCCAGAAAGGGAACAATTCTGACCAGGTCATTGGTCGCCTGGATTGCTTCGGTAATCATTCTTTACTCTCCCGGTACTTCTTCACCAGCTTGTCATATTCCGCATGCGTCACGATGTGTTTGATAAAAATTTTGCCGCGATCAAAGTCAGCATAAAACATGATTCTCAGGCTGTTTCCGCCCACATCGATTACCCACCACTTTTCCCGGTACTTCATGCGGTCAAGGCTCTGAAAGCGAATTTTCAGCGCATCTGGCGTGGCAAAGTTTTCGTCCCTTAGGACCAGATAAGCCGCATCCAGTGCGGAGGCATGATTTGGATAAATTATTGCCGCTTCCCTGAACGGCCCTCTTGAGATGATATGCATTTTTCTCTCAAACTTTCCATGTTGGAAACATTCTAACCCACAAAGCTAATGTTTCCAACATGGAACACACGCAGATGAGTTCTGAATGAATTGCTGGCGCTAAACCTCATAAAAAAAGGATTATTCCGATCCAGAGAAGTGATCAACATCACATTTTCAACATTAGACATACTAATAAATAAAATTTAACAACAAAACATTTGAATGATAATGATTAACATTTACACTCTCATCCGCATATAACAAAGCGTTTAACGCTGCCAAATCCACAAATAATATGCGGTATTTACTCTTTTTAAGGTGAAAACACTAATCCATTTAATGGTCAGGGTTTTTATCTGGTTAGTTAGTTTTATGTTTACTGGAGTTGTTGAGCGGACATCCAACGCTGCTGACCTTACGTCGGCAGGGTCACTGGTATTAACGCACAGGAACTGAACATGCTTTTACGCTCATCCACTCAGGCGGCACAGGATCTCGCGCCAGCATCCAATGCCAGCGGTGCCGAAACGGCTATTTTTAACGATCAGCAACTGGCGGCCTGGTCGCAGCAGACTCAGGAGGTGCTGGCGCTGATGACCCGTACCGTTACCGGCGTTGAGAAGCCTTTCAGCGGTATCCTGCCCCATGAACTGGCGGCGGAATTCAGTGAGGTCGATCTCGATCGTCCGCTGGGTAACAACGATGACGCCCTGACAGAGCTGAGTCAGCTCTATCTGCGTGATGCCGTCTGGTTTCACCACCCTAAATATCTGGCGCACCTGAACTGCCCGGTCGTGCTGCCCTCTCTGATGGCTGAGCAGATTATGGCGGCGGTGAATAGCTCGGTCGACACCTGGGATCAGAGCGCAGGCGGTACGCTGATTGAGCAGAAGGTGATCGACTGGACGCTTGGCCGCATCGGCCTGCCTGCCGGATCTGATGGGATCTTCACCAGCGGCGGCACCCAATCCAACCTGATGGCAATGCTGCTGGCGCGTGATAGCTGGTGCGCGGCACATCATCCGGGGAATCTGATTAAACATCGCGGCCTGCCTGAGACCGCGTCGAAATGGCGAGTGTTTACCTCCAAACTCAGCCACTTCAGCATCCAGAAATCGATGGCGATTTTAGGGCTGGGCTATGACGCAGTTATCGCCGTTGATCACGACGCCCACTACCGTATGGACGCAGCGTGCCTGGCGCAGGAGATCGAGAAATGTCGCAGTGAAGGGCTGATCCCGATTGCTGTGGTTGCCACCAGCGGCACCACGGACTTTGGCAGCATCGATCCGCTGCCGGAGATTGCCCGTCTTTGTGACAATTATGGTTTGTGGATGCACGTTGACGCCGCTTACGGCTGTGGGCTACTGGTCTCAGAAAATCATCGCTCACGCCTGAATGGCATTGAACGGGCTGATTCCGTCACCGTCGATTATCACAAATCTTTCTTCCAGACCGTCAGCTGCGGTGCGTTCTTTGTGCGGGACAGCCACAACCTGAAGCATGTCACGCACCATGCAGATTACCTGAATCCGCTCAGTGCCCAGCAGGAAGGCACACCGAATCTGGTCAACAAAAGCATTCAGACCACCCGCCGATTTGATGCGCTAAAAATGTGGCTGACCCTGCGCGTGATGGGTCCGGCGGCGCTGGGTGACGCTTTCGATACGCTGATAGAGCTGACACAGGCGGCTCATGAGCGGTTAACTGCGCATCCTGCTATCGAAGTGCTGCACGCGCCTGAGCTGACCACCCAGATTTTCCGCTACGTGCCCGGCAAAAACGCCAGCGACGCACAGATCGACGAAATCAACGCCGCTATCCGTAAAGCGCTCTTCCGCTCCGGCAACGCAGTGATTGCCGGAACCAAAGTCAATGGGCGTCAGTACCTGAAATTCACCCTGTTAAATCCCACCACGACCATCGCCGACATCGAAGATGTGCTGAGCCTGATCGCGCACTATGGCCGCGAGCAGGTACGTGCGTCTGCGCTGAACGCGGCGAAACAGTGAGAGCTCTGAAATGAATAATTCCGTTTACGATTTTATTGGTATCGGTATCGGCCCTTTCAACCTGAGTCTGGCCTGTCTGAGTGAGCCGGTTGAGGGACTGAACGGTCTTTTCCTGGATGAGAACCCGGGCTTTGACTGGCACACCGGCATGATGCTGGAAAATGCCCATCTGCAGACGCCGTTTATGGCCGATCTGGTGACGCTCGCCGATCCGACTAGCCCTTACAGCCTGCTTAACCACATGAAGGAAAAGGGGAAATTATACTCTTTTTATATCCGCGAAGACTTCTTCCTGATGCGCAAAGAGTATAATCAGTACTGCCAGTGGGCCAGTTCACGGCTCTCTAATCTGCGCTGGAACAGCCACGTTGAGTATGTCAGCTACGATGAGGCGGCTGGCGTCTATCAACTCCAGGTGACCGACACCCGGAATGGTCAGAAACAGAACTATCTGGCACGACATCTGATCCTCGGCACCGGGCCTAAAGCCTGGATGCCGGAGTGCAGCCAGCCGCACCGCCAGCGCCTGACGCACTCAAGCCACTATCTGGTCAACAAAGCGGAACTGCAGCAGAAGCGTTCCATCACCGTGCTGGGCAGCGGCCAGAGCGCGGCAGAAATCTACTACGACCTGCTGACCGATATCGACCGCTTTGGCTATCAGCTCAACTGGATCACCCGCGCGCCGCGCTTCTATCCGCTGGAGTACACCAAGCTCACGCTGGAGATGACTTCGCCGGAGTGGGTCGACTATTTCCACGCGCTGCCCGCCAGCACCCGCGACGAACTGAATGCGCGCCACAAGAATCTCTACAAAGGCATCAACAGCAGCCTGATTAACGACATTTATGACCTGATGTATGTCAAACAGCTCGATGGCGATCTGAACGTTAACCTGTTTACTCACTCGGCGCTGACCGCTATGCGCTGGCTGCCACAGGGAGAGTTCGAGCTGACGCTGCATCAGGAGGAGCAGGATTGCACCTTCACCCGTCGCACCGAAGGACTGGTGATGGCGACCGGCTATCACTACCAGCCACCGATGTTTTTAGAGGGCATCAACGCCCGCCTGCGCTGGGATGACAAAGGCCGCTACGACGTGCAGCGCAACTACAGCATCGATTATCACAATCAGATCTTCGTGCAGAACGCCGAACTGCACACCCACGGCTTTGTTACGCCGGATCTCGGCATGGCCTGCTACCGCAACTCGGTGCTGCTGCGCGAACTGACCGGACGCGAGGTCTACCCGATCGAGCGTCAGATTGCCTTCCAGACCTTCCCGGCTAAATCGGAGCACTGAGATGAGTTCACAAACACTGTTCAGCGCCGCCCGCCCCGCAGGCCAGTTCACCCTGAGGCCCATGCTCGCCAGCGATGCGCCGCTGATTCATAGCTGGGTCACCCGCGATTACGCCCGCTTCTGGGGCATGCAGCAGCAGAGCCTGAATCAGGTCGCTGAGTTCTATCAGACGCTGACTGCAGCCGATCCCCATGCTGCGCTGATTGGTTGCTGCAACGACCAGCCGGTCTGCCTGATTGAGTGCTATCGCGCCTGCGACGATGAGGTCGGCAAATTTTATCCTGCCGCACCCGATGATTACGGCATGCATATTCTGATTGCCCCCGCCAGCCAGCCGATCAGAGCCTTCAGCTGGCAGGTCTTCACGCTGGTGATGGACTACATGTTCAGCCGCCCCGAGGTGCGCCGCGTGGTGGTAGAGCCAGATGTGCGCAATGAGAAGATTCACGTGCTGAATAAGCGTGCCGGGTTCCGCTATCAGCACACCATCGACATGGGTCATAAAACCGCCTGGCTGGCCTTTTGTCAGCGGGAAGATTATCAACACGCGTTACTGCAGGAGTCGCAGACTATGAACACCCCCTCTTCGCTGATGAACGGTACACATCTGACGGGCGACCACTGGGCGCAGGCAAACCGCATGCTGATCCGTAAAGCGATTGCCGAGTTCGCGCATGAGAAAATCATTACGCCACAGGAGTCGGGCAACGGCAGCTATCAGCTTGCGGTGCCAGGCGGTGAAGCGAGCTACCATTTCCGGGCGTCGCGGCTGGCGCTGGATCACTGGGAAATCGACGCCGGCTCACTGCGCAAGCAAGAGAACGGTCGTGATCTGCCGCTGGATGCGTTGAAGTTTATCGTGGAGTTTAACGGGGAGATCGGTATTACACAGGCACTGCTGGCGACCTACATGGAAGAGATCAGCAGCACGCTGTGCAGCAGCGTTTATAAGCTGCAGAAGAATAATCCTGACAGCCAGGCGCTGGTCTCAGCCGATTTCCAGACGGTGGAAGCGGCGATGACCGAAGGCCATCCCTGCTTTGTTGCCAACAACGGGCGTATTGGCTTCGATGCCCATGATTATCTGGCGTATGCGCCCGAGGCCGCCGCGCCCGTTCACCTCATCTGGGTCGCGGTTCATCGCCGCAACGCCCATTTCTCCAGCCTCAGCGAGCTGAGCTATGAGCAGTTGATGCGTGATGAACTGGGCGACACCACCCTGGAGCAGTTTACTGCGCAGCTGGTGAATAAAGGGCTGGCGGTTGAGGAGTATATCCTGATGCCGGTGCATCCGTGGCAGTGGCAGAACAAGCTGCTGACCGTGTTTGCGGCGGACATCGCCAGTCACGATATTGTTTATCTCGGCACCGGAGACGATGCTTACCAGGCGCAGCAGTCGATCCGCACCTTCTTTAACCGCAGCCAGCCCACGAAGCGCTACGTGAAAACCGCCCTGTCGGTGCTGAACATGGGCTTTATGCGCGGTCTGTCCCCCTACTATATGGCGACAACGCCCGCGATAAACGGCTGGCTGGAACAACTGGTTGCTGGCGATGCGTGGCTGAATCGCTGTGATTTCCGCATCCTGCGCGAAGTCGCGGCGGTCGGCTATCACAACCGCTACTATGAGCAGGCGATCAAAGGCGACTCCGCCTATAAAAAGATGTTCGCAGCGCTGTGGCGGGATAATCCTGCGGCCAGCCTGCAGTCCGGCCAGCGTCTGATGACCATGGCCTCTTTCCTGCACGTCGATCACCATCAGCAGGCACTGCTGCCAGCGCTGATAGCGGATTCTGGTTTGCCCGCGAAGCAGTGGATAGAACGCTACCTGACCTGCTATCTCAGCCCGCTGCTGCACTGCTTCTATCAGCATGACCTGGTGTTTATGCCGCACGGTGAAAACCTCATCATGCTGCTGGAGAACAACGTGCCGGTCAGTGCATACATGAAGGATATCGGCGAAGAGATCGCCGTGATGAATCCGGATGCGGTGCTGCCGGAAGGCGTGCAGCGTCTGGCGGTGGATGTGCCGGAGAACCTGAAGCTGCTCTCGATCTTCACCGATGTGTTTGACTGCATCTTCCGCTTTATCAGCGCGATTCTGCATCAGTCAGGAACGCTGCCGGAGGAAGAGTTCTGGCAGGCGGTGGCGCAGTGCGTGAAGGATTACCAGCAGGCGCACCCGGAGCATGCCACTAAGTTCGCGCGCTATGACATGTTCGCGCCGGAGTTTACCCGCTCCTGTCTGAACCGCCTGCAGCTGGCGAATAACCAGCAGATGATAAACCTCGCCGATCCCGCTGAAAACCTCAAGTTCGCCGGAACGCTGATTAACCCGATCGCCCGCTGGCGATAAGCGTTACACCGTCACGCTGAAATTATGCGGTCACCCTGGTGGCCGCTTTTTTAATGGCTTTATCGCAGGTATTTGTAATGGTTTCTTTCGAACCGGTCGCGCAACTGACCCGACGACATCTGATTTTTCCGCTGTCGCTGGTGTTGTTTGAGTTCGCTACCTATATCGCTCACGACATGATCCAGCCCGGCATGCTGCTGGTGACTCAGGAATTTAAGGTTGGGCCGGAGTGGGTCTCTACTTCGCTCACCGCCTATCTGGCCGGTGGCATTATGCTGCAATGGCTGCTTGGCCCCCTCTCTGACCGTATCGGGCGGCGTCCGGTGCTACTTAGCGGCGTGGCCTTTTTTATGCTCTCGTGTGTGGCGACGCACTGGGTGCAAAGCATTGAGCAGTTCGTCCTGCTGCGTTTTCTGCAGGGCGTCAGCCTCTGTTTTATTGGCGCGGTAGGCTACGCGGCGGTGCAGGAGGCGTTTACGGAATCGCTCAGCATCAAAATGATGGCGCTGATGGCCAACGTCGCCCTGCTGGCCCCGCTGGCCGGTCCGCTGGCGGGCGCGGCTTTTCTTACTGTGGGTGAATGGCGCACCCTGTTCTGGCTGATTGGCGCTATTGCGGCGCTGGCGCTGGCAGGTCTGTGGTATGCGATGCCCGAAACCGCAGGCGACCGGCAGAAACCGCTGTCGCTTCGATCGATTATCAGCGGTTACGCGGCATTGCTGAAGGATCGTCAGGTGATGCGCGGCTCGCTGGCCATCGGGCTGGTCACCGTGCCCTGCATCGCATGGGTCGCATTGTCGCCGGTGATATTAATCCACGATGCGGGACTCAGCCGCATCGGCTATGCGTTATTACAGCTGCCGGTCTTCGCCGCCATGATTGCGGGCAACCTGACGCTGGGACGCTTATCCAGCCGTCTGCCCATTGAACAGCCGTTACGGCTCGGTGCCTGGCCGGTGGTCTGCGGGCTGGCAATCGCAGTAACCGCTACCGTGCTAAATCCGCAAAGCTATCTGTGGCTGACTGCCGGAATTAGCCTCTACGGCTTCGGTGCCGGGCTGGTCAGCGCCGGACTCTATCGCATGACGCTTTTTTCCAGCAGCGCCGGAAAAGGCAGCGTGGCGGCGATGCTCGGCATGGTGAGTATTCTGATTATTGCGCTGGGCATTGAAGCAGCCAAAACCGCCTATTTTAGTTACGGCACCGGCGGCTTCAGTGTGGTGAACCTGATCTGCGGTCTGCTGTGGCTGGTTCTGGTCAGCGCTTTTCTGCGTGCAGACCAGCGGAAATTGTGCGCGGAATAATCGAATATATTTAGCAGTGCGATACAGTGCTTGCCCGCACTGCTAACCATAAAGTATCCGGTTACGGCATCATTAAAGCGTGATCGCCGCACCATACCCTTACAATTTACA
>Ga0182006_1001892_pt1 | contig 11944 bp, 12 predicted proteins | sample Sormic07211104_1_FD_123022 | JGI IMG/M metagenome (GOLD analysis project Ga0182006, IMG submission 123022) | Rhizosphere microbial communities from Sorghum bicolor, Mead, Nebraska, USA - 072115-104_1 MetaG | ecosystem: Host-associated > Plants > Roots > Rhizosphere | place: USA: Nebraska...
CTGATCCACGGCCTGCGCCGCCGCAAGCAGAAGTACGGCATGGTCACCATGTGCATCGGCACCGGCATGGGCGCGGCGGGGATCTTCGAAGCGCTCTGACCGGGCGCTCCAACCCTTGTGGGAGCCGATTCATCGGCGATCCCGCGGCAGCGGGCCAGTCCGGGTCAAGGCCTGTTCGCCGCTGAAGCGGCTCCCACACACAACCCAAACACAAGGGCCCCGCCCCTGCATTAGTCTTGGCCACATGCACGGCATCCACACCATCGACACCGGCTTTGGCCGGCCATCGTTCGACGCCGCCTACCTCGTGGTGGAGCGCGGCCGGGGCGCCTTCATCGACAGCGGCACCACGCACTCGCTGCCGCGGTTCCTCGACGCCATCGCCGCCGCCGACCTGGAGCCACGCGACATCGACTGGGTGATCCTCACCCACGTCCATCTCGACCACGCCGGCGGTGCCGGCGAACTCATGCGGCACCTGCCCAACGCCATGCTCGCCGTGCATCCTCGCGGCGCACGGCACATGATCGATCCCTCGGTCCTCATCGCAGGCGCCAACGCCGTCTACGGCGAAGACGCCGTCCGCCGTGACTACGGCCAGATCGTTCCTGTGGACAAGGATCGCGTGATCGAGGCGGACGACGGTTTCGTCGTCGACCTGGCCGGCCGCGCCCTGCTCTGCCTGGACACCCCCGGGCACGCCCGCCACCACATCGCCATCCACGACGAACGCGCGAATGCGTTCTTCACCGGCGACATCTTCGGCCTTTCCTATCGCGAACTGGATTCGCCCGGCGGTGCCTTCATCATCCCCACCAGTTCGCCGGTGCAGTTCGAGCCCGACGCTGCGCACGCGTCGATCGAACGCATGCTGCGCTACGAACCGGAAGCGATGTACCTCACCCATTTCGACCGCGTCACCGAGGTGAAGCGGCTCGCCAACGACCTGCACGAGCAGATCGAAGCCATGGTGGCGATCGCAAGGCGGCATGCCTCGGCCGACGACCGCGAGCAGCGTATCGCCACGGACTTCGCCGATCTCTACGTCGACCGTGCGCACCGCCAGGGCGTGACGCTATCGCGGGACGCCATCGTGAAACTGCTGGAAATCGACATCCGCCTGAACGCCCAGGGGATCGTCGTCTGGCTGGATCGGGAAAGCGCAACGCGATAGCCGGACCGAGACGAAACAGGGCTTCCCTCACCCACTGAGAGATGAAGCCCCCTCACCTTGGTGGGGAGCCGGCTCCCACCAGGATCATGCAAATCCGGCGACCCTCAGGCCATTCGCGTCCCGTTCGGTACCGTGCGCTCGATGGTGGTGATCACCACGCCCTCGTCCGTGGGGAATCCTGTCAACAGGAATTGCGAGCGGAACGGACCGATCTGCTTCTCGGGGAAGTTGATCACGCCGACGATCTGCTTCCCGACCAGTTCCTCCGGCTGATAGATCGCCGCCACCTGGGCGCTGGTCTTCTTCTCGCCGTGAGGCCCGAAATCCACCCATATCTTGTACGCGGGCCGGCGTGCTTCCGGAAAGGCCTCGGCCCGCACGATCGTGCCCGCCACCAGCATCACCTTCTCGAAATCGGCCCAGCTGATTTCCTCGCTCATCTCATCCTTCCAGTCGTGACTTGAACCAGTCGCGCAGCTCATGTTTCCAGTACGTACCCTGTGCGGCAAGGTATCCGAACGGCCGGTGCACCGGTTCCAGCCCGAACCCTGCATAGGCATCGAGCGTCGATTCGCCCGACGCGATCGCGTCGGCCAGCGCCTCGCCCGCGGCACAGGTCGGTGCGAGTCCGTGTCCACCGAAGGCCTGGGCATACCAAAGCCCGTTGCCGTGCGTGCCTACCTGCGGCATCTCGTGACGAGCGTAACTCATCAAACCCGACCAGGCCTGCTCCACGCGTACGTCTTTCAACGACGGGAAGACCCGCGCCATGTCGCGCTTCAACAAACGCTGCACGGCGCGCGGCGAGCGATCCCGTATCGAGATGCGTCCACCCCACAGCAGGCGGGTGTCCGCCAGCGGCCGGTAGTAGTCGAAGGCGAAGCGCGTGTCGTAGATGGCCGATCGCGTGCGCAAGCACTCGGCCAGACGCTCGCCCAGCGGCTCGGTCACCATCACGTAGGTGGCGATGGGCAGCACCGCGCGATCGATGCGGCGGTCCAGTCCGGCCAGGTAGCCGCCACACGCCAGGACGACGTTCGGCGCCTCGATCTCCGCGTCGCCCACGCGCAAGATCCAGCGAGGTCCACGCCGCTCCAGCATGCGCACCTTCGAACCCTCGTGAATTGCCACACCGGCTTTTTCCGCCGCGCGCGCCAACCCTCGCGCATAGGCGAGCGGGTCGATGTGCAGCGCGTTCCGCTCGTAAAGCCCGTCGTGATAGCGCGTGCTGCGGACGAACTCATGCATGGCATCGGCCGGTATCCACTGCCAATCCGCGTCGTAGCGTTCCGCCAGCAGGCGCTGCCTCGAGCGCAAGACCTCGCCATCACGGAACCAGTTCGCCCAGACGACGCCGGCATCCACCGCTTCGCAATCGATCGACAAGGCGGCGATGCGTTCGCGGATGAGATCGACCGCATCCACCGTGCGCCGGTAGAGTGCCCTGGCGCGTTCGGCTCCGGTCTTCTCCAGCAAGGCCTGCTCGCCCAATGAATAACCGGCGAAGACGAAGCCGCCATTGCGTCCCGATGCCCCGTAGCCGACCGACTGCGCTTCGAGCAACACGATGTCGCGGACCCCACGCGCGGCCAATCCCACGGCCGTGTTGAGCCCGGCGAAACCTCCACCCACGATCACCACGGACGCTTCCCGCCGACCTTGCGGCGGCGGACGAAGCGCAGGTGTCGCGACTCGGTCGTGGTACCACGACGACATGCTGTATCGATGCGTTCGGGAGGGATTGTTGTTGTACGACACGGCGAGGCAACGCGAAAGGGCCGAACATCCTGTGGAAGTCACCTGACCTGTGGGAGCCGCTTCAGCGGCTCCCACAGCGGAGTATGATCTCCCCGACTCCACATCCGTGCCATGCGATGAGCCTCCTGCCCCCGATCGACCTCCAGCGCTGGATCGACGACAACCGCGCCCTGCTCAAGCCGCCGGTCGGCAACAAGTGCATCGTCGATGGCGATTTCATCATCATGATCGTGGGCGGTCCCAACGCGCGCACGGATTATCACTACGACGAAGGTCCGGAGTTCTTCTACCAACTCGAGGGCGAGATGGTGTTGAAGGTCCAGGACGACGGCCATGCGCGCGACATCCCGATCCGTGCGGGCGAAGTGTTCTACCTGCCACCGAAGGTGCCGCACTCGCCGCAGCGCATGCCCGATTCGATCGGGCTGGTGATCGAGCGGCGGCGGCTGGAGGGAGAAAAAGACGGCCTGATGTGGTTTTGCCAGAACTGCAACCACAAGCTGTTCGAACAGTACTTCCCGCTCGGTAGCATCGAGACCGACTTCCCGCCGGTGTTCGAGAGGTTCTACCGCTCCATCGAAGCCCGCACCTGCACCCGATGCGGCACGGTGCATCCGGCACCGGCGAAGTACGCCGACTGATCGCTCTGGCGGGAGCCGAGGCTGTGGTGGGAGCCGCTTCAGCGGCGATGGGTGCTTGCCTCTACCCGGCCCGCTGCCGCGGGATCGCCGACAAGTCGGCTCCCACAAGATTCCGTAACATTCACTCCCACCAGAGCAGGGTGGCTCACACCAGGTGCGGTAGCACTCCTGTCGTACGCAACGACAACCACTTGCCCGCCATGCGGCGCAGGGAATCGTCGGACGATGGATCGGCCGCGATATCGGAAACGGGGCGCCAGGCCAGCGCCAGGGATTCCTCGTTCACCGTGAATGCTTCGTCGCCGCGCGCCCGCACCACGTAACGCACGTCGTAATGCCAGTGCGCGGGCTCGTCGCCGCGAGCCGGGATGAGATGACGATCCAGGTCGAAGATGCCAGGCAGCACCTCGAGGTCGCGTAGTCCCGACTCCTCTTCCGCCTCGCGCAAGGCCACGGCGGCGAGATCGGCCTCGCCATCCGCGTGCCCACCCAATTGCAGCCAGCGTCCCAGCTTGCGATGGAGCATGAGCAATACCCGCTCCCCATCGGCGCTCACCAGCCATGCGGACCCGGTGAAATGCCCTACGCGCGTCTCCCTATGGAACGGTCGCGGCTGCTCGCGCAGCCAGTCGATGAAATGCGAGGTGCCGGCTTCGTCCGGCCAGCGGGCCGCGTAGCGAAGGAAGGCCTCTTGCATGGCCGGGTGCGTGATGTCCATCGGGGAATACCTGGAAGGGGCACGGCATTTTCGCACGCCATTTTGGGAGTTGTCCGATGTCGCCCAGGCCAAGAGCCTGCCTACGATGTCTCCAGGGCGCACGACGCGCCTGGCCCAACCCCGCAGCGCAGCTGCATAACGCAAGGAAGGCACGCATGTCGCAAAAAAGGACGATCGCCCTCAGCATGGCCCTGGCCTGCACCGCCCCCATGGCCGCAGCGGCCACCGATGCCCATCGCGAGGCGAACTTCACCGGCCCGCTGGTGACACCCGCCGTCAACTCGATGCCGGCAGGCATGTTCAACATCGAGCCCTACCTCATCCATACCAATACGCGCGGCAGCTACGACAACGCCGGCGGACGCAAGGAACGCAAGCCCACGGTTCGCCAGTGGCAGGTGGCGATGCCCCTCACGTACGCGCTCACCGACACGCAATTCGTCCAGTTGACGCTCAACGCCTCGCGCACCTCCGGCGACGGGCTGCACAGCGACGGCATGCGGATGGGCGATTCGGCCATCCGCTTCCAGCAACGCCTGCGCGGTCCCGATGCCGATGGTGGCGGGCTCGTCCTCGCGCTGGCGCTCCAGCAACGCCTGCCCACGGGCAAATACCATCACCTGGATACGAACCCGCTCAATGGCACGGGTAACGGCGCCATGCGTACCACCCTCGCTTTCGGCGCCCAGCAATTGCACTGGCTGGACGATGGCCACGCGCTGCGCTGGCGAACCCAGCTGGCCTGGAGCCCATCTCCCGGTCGCATCCGCGTCCGCGACGGCAGCGTCTACGGCACGCAGTCGGGTTTTCGTGGCCAGGCGCGCCTGGGCCAGGCCTGGAACGCCTCGGTCGCGGCCGAATACGTGCTCGATCCGCGCTGGGTACTGGTTGGCGAAGCCATCTGGAACCGCGCCAGCGCCGTCACCCTCCACGGCACAGGCGATGGTTCCCAGCTGGCTCGCCGGCTCGCCCCGAGCCAGGAGTTCAGCCTGGCCCCGGCCGTCGAATACCACTTCAGTCCCAACCTCGGTCTCATCGCGGGCGTCCAATTCACCGTGGCCGGACGCAACACCGCCGACTACGTGGCGCCGCAGGTGGCGCTGAACATGGTCTTCTGACCACCGCGCGACGCACATGCACAACCGCCGCAAGTCATGGTCGACACCCACGCCTCATGCATGCAATGCCTTGGCAGGCCTCGCAATGCAGCTTGTACGGCCGATGCCCGCTGGGCTATGGTGCCGTGCCAGCGCTTCAGGGCAGCGGCGTGTCCACCGTAACTCACGCGGCGGTCCCAATAATAAAAGGCTACATTCCGGCAGTAGGGGAGACACATGTTGAAACACCTGTTCGCGACGCACGCCATCGAGGCCGCGCCGCACGTAGACGCTGGTGAACACATTGAAACCGGCGCGCACGGAGGCGAGCTCAAGCGGGTCCTTACCGCGAAGCACCTCATCCTCCTCGGCGTCGGTGCCGTCATCGGTGCGGGTATCTTCGTCATCACCGGCCAGGCCGCCGCCTTGCACGCCGGTCCCGCGCTGGTCATCAGCTTCCTCATCGCCGGTTTCGCATGCGCCCTCGCCGGCCTGTGCTATGCCGAATTCGCGGCGATGCTGCCGGTTTCGGGCAGTGCCTACTCCTACTCCTACGCCACGCTCGGCGAATACGTCGCCTGGTTCGTCGGCTGGAACCTGGTCCTCGAATACCTGTTCGCCGCGGCGACCGTCGCCGCCGGCTGGTCGGGCTACTTCAACGAATTGCTGGGCCTCATCGGCCAGATGACCGGCAGCAACCTCGCCCTGCCCGCCACGCTCGCCTCGGCACCCTTCCAGTTCGTCGAGGGCCACATCCAGGCGACCGGCACGCTGATCAACCTGCCGGCCGTGGTCATCATCGCGGCCCTCTCGGGCCTGTGCTACGTCGGTATCACCCAGTCGGCCTTCGTCAACTCGATCATCGTCACGATCAAGGTCACCGTGATCCTGCTGTTCCTGGCCTTCGCGATCCAGGTGATCAACCCGGCCAACTGGCATCCGTTCATTCCGGAAGCCGAAGGTCCGGGCACGTACGGCTGGGGCGGCATCTTCCGCGCCGCGACCATCGTGTTCTTCTCCTATGTCGGCTTCGATGCGGTCTCCACCGCCGCGGGCGAAGCGAAGAACCCGCAACGCGACATGCCGATCGGCATCCTCGGTTCGCTGGCCATCTGCACGGTGCTGTACATCGCCGTGGCGCTGGTGCTCACGGGCATCGCCCCGTTCCGCATGCTCAACACGCCGGAGCCGGTCGCCACCGCGCTGGGACTGTATCCGCACCTGTCCTGGCTGAAGGCGATCGTCGTGCTCGGCGCGATCACCGGCCTGTCCTCGGTCATCCTGGTGATGCTGATGGGCCTGCCGCGCATCTTCTTCTCGATGGCGAAGGACGGCCTGCTTCCCGACACCATGGCCAAGGTGCACCCGAAGTTCCGCACCCCCTACATCGGCACGATCATCGTCGGCATCGCCGCGGCCGCCATGGCCGGCCTGTTCCCGGTCAGCGTGCTGGGCGAACTGGTCTCGATGGGCACCCTGCTCGCCTTCGCCACCGTCTGCATCGGCGTGCTGATCCTGCGCTACACCCGTCCGGACCTGGAACGCAGCTTCCGCGTCCCGTTCGTGTGGCCGATCTGCATCATCGGCGCCCTCGCCTGCGTCTACCTCTTCTGGCAGGCTTTCGAGGAGCACTGGCGCCTGATGATCGGCTGGATCGTCATCGGCCAGCTGATCTACTTCGGCTACGGCTACGCGCACAGCAAGCTTCGCAAGTCGCTCGGCTGATCGAAGTCACAGGGGAAAGGCCGGCGGGTGTCCGCCGGCCTTTCCGTTCACGGCATCCTTTCCACGCTTCCCCACTTCCAGGCTGTCCATGCTCCAGCAGTTACTCGCCAAGAAAGCGCCCCAGGCCGAACCCGACGACGCGCACGGCCCCGCCCTGCGCCGCACCCTCGGTCCGTGGGGCCTCACGGCGCTGGGCATCGGTGCGGTCATCGGTGGCGGAATCTTCGTCATCACGGGCGTGGCCGCGGCGGAACACGCCGGCCCGGCCATCATCCTGTCCTTCATCCTCGCCGCGATCTGCAGCACCTTCACGGCGCTGTGCTACGCGGAGTTCGCCTCGCTGATCCCGGTCTCGGGCAGCGCCTATTCCTACGCCTACGCCACGCTCGGCGAGGGCGCGGCCTGGTTCATCGGCTGGAACCTGATCCTCGAGTACGGTGTCTCCGCCTCCGCCGTCGCGGTGAGCTGGACCGGCTACTTCGTCAGCCTGCTCGACCATGTGGGCATCCATATACCGCCCGCGTTGACCAACGCGCCGGTGGACTGGGTGGACGGCCACGTCGTGCTCACCGGCGCCTTGTTCAACCTGCCCGCCGTGGGCATCACGCTCGCGCTGACCTGGGTCTGCTACGTGGGCATCAGGGAATCCGCGGGCATCAACATGGCGATGGTGCTGCTGAAGACGGCGCTCATCATCGTCGTCATCATCGTCGGCGCCAGCCACATCGATACCGCGAACTGGCACCCGTTCATCCCCGCCAACCAGGGTGGCGACAAGTACGGCTGGTCCGGCATCCTGCGCGGTGCGTCGATGGTCTTCTTCGCCTATATCGGTTTCGAAGCCACCTCCACCGCGGCGCAGGAATCGAAGAATCCGCAGCGCGACATGCCCATCGGCACGCTCGCCTCGCTGGGCATCTGCACCGTGCTCTACATCGCCATGGCGGCCGTGCTCACCGGCCTCGTGCCGTTCGACCAGCTCGGTACGTCGGAGCCGGTCGTCACCGCGATCCGCCAGCATCCCGAACTGGGCTGGCTGCGCGGCATCGTGGAAGTCGGCGCGTTGATCGGCCTTTCGTCGGTGGTGCTGGTGATGATCATCGCCCAGCCACGCATCTTCATGATCATGGGACGCGACGGCCTGATGCCGAAGGTCTTCACCACCATCCATCCGAAGTACCGCACGCCGCACATCAACACCGTGATCACCGGCCTCGGCATCGCGTTGCTCGCCGCCGTGTTTCCGCTGAACGTGCTCGGCGACCTCACTTCGATGGGCACCTTGGTAGCGTTCTCGGCCGTGTGTGCCGGCGTGATGATCCTGCGCAAGACCGCTCCCGACCTGCCGCGCAGCTTCCGCGTGCCGTGGGCACCGGTGACGTGCGTGCTCGGCATCCTCAGTTGCATCGGCCTCTTGTGGTCGATGGGCATTCGCAACTGGGTGTTGATGGGCATCTGGACCGTGCTCGGCATCCTCATGTACATGGTCTACGGCTACCGTAACAGCCGGCTCAAGCGGCCGCGCTGAGGCCTCGCGCGCGACATTGACCGAAACCTCGGCCTCGGTTCAGGTATTTACCACAAGTATTTGTTCTAAAAACACTTACTGGAAAAGTTCGCTCGTCATTCAACTGCCATTGGCCGGTCGCCACCCGAGGGGAGTATGATCCCGAGTCCGCGGGTATATCACTTGGCAGTGGGCCCCGGATTGCCGCCCAGCGCGTCAGGCGGGTCAGCTCCTCGGCCTGGCGCGCTTGGGCAGCATTTTTGTGAAAGGCATGAAAAAGGCCAGCCCGAGGGCTGGCCTTTGTCGTTCCCGGGGACGGGCCTGGGTCAGATCATCACGGCGTGGGACACGCACCAGCCCTTGGCGGCCACGGCCTTGCCCGGGAAGAGCTGGCAGGGGCCCCAGGCGGCTCCCGCCTTGCCCTGGTAGAAGTTGCAGTTGAAGCAGGCGTCCTTGGGGTCCTTCTTGCCGCCAGCCTTGCTGGCGTCCTCGGTGTACTTCAGGGCCGAGGCGGTCGGGTCCGACGGGGAAAGATGCGGAAGATCCTGGGCCTGGGCCAGTCCCGGCAGGGTGCCGAGGATGGTCGCGGCGGCGACGCCGCCCGCGGCGGCCTTGAGGAAACGCCGGCGCCCCTCATTGTTCTGATCGTGTTGCGACATAGGTGAACCTCCGTCGATGGTGGACCTCGGGCCTGGGCCTCCGGTGCTGGCGGTGATCCTACCGTCTTCGGCCAAAAGCGAGTGGTTCGCATTAATCGTGCGAGGCCACGAAAAGCCCCCATGGTATGATCGAGCCCTGTTTGGACGTCCAAATCCCCATGCCGAAGATCCTCCCCACCGTCGACCCCAACGTGTTCGCCGAGCGCGCCGATGCCATCGCGGACGCCGCCCGTGAACTGGCCGCGTTCGGCTGGACCCCGGCGACAAGCAGCAATTTCTCGATGCGGATCGACGAGGATCTCGCCGCCATCACGATCTCCGGCCGTGACAAGGGCCGCCTCGGGCGCGAGGACATCATGGTCGTCGACATGGAGGGCAAGGCCGTCGGCTCCGACCACCGCCCCTCCGCCGAGACCGGCCTGCATACGCAGGTCTATCGCCGCTTCCCCGCCGCCAACGTGGTACTTCACACGCATTCGCGCACGCAGAGCGTGGCCTCGCGGCTCTTCGCCTCGCAAGGGCGCGTGCACCTCGAGGGCTGGGAGCTGCAGAAAGCCATTTCCGGCTACACCACGCATGAAAGCGTGCTCGACATCCCCGTCTTCCCCAACACCCAGCACATGCCCGAGCTCGAGGCTCGGGTGGATGCCTGGATCGACGCAGGCAAGCCGCTGTACGCCTACCTGATCGACGGGCATGGCATCTACACCTGGGGCCGCGACATGGCGGAGACCCGTCGCCACCTTGAGGCCCTGGAATTCCTGCTGGGCTGCGAACTCGACCTGAGGAGGCTTTCCCCATGAGCCGTCTGCGCATCTACGACGACAACAAGAACGACGCCCCCATCGCCGTTCACGAGGACCACGCCGGCATCGCCAGCGCGCTGAACGCGGTAGGCGTCCGCTTCGAGCGGTGGGAAGCCAGCCAGGCGATCGCCCCCGGCGCCAGCCAGGAAGAGGTCATCGCGGCGTACCGCGCCGACATCGATCGCCTGATGGCCGAGAACGGCTATCGTTCGGTGGACGTGATCAGCCTCAAGCCCGACCATCCGGACCGTGCGGCGTTCCGCCAGAAGTTCCTGAACGAGCACACGCACAGCGAGGACGAAGTGCGCTTCTTCGTCGCCGGCGCCGGTCAGTTCACCCTGCACATCGACGGCAAGGTGTACGAAGTGCTCTGCGAAAAGGGCGACCTCATCGGCGTGCCCGACGGCACCCCGCACTGGTTCGACATGAGCGAATCGCCCTACTTCGTGGCGATCCGCCTGTTCACCAATACCGAGGGCTGGGTCGCCAATTTCACCGGCACGGACATCGCCGAGCGCTTTCCGCGCATGACGCCGCATACCTCGGCCACCACCGTATCGTAAGCACGTCCCGTCGTTTATCCTGCGGATCTTCCCCCGATCCGCAGGTTGCTCCCGCATGTCCGATATCCGCGCCGTCCTCACCGACATCGAAGGAACCACCAGTTCGATCGACTTCGTCAAGGACGTGCTCTTTCCCTATGCCCGCAAACACCTGCCGGCCTATGTCGAGACGCATACGGACGAGGCCGAGGTGCAACACTGGCTGCATGAAGCCGCGAAGGAAGCAGGCATCATGGAGGCGACGCGCGGCGAGATCATCGACCTCCTGATCCGCTGGATCGACGAGGACCGCAAATCCACCGCGCTGAAGGCCTTGCAAGGCATGATCTGGCGCGAGGGCTACGAGTCCGGCGTCTATGTCTCGCACATGTACCCGGAAGTGGCCGATCGACTCCGTGCATGGCATGCGCAGGGCCTGAAGCTCTACGTGTATTCCTCGGGGTCGGTGCCCGCGCAGAAGCTCCTGTTCGGATTCACCGGCGATGGCGACCTGACACCGCTGTTCTCCGGCTATTTCGATACCCAGACCGGGCACAAGCGCGAAGTGGAATCATATCGCCGGATTGCGGACGCGATCGGCTTGCCGCCCGCGCAAGTCCTGTTCCTGTCCGATATCCGCGAGGAACTCGACGCGGCCCGCGAAGCCGGCATGCGTACCACCCAGCTCGTCCGCCCTCCCCTGTCCTTGAGCGACAGCGGCCATACCGCCGTGACCGATTTCAATGCGATCACTCCTTGATCCGCGCCGGCGGACGGCGATCTACGCCCTGGTCTCGTTCGCCACGGGCGTCCTGCTGACCGTAGGCCTGCTGCGTTACGGGCCGGAGCCGGTCACGGCCCGGCCCGAGCCCGCCGCCGCGGCGGCGGCATCCTCGCCCGGACCCGCGGTCGCGCCGGCCAACGCATCGTCGGCCGCAGCCCCGGCAGCGGATTCGGCCCCCTCGACATCGGCTTCCGACGGAGGCGATGCCGAACTGGACGCGAGCGCCTGGCCGGACACCGCGCCGACCCCGGAACAGGTCTTCTCGGCCCAGCCGGAGGCCGTGCGCAAGGCTATCGACAAGCTCGCACCCCGCATGAAGGGCAAGCCCAATGTCTACGCCATCGCCTTCGGCGGCGATGGCTCCGAGGACGTGTTCCGCAACGAAGTGGAATACGTCGACGTGCTGATGTCGAGCCGTCTGGGCAGCCCGGGACACACGCTGGTCCTCGAAAACAACCCGGCAAGCCTTTCCACGCGACCCCTCGCGAGTTGGACGAATCTGGAGGCGGCGCTCGATGGGCTGGCGAAGGTGA
>Ga0182006_1001894_pt1 | contig 11935 bp, 10 predicted proteins | sample Sormic07211104_1_FD_123022 | JGI IMG/M metagenome (GOLD analysis project Ga0182006, IMG submission 123022) | Rhizosphere microbial communities from Sorghum bicolor, Mead, Nebraska, USA - 072115-104_1 MetaG | ecosystem: Host-associated > Plants > Roots > Rhizosphere | place: USA: Nebraska...
AGAATCTTTCAATGCCAAGATCAAAGCCTTTAGAGCAACATCGAGAGGTGTAAGGGATATTAAGTTTTTCTTATTTAGATTATCGAAAATATATGCCTAAAGTTTAACTCCCCCCAACTTTTCCGCTTGATCCGTGACCTCGTTTATTCTAACAGTTCGAAGTGCTCCATTTTCGATATGAAATTTATCTGGACAAACTGCGGCAAATATTTCACGTTTTTTATCCATATTTGCAATCTAGTTAGCATAATCAAGTTTCAATAGATTATTCAGTTTGTCAATTTAAGCGAAGCACTCAATCCAACTTATGAATTATCCGGATAGCTTTTATATCGTGGAAAATAGAATAACAGCATGTAGTTTAAAAAAAGATATCTGTTTGTACGAAAAGAAGATTCTATTTAATTAGATTTGAAGTGTATCAAAAAAAATACTTCCCTTTAACAGGGAGCTTTTAATGCCCTACTAAATGACCCGGATTGCCCTAATTTTTATTTTTCTTCTCGCTTTTTTAAATGTCGCTCACGCTCAGGAGAGTTTTATTGGAGATATTAACTACCAACTGCTGGAAAAGTATGTTGATCTTGCCCTGAAAAATTACCCCAAGCGTAAAATGTATAAAGCCAGCGAACTCAGCGCAAAGGCAAAAATTGGCGTTGCAAAGGCAACCTATCTGGATGCCTTTACTGCATCTTATAATTATAGCCCAAATAACGCTGCCAGGTATAATACAACAAATCCCTATACGCTGAACGGAATACAGTTCGGGATTTATTTTAATTTGGGGATTTTATTCCGCACACCAGCCCTGGTGCGCCAGGCCAAAGAGGAACATAATGAGAAGTTCTATCAGGCCCAGGAGTACGATATCTTGCTGAAATCCGAAGTTAAAAAAACATATTTTGAATATCTTCGCGAGGCTGCCGATTTAAGGGTTAAGGCGCAGACCTATATAGACAACAAAGCGGCGAGCGATGGTCTTCGGTACAAATTTGAGAAAGGTGAATCGACTTTGGACGATTACACCAAAGCAAAAACCTTAACCTCCTACGCTAACTCTGAAAGATTGCTTGCAGAGCTAAATCTCTTAAAAGCAAAAGAATCTCTTGAAGCATTGATTGGCGAAGTTTTGGAAAATGTGAAATAAAACAGAATGAACATAAAGAAATCCTTAGAAACAGTTAACAGATACAGGTGGATTATCATCTTGATTTTTATTTTTACAATGATTGCAGGTTTTTTCTTTCTGAGAAATCTGCCAAAAGACTATAAATCCATCGCCAAACTCTCAACTGGTCTGCTTGATCCATCGAGGCAGCTGGCGCCTGATAATGCCAGCTATACAGGTCCTGATATCATTATAAAACTTAACCAGCAGTTTTCTACGATCATGGACATCATGAGGATGCCCAAAAATATCAGCCTGCTTTCTTATAGATTGATATTGCACGATTTGAAGGATGAAAAAGGTTCATTCAAGCCGTGGAGCGAAGAAATTAAGACATTAACCGATGCGCAAAGGCAGGAGGCCATTGCCATTTATGAAGACCGCCTGAACAAGCGGCAGGTACTCACACCCCTCGATAATGGTAACATTAAGCTTTATCAGATTGTAACTTCGATGGGTTATGATGAGAAGAGCCTTAACAAAAAATTGGATATAAACCATGAACAGAACAGCGATTTTATATCAGTAGCTTTTACCTCCAACAATACCCTGCTTTCGGTTTTTGTTGTAAATACCCTCTCGAAAGATTTTATCAATAATTACAGCCTGGAGCAAATCGGGAATAAAAATACAGCTATTGTTGTGCTTGATTCTTTGCTGAAGAAAAAAGAGGCTGTTATGAACGATAGGATAAGGCAGCTAAAAGACTATAAGATCCGTAATGGCGTGCTAAACCTGGATAAACAATCTCAGATTGTTTATCAGCAGATTACAGATAATGAGATTAAGAAAAACCAGGCCCTGATTGATAAACAGGCCGCACAAGCTGCATTAAAAAGCGTTAATGAAAAATTGGCGAGCCGAACCATCGATAAGTACCTGGGAGCTGAAGTGATGGAGGATAACCGAGCCATTATCAATATAAAAAATAAAATCCTGGCAGCAGAAGATCATTATTTGCGCAATGGGTATAAACCGGCAGATAAAAAAACGGTAGATTCATTACAACTCTTGCTCAGTTCAAAATTAGTCCAGTCGAATGACCAATATGTAAGCGATCCGCTTATTGCCAAACAAAGCCTTGTTCAGCGTCGTATTTCGCTGGGGGTGGAGATTGAAAAAGCGACAGCAGGTATAGGCGACATCGATAGGGAACTGGCCAAGCTTAATGCAAAATTTACGGGCATGGTCCCTTTTGATGCGGGTGTGCAAAATTATGAACAAAAAGCCGATGTAGCAACAAAGGAATATTTGGAAATACTGGCGCGTTATAACCAAACAAGTCTGGATAAGAATATCGGGTTGCGCCTGCAATTGATACAAGAGGGGATACCAACACTCCCTGAATCATCAAAAAAACTGATATATATTGCCATGAGCGCTATTGCCAGTTTTGCAATATGTTTTTGTACACTGTTTCTGATATCTGTTTTAGATTGCTCAATTAATAATAGTGCAGAACTAAAGTCGGCTTTACATACAAAGGTTATTGGCGAGCTAGCTTACATCAGGCCCGATAACGATAGTATAGCTAAAATATGGGGAGAACAACATCCCGAAACTGACCATGTGGCTTTTAAGAATCAGCTGCGGGCCCTGCGTTTTGAGCTCGATAGCAAGCTTTTTACCGGTAACCAAAAAGTACTGGGCATTACAGGCTTTGGCTCAACCTTGGCCCAGGCATTTACAATGTTAAATTTAACGTATGCCTTTGTGCAAATGAATAAAAAGGTATTGTTGATTGGGAGTCAGGAGCTGGTACCAGCGCTACAGCGGTTTAAAGTGCCTGTAGATCAATCAATAACGGGAGTATTGCAGGGAGCAAATGTTATTGAAAGCAAACCTTTTTCGTTTATAAAAAATGATCTCGACGGTAAATCGTTACTTGAAATAAGAGACCGGGAAGCACTTTCTGGAATTTTTGGTTCGATCAGGGACCGCTTCGATTTAACCATTGTAGTACTTGATCCGCTGAGTGATGGTGCAGCAAACCGGGAATGGATGTCATTTATAGAACTATACGCTGCAGTATTTGTAGCCGGATCAAACTTGCATGAGAAAGAGAAAGCAACACTTGCCGCATTAAATGAGGATGAAAAATTTGCTGGCTGGGTAATTACCGGAATAAAATAAAAATAGGTATTCCCTATGCTCAAAAATTTAAACGCATATATTGTTGACCATAAAAAAAAGATCATATTTTTTATGGTCTCCCTGTGTCTTTCAGTTCTGGTGGCAGCTTCAACCTATTCATTTGGAATTTTAGTGCCATTGGCTGTATTGGCTATTGCAGCGCTGGGCATTTTTATGGTCAGCCTTTTTCGCGATCCCCGCACGGGTGTTTGGGTATATCTGGGCTACTGTTTTATTCTTGGCTTTTTGGTGAAATATTTTCTGAATATTCCGGTTGGTCTTGCCCTCGATGGGGTGTTAATCCTTACCTGGGCAAGTATACTGGTTCATGTAAAAAGATTCGATTGGGACCGGCTGAAAAATGAGCATGTTTTGTTTTCATTGGTGTGGTTTGTTATCAGCTTTTTACAACTCCTAAACCCATCTGGAGCCAGCTTTACCGGCTGGTTTAATGAGCTTAGGTTTGCGGCCCTTAGCTGGTTGCTGGTTGCACCATTTGTATTTTTGTTATTTAACAAGAAGGCCGATCTGAACCGGTTTATTATAATGGTGTTGCTGTTTTCTCTTGTTGCTACGCTATATGGTATGAAACAGCTTTATCTGGGCGTATCGGAAGGAGAGCAATTGTGGTTAAATGCAGGCAATGCAGGTACGCATATTATTAATGGAAAGCTCAGGGTATTTTCGATGTACTCGGATGCGGGACAGTTCGGTGCCTCGCAGGCAATTATGGCCGTTATTGCCCTAACGCTTGCTGCAGGGCCCTTCAGCTTTGTGAAAAAAATAATTTTTGCGCTCTTTGCACTGGTTTTTCTATATGGTTTGGCTATATCGGGTACCAGGGGTGCTTTGTTCGCATTGGCGGCCGGACTATTTTCTGCCCTTTTTTTAAGCAGGAATTTCAAGGTGTTAGTTTTAGGGGTGGCATGCTGTGCTGCAGGCTTTGGCGTATTAAAGTATACCACTATTGGCGATCATATTTTCCAGGTTAACCGTTTAAGGAGTGCACTTAACCCGAAGGATGCTTCATTGGCCGTTAGGCTTGATAACCAGCATAAATTAAAAATCCTGCTCGAAGATTTACCTTTTGGCGCAGGTCTTGGTATGAGCGGGATGAACGGTACCACCTACAATGCAGGTAAGCCCATAGCCAGTATACCACCCGATAGTTATTGGGTGAAAGTGTGGGTAATGTATGGTGTAGTGGGATTGGTTATCTGGTTTGCCCTTACCAGTTATATTATCGGCAAGTGTGGCGGGATTGTCTGGAAAATCCGCGATCCGAGGCTAAGAGTGAAAATGATTGCCCTTACTGCTGGTACTGTGGCCTGTTTTGTCTGCAGCTATGGCAACGAGGTAATGAACGGGATGCCTTCATCTGTAATTATGTTTATGTCCTGGTCTTTCATCTTCATTGCACCAGAGCTTGATGAACAGCAAATGCGACTAGAATCGGATGGAACTGATCTATAAAATTATACACTTGCTATTGTGGGTTTTGGCTGTTTACCTGTCATTTAATTGCCTGTACCTCTTAATTTTTGCACTTGCCGGGCTTTTCCCTTTGAGGGGTGTACAAAAATATGCTACCAGCTATAAAAAAATAGCAGTGCTGTTTCCTACCTATCATGCAGATGAGGTGATACTCGAAAGTGTACGTGCTGCACTTATACATGATTATAAAGGGGAGTTCGAAACTGTAGTAATTGCCGATGGATTAATGCCTGATACAATTGAGCAGCTCAAAGCAATGGGAGCGGAGGTAATTGAAGTGGTTTTTGAGAAAAGTACTAAAGGTAAAGCCCTTTTATATGCAATTGAAAAGCTTAAAAATCGCGGCTTTGATATTGCTCTAGTGCTTGATGTTGATAATTTAATGGGGCCACATTGCCTGGAGGCGATCAATAGTTCATTTCAGCAGGGGCATAAAGTTATTCAGTTGCACCGTACAGCGAAAAACCTGGATACCAGTTTTGCTTTTCTGGATGCCTGCAACGAAGAGGTGAACAATCAAATATACCGCAAGGGGCAGGCAGTACTTGGGCTTTCACCTGCGCTTATTGGCTCAGGAATGGCCTTCGATTATAGCTATCTTCACTCGCTATTAATGAATGTAGGTGATACCGTTGGCGAAGATAAAAAAATGGATTTCCTTATTGCCGGCGATAGGATAAAGGTTATGTATTTGAACGATATTTTTGTTTACGACGAGAAGGTAAGCAGCGCCAGTGTATTTACCACGCAAAGAACCAGGTGGATTGCATCACAAATTGAGTTTCTGCGTATATATTCTATATCAGGCATAAAGGAACTATTTAAAGGCAATGTAGAATTTTTTAATAAAACGGTGCAAACTATGTTAATGCCGCGCATATTATTGCTGGGATTATTATTTATCATGGCCCTCCAATCTTTTTTTAACCCTTTGGGGCCGGGAAAAGGATTATGGCTAACTTTATTCATGAGTATTTGCCTAACCCTGCTGATTTCGGTGCCAGGACGTTTTTACAGAGATAAAAGGCTGTATCTTGCCATCTGGCAAATACCAAGGGCAATGATTGGAATGGTTATCGCGCTGTTTAGCATTGGTAAGCTTAAAAAGTCAAACTTAGCAACGCCTCATCAACATACAAATACACGAGAAAATAAAACTTAAGCTATGCCGATATTAATATTGATCATTACCGGTACAATTGCCGGCATCTTTGGGTTTATTAAAGGAACAAAAACACCAAAACAAAAAACATAATCCAATGGCTATTTTAAATAACAGGGACATTATCATTGTGGGGCAACAGCCCTGGGATATTCCCATTGGTAGCAATTGTAAGGATTTGGCGCTGGAGTTTAGTAAAAACAACCGCGTATTGTATGTTAATGCACCATTAGACCGAAAAACGAGTGTATTGCAGCGCGATACAGAAGGCGTAAAAAAAAGATTGCGCGTTATTGCTGGTAAAGAAGAAGCTTTGACAGAAGTATCAGCAAACCTTTGGGTGTATAATCCACAGGTTATCATAGAATCTGTAAACTGGATCAGATTCAGGGGCCTGTTCAGGTGGTTAAATAAAATCAACAATGCCCGGTTCGCCAGATCTATCCGTGATGCGGTTGCTCAGCTTGGCCTTAAAAATTTCATCCTGTTTAACGATAACGATATTTTTCGGAGCTTTCACCTAAAAGAGCTTTTAAAACCTACTTTAAGTGTTTATTACTCGAGAGATAATGTTGTAGCTACGCCATACTGGATGCGGCACGGTACTTATATGGAGCCAGAGCTGATTGCAAAAAGTGACCTTTGCGTAGCCAATTCGGTTTATCTGGCAGGCTATTGCAGAAAATATAATCCGAATTCGTTTTACGTTGGGCAGGGCTGTGATTTAGCGCTTTTTAGTAACGGCGAGGCTCTCGAAATCCCCTCCGATCTTTCCGCTATCAAAAAGCCGGTTTTAGGTTATGTTGGAGCATTGTTATCGATGAGGCTCGACGAAAAGATCCTGCTCTACCTGGCAAAAGAAAGGCCAGACTGGAGTGTGGTACTTGTAGGGCCACAGGATGAAGATTTTAGCAGGAGCGAGCTCCATAAGCTAAACAATGTGTTTTTTCTGGGCCCAAAAAAGCCAGAAATGCTGGCTGCATACATTAAGGGTTTCGATGTTTGCCTCAATCCCCAGGTGATCAATCCGCTAACCATCGGTAATTATCCCCGTAAAATTGATGAGTATCTGGCCATGGGTAAACCTACACTGGCTACCAGAACCGAAGCCATGGATATATTTGCTGATCATGTTTACCTGGCATCGACGAAGGAAGAATACCTGCAGTTGGCTGAAAAAGCACTTGCTGAGGATAACCCGGCACTGGCGCGCGAGCGGATTAACTTTGCCGGCATGCATACCTGGGAGGCCAATACCAGGGATATCTATAAAGCCATAAATGCTGTAGAAGGTGGTTTGGTAGCAGCTGCGGATGTATAAAATTGAATCTCCTCATATTGTTCATTAAAATTGAAAATATTTAAGTCGGATATGCCATTGACCTCAATTATCACCGTTAATTTCCATCAAACGGCCGTAACTATAGCCTTGCTGGAATCTATCAGCAGGTCGTACCATACAGCAGATGTTGAAGTTATACTGGTAGATAATGGTGCAGATCAAGACCAGGCGCATCTATTTTTACCTTACTTTGGTAATATCCGCTACATCCGTTCGGTAGAAAACCTTGGTTTTGCAGGTGGAAACAATTTAGGAATCACGCAGGCCAAAGGCGATTATATCCTGTTGCTGAACAACGATACCGAAATACCGGCAGGTTGTCTGAAAACCATGCACGCCGAACTTGATGCTAATCAGAAAATAGGACTGCTATCGCCCTTATTGCTTTATTTCGACCAGCAGGATTTGGTTCAGTATGCTGGTTTTACGCCCTTAAATTATGTCACGGGTAGAAATGCCTATATTGGCCAGTTTGAACGTAACCATGGGCAGTTCCTGAAGAGCTATAGCACCGCTTTCTGTCATGGAGCGGCAGTGATGTGCCGCAGAGAAGATCTGTTGAATGCCGGACTAATGGATGAAAATTATTTTCTCTATTATGAAGAACTCGACTGGTGTGAAAAATTCAAACGGATTGGCAAAGAGATCTGGTTTACCGGAAAAACCCATGTTTACCATAAGGAATCTGTTAGTGTGGGAAAGGAAAGTCCGGTCAAGGTATATTTTATGACCAGGAACAGGATGCTTTTTATCCGAAAAAATACGGGCTGGGTTACTACTTTGCTGTTCTCACTGTATTTTTGTTTTGTCGCCTGTCCAAAAGCGGTATTGAGTTATCTGGCCAGGGGAAGACGGGATTTGGCAAAACAGGTGCTCAACGGACTTTGGTGGAACTTTACACACAAAAAACATAGCAAAAACCTGGGGATGGTACTACCCGCTAAAGGCTCATCTTAATCTTTTCAGGCTGGCAGAAACAGCATACTTTCCAAGTAAAATTGCCGATCTGAGAAAACTTATTCCCTCGCTTTCCCTGAATATTTTCCAGGTATAACCAATTGCTTTGAGTTTGTTCGATGAAACCGAATTTTGTCTTACCCGATAATAGGCGAGGGCTTGGTTAATCCCATAGCCCTGTCTGCACTTTTTGAGCAGTTTGAGTAAAAAGATCCAGTCTTCATGACCAGCCCGGCTAAACTTTAAGTCGCCAATGGCACTTTTTAACATCATAGAAGTCGAAAATATCACCACGTTATGGGCAAGGAGCGCATTATAATCCACGGTATGTGGCACCGGAACCTGACCTGAAATTACTTTCCCTTGTTCATTAATGCGCTTATATGCACAGAATGTAAGGGGCAGGAGTTCTTTTTCCATATAATTTACCTGTCGGCTAAGCTTATCTTTAAGCCAGATATCATCACTATCCAGAAACGCGATGTATTTGCCTTTGGATTCTGCCAAACCGATATTTCGGGCATTCGATACGCCTCCGTTATTCTCTAGCGCGATCAGCCGGATGCCGTTATGCCGGCTGGCAAAGGCTTCAACGATCTGGCAGGTATCATCGGTGGAGCGGTCATCTACAACAATCAGTTCCCAGTTTGTATAGCGCTGGGCAAGTACAGCATTAAGGGTTTCTGTTATAAAAGCAGCTGAATTATAGCATGGGGTAACAATTGATACAAGTGGCTCCAATCTCTTTTAGTTATGTCTTTTCGTTTGACCAAAATAGCTAAAATTTTATGATAATGTATTCGGGCACCAATGATATTCAAATAAAACCATTACTTTAGGGCAGCTATTGATATGGATAGAAGACGTTTTGTTGTTAACCTGGTTTCCAACTTTTTTAGTGCACTTTCTGGTGTAGGGATTTCTTTCTTTCTTACCCCTTATATTGTGACGCACCTGGGTAAAGAGGCTTATGGTTTCTTCCCTCTTTCCAATAACTTTGTGATGTATGCAGGGATCATTACAACTGCACTAAACTCCATGTCGAGCCGGTATATCACCATCAGCCTCGAAAAAAAAGACGTCAAAGAAGTGAATGTTTATTTCAACTCCATCTTGTTTGGCAATATGCTAATATCACTTGGTTTCCTTGTATTGAGCGCGTTATTCTGTCTGTTCATCAATAATATACTCGATATTCCGCCGGGCCTTTTTGATGATGTACGGTTACTGTTTGTATTCATTTTCTTCAGCCTGGTGATCAATGTCTCTTCAGCGGTTTTTTCGGTCGCGGCATTTGCCGTCAACAGATTCGATAAGCTCGCTTATATCAATATTATATCCAATGTGGTGAAACTTTGTGCCGTGGCATTCCTGTTTTATCTTTTTAAGCCTAAAATTTATTTTCTCGGACTGGTAACGGTATTAACGGCAATTTACATATGTTTTGCAAATTACAGGCTTACCAAAAGACTCCTCCCCGAAGTGGTGATTGACCGGTCGCTTTTTTCCTGGAGTGCGCTTTCGCTAATTGCGGGTTTCGGTATGTGGAATTCTATCATTGCCCTGTCGAATGTAATCAATACCCAACTGGATTTATTAATTGCAAACCACTTTTTTGGTGCCTCGGGCATGGGTTTTCTTTCATTAACCAAGTTCATACCCAATGCAATTTACATCCTGCTGGGAATTGTGGTACCCATATTTCTACCCGAAATGCTAAAAGCCTATGCCCAGGAAGATATGGGGAAACTTAAAAGTACCCTTAACTTGTCGTTTAAAGCTATTTTTATGGTTGTGCTGTTGCCCCTGGCTGTATTTTTTGTTTATGGTGGCGATTTTTTCAGGCTATGGCTGCCAACCCAGGATTCCAGCGCGCTCCACCTGCTTTCGGTGATAACCTTATTGCCTTTCATCGTTCATGGCACAGTAGAAACGGTGCATCATGTTTTTATCATCACCAATAAACTGAGGATTGCCTCCATCTGGGGCATTTTTATAGCCGTACTGAATTTTGTACTGGTGATATTACTTTGCCTGTACAGCAGCCTGGGGATATATGCCATTCCGTTTGCGGCAGCAATAAGCGGCGTATTTAGCCACCTTACTTTCACACCTATTTACGCGGCACATTGCCTGAAAGAGAAAAGGAGCTATTTCTTTTTTAAGATTGTGAGGGGATTAGCCGGTTTTACATTGCTGATAGCGGTAACTTATGGCTGGAGAAGCATGGGGTTGATTACTGTTACATCCTGGTTTACCTTTATCCTGAATTGTATGCTAATTGGGCTGATTTTGCTTGTGATTACCTTATTTATGCAGTTTGATCGGGTTACGCTTGCTGAAGGTTATAGGAAGGTCTTAAATAAAGTGAAGCTATGATACCTAAAATAATCCACTATTGCTGGTTTGGTAAAGGAGAAAAACCTGAGCTGGTACTCAACTGCCTGGCTTCCTGGGAAAAATACCTTCCCGATTATCGCATTGTAGAATGGAACGAGGAGAATTTTAATGTAAACAGTTACCAATATAGTGCAGCGGCTTACCGCGAGCGTAAATTTGCTTTTGTTTCTGATGTTTGCCGCTTATATGCTTTGAAAAATATGGGAGGCATTTATTTAGACACAGATGTGGAGCTTTTAAAACCACTGGATGAGGCAATGCTTGGCAATTTAGCCTTTACAGGGTTTGAAGATAATCTTTTGCTTTCATCAGCAATTATGGGAAGTATGAGGGATGGCAGCTGGATAAATGACTTACTGACTTATTACGACAACAGGAGTTTTTACCTGACAAACGGAAAGCCAGATACTATGCCGAACACCGAAAGCATCACCGCGTTTATGAAAGCGGAAAAAGGACTGCAGTTAAATAATTCCTTTCAGCAGCTTGATGGCTATTGCACGATTTATCCCAGTGAGTTTTTTAGCCCGAAAAGCTGGAAAACGCTGAAGCTAAAAATTACAGCGAATACTTATTGCATTCATCATTTCGCAGCTTCATGGATTTCCGATGCTGATTATAGCCTTATGGGGAAACTATCCAACCAGCTTTTAGGGAAAAGATTATCCGATTCTTTATCTAGGATATATAGAAAGCTCCTGGGGCGCTGAGATCCCCACGGAGGATTGTTTGAATTGCCAACCTGTTCTTGTCAGAATTGGTTTACTGATTATTTCTGATCGCAATTTCTTCCCTGAGTTCGGCCATTACCCGGTTAAGCACGTCGTTTACCGCTGCAATCATTTCTGTTAGTTTAGGAGCCGGGATAATTCCCTCATCTACTGCTTCAATTTCCCTTATGATACGCTGAAGTGGTGAAATGGCCAGATGATCAATGGTAGATTTGAGTTTGTGGGCCAGTTTAGATAACTGTTCAAGGTCACCATCGGCGCTAGCCTGATTGAGCTGTTTTAAAGCGTCGGGTATTTGTCCGCAAAACATTTCGATCATTTTGGTTACAAAATCTTCACGACCCTTGCTGATAACACGTAGCCCGTCAAGGTTATACAATGGTAAATCAATATCAGGCGCAATAACCGGACTTGCCGTTTTCTGAATCCAGCTATCAATCACACCAATCAACAGCTCTTCGTTTATTGGCTTGGTAATATAGTCGTCCATTCCGGCGGCCAAACATTTCTCTCTTTCACCTTCAATGGCCGAGGCAGTGAGTGCAATG
>Ga0182006_1001897_pt1 | contig 11918 bp, 10 predicted proteins | sample Sormic07211104_1_FD_123022 | JGI IMG/M metagenome (GOLD analysis project Ga0182006, IMG submission 123022) | Rhizosphere microbial communities from Sorghum bicolor, Mead, Nebraska, USA - 072115-104_1 MetaG | ecosystem: Host-associated > Plants > Roots > Rhizosphere | place: USA: Nebraska...
CGCACCACCAGTTCCACGACGTTGTCGTCGGAACGTTCCAGCTCGTACTTGGCCGGCGTCGCCGACACGTAGATCGCGCGCGGCGCGCGACGCTCCCATTCCTCGAAGCGCAACGGCCGGTTGTCCATCGCCGAAGGCAGGCGGAAACCGAATTCCACCAGGGTCTCCTTGCGCGAACGGTCGCCCTTGTACATCGCGCCCAGCTGGGGCACGGTCACATGCGATTCGTCCACCACCATCAGCGCGTCCGGCGGCAGGTAGTCGAACAGCGTCGGCGGCGGCTCGCCCGGGCCACGGCGGGTCATGTGGCGGGAGTAATTCTCGATGCCCTGGCAGAAGCCCACCTCGGCCATCATCTCCAGGTCGAATCGCGTGCGCTGTTCCAGGCGCTGGGCCTCGACCAGTTTATTGTCGCGGTACAGCTGCTCCAGGCGCTCGGACAGCTCGACCTTGATCGTCTCCATCGCGTTCAGCACGCTCTGCCGCGTGCTGGCGTAATGCGTCTTCGGATACACGGTGTAGCGCGGCACCTTGCGCAGCACCTCGCCGGTCAGTGGATCGAACAGCGAGAGGTTTTCCACGTCGCCGTCGAACAACTCGATGCGCAGGGCCTCGGATTCCGACTCCGCCGGAAACACATCGATGACCTCGCCGCGCACGCGGTACGTACCACGGCGCAACTCCATCTCGTTGCGCACGTATTGCAGTTCGGTGAGCTGGCGGATCAATGCGCGCTGTTCGATGTGCTCGCCGCGCGACAGGATCAGGCGGAGGCTCATGTAGTCTTCGGGATCGCCCAGGCCGTAGATCGCCGACACCGTCGCGACAATCAGCGAATCGCGCCGCGACAGGAGGGCCTTGGTCGCGGCCAGGCGCATCTGTTCGATATGGTCGTTGATGCTCGAATCCTTCTCGATGAAGGTATCCGAGGCCACGACGTAGGCTTCCGGCTGGTAGTAGTCGTAGTAGCTGACGAAGTACTCCACCGCGTTGTGCGGGAAGAACTCCTTGAACTCGCCGTACAGCTGCGCGGCAAGCGTCTTGTTGGGCGCCAGCACGATGGTCGGTTTCTGGATCTTCTCGACCACGTTGGCGATCGTGAAGGTCTTGCCCGAACCGGTGACGCCGAGGAGGGTCTGCGCGGCGAGTCCGGATTCGAAGCCCTCGGTGAGGCGGCGGATGGCCTCGGGCTGGTCGCCGGCGGGCTTGTACGGGGAGACGAGCTGGAAGCGATCGGTCATGGCTGACGATATGCAGGTTTGGATGCCAAGTTTAAAGCGCCGGGGCCTACATGCCGTGACGCGCTGCACCGATGGCTGCCTTTGGGGGCGGCGGGCAAGCTCGGGCGCCGCTCTCGTGCCCCACCCATGCCCCTCCATCGCCCCCATGGATTCACCTGGACCGAACTGCTGGCCGTCCTGGCCCTGACCGGCATTCTCGCCGGCCTCGCCTTGCCGGCCTTGGGCGAGGCCCTTGCCCGCCATCACCTCCGTGCCGCCGCCGACAGCCTGATGGACGCCCTGGGCAGGACCCGCGCCACGGCGGTTCGCCGGAACCACCCGACGACCCTCTGTGCGAGTCGCGACGGCCGTATCTGCTCGCCCTCGGCCGACTGGACCCAGGGCTGGATCGGAAAGGACGAGGAGCTATCGACGATCTTCGAGGCGATGGAGCCTCTCGATGACACGCTATCCGTCGCCCGTCGTCCGGGCCGCCACGCCTTCATGTTCCATCCGAACGGCACCTGTCCGGCCAGCAACCAGACCATCACCCTCTGCGTCACCAGCCGTCCCGCCACCGCCGTCTCGATCGTCGTCGCCCATTCGGGCCGCGCGCGGCGCAAAACCGCCACGCCCGAGGACGCCGCCGCATGCGCCTCCCAGCTGTCACGAAAACGTTAAGAGCGCTTGACAGCCCCTCCCCACTTCCACAAAATACGTGGCTCCCCGCCCGAATAGCTCAGCCGGTTAGAGCACTTGACTGTTAATCAGGGGGTCGTTGGTTCGAGTCCAACTTCGGGCGCCAGGTTTTGAAAGGCCGTGCAGCGATGCACGGCCTTTTTCTTTGCCCGACTCACCTTGGCTATCCTCCCCCGGCATGCCCTCCGCCTTCCACTACGACGAGACGCCCCCGAGCGGGCTCGACCCCCGTCGCATCGAAGCGCTATGGGAAGTCCGCGTCACGCACGCCGCGGAATACATCGTGCTGCCGGATGGGCGCATGGATCTCATCGCACGCTTTCGAACGAGAGGCGACGACCGCCTGGTCGACGTCGAGCTCTCCATCGTCGGGCCGTCGAGCCGATGGGCAAGCGTTTCCGTGGATGCGGGTCAGCGTTTCGTCGGCGTGCGTTTTCAGGTTGGCTGGGGCGGCAACTGCCTGGGTATCGATCCCGGTTCACTCGTCGACTCCGCCCTCCACGGTGCGTCCGTCGACGAGATCCTGGGCAGCGATGCGATCCGCCTGCGGCAAGCGGCGACCGTCGGGGAATTGCACGCCATATTGCGCGCCATTGCGGGTGAGCGTGCCCTGCGCGCGCCCTCGGCGCCGCCCGCGGCCTTGCATGCCGTCGACTTGTTGCACCGCTCGGGAGGCCGGCTCGGCATGGGCGAACTGGCATCGATGGTGGGAGCCACGGAACGGAGCTTGCGGCGCCACATGGATAAAGCGGTCGGGCTTTCCTGCAAGACCTTCTCAAGCGTGCTGCGCTTCCAGAGAACGATGAGGCTGCTCGCACGTTTGCCGCCTCCCTCCCTGGCAGACGCGGCCGTCGAAGGCGGCTATAGCGACCAGGCACACCTCACGCGCGAGTTTCGTCGCCATGGCGGCTTTACCCCGGGACAGCGGCCGCCCGCCACGCTGGTCACGATACCGCTCGACTGACTGGCCGATTCATTCAATCGCTTCCACGGTTGCGCGCTAGGCTGGCTCGACACCACAGGAGGCACCCATGCGTTTCGGCTATACGATCCTTTATGTCCCCGACGTCGTCGCGACCGTCGACTTCTATGAACGCGCCTTCGGGCTGTCACGACGGTTCGTCCACGAAAGCGGCCTCTACGCCGAAATGGAAACAGGCACGACCGTCCTCGCTTTCGCCGCGGAGCCCATGGCCGAAGCCAACGGACTCACCATCCATCGAAACACCGCCAGTGGCCTCGCTGCCGGTGTCGAAATCTGCTTCGTCACGGACACGCCGGACGAAAGCTACGAGCGTGCCATGAGCCAGGGCGCCACATCGATCAAACCCGTCGCGCTGAAACCCTGGGGACAACGCGTTGCCCACCTGCGCGACCTCAATGGCTGCGTCGTCGAGATCTGCACGCCGATGTAGCGCTACCCGACCCGCCCATCAAGCCTGGCGAATGGCCGCCAGCAATTCCGACCTTCCATAGGGCTTCTGCAGACGCGCCCGAACACCTGGCGTGTCACCCGGCAGCTCGGCGTAACCACTGGCCAGGATCACGTGCATGTTGGGGTGGGTCTTGGCGAGTTGGGCGGCAAGCTCCGCACCGGTCATGCCTGGCATGGCATGGTCGGTGACCACGACGGAAATTCCGGGCGAGGCACCCAGGAGGCTCAGCGCCTGCTTTGCGGACGCGACACCTGCGGCGTCGTAACCGGCGAAACAAAGCATTTCGACCGTCGTCGACAGGACAAGGGGATCGTCGTCAACGACGAGAATCGTCTTGCTGCCCGACGGTGCCGCTGTGGCACCGGAGGGATCATTCACCGCGACCTGCGCGACTGGCGCCCTCACGTGTATGGCCACCGGCAACCAGATGTCGACCGTGGTGCCGTCCGAAGGCGTGCTACTCAACTGCAAGGCACCGCCGCATTGCTGCACGATGCCATGCACCATCGACAATCCCAGGCCCGTGCCCTTGCCCACGCCCTTCGTGGTGAAGAATGGCTCCGTCGCCCTCGCGAGCGTTTCGGCGTCCATGCCCTCGCCCGTGTCGGCCACGGACAGCTTGACGTATTCGCCGGGATTGAGACCTCGGACATCGTTCTCGCGAACGCTTTCGACGCGCCCGGTGATCGTAATCGTTCCGCCGTCCGGCATCGCGTCGCGCGCGTTGACGCCCAGGTTCAACAGGCAGAGTTCGAACTGGTTCGGGTCGACGAGCACCGTCGGCAATGACAAGGGAAAACTGGCCTCGACGACGATGGAGGGACCGAGCGACGTACGCATCAGGTCGGACATCCCATAGACGAGGTCCGCCAGGTTGACCGGCTCCAGGTGCAATTGCTGCCGCCGCGCGAAAGCGAGCATGCGCTGGGTGAGCGCGACGCCGCGGCGGACACCGCTCAAGGCGTTCGTGACGAGGGTCCGGGCCTTCGCCGGAAGATCCTCGCGCTGCGTCAGCAGTTCGAGGTTGCCGTGGATCGCCATGAGCAGGTTGTTGAAATCGTGCGCCACGCCACCGGTGAGCTGGCCTACCGCCTCGAGCTTCTGCGACTGGAACAGGGCCTCGCGGGCCTGTTCGAGGGCTCGGGCCGCGTTGCGCTGCTCGGTGACGTCGCGCGTGACCTTGGCGAAGCCCACGAACTTGCCCGACTCGTCGTCGATGCGGTCGAGCACCACGTGGGCCCAGAAACGGCTGCCGTCCTTGCGGACGCGCCAGCCTTCGGTCTCCAGGCGACCCACCTCTTTCGCCGCTTGCAGGTTCGACCAGGGCTCCCGGCGGGCGACATCGTCCGGCGAGAAAAAGGCGGAGTAATGCTTTCCGATGATCTCGTCGGGCAGGTAGCCCTTGATCCGCTCGGCGCCGGAGTTCCAGCTGGAAACGTTGCCCTCGGGATCGAGCATGTAGATGGCATAGTCCGCCACTCCCTGGACGAGGAGGCGGAACTGTTCGTGGCTGCGTCGGAGTTCGTCTATGTCGTCGTGTTTCATGGGTTGCCCCCTTCCTGAGGCGGGCAACCTACCGGCGCCGGTTTCACGAAAACGTGAAGACGCCTTCACGGCCGTGGTGATCGGGATCAGCTGTCGATCTGGGTGATCGAGGTCACCCGGCCCTTGACCACTTCGAACTGGATCGACTTGCCGCGCTGGAAGTATTCCAGCCGATAGCCTTCCAACCCACCGTGGCGGGTCTCCATAGGCGTCTCGCGATCCGGCTTGCCGGCCACCTGACGCAGGCGGCCTTCGCTGTCGCCCGTGGAAATGACCTGGGAGCCGAAGCGGTAGGTATCCGCGGCGGCGGCACCGATGGAAAACACGGCGAGGATGAGGGTAGCGGCGACACGCTTCATGGCGGGTTCCTTGTCTGCGTTGGCACGAAGCGTATACCCCGGTGACCGTTCGGCCAAGATGGCGACACCCTTTGTAAAGCCGGGCTCAGGCCTTCGACACGTGGGGATTGCCCGCGATGAACCAGCGCCAGAGCAGATCCGTGCCCTCGCGAATACCGATGCGGGCCGAACCCGGTACGAACTCCGGCGGCGGCATGCCGTCATCGACCACCGTGTACCCCTCGCGCGCCTTCACGAGGTCGATGCCGTTCTGCGCCCCGGTGATCCCCAGCGCCTGGGTCAGGCGCGCAGGCCCGCTGCACAACTCGCGGTCGCGCCGGGCTTTCGGTCGCGCCTCACGCATGAGTTCGATCCCGGCCAGTGGCTCGAGCGCGCGGATGAGCACGCCCGCCCCCTCGCCGTCATCGCCGCAGACGGTGTTGCAGCACCAGTGCATCCCATAGGTGAAGTACACATACATATGCCCGGGCGGACCGAACATGACCGCGTTGCGTCTCGTCTTGCCGCGATAGGTATGAGCGGCGGGATCGATGGCACCGCAATAGGCTTCCACCTCCACGATGCGTCCCGCGCGTCCGTCGGCGCAGGCAAGCACCTTGTTGAGCAACTGCGGCCCCACGATCCGGGGATCACGGTGGAAGAACGAGCGGGCAAGGATGTCACCGGGCCAGCGAGGTCGACGGGGTGCCATCAGGTCTCCGGCGTCTCGCCATCGGTATCCGGATCGGGCCCCGGCCGCTCCACCGGCTCGTGGTCGTAAGGCGGCGGCGAGGTACCGGGCAGCGGGATCTCGCTGTCCGGCACGGGACGATGCGGTCGTGGCATGGGGCTCTCCTGTGGCGCGTGCGCCGATCAGAATACGCCAAGCAGCCAGCAGATCAGGATGATGGCCAGGATGACGCCGATGCCGCCGCTGGGACCGTAACCCCAGGAACTGGAATAGCCCCAGGTCGGCAGGCCGCCGATGAGGGCGATGATGAGGACGATGATAAGGATCGTGACGAGCATGACTGTCTCCCGGCGGTGAGGCTGCGAGCGCATCGTCGCGCGCGTCACCGTCTAGGACACGTGACGCGGAACGCCTTGTTCCGCGTCACGTTCAGCGAACGGACGGCCGGTGCCGGCAGGGCTCCGGCCGCTGTATCAGGTACGGACCACGTAGCAGGGCTCGTACGCCGTGCCGCCGGGGAGCTTCATGCGGTGCTGTTCCACGAAGGCCTTCAGCAAGTCGTCGAGGGCACGCATGATGTCGGTCTCGCCGTCGATCACGAAGGGGCCGCGTGCCTCGATGGCCTTGACGCCCTCTTCCTTCACGTTGCCCGCGACGATGCCCGAGAACGCGCGGCGAAGATCCGCGGCTAGTTCGTGCCGCGGACGATCACGATGCAGGGCGAGCCCGGCCATCGCCTCGTGGGTCGGGCGGAACGGCTGCTGGAAGGACAGCGGGATATCGAGCGCCCAGTTGAAGAAGAAGGCGTCCTTGTTGTCCAGCCGGTGGTTGCGCACCTTGTCGATGCCCGAGACCATGGCATGCGCCACCGCGGCGGGATCGTCGATGATGATCTTGTAGTGCTTCGCCACGTCGTCGCCGAGTGCGAGGCGCAGGAAGCGGTCGATCTGCTCGAAGTACGCCGCCGAGTTCTGCGGGCCGGTGAAGATCAGCGGGAACGGAATGCCCTTGTTCTGCGGCAACAGGAGGATGCCGAGCATGTAGAGGATTTCTTCCGCCGTGCCGACGCCACCCGGGAACACGATGATGCCGTGGCCAAGACGTACGAAGGCCTCGAGACGCTTCTCGATGTCCGGCATGATCACCAGGTTGTTGACGATCGGGTTCGGCGACTCGGCCGCGATGATGCCCGGCTCGGTCACGCCGATGTACCGATTGCCCTTGCGACGCTGCTTCGCGTGCGCGATGGTCGCGCCCTTCATCGGGCCCTTCATCGCGCCCGGGCCGCAACCCGTGCAGATATCCAGGCTGCGCAGGCCGAGCTGGTAACCGACGCGCTTGGTGTACTCGTATTCGTCACGCGAAATGGAATGGCCGCCCCAACAGACCACGAGGTTCGGGTCCACCTGCGGACGCAGGATGCGCGAGTTACGCAGGATCTCGAACACGGCATGCGTGATGCCGACGGTGTCGTCCAGGTCGAAGCCGCCGGTTTCCAGCTGCGTCGACACGTAGACGATGTCGCGTACCACGGCCACGAGCAGTTCATTGATGCCGCGGATGATGCGGCCATCGACGAAGGCCTGCTCGGGTGCATTCTTCAGCTCGATCTTGATGCCGCGGTCTTCTTGCAGCACCTGCACGTCGAAGTCCGGGTACTGCTCGAACATCGAGCCCGGATCGTCGGAAAGGTTGCCCGAGGTCAACACCGCCAGCGCGCAACGGCGCAGCAGCTGATGCAGCCCGGACCCGCTCGCGTCGCGCAGGCGCGCGACTTCGTTGCGGGAGAGGATGTCGAGACCGCCGGCCGGCGAGACACGCGCACTGACGGTCTTGCCGGAAACCGGATCCCCGAACTGGATGGCATTCATGGAGTTACTGTCCTTCTGACCGCGAATTAGCGGCGAACCCCGCCCCGGGGTGGGAGCGGACCGCCTAGGATCACGCGTCGGGCGCCAAGGGGTCAAGACCGGCGCCCGCCGCCCCAAAAAGAAGGCCGGCACCCTCGCGGGTACCGGCCTTTGGATCACGCAGCGAATCCTTCGCTTAGAACGTGTAGCGCACGGTCAGCATGGCGGACCAACGCGAGACCGGGTTGACCTTGGTCGCGCTGTTGTCGGTCGGGGCGTCGTAAATGCCCTTCAGGCCCGGCTGGTAATTGCCATTGGCGTCGGTCGGCAGGTTGTAGATGTACTTGCCCGTGGTCGGGTCCACGCCACCGAAGTTGGCGAGGTTGCGGGTGTACGGGAAGCCGATGTACGACTGCTGGCCCCAATCCTTGTTCACCAGGTTCAGGAAGTTGTAGATGTCGAGACGGATCTCGCCCTTGTTGCCCTTGAAGATGCCGGGCACTTCCTGGCTCAGGCTCAGATCGATCTGGTTGACCCAGGCCGACGTCGCACCGTTGCGCTTGGCAACCTTGCCCTGCTCCTTGCGCAGGTAGTTGTCGTTCTGGATGAAGTCGTAGAACTGGTTGACCAACTGCTGCGAAGCCGCCGCCGTGCCGCCGGAGTTGCGAAAGATCGTGCCGTCACCGCGGGTCGGGATGTACGCCAGATCCTTCGAATAGCTGTCGCCGTTCGAATCGTTGCCGAAGATCCAGCTGTACGGCACGCCCGTGTGGCCGTCGTAGAACATGCTGACGGTAGTGGCGTAATCGCCGAAGAAGTTGTGCTGCCACGTGATCGACGCGTTGAGGCGCTTCGAAATGTTGGTGTTCGCCGTGGAGGCGACGTCTTCGTTCGGGTTGTACCAGGCGCTGTTCGAGTAGTTCGACGTGGCCTGGCTGGACGTGCCCGGGTTGACCTCGGTCGAGTGACCGCCGGTCGCCGCGACGCTCCAGGACCAGCCATCGGCCATCGGCTTCGAGAACGAGAGCGTGACGGTGTCCGCGCCACCCTTCTTCGTGTTGGTCAGGTAGGTGACGCCCTGGGCGAAGCGGCCATCCGCACGGGCACGGGCAAAGGAACCGCCGGTGTTCGAGCCACTGAGGTTCGTCCCGCAGTTCGCGCCAGTCGGACCACCGACGGCAGTCGAGCCACCGATGCAGCCGGCGTACGTGTAGCGCCCGTCCGGCATGACACCGGTCGGGGCACCCAGGTTGAGGTTCTGGTACAGGATGCCATCGCGGACATCGAGATGCTGCCACTCGATGCTCGCGATGATGCCCTGCCAGGGCAGCTCACGGTCGAATGCCAGCGAGGACTTCCAGACGCTCGGCAAGTTGAAGTTCTTGTCGACCGTATCGACGGCCTGCTGAGGAATCGTGCCCGCACCGCTGGTAGGCTGGTTGTGCGGGTCCGGGCTGAACACCGGGCAAGCGATATTCCTTTGCGACCCGAGATTGCACAGACCATTGGCCTGCCGGTCGTACGAGTAGGTGACGATGTTGATACCGTTGTTCTGGTACGGATTCGTCATCCACACGGTCGGCGGGTCGGACTGGAACAAGCCAACGCCACCGCGCAGCTGCGTCTTGTATTCGCTGTCGAAGGTGTAGTTGAACGACAGGCGCGGTTCGACCAGCTGGCTGCCGTTGATCGTGTTGGCGTTGCTGAAGCCAAATTTCCGCTCGAAGGACGCGTTGTAAAGCGGCTTATCGTCGGTAAGGTACTTGTTGACGCGGAAGCCATACTGCACCGACAGGTTGTCCGTAGCCTGCCAGGTATCCTGCAGGAAGAACGTATGACGGCGCAGTTCCCACTTGGCGGCGATATCGTTGAGCGAGTAACCCGGAGCCGGCTGGTACAGCGAGTAGTTGCTGTACAGGCCGTTACCAAAGTTGGCGAGGCCGTTGTTGCCGAAGGTGTACGCGCCGAACTCGGTGCGACCGAACAGGTTGTAGATGCGGTTGCGCTCCCACTCGAAGCCACCCTTGATGGTGTGGTCGCCGAGGTACAGCGTGCCCGCCCACATCGCGTTGAGGCTCTTCACCGACGCGGAATTGTAGTGGCTGAACTGGTCTTCGCCGAGGTTGATCGTCGGGCCGGTGGCGCTGCTACCGAAACCGGTGTTGTTCAGGCGCACCGTGATCTGCGGCTGCTGGTTGTCCACCGAACGGTTGAGCTGGTAGTCGCTGTAACCGACCTTGGTCTCCGACGAGAACACGTCGTTCCAGTCATCGAACGACTGCAACGTATAGTTCTTGATATCGGTGTTGACCGTGTACCAGTAGCTCGACAGGCCGATCGACGAGGTGCCGTTGCCCTGCGGGTTCGGCTTGGTTTCCTTGGTACGCGAGTACGCAAGGTTCATGCGGTGACCGTCGGTGATGTTCCAGTCGATCTTCGCGATGTAGCGCTTGTCTTCCAGCGTGCCGGCGTTGGCACCGGTCGAACCCGGGACGAGGCCGAGGCCGTTCGCGGCGTTGATGATGCTCTGCAGGTCGCCCGGCGACACCTTGTTGATCGTCGAGCGGCTCAGCGTCGGATCGAGGCCATTGACTGCGCCCGAGCTCAGGCCGGTGACTTCTTCCTTCTCATAGCCCGCGAAGAAGAACAGCTTGTCCTTGATGATCGGGCCGCCGACGGTGGCACCGGCCGTCCAGTTACGGTCGAACTCGGTGTAATCGCGGTTGTCGTCCAGCCAGCCGGCCTTGCCGACCATGCTGCTGGCGTTCTTGAAGCCGTAGTAGACCGAACCGTGGAAGTCGTTGGTACCCGACTTCGTCACCGCGTTGATTTCGGCGCCGACGGTGTCGGAGGCGACGTCGTAGTTGGCGGTCGAGATGTTGAACGAGTCGATCGTGTCGAGCGACACCGGCGAACCGACGGTCGGCATGCCGGTGGAGTTCAGACCGAACGGGTCGCCCACGCCAAGGCCGTCGACCTTGATGTTGTTGAGACGGGTGTTCTGGCCGTTGGCCGAGATGGCGCCGGTACCGTGGTCGACGTTGACGCGCGGGTCGCGGCGGGCGATGTCGGCGATGTTGCGGCTCGGCGAGGGAGCGGCCTTCAACTCGCGCTGCGAGATGTTGGTGCCGAGGCCCTTGTTCTCCGAAGTGAACTGACCCGAGACGGCCGACACCGTGACCGCGCCCAGCGCGGTGGCATCGGCGGCGCTGGCTGCGCCGACGGTCAGGTTCACGGCGGTGTCGCTACCCAGCTGCAGGTAAACATTGTCCTGGCGAACCGAGGGGCTGCCTTCCTTCGTCGCGGTCACGTCGAACGGACCGCCGACGCGCAGGCCCTGTGCCGAGTAACGGCCGCTCGCGTCCGTGGTGGTGGTCTTCGTGGTGCCCGAGGGCTCGTGGACGATCACGACGGTGGCATTGGCCACCGGCTGGCCGGCGGCGTCCAGCACGCGGCCGCTGATCGTCGAGGACGTTTCCTGCGCGAACGCAGGTACCGCGAAGAGCGATGCGATCGCCAGCGGCAGGAGTTTGGCGCGGATTCGGCTATTCATCTAATGGTCGACCCTGTGGCTTGCAACGAAAAAAGTTTTGGCCAAACGAATGGCTACCTGGCGGTGGGCCGGGTGCTGCGTTCGTTTGAGCTTTCCCCAATCTTTGGCTGTGTCGTCTCGTGTGATCCCGGTCACATCCATGAGCCCGGTGGCGACAGTTGTTAAGCCAACTTTAACGGCATTGTATGACAGATTTGTAACGTTTTCACGCCAGTTTGATAAATACCACTTTTTCCTACGTGGGCCGGTTTTCTTCCTATCTTATTGTTATTAATGGGTATTTATTTTTACCCGGGAGGGCTGGTAGCGAGGAAGGAGAAGCCACCGTACGCCCTCGTAGGGTGTCACACCGGGCGACCGTCGCAAGGTCCTCCCGCCCGCCCACGAGGTTTCGCGGGGCAGTCGCAGGCATTGGCGGTGGGGTCCTTCTCGGTGGGGATCAGCTTGGTGGGGGGACAGCTTGGGTGGGAGATCCTATGTTCTTGCGCAAGCGGTCGCAAAGCGCTCGGCATCGAAAAAGGTGTCCCTGGTGATAAGGGCATGGGCCAGGCGAAGGATCTTCCTGGCGAGGATGACGTAGGTGGCG
>Ga0182006_1001903_pt1 | contig 11904 bp, 21 predicted proteins | sample Sormic07211104_1_FD_123022 | JGI IMG/M metagenome (GOLD analysis project Ga0182006, IMG submission 123022) | Rhizosphere microbial communities from Sorghum bicolor, Mead, Nebraska, USA - 072115-104_1 MetaG | ecosystem: Host-associated > Plants > Roots > Rhizosphere | place: USA: Nebraska...
GCCTGAGCTTGCCAGGGACGGACACGGCCGGCGGCGTTTCGAATCCCTGCCAACCGTCGTTGCGTGCACCATCTGCTTCGAAGTGCGTGGGGCACCATGGTTTGGTGTACCCGGCGTCGAGCGCCTTTTCGCCGATCGCTGACGGCGAGTAGTGGTCCAGGCTTGCTGGGTAGCGGCAGGCTTCCCTTACCCACAGCCGTTCGCCAAGCTGGCCGTATGGGCAGAGACCGTTGGCCGGTTCCGCGACGTATTCAGGCGTGAATTCCTCCAGCCATTTCAGGCCTGCTCCTTTCACCGGGCGCCGTGTGACCGTCTTCCGGCCACCAAGGATGGCGCGCACCATCGGCGCAGAGAACAGGATCGGCCGTTCTTTTGGTTCTGGTGATGAGGACATCAACACTCGCTCCAGTTCATTGATTGGATGTACTCGCACGGAATCACCAGCCTATCGGCTGGGACAGTGCTTTCGGTCTTGGCGTCGCCGAAATACGCAATGGCGGCCTGCGCACGCTCGATCGACAATTGGGCGTGGCGTATTTGCCAGGACTTGCGGGCTTTGTAAGAGCGCAGCGCCAGTGCTTTGTCGGTGTAGGCAAAGCGCCGGCCGTGCTCGCCGCCATCCTTCAGCACGCGCTTGCGGTACTGCTTCAGCATCGATTCACGATGCGGGCCGCCGAAGAGGCTGTTGTGGAATTCCTCCACGATGTACCAGCACTGTTGGGTTTCACCGACAACCACGTACTTTTTGCAGATGACTTCCAAGCCTTGCGGGTCCATTTCGTCCACGTAGCGGTAATGGTCCGGGCCGAGTTTTTTCTTTTCCATGGTCGAGCTCGTCCTTGCCGCTATAGCGGCTGACTTGGGATGTGGAAGGGAGTAGGGTGTATTTTCAAACAATGTATATTTTCAGGTGAAGTATGAGCGAACAAAAGGAACTGACTAACATCACTTACTTCCTTAAGGCCCTCTGCTGGTCCAAAGCGATGACGATGCAAGGGAATCGCATTATCGAAATCTTGAATTTGTTTGCTAACTCCAGAGAGGTTTTCGCTAATGGGGAAAATAGTGAGGTAAGAGATGTTCAAGAGCGTTTAGGAGCTCTTCCTGCGGAAGAGCATTTCTTTTTGATCTCTGCCGGCAAGTGCCTTGATTGGCTGGGGCGAGCAGAGCTGAAGGGCCTAGTAGAAGCTCCAGCCGTTGAGGGCATTAAATCCTATAGTGGCTTTATTGCTGATGCTAGGAATATGCGCGAACATGATGACGAATACCTTATTGGGGAAGGCAATAAGAAAGCTCGTCCAAGATTTGTTCAGGCCTCCGAAGTGAAGGGAGTTTCCATAGATTCTGATGCTACTTGTTCAGGTGGGGCCGCAGATGAGTATTACGTAGGTCATGGTGTGCATCTGTTTAAAATAATGGATATAGCGGCAGTTCTTTCCGGGTATTTGGAAGTAAGGTTGGCTGATGAGCGCAAGGCGAACAGGCACAAGCGTTGATTAAATTAACCGTCAGCCATTAAAAATTTTATTGGAGGCACCGTGAGTTGTCGGTGCCGGTGTCCACACGCCAAGACAAGGTCCGGCATGGGCGGTGTCTTCCGCCGGTGCATGTCCGGGCAGTAAGTCACTGGACGGTTGTCGGATCACGCTGATAGCGCGGGTAAGTCATCCCCTGCACGTGCAAGGCCGGCATGCAGGTCTACATTTTGCCCAGCGAGCATGCCGGCGATCTGCGCATTCAAGTCCAGAACCAGAGGATTCTGCTTGCGGGCCTTACCGATCTGCTTATCCGACAGGTAGTGCTCGATCAGCGCATTGTCTTGTGCTGCCACGGCAATCAGGTCGGCACCATTGCTATGCAGAGGGAGGGCTTCGTCCGTCTCGCCTTTCGGCACCAGTTCTTCCAGCTTTCGCCAGACCTCGCTAGCCCACGCGACGGCAAAATGATCGCCAGCGGTGTCGGGCGAGTAGCTGCTGCGGAACCTGCCGGCACGCACGCCTGCCACGTATTCCTTGCGTGCCTGGGTCAGCTTCGCCAGCAAGGTTTCATAGGCGTAGAGGGCTATAAGGTGAGCCGGCGCCACGCCGACAAACGTTGCGCGCTCCACGCGGCGCTCCTTGATCTTGCACCAATGAGTATGCCTCAGCGTCTTGCACCCGAAGGCTGTGGCTACTGCGGCGCTCAGGGTGCGATCCCAAACCGGCCGGCGGGTGGCGCGAGACATCGACGACTCGACCTCACCTACGTCGCTGAGCTTCACGTCCATTTCGGTCAGGCGGTACTCCCGCATCAGCGCCTGCGCCTGGCGAAGCGCCGTAGCAGCTTCATTCCGATTTGCGCTTTGTGCGAGTGCCAGGCAGTGCTTGATCTTGCGGATCGCTCGCTCGAGTTTCTTTTCGTCAACTTGGTTTTCTATAGGCATTGGAATACCTCCTCGCTACAATTTCTTCTCCATAAAGGAGCAGAAGCATGGATAGAAATGAACACCTGGGTTGGCTTCTAAATGACCTGATCTACGACCTAGTAGCGCCGTCGAAAGTACTTCGCGATTACCTGACGGCGTCCACCGTCAAACCCGGCAGTGATTTGTTTCTTGCTATTGCGCGAATGACAAAGAGCTCCGCGATTCTCGCCATGACAAAGCTCCACGACGTTTTGCGAGACTACGGCGCAGAAATTCGCTTCTACCCCGAAGACATCCAACAACAGGTGAGAATGTTCCGGAAGTTTGCAGACGATAGAAAGCTTGTCCGCCTAAGAAACAAATTCATCGCTCATAATTTTGACGATTTCAAGGATTCCTCATACGCCGAGGGAGAGGCGCTGATGGGTGCGCTGTTCGGGCAGACCCTTGCTCAGCATCTACAGTTCTTTGAGTGGATCCATCCGGAGGAACCCGAAACGACATTCGAAAAATATCATTTGTCATACCTTGTAACGAGGATGAGAGACCACGCCAAAACCATCGTTGAAATGAAGCCTCGAGTCCGCCCCGTAATTTAAATACTGATCGTTCGCCAGGGTGGCGTGAAGTGGGTTTGTGGGCTATTGGTTGATGGCCCGGCATGGGGCCGGATCAGGGAGATCGATATGTTCTTGAAAGAATCGTCAAACGAACACGGCGTAAAGGTGGTTGTCAGCTCCGCTAATCTGGCCAGTGGCTGGGACGTAATTCAAATTTCAGCCAACGGCCGTGATTTACCTCCGACGCGAAAGGGTGAGTTCGCGACTGCTGAGGAGGCCGAAAAGGCAGGTTTCGAACGTGGCGCGAAATTCTTGGAGGAGAATCCGCCGAAGCCAAGATTCTAGGGCGGTGTTTCGCCTTGGAACGAGGTTCAGTTCTCAGCGAATTTGAAGCCATTTTCCTCGGCGATCAGCTGCACTCGCTTGACGTGCATCTTCAGCGCGGCAGCGGCGGCGCTGGCGGTCTTGCCGGCCTCGGCCTGGGCTCGTACCGCTGGCGCCAACTTGTCGCGGGCAGCGCGCAGCTTGGCGTGGTGGGCGGTGGTACCGAAGAACGGCGCCTCTGCACTCACGCCGCTTTCGATCTGCTGGATGGTCTTCCCGCTGCCGAAGAACTGATCGAGCTTCTGATTCAGGTCCTGGATGATTGCGTCCCGCGGGTTGGGCATCGGTTCGCCAATCATTGCCGATCACCCGACAGCGAGACCTTGATGCCGTCCGCGCGAGCCTCAAGAACCTGGGCGAAGTTGATGGCTGCCTTCCAGGTCCAGCGAAAGCCCTTGGTCAATCCGGTGGAGCGCTCAACGATGTGATAGGCGTTGCCTTTGTTGCGGACCTGGTAGCGAATCTTGGGGGCCGGTACCGGTTTGCCGATCATTGCGTAGAACTCGGCGGTTGCCGCCGCGGCCCGGATTTGAAGCGCGATATTGCCTTCGACGCGGGCTTGCATTGCTGGGTGCATGGTGTGTCCCTCGGTTGTCATCCCAAAGCCCGCTCAGTGAACGGGCTTCAGTGATGCTGTCCAGCCGTGGCCCGCTACTGGCGTCGGCCTCCGGCTATCTTCTGATTGTTCCTCCAGCCGCGGGCCTTTCGGCTTGTTCTCCCGCTGGATAACTGCTCTTGGCGTTTTACGCTGCACGCCCGGGTCAGTTGCCAACCCTCTGAACCGTTGAGGCCGGTTCATCGCTGCCTTTGAATCTTGGCCGGTGGTAATCCGGCAAGGGGTGTCGCTAAAGAGCTGCGGGTCTGTTTAGGCCCTGGCAAGGCGCTGTGGCGTCTCGATGAATTAAGTTAACCATCGGTACATTTTAACGTCAATACCGATGGTTAATTTATTTTTCGTGGGTGTGCGATATGCTTCGAAAAATACTGGATGTTTGTACAGTCTTAGGAGGTGATCATGAGCGAAAAAGAACAACAGGCGCCGCACGGGCGGTATGAAATGGCCGGGATAGAGCGGCTGGGGCTAAGGGTCTCGAACATGATCAATCACCCGGTAGCGCAGCTTCAGCGCTGGGTGACGATCCACCGCCTGGATACGGATGGGGAGCGAGAGTGGGATGAGGTTATTGGCGTCCTATCAGAAACGGAAGGCATCGAAATGACTTTCAACGACGATGGGACAGTGACTTTGAGGTGGGAGGCGTGCGCTGAGGAAGATAGATCAGCTAAAGTCATCGAACGGCAAGAGGAGGGGGCGCCTTTCTGATGGACAAAGAAAAGCCCGGCCTGTGGCCGGGCTTCGGATTGACAACTGCCTCAGCTGCCAGTGAACAGCTTCGTCAGCCCGAAGGTGATGGCACAAGCTAGACCTGTCATTGCGATAGCTGTGCCGACGCACCACTTCAGCATGCTTAGCTCAGTATTCGCCAAGTCCGCTTTTGTCGCGGTATGTTTATCTATGGAATCAACCTTCACCAAGATCAGGCTGAGTTTTTCCTTGATCTCGGGAAGCGTGGCCTCTAATGCCGCTACACGAGCTTCCAATTCATTACCTCCTGGTGGGTTTCCTCCAGTATGTCCCCCTCCGGATCCGTTGTCACGATCGCCACGCTCAGCTTTCAGCTTTTCAAGTTCCCGCATCATCAGCCTGAGATCAATATTGCTCATTCCGTTTTCCCAACGAAAGTTCTGATCGAAGCCATAGCATCATCCCCGACGGACTGCTCCATTTTTTCAATTATCTCGTCAATAACTGCGAGAGACTCCCGTGCCGCCGCCTTCACATCCGGTGATGTCGAAGAGTCTTCCTGGATTGCCTTTGCAAGCGTAAGAGTTGCACGAGCCTGGTACATTGAAATTACCAGTATCTCTCCCAGCTTTATGCCTAGGATCTCCCCAAGAGATTTTCCGCTATGTTTATCATCGTCCACTAGTAAAAAGCTCCTATGACCCAGAATTTTTGATCAGGCACTGCATTGAATTACTAGACAAGACATGCATTCCACACCAAGAGCACCCGCGCTTGGATGAAGGTTTCTTCTGCGCGAATCGTCCGCGGCGTATGGAGAGCGTTATCTGAGATCATGCTGAGCTGGTCATCGCCCAGCCACTGGAGCCGCTTGATGTAAAGGTGGCCGTCCCAAGAGAACATGTAGATCCCGTCCCCCACGAACTCGCGGATGCTGATGTCGACCAGCAGAGGATCCCGGTGCTTGATAGTCGGCGCCATGGACTGGCCCCAGCCTGTCACCATCTTGAGGTGGAAGTGTTCTTTGAATTCGACGCCCATTTCGCGCAGATGCTGGGGGCTGACTCGGATGTCCTGGAGCATTTCAGGGTAGTCGTGAGGTATCTGCCCACCGCCCATGGCAGCGCGGACGTCGTAGTGGGCAATCCAAACCTCATCCCCCATGGCGCCGGGGCGGTAGTAGTCCAGCTCGATCGCACCACCGCCATCCTCAGCTTGCGCCACGGCCAGCAATCGCCTGCGGACATCCTCGGAAAGATTCTTCCCGCTTCGATTCAGCATTTCTCGGACCACGTCTGACGCCGTGCCGCCGACTGAGTAGCTGGCGGCGTTCTCCCGCACAACCGGCGCGCTTGTCAGGCTGCGAATCTCTTCAGCTAGGCGCGGACTGAAAGCCTCCACCGGTTCCTGAATCAGCCGGGCCAAAACCGCTGCGAACTGAGCATTCAAGGGGTTGATCCCTTTGAAATAGAGGTTCACCGCAGCGGGTGTCATGCCGGCCGCATCGGCGATCTTTTTCTGACTCAGCTTCAGCTCGTTCTTCTTTGAGAGGAACAGTGCGTGCGCGGCTTCGCACTCGGCCAGGCGGTCAGGAGGAAGGATTCGTTTTTTCGTCATCGCGCGAATGTATACCAACGGTTAAAAATAAGAAGAAACCATCGGTATTGATTAAAAATTAACAGATGGTTAATATCGGCCCCATCTACAACCGAGGCCTGATCATGAACGAGACCCCCCTCGACAAGTTTGTTGCTGCAAAAGGGCAGTCCGAAGCCGCAAGGCTTCTTCGTGTCACTGCCCCGGCTATCCACAAAGCGCTCATCGCGAAACGGGACATTCGGGTATTGGAGCTTCCAGACGGGAGCTTCCAGGCAAGTGAGCTGCGGCCGTTTCCATCTCAAAAGTCGGCTGCCTAACGCGCTGAACAAATCATCGCTCACGATTCGCTGGGCTTCTACGGAAACAAAATCGAGGTTTTACGAATGGAAAATTTCTTGAGGGCTTGCCACACGACCGTCAAGGAAAGCGGGGCAGAGGAACTGGCTGGGAAGATGTGCCTTGCACACGTCAGTTTGCTGCAGCGCTCCAACCCGGACAACGCCGCCCACCACCTAACCGTTGAGCACCTATTCGGCATCTTGCTGCACACCCGGGATATGCGCCCGCTGGTAACGCTTGCTGATCAGTTCGGTTATGACCTGGTTGCTCGCGAGAAGCCGGCCGCAAAACCGCTGATGGTTGCCTTGGGGCACCTCTCTGCGGAGTGCGGCGATGTCGGCCGGCTGATCTTCGACGCTGCGGCGGACAACCACATCAGCCAGCACGAAAAAGCCCAGGGTGAAAAAGCAATTCAAGAGGCCATCGACGCGCTTCACATCCTTCGCGAATCGCTTAAAGCCGCCTAAATCGCAGGCACGAAAAAGCCGGGCTGCAACCCGGCTCTTTCAACAACTTGTAAAACACAGTGGGGCCATTATGAACACGATCATCGCTCCGTGCAATACAGCTGAAAAACATCAAGGAATCTCGTCGTGAGCGTTCAAGCAATGTCCTGGGCGCTCTCTCTGCCCACCGAATCTCTGAAGGATTCAAGCGCGCGTCATGTGCTGCTGTGCCTTGCCAACTACGCCGGATCAAACGGCGCTGGTGCATTTCCCTCTGCCTCAACCCTGGCCCAGGACACCGGCCTTTCCGAGCGCACCGTGCGTTACAAGCTGGACGACCTGGAGAAGTCTGGTTTGATCCAGAAGGGCAATCAGGCGATCGCCGCCGTGCACATCGATCGGCATGACCGCCGCCCAGTCGTTTATGACCTTCAACTATCGCGGGGTGCAAATACTGCACCCCGTTCTGAGCGGGGTGCAAATGACGCCACGGGGTGCAACTCACAACAGAACGGGGTGCAGCCTGAGACAGAACGGGGTGCAGCGGCTGCACCCAATCCGTCACTTAACCATCAATTAACCGAAGAGCAGCTGCAGCAGCGCGAGATTGATGCCGCTCTCGCCGAACAGAACAGAGCCGCTATCGAGCTGCAGGATGATCGCCAGCGCTTCGCTATGTTCGCCACCTGGGCTCCGAACGAGAAGGCGCTGTCGGATCAGATCGCAATCGCCGGGCTTCCTGCCGATGCGGTCCCTGAAGCGGCTATCCGGGCGTTCATGGGGTTCTTCGTCGCCAAGCCAGCGACCGTTGATACCTCGGCCGGCTGGTGCTACCGGCTGGTGCAGTGGGTCAAGCGAGAACGCGTCAAGGCTTCGGGGCAGGGCAAGAAGCCTGACTTCGATGACACCAGCTGGGCAAACGATCTGGGAGACCTCTGATGGAAAACAAGAGGCCCCGCAGCACCGAGCAACTGCTCAGCACGATGGGCAACCTGCCGCCGGTTGCGCTGGTTCAGCCGCAGCAGTTGCCGCCTGGCACCGCCGAGGTCGTGAACGCGCTGTTCAAGGAGTTGCAGGCGATTTTCCCGGCATGGAAGCAGGCTTGGCCGGATGATGAAGCGCTAAAGGCTGCGAAGCGCAGCTGGATCAAGGCATTCCTTGCGGTTGGGATCAATCAGCTGGAGCAGATCCGCTACGGACTGCAGAACTGCCGGCAGATCGGCGGCGACTTCGCTCCGAGCGTCGGCAAGTTCATCAAGTGGTGCCAGCCAACGCCCGAAATGCTCGGCATTCCATCCCATGACAAGGCCTTTCGCGAGGCGCTGGAGAATTCTCACCCAAGTCGCTTCGGCGCGCGCACCTGGTCCCACGCTGCCGTGCGACATGCTGCGCTTCAGTGCGAGATGCACAACCTCGGTGATCTGATCCCGGAGAAGGCCAGCAAGGTTTTCGACCGAGCTTACGACATCACCATCCGCCGTCTCGTCCAAGGTCTGCCGCTCGAGGATATCGCCGTTGGCATTGGCCACGACGGCAGCAAGCCTCCGATAGAGCTGGCAAACGAACTGACCGAGCGAGTAGCGCAGGCGCAGGTGGCGCGCATGGGTATTCCTGCAAACGGCCAGGCGGCACGCGAGCAACTGCTGCGCCGTCTCGGCCTCACGCCATCGGCTCGGGTTGTTGGAGGTGTGAATGGCTGATCGCCGCCTGGCTGTTCCTGAGATCGAAACCTACCGCTGGGCAGTGTTCTGCTGCTCGTTCAAGGTCGATTTGAGTTCGCCACCTGATCATGCGCTGGCGCTGTTCGCCGACGCGGCCATGGCCAAGCGTTATGGGGCGTGGATGTGGCCTGGTACCTACGAAGTCGTCGACGTCGTTACGGGGAAGCCGGCATGCGAGTGAGTTCGAGAAAGCTCCGCGCCTCCGCCAATGGCCAAGAGTGTGCCGTCCGGATGCCGGGCATCTGCAATTACAACCCAGAAACCACCGTCCTTGCGCATCTGCCTTGCGGGCAGAAGGGCATGGGCATGAAGGGCTTCGACACCGTCGCGGTGTACGCCTGCAGCTCCTGCCACGACGTCATCGACGGTCGTGCCGCCGGCGACGTTGATTGGTCCGACATGCCGCGCGCCATCGCCGAAACACATGAAGGCCTGATCCGGGCCGGAATTCTTACCGTGAAGGGGGCTGCATGATCGACCTAACGCTGCCGTGGCCGCCAAAGGAGTTGAGTCCAAACGCGCGCGTGCATTGGAAGCAAAAGCACAAGCACGCAAAGTCATACCGCCGCACCTGCGGTCTTATCGCGCTGGCGCTGGATGCACCGCGCCTCAGTGGCAAGAAGTACTTCTGGGTGACGTTCTGCCCGCCGAATCGCCGGGCCTATGACGATGACAACCTGCTGGCGCGTTTCAAGGCTGGCCGTGATGGTGTTGCTGATGGCCTGGGCATCGACGACAAAAACTTCGTGACCACGATCAACATCGGCCAGCCGGTGCCGGGTGGGGAAGTGCGCGTGCACATCCGGGATTACCCAATCGACCCGGAGCCGAACACGCCATGAGCCAGAGCCTGCTGACCACCTTTTCAGACGCCGAGATCCGGCGGCAATCGGCCAACGTCGGTATCCGTGACATGCGCGACGCGCGGTTCCCGGGCGTTTATTTCCGCTTCCACAAGAACCGAGAGCGCGGTACGTGGCATCTGGTGGTCGGCAAGAAGTGGGAAAAGATCGCGCAATTCCCAGATCTGCCGGTGAAGGGCTTGATCAACGCACTGCCGAAGATTCGCGAGCGCCTGGCCGCCGATCCGAGGGCCTCGGCATCGGCTGGCACTCTGCAGACTGTTGGTCAGCTGCTGGACTGGTTCGCCGCCCGCCAGGCCGCTGACCGAAGCCTTTCGGGCAAGCGCCGATCCACCAACACCTCGATTATCAGCCTTCACTTGAAACCGCGCCTCGGCGAGCTGCTGGTGGACGATCTCGACCGATTCACCTTGGACAAGCAGCTGATGTGGCCAATGCAGGCCGAGTTCTCGCTGTCCTACGTCCGGCTTGTGTGGGGCGTGCTGGTGGTGGCCATGCGGCAAGCCGAGAAGCTGCGCCTGATCAGCACCAACCCGATCGCCGGCTTCAAGTTCACCGACTTCACCAAGGCCCGGATCCTGCCGAAGCCATCGCGTCTGCGCGCCGTGCAGCTCGAGGACGTGATCGAACAGCTGGCCGATGGGTTCGACCGGGCGCCGCAGGACTGCATGCTAGCGCTGATGATGCTCTGCCACGGTACGCGGGTTGGCGAAACCCGGATGGCCCGATGGTCGCACCTGACCCTGGGTGAGCAGGGCGAGTGGTTCATCCCGGCCGAGAACACCAAGACCCGTTGCGAGCATCGGCTGCCGTTGACTCGGCAGGTCTGCGCGCTGCTGGAACGGTACCGGGATTGGCAGGCACGGAAGGGCTACAAGGGTGCGTTCGTGTTCCCGGCGCGGTTGGGTGGGTGTCTGAGTGATGGACAGGCCTGCGCCGTGTTCACCCGGTTGGGCAAGGGCGAGTGGACAAGCCACGACCTGCGCAAGGTGGCCCGGACCGGCTGGACTGACCTCGGTGTGGACTTCCTCATCGGCGAGATGCTGGTGAACCACACGATGACCCGCAACGTGCAGACCTACATCCATACATCCGCCGAACTGCTCAAGCGCGAAGCCCTGAGCAAGTGGCACGAATGGTTAGACGGGAAGGGCTTCAGCCTGATTCACGGCTTGACCATGACTAGAAACGGAAATTCGCAGAATGCCGCCGAGGCCTTGAATGGCGCGGCTTCTAGCCAAATCACGAAACAATAAAAGGCGAGGTTTAAAAATGATGAAAAAGCAGCATGGACCCGCCGAAGCGCGTCGCGAGATTCCAGTAACCGACTGCCCTTCCTGTCTTGGTAGAGGACTGATCAAAGGAGTGTTTCACCAGCTTGAATGCATTGGCTGCCACGCCACTGGCCTGGTACACGCTGAAACCCATGAAGCAATTCCACTGGAAGACTTGGTTGTTCTGCTGGGCTCGATGCTGCGTAAGGCGCGAAACGTTGTGACCGGACCAGCTGTTCCGCCAGGCGCTGAGTCGCAATACAACGAGAACAACCGCCGCGGTGCCGGCGGCACCAACTACACAGGGGATTGAGCCATGGCTATGTACAAAGACGTGATGGGCACCCTGGTTCGGGTGCTGGCAGCGGATAACATCGACAACAGCACAAAGCAGTCCTGGCAGAAACTCATCGACGCCGACATGCGCCAAGGCGGCACGGGGAGCACCCTGTCAGTCCGCGACAAGTTCGACTACGACTGCTGTCTGTACGCGCTGCTACACCGTCAGCTGGAGCCGGCTCAGTGGGATGTGTTGGTGGCCAAGTACTCGACGCACAAGGCCAACAAGGTAGCGGCGATCGGCCGATTGGTTGCTCGCATGGTTTCCCCAGCGCCGCAGTTGTTCATCTACAAGGCGCTGGCTGCCTGGGCGATCCCGAAGCTGAAGGGCATCCAGACAGGCAAGCGTTCCACGGACATGATCGTGCTGCCCGCTGAGTTCTACGACATGAACACCTGGGACCTGGCCGGGTCGCCGGAGCGCACTCGGCGCAACTGGCGAGGCGGAATCCACAAGCGCTTGGAGCGTTTGGAAGAGCAGGCTGTGATTCATGCGACCGAGATTTTCGACCGTGAACAAATCTTTGTAGATGCCGCTTGACCACCTGGCCGACTGGCCGTAAATTAACCCCATCATGTCGATCTTGCGCGTTATGAGAGACGACACACGAAGCCCCGCCACCGAGCGGGGCTTTTTCGTTTTCGGGCATTGCCCAGGGCCCGCAGGCC
>Ga0182006_1001904_pt1 | contig 11895 bp, 11 predicted proteins | sample Sormic07211104_1_FD_123022 | JGI IMG/M metagenome (GOLD analysis project Ga0182006, IMG submission 123022) | Rhizosphere microbial communities from Sorghum bicolor, Mead, Nebraska, USA - 072115-104_1 MetaG | ecosystem: Host-associated > Plants > Roots > Rhizosphere | place: USA: Nebraska...
AGATAGCTCAGTCGGTAGAGCAGGGGATTGAAAATCCCCGTGTCGGCGGTTCGATTCCGTCTCTGGGCACCAAATACCGAAAACCCTGAATCGCAAGATTCAGGGTTTTTTTATGCCTGCAGGAAAGTGAAGACTCTCTCACACCCAAAAGCGGGCCCTATTTCTTGCAAGGATGAATCAGGCCAATGGACATGCAGACCTCAAGCAAGCCAACCAACCAACACGAAGCCAAGACTGACAAGCCGCAACCTCAATCTCTGGACACGGTTTTTGATTTCATCGAAAAGCACAATTGGAAACTCTTCCGAATCGCATCACTTGGTTTTGGCTTTCTGATATTTCTTATCTATTTCTGCCAAAACCACTTCTATCCCGACTTCGATCTCTTCAGCTTTCTTTCATTACTGGCAACTGCCGCGCTCATCGGTGGCTTGATGGTTCTGGTGATTGCCTTTGGCTTTTGCGCACCCGGTTGGATTTGGTCAGATGCTTTCTTTAGCGACAAGCCTGTGCGCGAAGAGCTGGAGTATCGAATCAATGGAAATATGCCCAAGGAGCGCCTGGATCATCGACTGATCAACCGCTACTTTTTCGCACCAGGCTTCATATGCATGGGCATCCTGTGGATGGCTCTATATTTTTTTGAAGGGGATACCGCCTACACCATCGGCCTGGTGGCAGGACCGTTTCTTAGCGGTCTACTTTTCGGTTCGATTTTGCAGAGAAATTACGAGCTCCCTCCCTTTAGCTGGGCCAAGTTCACTGTCACAGCATTTCTCGTATTTTTCATCGCAAATATCGTTGCATTGCTGTCCACACTGGAGGTTGCCAGAGGCGTCCCTGAGGCAGTCAAAGCCGTCGGAGAGTATCCATTCATGGCAGCCTGCTTCTTCGCCTCATTGGTGGTGTTTACCATCGTCACGGCAATAATCAGAGGCAATCCGCGCTTTGTGCTGATCGTCAGCCCTTTGATTGCTGTCGTGTTGATGCTGTGGACCAATACCTGGATAGATCTTCCGGGCAAAATCGTCAAACTGCTTGGGCTGGGCAACTATCAAGCCGAACAAGTGATTCTCAGCAGCGATCTATGCGAAAAATACAAAGCCATCGAGAGTTATGGCATCAAAAGCAATTGCGCATTGAATGACGTACGCGTGATCTGGTCGATGGGCAGTACAACCGTGATGACGTGGCAGTTCGGGAGCCAGGAGTTAAAGGTAAAAATCCCCAGCAGCTCGATCCTTTCTACAAGGGTCTTAGTGCCGAAAGCTTTACCCGAACCTAAGCCCCTGGCTTCTTCATCCCCCGCATCTGATCCAGGCACAACACATATGCCCTGAGGCGATGCCTCACCCTCCATTTACTGGCATCCTAGCGCCCATCAAGTCTTCAGATGGCGCCTGTCATTTGCAGGGCCTTTCTGCATAGGGATGATCGTTCGCCAACTGAGTAACGTCGCCATACTCTCGCTGCCTGCGGCCGCAAGCATTGAGAGAAAGCCTTTTAATCAGCAGAATCTGGCCTGCTCAAGCGTTGCCGACGTACTGCGCGGCGATTTCAAGCAGCCAAGTTCGACCGCATCATCTTGCCATTCACTGCACTACGGCGATGGAAATGCGTGCTGGAGTCTGAACACCGCCATAGAAGCAATCGGTCAACAATGCGAAAACCCTGAATCGCAAGATTCAGGGTTTTTTTATGCCTGCGATTTGATCCCCCTCCTCTATTCGCCCTTCGATACACCCGGATTCCAGCTGTACTGGAAAAAACCGGAAATCTGTATCTCTCCGCGCAGATGGCGTTTCGCCAATACTTCAAGCAAGCCTTGGCGAGCCAATGACTGGCTCTACTTTGCGCCCCGCAACACTCTGGACTCCTGTAGCCCTCAGAGCGCAAAAACCTGATTTTTTGAATCGATCGGCGTCGCCCGCAAGGTCACTTCCTGTCCAGCAAAAAAATCTGAACCCAACCCACAGGCGAACTGCAGTTATTGCTTTTCAAACATTCCAGGATGAATGCTGGCGCCCCCGTGCGCCCGGCAAAAGAGCGAAACGGACGACGTATGATCAAGCAACTCATCAATGAAGACAGTTATGTGCAGATCGGTGATCTTTGCAGCGCAACGATCCAGCTGAAAATCGAAGGACTGAATCCCGCCGGCTCCATCAAACTCAAGACCGCGCATGCGCTGATCACCGATCTGGAAGTCCGGGGGCTGATAAACCACAAGACCCGACTGATCGAATCCTCGTCAGGCAATCTCGGGGTTGCGCTGGCCATGGTCTGCGCCGCCAAGGGTTACCAGTTCGTTTGCGTAATCGACCCGAATATTTCCGCGCCGAACCGCAAGCTGATTCAAGCCCTTGGCGCGCAAATGCTCATGGTCGATCAGCGCGACGAGAACGGCGGTTATCTGAATTCGCGGATTCGTCTGATCGAGCAACTCGTCGCTGATAACGCCGATTACATCTGGCTCAACCAGTACAAGAACCCGACCAACCCCCTCGCTCACTATCAAGCGACTGCCACGTCCATCGCGCGCAAATTTCCCCATGTCGATTATCTGTTCGTCGGCGCTGGCACTACCGGCACGCTGATGGGCTGCAAGAACTACTTCGCCGAACATCACCCGCAGACCAAAGTCATTGCGGTCGATACCGTCGGCTCGGTGACGTTCGGCCTGCCGGGCGGCACGCGCCACATTCCGGGGCTCGGCACCAGCCGTCTGCCGGAGATATTCGAGTCGTCGGGCATTCACGACTTCCTGTCGATTCCCGAGGAACAGACGATCAAGGTCTGCCGTTGGCTGGCGCAACGCTACGGCCTGCTCTTCGGCGGCTCCACCGGCACTGTGCTCGCCGGCATCCGCCAGTGGGCGCCGCATATCCGGCCCGACGATGTCGTGGTGGCGATCTCCCCGGACATGGGCGAGCGCTATCTCGAAACCATCTATTGCGACGACTGGGTCACCCAGCGGATCGGCGCAACCGCACTGCAGCCCCTTTTCCCTGAAATCGCTCTGGCACTCTCGGCGTAATCCTCATGACCACACAGAATCTGATCCAGCCGTTTCACGTCATCCCCGGCGCTGTCGTCAAAGACATCCTCAACGGGCTGCGGCATGCAACCATCGACATGGTCGCGCAGACCTACCTGACCCACGAGCGTGGCGAAACCGTTAACCCTGACAGCTATTTCCTGCGCTTCCCTGCGCAACCGGCGAACCGGATCATTGCGCTGCCGGCGGCCATCGTTGACAGCGAGGGCGATCAATCCGTCTCCGGGATCAAGTGGATTGCCAGTTATCCCGACAACATCAAGTCAGGTATTCCGCGCGCGTCCGCCGTGCTGATCCTCAACGACCCGGAGACCGGCTATCCCTACGCGCTGCTCGAGGGTGCGCTGATCAGTGCCGTGCGCACGGCGGCGTCGGCAGTCTTGGGTGCCTGGTGGCTGAATGGCCAGAACCGCCACGCGGCGACACTTTCGATCATCGGTGGCGGGGTAATCTCAAGAAATATCCTCGAGACTTTCGTCGCCGACGACTGGTCTTTCGACAGCGTGGGCATTCACGATCTCAACGCGGAGTCGGCGCAAGCCCTCGCGGAATTTGGCGGACAACTGGGCCTGCCGGATGTACGCCTGCTGTCGCTCGAAGAAGCGCTGACTGCCGACATCGTGGTGTTCGCCACCAGCGCGGGCGAGCCGTACGTAAAAGGCCAGGGCACGTTCCGCCCGGGGCAGATTGTTCTGAACATCTCGCTGCGGGATATCGGCGCCGAAATCATCGAGGAAAGTTACAACTACTTCGACGACATCACCCATTGCCTGAAAGCCAATACCTCGCCGCACCTGGCCGAGCAGCAATACGGCCATCGCGATTTTGTCACCGGCACAGTGGCGCAGCTGATTCGCGGTGACCTGCATGTCGTCCAGGACAAACCGCTGATCTATTCGCCATTCGGCATGGGCATTCTCGATCTCGCGATTGGCCGGATGATCCACGACATTGCAGTCGCGGCCGGTACGGCAATTGCCATCCCGGCATTTTTCGGCGAGGAGCGCAGATGGTGAAGGCGCCTCTACACATCGGCCTGGTCGGCTGCGGCTCGCGCGGATTGTCGATATTCGAGCGCCTGTTGAGCCGCGCCGAGGAACGCCCGCAACAACCGGTGGTCATCGACATCTTCGAGCCCAACGTGCTCGGCAGCGGCGCGCATTGGCCCGATCAACCGGACTACCTGTTGCTCAACACGGTCGCCGGTCAGCTCGGGGTATTTCCCGACGCAGCAGCGTTCGGTGATCTGAGCGAGGCCCGGGAACGGCCAGGGCCGGACTTTCTCGCGTGGTGCCGCGCGCAGCGCATCAAGGTTGATCCCGACAGTGGTCTGCTCGCCGCCAATGGCCGCGACGTCGAGCCGCAGGATTTTTTGCCGCGCCATCTGCTCGGCGCGTATCTGGCAGACGCCTTCACGCAGATTCTCGCGAGCGCACCCGACTGGGTCACAGTCAATCTGCATCGGCATGAAGTCACGGCGGTCGAGCGCAACGAGAATCGGCAATACATTCTGCGAACCGCCGACGGCGCAGCGGTGACGGTGGATCGTCTGGTGCTGACCGTCGGCCACACCGGGCGCCTGCGCCTGGCGGGGCAGAACCGGGTCGATAACGTCTATCCGCTGCCCGGCAGCCTCACCACCGTCGAGCCCGGCGAAACGGTATTGATCGAAGGGTTGGGCCTGGGCGCCATGGACACCCTGGCGGCGCTGACGGCTGGCAGAGGCGGGATCTACAAACCCATGGCCGATGGCAGTCACACTTACCAGCCTTCGGGTCAGGAGCCGGTGATCTTCATCCAGTCGCGGGACGGTCTGCCGTTTCGCACGCGTCCTAATGGCTTGATCGGCTGGCCCCGCCATAGTGCCGTGCTGCTCACAAGCGAGCGCATCGAGTCGTTGCGGGTCAACGCGCGCAACCGCCGACTGGATTTCGAACGGGACATTCTGCCGCTGATGCTGCTGGAGATGCGCGCCGCTGCGGTCGCCGTTCTGCATAAACCCTCAGCGCCACAACAGCTGCTTGAGCAGCTCAGAACCGTCAGCGTTGCCGGCCCAGCAGGTGTTGTCGCCTGCGAAGCTTTGCTGCGCGAGTTCGAAGCGATTGCCGAGGCAATCAATCCGCTGGAGCTGATCTGCCACGCACTGCCCGACAGCGTCACGCCTTACAACTATCACGCATGGATTTACGACACCCTCGAAGCCGACTTGCATGAATCACGCCTGGGACGCGGCGCGTCGCCGATCAAAGCCGCCATCGAAGTCTGGCGCGACTTGCGTGACCGGCTGCGTGAGGCGGTGGATTTCGACGGGCTCACCGAAGATTCGCACCGGCAGTTCTATGGCCGCTGGCACAAGGCGATCAATCGTCTGGTCGCCGGCCCGCAAAAAGAGCGCCACGCCGATCTGCTCGCGCTGTGTGACGCCGGTTTGCTGACCTTTCTCAAGCCCGGCTCACGCCCCGCGATCGAACACTTCAAGCGAGTCGCCGGTTACGTCCAGAGCAGTGGCGTCACCCACAGCGACTGCGCACCGGTGCGCGACCTCGCGCGCTTGGGCCTTGTGCGTCCGCGCACCGATGTGCCGGGCATCGACGGCATCGATGTCGACGCGGCGTGCAATCCCAAGTCGAACAACGGCGAAGCGGTGCGTGACATCTGGGTGCTGGGTCCGCTCGCCGAAGGCTCTTGCTACTACAACCACTACGTCACCTCGGCGGGCGCACCTTCACGGCTGTTCATGGACGCCCATCGTGTCGCCACCGCAATTCTTGAAACAGAGGTTTGAGCATGAAGCTTTTTTACCAGACGCATTCGCCTTACGCCCGCAAGGTGCTGGTGCTGGCTCACGAACTTGGCATCGCGGCGAGCCTTGAAGTGATTCATCACGAGACCAGCCCGACTTCGCCCAACGCGACCATCTATCAGGCCAATCCGCTGGGCAAAGTACCGGTGCTGATGCTGCCGGATGACACGGCGCTGTTCGATTCCATCGTGATTTGCGAATACCTCGATGACCTGAGCGGCGGCCACAAATTCATCCCTGCAAGCGGCCCCGAGCGCTACAAGGCGCTGCGCCTGCAGGCATTGGCGCAGGGCATGTGCGACGTCGGCATCAAGCTGCGCTGGGAAGTCGAGCGGCGCCCCGAAGCCTTGCGCTATCCGGCGTATGCCGACGGCCAGGCATACAAGCTCAAGGAGGCGTATCGCTTCATCGAAGAGCACGTCGACCTCAACGGCCCGATCACCGTCGGCCACATCGCCTTGGCGACGGCCCTGGACTGGATCGCTTTCCGTCAACTCTCGGACTTCTCGGCGCAGGCTCGCCTGAGCGAGTGGTATCAGACGTTCTGCCAGCGCGCGTCCATGCGGGCGACCGAGTACAGCGGACAGACGCACGATTAAGCCAAGGAAACCGCTATGAGCTCTCTCTTGTTGCAAATGTCACCGATCGCGCTGGTGATCGCGTTGATCCTGATCCTCCGGCGTCCGCCGGTACAGGCGGCGTTGGCCGGTGTGGTGCTGGTGCTGGTGCTGTGGGCACTGGGCGCTGCCGGGCCGGTGTCGGCGGCGATCTCCTCGGCGATATTTCAGGACACCACGATCCTGTTTCTCAGCACCGCGTGCGTCATCGTCCCGGGGCTGGCCTTCGTCATTCTGGTCGAGCGCGGCGGTGCACCGCAGGCCATCGGCGCGTGGGTCAAGGAGCTCGGCTGGACACCGCCGGCGCAGGTGATTTTCATCGTGCTGGGTCTGGCACCGCTGCTGGAAGCGATGACCGGCTTCGGCGTTTCGCTGATCGCTACGGTGCCGCTGCTGATGGGGCTTTTCACTCGCCAATCGGGGATGAAAATTGCCCTCGCCGGCATGGTGATCATGCCGTGGGGCACGCTGGGTCTGGCGACGGTAATCGGCGCCCTGCTGGCGAACTTGCCGGCGCAAACCCTCGGCAGCCATTCGGCGCTGGTCAGCGCGCCGGTGTTCCTCTGTCTCGCATCACTGGCCTTGTGGCAGGGCGGCATCCGCAGGATTACACCATGGCTGGGGCTGATCGTCGTGACCGCCCTGTTCGTTGCCGTGCTGTTTAGCGTCAACCTGTGGCTCGGCCCGGAAGTTTCCGGGGTGTTGGCCGGGTTGGCCGTGGCCTGCGTCGGCTTGGGCATCTCGTATGCGCAACGGAAAAAACTGGTGCGCTGGCCGAGCGCTGCGTGGCCTTATCTGGCCTTGCTCGGGGTCATCGTAGCGTCGCGCGGATTATTCGTGCTGTCGGGTTGGGATGGCCTGTGGGTCATCAGGGGCGAACACGTTTCGTGGAAGCCATTGGCGTCGCCGGGGCTGGCGCTGCTGATCGTGACGTTGCTGATGGCGATCAGGCAGACCGCGGGCGCGGGCTTCCCGTGGCGAGCGCTGTTCAACCGGGCGAAATTTCCGGTCACGACAATCTTCCTGTTCCTGCTGCTCTCCCAGGTGATGGTCAACGCCGGATTTCTCGTCGAGGCGCAAGGCGCGCTGCAATCCATGTCGGGAATTTCGCTGGCGCCGACGATCGCTCTGCTGGCGGGGATTGCCGGTTATGTCACCGGCTCCAACGTCGGCGGCAACACGCTGGTGATGCCGTCCATTGCCGCGCTGAGCAGCGAACACGGGGCGTGGCTGGCGGCAATGGTCAACAGCGCCGCCGGCCATGGCGCACTTGGCTCGCTGTCGATCCTGTCATTGATCACCGGACTTGCCGGTGCCAACCGCCAGGAAGAAAACAGCCTGATCCGCTTCGCCTTCGGTCTGGTAGCGCTGAACATCGTCATAGTTGCTGCAACGGGGATCGTTTTGCTCTACTTTCTGTGAATTGTTTCGAATCATCACAGAGAACTTATGGACAGGTTTGATTTGCCGGACAAGCGCTGGCGGATAGTCAAGGACTGGATTATTCGCCAGATCGACAGCGGTGACCTGGCGGCCGAAGCGAAACTGCCGTCAATCCGCGTTCTGGCGCGGATGTTCGAGACCAGCATCACCACGGTGCAGCGGGCGCTGGCCGACCTCGAGGCCGATGCCTACGTCACGACCGTGCCGCGCGTCGGCTACTTCGTCTCGGCATCTGGGCGGGCAAAACCGTCCGGCGCTTTCGACTTTTCCAGTGTCACCGTCAACGTCAATCATGCGGTGGTCGCGATGCTCTCCGAAGCGGCGTCGCGCACTACCGCATCGCTGAATTCGGCCGTTCTGCACAGCGATCTCACGCCCAACGTGTTGCTCAACAAATGCCTCTCGGTGTTGGCCGCCAGGACTGACAACGCGCTGAGCGGTCTGGTCGCGCCACCCGGCCTGCCAGCGCTGCGACGGCGCATCGCCGGGCTGATGCTGACCCGCGGTGTAGTCTGCGGGCCGGACGATATTCTGGTGACGTCGGGCGACACCATCGCTCTGGAACTGGCCCTCGAAGCCGTCGCGTCGAAAGGCGCTACCGTCGCCATCGAAACCCCGACCTACTACGGCATTCTGCAGACCATCGAACGCCTGGGCATGCGCGCCTTGCCGATCCGCACCCACGGCCGCACGGGCCTGGATGTCGATCATCTGGAAGAAGCGCTGAAACAGAAAAAAGTCGCGGTGATATTTCTCAACCCGACACTGCAGAACCCTCGTGGCTTCATCATGCCCGACGAAGCGCGCGCGCGACTTTCAAGGATCGCCCGCGAAGCAGATGTGCCGATCATCGAAGACGACATCTTCTTCGACCTGGTGCCCGAAGCTGATCGACCGCGCGCCCTAAAGAGCTACGACAGCAGCGGCCAGACGATCTACTGCTCGTCCTTTTCGAAAACCATCGCGCCGGGTTATCGCGTCGGCTGGTGTCTGGCCGGCAAATACCGCAACGCCATCCTCGCGCAGATGTTTTCGCGCAACCTGGCCGTTTCCAGCCTGGCGCAAAATGTTCTCAATGAATTCATCGGCCGTGGCTACATGGACGAGCACTGCGCCAGATTGAGGTCGCAACTCTCTTCGCTGGCGAGTTTTGTCGAAGCGCTGGTGCGCACGGATTTCCCGCTCGGGACCGTCTATGTGCCACCGCGCGGCGGCTTCATCCACTGGATCGAAATGCCTGCACACACCGACATGCCGACGCTGCAGCAATTGGCCACGGAGCGTGGTTGCCACGTGGCTGGCAGTGGCATCTTTTTCGCCGACGGCCAGGCTTCCACAGGCGTGCGCATCTGCCTCGGCACTGCGCTGACGCCGGCGGTGATCGGCATTCTCAAGGTGATCGCCGAATGCGCCCACCTTGCCGCACGCCCGACGAGCCCGCGGCAGATGCCGACTGAACAGCCGCAAGAGGCAGTTTCCTGACCGGCTTGCGCGAGCCCTGCTTATGAATCAGAAAAGAACCCGTATTCGCTTGCCGCATCCTCCGCCGTATCGCCCGAGCCGCTGGACATTCTGGCTGACGGTGCTCGCTGGCGTGCTGATTGCCTTAGCCGTGTGTCTTTCGATCTACATGCTTATCGAAAGCTGGATCAGCGGTTCCATCACCACCAACAATCGCGGACCGCGCAGCACCTACACCTTGGCACTGCAACCTCGGCGATACTGGTTCGAGTTCATGTGGCAGAGCTTCTGGACGGCGTTCATGTTGGCCATCGGTGTGTTCGGGCTGTGGATTTATCGCAAAGGGCGGATGCGTGAGCAGAGGCCGAAGGGCAAGCGCACAAGTCAATAGTGCATGCCGCCTTCACAGAGTGTTGATGTAATCGACGGGCAACAAGACTGTATCCACAGCGGCATCCACTGGCAGGGATACAAGAGTGATGACCGGGCAGACGATCATCATGTAACAGATGATCGCTGCCGGCATGCCATCGCTGCCTCCTCCCCGAACACCGAGCAGGTGTAGGCCGCCATCGACCCCTCGGTAATATTCGGCGTCGGACAGACCATCATTCAAGCGCCCGATAAACGTTCCGCAGCCAACCAACAGCAGTGCCAGGCCTATGACACAGCCAATTCGCAGAATCCCTTTCAAAACAGCGCTTCCTTACGTCACAAAATACTGGGCGCGGGATTGTACTCGCGCCTTTCGCTCGTGACTGCTTTACCTGCTGACTCGGCATATCGGTTAAACCAGATTGCCTGTTGCGCGACGGCGCATTCGAACGCTGTCATGTTGGCATTACGCCGCTGCGCGTTGCATGAACTGGAGCGGATGTGAAATGAACTGTCTCTCGGACTTATGTAAATCGTGACGCAGCGCGTCACGAATTCGATCACATTGAATTCGGAACGCACTGCGTTCCGTATGTTGCTCGGCGCCAGTTCCAGGCTCATTCTCGATCCACCTTCGCAAAGGCCGAGCCCTTATGAACAAATGCCTTTCGACCGACCCGGTAACCATTGGCGAATCGTTCATAGAGAACGCAGCCGACGGCTACGCACTCGGCGGCTTCACCTGGCGCCACAGTTCGCCCGATCCACAGCGCTCGGTGGTCATCATCAACGCCGCCACCTCCGTGCGTTGTCGCCACTATTCACGGTTCGCGGCCTATCTGTTCAGCCATGGCTGCGATGTGATGACCTACGACTACCGGGGCATCGGCGAATCGCGCAGCGAACCGATCAAAGGGCTGCGCGCATCGTGGAGCGACTGGGGCGTCCTGGATTTCGAAGCGATGCTCAAACGGGCGCAGCGCGAGTTTCCCGGTCAGCCAATCGATGTGGTTGGCCATAGTTTCGGCGGCTGCGCGGCCGGCCTGGCCGAGTCGGGCAAGGTGATCCGACGGTTGGTAACCGTCGGTGCGCAGTTCGCTTACTGGCGCGATTACGCGTCTGAACAGCGCTGGCGGATGTTCGGCAAGTGGCATATGGTCATGCCTTTGTTAGCGCTGCTCTGCGGTTATTTTCCAGGCAAGCGGATCGGCTGGCTGGAGGACACGCCCACCGGCGTTGTCTGCGACTGGAGCACGCCCACCGCACGTTACGAGCAACGCCCAAGCGGTCGCGCGCTGATGAAAAAAACGGGCGCCCTGCCCTTCGCCAACGTCCGCGCGCAGACCCTCGCCATCAGCCTCGCCGATGATCCTTACGGCACGATCCCTGCGATTGAACGCCTGCTCGACTACTTCAGGAACGCGACAAAAACTCATCTGCGCATCGCGCCGCAGGACATCGGCGAACAACAAGTCGGACATTTCGGCTTTTTTCGCAGCGCATACCAAGCCACACTATGGCCCATCGCTCTGACCTGGCTGCAGACCGGCGCACTGGCCCCCGACACACCCGGGCGGCAAGTCCCGCGCAGTTGAGCCCTTCTCCACGCACGACGGAACACATCATGGCCTCCGCCAACAAGCAGCAAAAACGCGCCACCCGGGCCAAAGCCAAGGCCAAGCAGAACCGCACCAAGCGCGCCGAAGCACCGGTCGAGCTGGACCCGAACGATGACCGCATCGATTTCGAATCGGTGGACCTTACCGAACTGTTCAAGAAAATGATCGACGCCGAGAAGATCAGCCAACAGGCCATGTGCACCGCGTTCCTTGAAGATCCGCTGCTGGAACTGGTCTATGAGCAGGAAGGTGAAGAAGGCGCGATGGATTTCATCCTCGCCGCGCTGATCGAGTATCGCCAGTGGTCGCAGGAAACCGACGAGGCTGGCGCACTGGCGTGGATCGAATCCCCGGCCTTCCAGGCTGACTATGTGGCGGCATCCGACGCGATCGCTGCACAAACCCACCAGAAGAACTGAGCTCCCATGGCATCCCTGAACAAGCAACAGAAACGCGCCAAACGCGCCAAGGCCAAAGCCAAGCAAATCCGCATGGTCGGGCGCAAACCGCTGGATCAGG
>Ga0182006_1001910_pt1 | contig 11873 bp, 10 predicted proteins | sample Sormic07211104_1_FD_123022 | JGI IMG/M metagenome (GOLD analysis project Ga0182006, IMG submission 123022) | Rhizosphere microbial communities from Sorghum bicolor, Mead, Nebraska, USA - 072115-104_1 MetaG | ecosystem: Host-associated > Plants > Roots > Rhizosphere | place: USA: Nebraska...
AAGACGGCAAGCAGGCCAGCGCCTGGCTGCAGACCATGCCGGACGTGGGCATGTACAAGGTGCCGGGCCTGGAGTTCGACAAGAACTACGCCACCGCCGTGCTCGGCGCGCGCATGAGCATGTTCGGCCTGAACAGCAATGTCGGCATGAGCACCACGGCGGCACAGAAGCGGGCACGCGACATCAGCCTGTTCGCTACGGTCAGCGGCAGCTTCTAAGCCTGAAGCCGGCGGTGCATGGCCAATTCGCCGTGCACCCACCCGGTAGGGCACGACCGTTGGTCGTGCCGAAAACAACGGGCGGCGCATGCCGCCCGTTGCCTTTTTACCGCTGCGGCGCATAAACTTGCCCGGCACCAAGCGGGTGTAGCTCAATGGTAGAGCTGTAGCTTCCCAAGCTACTGACGAGGGTTCGATTCCCTTCACCCGCTCCACTCCACCCGCTCATGCCGCTAAGTGCATGAATGCAGAGGGTGCTGAGTCAAAAGCGCTGCCTCCAAACGACCTTCCCATAGGTATCGTTTGAGGTATTGCTACATGCCAAAGCCGCTTCTTCTTGCGCGCCCATCAGGGCTCTACGCCCGCTTCCTTGTTCCTGGATGCGGGTTTTATGGCCTATGTGGAAGACGTGCGAACGGCTGGACACGAGCGGCTCTTCCCCAATCTGCAGAACTCCACAGGGCTTGGCTTGGGCAGGCAGCTCAGTCGACAGTTCTCGGCCTATGTGAAGGACCAAGGCATTGTTGATCCTGGCATGGGATTTCATGCGTTTAGGCACTACCTCATCACCCACTTGGATCGGGCGCCGGCCGCAACCGGCATGAAGCCTGAGCAGCGTGAGCCTGTGATTGGCCATATTTCAGGTCACTACAAACCGCCCGGGACGACGTTGCGCAGGGTGTATGTGGACAAAGATGGTCTGCCGGTTCCTGCTTTTTGCGAGCCAGAGACGCTCCAAGAGCGCGTTGAGACGCTGGCGCTCTTCACGCCATCCGTTTTGCTCCCCGGCTATGCCTCTGGGCAATTTTCAGGGCAGGTGAAGCGGGCGTCAGTGCTTGCCGCGCGGAAATCTTGTGCCAGTAAGGGCGAGGTATAAAGGCTTCCGCGAGTAGTGTTGATCAGAACAGCTGCCAGCTCTGTGTTGCCGCAGCAGTCTGTGTCCCATAGATATCGCGTCATGGTGCGATTCGTGGGAATCGAATTCAGATGCGCGAACTCATCGGGTTTTGCTAATTGCTTTCCTCGTTGAAGAGGAATCCGATGTGATTGACAGAATTGATATCTGCCGTGAAGCGAAGGGAATTTGACTGCCTGGCGATATCAAAAAGAAGAAGATAGTGGCCGACCAAGTCTTCGATATTCGAAAGGCTATAACGGCGCAAAATGTCCGCAACGTGGCGTTGATGGATAGAGATGCGGAAGTCGCTCTCAGCCGGTCCGAAGTTCGAGTAATAACAGCTGCCGCGAGCCCAGAAGCGCAAAGGACGCAAGACACCCCAGAACCCATGCCATTGCTGAGTATGACGTCCGACCTGTGCATCTTCAAAGCGCACGAAGGCATCATGCACAGGAACTTCCGTGCGACTGGGATCAGGCATGCGAAGCGTTAGCGGGCTTGTCTTGAAGCTTGGCCAATGCACTAGCTGTTCCAGGAGCTTCTGGGGGCCGCGCGACACGGAGTTCGCTGATCGTGTTCGGTCGCCGCCGCCACGAGATCGACTTTCGCTATCTTCGGGCTCACCGATAGCAGCGCTTTCATCTGATCCATCTTCCTGATCAGTAACGATTCGAACGATCAGTGTTGTGTTCTGCTGCTCCCAATGAGCCACCGTCTGGTCGCTGTTGTCGTCCTCCCAAGGGTCGCTATACCGTCGAGTGATGTCGCAATCGTTCCCATGGGGAAGGGCATAGAAATGCGCAACTTTACTGCGCCGTCCTGCGCTGGGTCTTGACGCCGATCTGAAATGGGCCGTTGCCTCGCAATAGGGGCAACGCAGATGCGGTTTCAATGCACGACGAGCAAGCGGTTCTAGGTCCGCTACCTCTTGGGCCGTGTATTCATGGTCACTTCGACGATCCTTTGCTCTATCCATCAGACACCCCCTGTCTTGATGTGCATGCTTTCAAGTGTTGGGCGGCCAGTCAAGCGGATACACCTTTGAGACAGGCGACCGGGATATAAAGATAGAAGACTCGGAGGAAAATGATGCTAATCGAGATAAAAGTGCGAAAAACTCAAATCAATGGGCTTTGGATGGTGCTATCTTCGTGCGCGTTACTAATGACGCCGGTCTTAATGGTCGAAAGGTATAGGTCCTTATCTTTGAGCATTGTTTCGCTCAGCAATCCTCGCTCATGAAGCGAAACGTAAAGTGCTGCCGCGTAGGCTTGGCAGTTAATTGATTTGTCCGGGTTGAAGGCGATGTCCGAAAAAGCCCGGTATGTGAGCGCCAGGTTGGCAAGGTCCGATTGCTTGTGCAGCGCGTTGATGTAGAGCCAGTCATAGAAGGCGGTTCTTGGTTCTAGTTCCCAATCAACATTGAAGAAGTGGAACTTTATCAATCGGCCGCTTTCTTTCAAGCGCGGGTCGCGCTTCGCGTCAAGGGATCGCGCGTTGAGCAAATCTTTGTAAGGTCCGCCATTTTCGAAGACCTTGCTTGCTTGAAACGCGCACTCCAAGCTGAACTCTCGCTCATGCTTGACTGTCTTGATCATCAAGTTAAACGCGCTCAGATCAACTCCCAGCGGATCAGGTGACTTGCTGGATATCTCCAAAACTCGATCAACGCCAAGCTGCCGCTTAGCCTGGCTGTGAAGTGATGCAATGGACTTCTGCGACTGGCTTATGGCCATGCCTGGGTGCCACTGAAAATCCACATGTCGAGTGGAGACGAGCATGGGCCCATCGAAGCTTGGCATGAAGATGGGACGTACGGCCACTAGCTCGCCTGCCAATGTTGGTAGTCCGCGCGCGGATAGAAAAAGTTCGGGAACGACAAGACGTTCGCGCCCGGGTGATTTACTCGGAGGCGTTGCGCTGTGGATTCACTGCTCGCAGCGACTCCGACAATGAAATTTCTTGAGATCGAATCGAGCACTAAGACCTCAGCCTGAGGGTGGGTCGGAACGGAAGCAGTCAGGCCAAGGGTTGCCCTCACTTTGTCTTCCCAGTCGCCAAACATTGCTTGGAGAGCACCTAGGCCCATGCGTTGCTCAATATTGATGCCGGTGACTGCATCGGAAGCAGCGTTGGAGGTGCAGAAGGCGCAGCGTAGCATCCAGAGCACGGAAGGGTGAAGGCCAATCACTACCCACTTCTCGTCAGGATTATTGTTCCGAAGCCTGCAAAACAGCTTGTAGTTTGGAAAGCTGATGGATAAGCATACGGCTGAAGTTCCGTCTAGTCGAAGCTCGTCATTGAAAACCACCCCAGCGCCCGGGATCAAGAGGTCGCGGCGCAGAAGGCCATTTTCTAGGATCGACGCCAGGTTCGCTTCTCGGGTGAAGTGAACTAGGTAGTTGATGCCGCGCTCTGCGACATATTCTTGGATGTTTGCGGCCATTTTGAGTCCATTCTGTCTGTCAGTTCTCGAAGAGCGCGAGACCATGTCGTTCCAATCCCTTGCACCCCCTCATAGGGGCATTATCGGCGGTGTGTAGAATTCCTTAAACGGACCATTGCGTGGCAGAAGATGGTCGCTAGCGATACGATAGCGTGTCCGAAGGGGGCGTCGAACAGGGGATGTTCATGCAATTGGCAGTCGTCAGGATCAGCAACTTCTGGTCCTTTGGTCCGGACCCGGTTGAAATCAAGCTGGATTCGATGACTTACCTACTTGGGCCTAACGGTGCGGGTAAGACGGCTGTGCTGACAGCACTGGCCCGGATGTTTGGCACCACTGGGGCCATGCGTACGGTAGAGCCCTCCGACTTCCATGTGACGCTGGGCGCAGTTGCGGTGGACGGCAAAGTCGCCAGCCTATGGATCGAGGCGGACTTCACCTTTCCCGAAGTGAAAGAGGGTAAGGACAATGCTGCGGTTCCCATCTTCTTCTCGCACATGCAGCTGCAAGGCGTAGGCGAAGTTCCCGGTGTTCGCATTCGCCTTAGCGCAGAGATCGATGAGAGTGGAGAGATCGATCAGCGCCTGGAATACGTATTAGCTGCCGATGAGGACGGTGTGCCCACACAGCTTCGTGGCATGCCCAAGCTTGATCGGCAAGCCATCCAGGTGCACTACCTCCCGGCCCGGCGCAACCCTGCCGACCACATTGCATATAGCGCGGCCTCTCTCCTCGGCAGGGCGCTTCGCGCGGCGGATTGGACCGCTGAGCGCAACAAGGCCAACGATCTGTCAGAGCAACTCGGTGAAGCGGTCACCGAGAACGCTGGCGTTGCAGCCTTCGGTAAGGCACTTACGGCAGGGTGGGGAAAGCTCCACAAGGGGAAGTACTTCGCTTCCCCCAGCATTGCCTTTGGCACAGGGGGCTTGGCTGAGGTGTTGAAGCAGGTGAGCGTCCGATTCTCGCCCGGCCACGAAACGCCCTCAGTGGATTTTGAGCGCCTCAGCGACGGTCAGCAGTCATTGCTTTACATCTCGCTGGTGCTGGCTGCTCATGCAGTTGATGTCGCGGCGTTGGCCGACGCGGATTCGCCCTTTGATCTAGCTCGGCTGAGGCCAGCGGCTTTCACTTTGCTTGCGGTGGAAGAGCCTGAAAACAGCCTCTCGCCCCAGTATCTAGGGCGGGTCATCCAGGCACTTCGAGATCTCAAAGACGAGTCCGGCGGGCAAGCTATTGTAGCCACGCACTCTCCCTCCATGTTGCGCAGAGCTAACCCAGATCACATCCGACATCTCCGGCTTGACGCTGATCGAATTACACAAGTCAGTCAAATTGTTCTTCCGGATGAGGCAGGGGAGGCGGGGAAATTCGTTCGCCAGGCAGTTATGGCATATCCGGAGGTTTACTTTGCCAAGCTGGTCGTTCTGGGTGAAGGCGATAGCGAAGACATCGTGCTGCATCGCATGCTCAGCGCCATGGGTGTCGAAGCGGACGCATCCAGTGTCTGCGTGGCGCCGCTTGGAGGGCGTCATGTCAATCACTTCTGGCGCCTGTTATCCAGTTTGCGAGTCCCCTATGTCACTCTCCTAGACCTTGATTATGGGCGCTTCGGTGGAGGATGGGGGCGCGTTAAAGTGGCACATGGGTATCTTCGCGAGTTTCCAAACGGCCACCCGGTGCGCACCGGTGCCGAAGTCAAGGCGCTCCCGGGATGGAAAGCGTCCTGCAAAGGGGAGGCCTTCCTCGAAGAGTTGCGGTTCTTAAAGCGTGCCGGAGTGTTCTTCTCGCTCCCAATTGATTTGGATTACGCCATGATGCGTCAGTTTCCAGAGGCCTATGGCGTTGCGGAGCAGCCGTTGGAAGATGGCGATGACTTACTTGGTGCGGTCTTGGGAAAGAGTGGGATCGCCTCGCATTACGGGCCAAAGTCGCACAGTCTTTTTCACGACTACCACCGCCTGTTCAAACTAGGCAGTAAGCCGGTTGCGCATCTTCAAGCGTTGGCCAACCTGACTGATGAAGATCTGAGATCGGATGCCCCAAAGGCCTTGAAAGACCTATGTCAGCGTGTGGTCAGCATCTTGGCGGAAGACGCGGAATGATTACGCCAGCTCAGTGGAGTCCGGTTGCCATCGAGCTGTTGGAGCCCGGCGCAAAGGCGGCGATTACGGCTGTTGATGGCAACAGCATGGTCGTTGCTAATCCTGGATCAGGGAAGACCGAGCTTCTGGCTCAGCGTGCCGACTTTGTGCTCAGGACCGGCACGAGTCGTTACCCTAAAAGGATCTTGGCGATCTCGTTTAAAACTGATGCCGCGCACACCCTGCGTAGGCGGGTGAGGGATCGCTCGGGATTTGACCATGCCCACCGTCTCAATAGCATGACGTTCGACGCCTTTGCGCGACGAATAATTGCGATCTACCGGCCGCTTCTGACAGGAAAAGACCGCTTGGACCAAGGCTTCAAAGTCGGTGCCGTTCGCGTGAAGACCGTCCAGGTTGCGTTTAAGGAGTTGGTGCCATTGGCACAAAATCTCATCGAACAGCATCCGATGATCAAGCGATCAATCAACATGACGTACAGCCATGTTTTTTTGGACGAATTTCAAGACTGCACGGGTTCGCAATACAAGCTGATCAAGACGTTGTTCAAGGATACGTCCACCTCAATCACCGCTGTGGGGGACGCGAAGCAAAAGATCATGGGGTGGGCGGGAGCACTCGATGGCGTGATGGGCAAGTTCGCTGATGAGTTCCCGGCAGTCGTTCTGAGACTCGTTCAGAACTGGCGATCCGCGCCGGCCATACGTCGCGTACAGAACCGAATGATCATCCAGATGGAGCCCGCTTCGGCCGTTGCTGAGAACGATATTGTTGGGGACGAGGGCAAGGTTTATCTAGCCCGCTTTGCTGATGAACAGGCCGAGGCTGCGCGCATCGTAGAGAAGATTGAGGAGTGGATCACCGACGGCATTGCGCCGCACGAAATCGCCATTCTCCACAGCCGCCAGAGCGCTATGTTTAATCAAGCCATCGACGATGAGCTGGATCGTCGCGGCATACCGCGCCGTAACGAGCAGGAGCTGCAAGATCTGGCGTCTGAACCGGTCACGGAGTTTGTGGTCAACCTGTTGCGCGTTCTTGGACCGAAGCCCGCGCCAAGCGCCTATACATCGGTGTTGTACACCTTGACTGGTCAGGACGATGACGAACAGAGCGACTGGATAAGGAAGTTGAGCAGTGCGCGCGTCGCTCAGGGCCCTGGCGGCGAACAGGCGCAGCTTGCTTTTGAGCAGTTACAGGATGTCATGGCGTCGGTTCCGATTGCGACACTGCTATCGCTTTCCCCTGAATACGATGCTTCGCGCGTAGCCGAACTTCTGGCGCAGGTCTACGAGGTCATTGGCGGCTTCATTCGTCAGCATGACGATTTGGATCAGGCGCTGGCGAGGTTCCTTGACGAAGGCTCGGTCCGAGTCATGACGATTCACAAATGCAAAGGCATGGAGTTTGAGTGCGTCATTTTACCTTGCACTGAGCTTGAGACCTGGTGGAGCAAGGACGGTCAGGACGAGAACAGAAGCGCCTACTTCGTCGGCGTTAGTCGAGCCAAGCAGAACTTGGTAGTGACGTATGCGGATCGAAGGAGCGCGCCTGAGGGGGCTAACCAATACTGGAACGTGGGGCGACATCCACAGGAAGAGTTTATTGGGTATGTCAAAGTTGGCGCACATCCCCTTTAAGACTGGATGAGAAGCTGTTCCACAAATCAGGGAGTGCTCATCTTGACGACGCGTCGGTCTGCCAAGTGACCCGTCCCCCTCGACTTTGAGAGCATTGCCTTTGCGTCCAGAGGCCGTGCGCCGATTCACAGCGCCACATAGGTAGTGTTCTCGGCTTTCCTCCCATCGGGGTCTTCCCATGAAATCAGCGCATTGTAGGCCGTAGGACTTCCAAGATAGATTGAAGCGAAAAAGCGTATTGAGGAGCCAGGTTCCAACACGGGGCAGGGAACTTCGAGTCGTAATCTGTGCCTGCAATAGGATCGTGCTCATCCTTCCCTGCGAGAATCTTGACCTGCACATTTCGAGCCTGTGCAAAGCTCAGGGACTGCCCAGCAACTGAGCGATGACCTTCGTCAAAAGCTCGACAACAATGACCGCCTTTTTGTTAGCAAGCTCACCGCAGACCAGTATGCAGGATGGCTAAAGAAGCCCATTTGGGACTGGGTGCGCTCGCGCCTGTAATTCATTAACGCCACCTTTAGGTGGCTTCTTTAGTTGTTGATTGCTGAGGGAAGCGGGCGCGGCAAGCATAGCTCCGCCCAGCTGTAAGTTCGGATTTGAGTCGCGGGAACGCCAAAGCTAATCAATTGATCGAGGAGGCCGGGCTCTTCATTGGCATCATAGATCGCCAGATGAAAGTCTGCCTGGCGCACCGAGGGATTTCGAAGTAATGCTTCGAAGTAGGACGCGTCTACATCGGATAATGAGTGGCCAAGCAGATAGACCTCTTGGGCCGATGAAATCCACTCGAAGAATCCGGCATGCGCTTGGATTAGCTTGTCAGACGGCTTGAAGGTCTTGGAGAAGTAGCAGTCCAAGATGTCATTTGCCTCGGTCAGGCGCGTGTCCAGTTCGGCCACATCGGGCCGGTCATTTAGAGGGTGTCGATCTTCCGGCCTCCAACCGTGTCCAAGGATCAGCTCTTGGTCGACTTGATCTGCGCAACCGTGGATGTAAAGGATCTGCTCGCGCGGGATGCCATAGGCAAGGGTCAGCGTTTCCGTATAGTTGAACGACAAGAACGCGCCGGTCGGATCCAGAACCTGGACGGTTTGGTGGATTGGAAGTTGGGTCGGAATTTGCAACTGTCTGATCCAAAGGCCAAACAGGCGCCGGAGTTCCGTGCTCATGCGCTCGACCAAGAGGTCGACCTCATACTGGAAGTCGTGGTGTCCTGAGTCGCTCCAATCATCAGCACCATACGACCCCATGAAGTGGCTGAGGTCCTCAATGATCTCGTCTGGGTCCATTTCGGCCAAGGCCGCCTCCAAGTCTGCCCAGTCACCGCTTGGGTGGAGATATCGCCACACTGCATCAAAGACATCACGATCTTGGGCCTGAACGAAGTCTCGGAAGTGGGCGTAGCTCGATGGGATGCGGTGGTGGAGATCAAAGCCGTTGCCAATGACAAAAAGCTTCCTCGGTCCCATGGCTAGATCCTTGTTCAAAAAGTGATTGTGACATGTCCTGAATAGGCACTGGGATGGCCAAGCCTGGGAAGTTCTGACCGCTGCTGCAACTGTCTTCCAGTGGTCCAAAGCGGGACGGTGCCGCTGTCCAAAAAAACGCTAAGACCGCAGCTGACCTGGAAACAGTGCATGTTGGCTTTGACCCATGTGCTCCGATTGATGTTTCCTTGCTGGGCACTTGTCTTGGGAGTTCGCTTGCTTGATTCAGAGATCGGCCGCTGCTAGCCTCAGGTATCGTTTGAGGTATCGTTTTTTGTCCCGCTTTTTCAACGTAACTTGAGGCGAGACAACGACTTGGCGTTGGGTTGGGCATCATCCCTTCACCCGCTCGACGGTTTCCCAGCAAACCATGGAGCCTGGCGGCATGCCGCCAGATCCCCGCGCCCTCTCGGCGCGCCCCCTTGACTCAAGGGGCCTGTTATTTCGATCTGTTTTCCTGACGCATTGTTCAGGCAGCGCCATCACCAGTCGATCCGGCTGCGACCCCTCTCGCAGCGGCATCTTTTGTCGGATTTGCCTCTCGATCCCCTGACAGCCGCCGGCCACCATGGGGGCCATGGTCTGGAGATGCGTGATGACTGCAAAGAACCGGTTTGGCGCTTTTATCAGGGGCTATTGCTCTGTGATCGAGTTGCAGCCGACGTTGTCGCGCAAGGCGGCAAGAGACGCGATCATCGATGCACAGGCCGGCAATCTGTATGACGTCTGGTCGCAGGTGGGCGACCTGCTCAGGGAGGCGCAGTGTGAGTTCTCAGGGAAGAAAACGGCGCAATCGAGCGATCAGGAAACTCGACTCAATCACTCCAACGGCGCCGGGCGCGGATGAACCTGACTCCGCGTGCAGCCAGCGCAATCTTTTCGCTGTTCTTAATGAGCCCAGCAAGGCCGCGCTCATTGCCCAAATCTTGGAGCATGATCCTGGATTGCTCAGAATCGCGCAGGTGGTGCAGAAGTCGCACAGGGGGCCGTTGCCGGCTCCGGAAGACTTTGCTGATTATGAGAGGGCCCTTGCCGGGTCATGCGACCGCATTCTGAAGATGGCGGAAAGGCAGCAGGAGTTCGCGTACGACCTCAATAAGCGCCGATTGGAGGGGGACTTCGGTGAAACCCGTTGGGGGCAAGCCTGTGCCGTGCTGCTTGCATTGGCCGGAACGACGGCGTGCGTGGTGACTGCGCACATTGGAGCAGATTGGCGTGTGAGCGCGGGTCTCGGCGCTGCCGCAGTCGGGCTGCTGGTGGTTCCATTCCTTCGCGGAGCCAAGTGAGTCGATTGTAGCCCTGCTTTGGCCATGACACTGCGATATCAATCTTCTTGCACTGCATTAACCCGGTAGCGGTGACCATCCACCCGTCGGCGTCCTGCGCCATCGGTGGAGCATTGCCATGCCTGGTACCAACAAGTCCATCCTGCTGCAGGCCAACGAGGCCATCGTTGCGGGCGACCATGAAGGATTCCTTTCCCATTGCACGGACGACATCCGCTGGACGACGGTGGGCGAGGGTACGCTGGAAGGGAAGGAGGCGGTTCGGCAATGGATGAAGGGCACCTACGCCACTCCACCGCAGTTCAAGGTTGATCACCTCATTGCCGAGGACGACACGGTGGTAGCACTCGGCACCATCGTGGCCAACGGCGATGATGGCCAGCCAAGAGAGTTTGCCTACAGCGACGTGTGGCGGTTCCGGGACCGGAAGATGGCCGAACTGCGCGCGTTTGTCGTTCCAACAGGGAAGTCGCGGTAGCCCTAAGTGTCTGCGCAGTTGAAGCGTTGCAGGATTCCCGGAACCTGCAGGGAAATCTCCCGGGCGAGGAAGCCCAATGGGCCGACCGACTCGGCGAGCAGGCGACCGGCCTCGCCATGCGTCCACACGCCCCACAACGCGGCCTCCATCGGCGTTGCGCCACGGGCGGCGAAGCCGGTAATAAGACCAGCGAGTGCGTCGCCGGAGCCGGAGGTGCCAAGGCCGGGGCCGCCACCGTCGTGGAGCCACGCCTCTCCATTGGGTCCGACGACGAACGTTCGGGGGCCCTTGAGGACCACCACACTGGAGGTCGCACGCGCCATCTCGATGGCGTGCTCCAGCGGGTTGCGTTCAATGTCTTCCTTGCGCCCGCCGCACATGAACGCCATCTCGCCTGCGTGAGGGGTCAGGATGAACGGCGCGCCCGCACCGGCACACACGCCGCCGTTGAGCGCACCCGCGTCAAGAACCACAGTCGCCTTCATCTGATGCAGCCGTCCCGTAAACCGGGTCAGGAACGGCGTGGCGCGCATGCCTGGCCCGACGAGGACGGCGTCGCACTGCTCCAGGGCGGCCTGCAGGGCAGGACTCCCGGGCGCGATCTCGCCGGTGGCGTCCTCCGGCAGGCCGATTACCAGCGCTTCGGGAACCGCCACCCCCAGGGCAGTGGCACAGGAACGCACCGTCGCGATCTGCAGCTTGCCCGCCCCTGCGCGCAGCGCCGCCTCCGCAGCCAGCAGCGCCGCGCCGGGAACCTGCACGGAACCGCCCACGACGCACAGCCGCCCGCGGTCCTCTTTGCTGGTGCCCGGCGCCGGCAGGGGCATTGCCTGCAGCGCGGCCGGGGTCAGGTCACGAACCGCAGGGCAGTCCATCTCAGCGCGCTCCGGCCGGCGTATCCGGCGCGCCGGTGCGGCCCTGCTGCGCCAGTTCGGCGGGAACGAAGTTGGTGGTCACCAGTTCCAGGGCATCACCGGCATCAGATGCCCGGTATTCGGTGACCCCGCAGTTGGGTACATCGCCCTCGCGATCGATATCGAGAATCGCGCGCTCATCCAGTCCCTCCAGCAGATACCGCATGCAGTTCACGATGACCTGATGGCCCACGACCATGACGTTGGCACCCACATGGCTGCGCTGCAGGTCGGCAATCACGCCACGCAGGCGCAGGATGACGTCGCACCAGCTCTCGCCACCGGGCGGCCGGAAATAGAACTTGCCTACGAGCTTGCGCTGCTCGGCCAACTCGGGGAACGTCGCGCGGATGCCGCTGGAGGTGTATCGGTCCAGCACCCCGAATTCTTTTTCGCGCAGT
>Ga0182006_1001912_pt1 | contig 11866 bp, 14 predicted proteins | sample Sormic07211104_1_FD_123022 | JGI IMG/M metagenome (GOLD analysis project Ga0182006, IMG submission 123022) | Rhizosphere microbial communities from Sorghum bicolor, Mead, Nebraska, USA - 072115-104_1 MetaG | ecosystem: Host-associated > Plants > Roots > Rhizosphere | place: USA: Nebraska...
GTAAGCGTCCGGCCAACACACCTTTCTGATCCCAACGCTTAGGGCGATGGTGGACACCTATTTAAGTGGACACCATTTTTAGCCTTATTAAGCGGATCGCCATGCGCCAACGACACTCTTACCCCAAACCTTTCAAAGCCCAAGTCGTTCAGGAATGTCTGCACGCTGGTGCGTCCATCGCAAGCGTCGCGCTGAGCCACGGGATCAATGCCAATCTCGTGCGTAAATGGATTCCGCTTTATCGCGACGCGGATAGTAAAAACCTGCCCGCTTTTATCCCTTTGAAACTAGAACCCAGCGTTCATGATCGTCCCGAGCCATCGATCAGAATCGAAGTGCCAAGCGAGCATGGGAGCCTCGTGGTGAACTGGCCCGTCAAAGATCCCGAGGGATGTGCCCGATTCGTCCGGGGATTAATCTGATGATCCGCATCGATTCCATCTGGCTCGCCACCGAGCCGATGGACATGCGCGCGGGCACTGACACCGCGCTGGCACGGGTAGTGGCGGTGTTCGGTGCGGCGAAGCCGCACTGTGCTTATCTCTTCGCCAACCGCCGCGCCAATCGGATGAAAGTGCTGGTGCATGACGGCGTCGGCATCTGGCTGGCAGCACGTCGGTTGCACCAAGGACGCTTTTTCTGGCCAGGCGTGCGACATGGTTCGGAACTTGAGTTGGATGCAGAACAGCTTCAGGCCCTGATACTCGGTTTACCTTGGCAAAGAGTCGGTGCCGGCGGCGTCATCACTGTGCTTTAAGTTCTGCCATGGCCAGCTTGCCAGCGCAATTGGCCCATCAGTCTATCGCCGCCCAAAGCCCTCTCTGGCAAAATCGGCGGCATGACTTCCATCCCGAATCTCGACCAACTGAACCCTGAACAACTGCGCGCTCTGGCCGCGCAGTTGATGCAGCGCGTCGAGACGATGGACAAGCAAATCCACCATCACAAAACAGTCAACGAGAAACTGGCCCATGAGATCGCGCTGCTCAAGCGCTTCAAGTTTGCCAAGCGCAGCGAGCAACTAAGTCCTGCTCAAGCCAGCTTGCTCGATGACCTGATCGACACCGACATCGCGGCTATCGAAGCTGAGCTTGAGGCACTGCAACCGACGCCGACTGCGGCCAAAGTGCGCCAGCAACCCAAGCGTGCGCCGCTGCCAGCGCAGTTTCCTCGTACGCTGATCCACCACGAACCGGACAACAGCCATTGCCAATGCGGCTGCGCCCTCAAGCGCATCGGTGAAGATGCCAGCGAAAAGCTCGACTACACACCCGGCGTGTTTACCGTCGAACGCCATATCCGTGGGAAATGGACCTGTGAGCAGTGCGAGACGCTGATCCAGGCGCCGGTACCGGCGCATGTCATCGACAAAGGCATCCCTACGGCAGGCCTGCTGGCCCACGTTATGGTGGCCAAGTTTGCTGACCATCTGCCGCTGTATCGACAAGAGAAAATTTTCGGCCGAGCCGGTCTGGCGATCGCCCGTTCGACCTTGGCGCAATGGGTTGGCGCCTGCGGCGTGCAGCTACAGCCACTGGTGGATGCGCTGCGCGAAGCAGTGCTCGAGCATGGCGTGATCCACGCCGACGAAACGCCGGTACAGATGCTGACGCCGGGCGCCAAGAAGACCCACCGAGCCTACGTTTGGGCCTACGCCACCAGTCAGTTCGCCGACTTGGCGGCAGTCGTTTACGACTTCAGCCCGAGCCGCGCCGGCGAACACGCCCGAACCTTCCTGAACAACTGGAACGGCAAGCTGGTCTGCGACGACTTCGCCGGTTACAAGGCAAGCTTTGATCTGGGCGTCACAGAGATCGGCTGCATGGCCCATGCTCGCCGTAAGTTCTTCGACTTGCACGCGACCAATAAGAGCCAGATCGCCGAAAAAGCGCTGCATTACATCGCCGCGCTTTATGAGATAGAACGCGAAGTCCGCGAACTGGAACCTGACGCTCGACAACGGATACGGCAGGAAAAATCGGCCCCGATAATCGATGCGCTGCACACCTGGATGATCGCCCAGCGACAACTTGTGCCTGAGGGATCGGCCATTGCCAAAGCCCTGGATTACAGCCTCAAACGCTGGGCCGCGCTGACTCGATATCTCGAGGACGGCGCGGTACCCCTCGACAATAACTGGTGTGAAAATCAAATCCGGCCATGGGCTCTCGGGCGTTCAAACTGGCTTTTCGCGGGCTCGTTACGCAGCGGCAAACGTGCGGCTGCGATCATGAGTTTGATCCAGTCAGCACGGCTTAATGGACATGATCCCTACGCCTATCTGAAGGATGTACTGACGCGGCTGCCTACACAGCGAGCGAGTGAGATTGCGGCGTTGCTGCCACATCGGTGGCAACGGGTGTAATTACATCAGGTGGCGTCGTGGAGAGTTTATGAATATTCCGGCGCATAGTCCCAAAATCATCCACAAAACATGGTTTTTCGTAGCATTGGTTGCAATGGGGTAGATCTACGCCACGTACCGCCCTTTAGCGCCCCGAGACACCCTATAAATCCCGCAGTCTCCCTGTATCCCCCTCTCAAACACCCCATTTCCCCCCATTTAATCCGCGGAACGGTAGTTATCCTGGAGTTAGCGCCCCCTGATATACCCCCCATTTTCCCTAATAATCCCCGTAACACCCCATCACCCCCTGATTATCCCTATATATCCCCGTAGCGCACCCCATTTTGCCCCTTCCAAATTCACTCGGGAGTTGTCGCTCCGCATTTGGTGGCAAAACTCGCAAAACTGATCCGAACTTATGAGAATTTGCGACGGAAGACGGCCGCAAGCGATAGCCTCTGCTGTACCTGAAACCTCTTAAATCCCCGTCTAATGTAATACTACGCAGCAAGGGAGAATTTTGATTTTGGTTGTGTTGCAGTACCGCGCGCACCATCCCTCTAGAAGTGGCAATGGTCACAGGAAGGTATCGGCTGCTGCGCCATTTTCCGACTTCGGGCCGGATGCCTTTGCCGGACGCTTACCCTCGTTCTCGATTCCGAAGATATAAGCCGCTCCCTGTGCCTCCACGAACATCACATCCCTGAAGACCTGACACGTTCCACCTGGAACACACGCTTTGATATCTGCTGTCCACAGCTCCTCCAGATCGTTATCTGGAAACTTTCCAGCTAAGCGCGGGGTTGAGGCCGCATAAGCGGTCGCCGCTTGGTGAGCGTGATTCATCGGTGATTCCTTCCTAGTGAACGGTTGTTGATCGCCTAACTATAGACACCCGTTCACGCACAGCTGGCTGACGCGTGCGACAGGGGATGGTCCTGCCAAAATTTTCGAATATGGCTGATACCTAGTTCGCGCACGCCCCAGGGTCGCTAGGTCTCTACAGTCGAGTTCTCAGAAACGCTGGCATAACGAAGGCGGCCGCCGGGGTCCCATCTCACGGATTGCGTCACAATTACGCCAACGATCGTTACCAACACTATGCGGGGGCTGACTCTCCTGTACGTGGTGGCTCGCTCGCCGAGCTCAATCGTGAATTGGATCGAGGAGCAAGGATTGAGGTTTCAGAAGAACTCGGTCATTCCCGAGAATCGGTTTCCACCTATTACTTAAGGCGTTAAACCTAGAAAAGTACTTTCAGTGAAGGCAGGGGTTACCGAGCGCTTGAGACGCACGGGGTGCCGCGAACGAGAAAATTAGCCCTCCTAAGGGGAAGGTTGGCAGTTCGAACCTGCCCTGGGACACCAATAAAACAAGGCGTTTGCTGGAAAACCCCTAACAGCATGAAATACTCGTGACAGCAGGGTGACAGCAAGCGCAGATGAAAAAGCCCCGCTCAGGCTGAACTTGGCGGGGCTTTTTTGTGTCGGTATCGAATCGCGAACTATGGGATTTTCACAGACAGTCCAGAGTTAGGTCCCGGAGGAACGCCCAATGCCGGCTCTACGCCTGGGGAGTTACGGAGATCTTCGAGTAACTGCTCAGGGGCGAACCTTCTTCCTATGACCGCTTCTGACTCTGGACGAGGTGCCGCTGAGTGTCGCGCACGATACGCTACCAGTTCAGGGATTTGTTCTTCGATGGCTTTAAGGCATAGGCCGCGGACGAAGTAACGGTTGAATTCGCCCTCTGCGAGGGTTTCTGGGGCGTTATGTGGGACTTGCGCTAGCGTGAACCCACCTTTTGGCTTGGCTTTTTGCTCTTGGGTTTTTATCAGTCGACGAGCTCTTATCTGATCGGCTAGCCAGTCATCCGAATGATTGGCTGCTGCCTCTTTCAACAGTTCGGGCCAGGCTTTTACTCCCTCTTCAGTTAGACGCTTGCCAGAAAAAAGCTTATCCGCGCGAATGTCTGCTTCGATTTCTTGAACCATGTGCTCACGTGAGCGTGCGTCAATATTCCTGTAATCAAGACCCATGATAGTTTTCCTTATTCGATCCATGGCAGGGCAGATCTATGCTGCCCGTTTCTGCGTTCACTACACGCGGAAACCTTGACGCTAGCACTTTGATGGCGATGGTCAAACTTGGCCAAGAGCAAAGGGAGTGTTCAGCGTGACGATGAATCTCTAATTCGAAGCACTGTGGTGGTGGAGCAGTCAGCGTGTCGTGCTGTTGCGCGGATTCCCAAGCCTGCGCCAAGCAACTCCTTAACTCGTTTGTGCAGATCGGCGTCAACCGGGCGCCCCTGGTACTTGCCGGCGGCCTTGGCTTTCTCGATGCCTTGGGCCTGACGCTCGCGGCGCTGCTCGTAATCCTTACGCGCAATGGCGGCCATCATTTCCACCAGCATTGAGTTGATCGCCCCCAGCATTCTGCCGGTGAACTCGTCGCCCTTGGTGTCCTGCATTCCCTGGTGACTCGTTGGCAAGTCGAGCGCGACGATGCGCAGCCCCTTGGAATCAATCGCAGCCTTGAGCTTCTGCCAGTCCTCTACAGGAAGGCGTGAGAGGCGGTCAATCGACTCCACCAGCAGTACGTCACCCTTGCGTGCATCTTTGAGCAGACGCAACAGTTCAGGCCGGTCTGCGGTCGCACCGCTGGCATTCTCCAGGTACACACTGGCAATCGTCTTGTCGTGATCGGCGGCGAACTGCTCGAGTGATTCGCGGGCGCGGCCGGCGTCCTGCTCTTCGGTCGATGCTCGGAGGTATGCGCGGATGAACATGATGGGTGCCTGTATCAGTTAGGGTGTTCTCATAACACTGTTTCACTTTGGGTGTTACTTATCAAGTGAAAAGGCTGAAAAAGGCAAAATCTGCCCGTATCTGGATAGGCATACCCTAACCAGTTCACAATCGGAAAAAGGTGTCGATAACGGTTTTTATCACTAATTTATCTGCTCAATTTGGAGCCCGAAAATCCTGTGATTCAATCAACCCCTTGCCCGGGAAGTTAAGCCCTCCCCGACCTAGAGCTTGAGTAAACACCCCAATTTCATTGGCTCCAAGAAGGTCTTAGCCTGACACAACGAAGACGCCACCTCTGTAGCAACCTAGCAGATACGTATGTATTTCCCCATATGGCAACGGGGCGATATTTGATACACAATGATTTTTTATCAAAATTATCTGCACGCACGAATACTACGGAGAAAAAAATGTCTAGCACGCCCCAGACCTATACAGTGTCTGACTTCATCGAATGGAATTCCAAAAAGCAGTTGAATTTATCACCAGACTTCCAGCGTGGGTCTGTCTGGACTCCTAGCGCGAAAGTTTTCTTAATTGACACGATCTTGAACGATCTGCCAATGCCCCAAGTCTTTTTTAGGACTAAAATTGATGCTGCAACTCAAACAATGACTCGAGAGGTTGTTGACGGCCAACAGCGGCTCAGAACGGTACTTGAGTTTGCAGCTGGAAAATTAAAGTTGACCTCTAAGTCCCCCCGATTTAAAGGTAAAACATATGCAGACTTGGATGTTACAGACCAAGAGATTTTCCTATCCTACAAAATACCATGCGTCCAACTTATAAATGCCGATAACTCCATGGTGCTGGAGATTTTTGCCAGACTCAACTCGTACAGTGTCAAGGTTACACCAGCAGAACTTCGGCACGCAGAATACATTGAGCCTATTAAATGGGCGATTTATGATGCCTCACGGGAATGGAAATATTTGTGGAATGAGCTCGGAGTTGTATCCGTTAGAGACAGCGTGAGGATGAAAAACGTCTCTCTCATGGCCGAACTCTTCATGACACTTGACATCGGTTTCGGCGATGGTGGCGAGCCGACAATAACTAAATATTATAAAAGCAAGAAAACCGAGTCAGAAGAATATTTCTTGCCCATCAGAAAAAAAGTCGATGCCATTTTAAAGGATATTATTGACAACTTCGAGGGGGACTTCTCGGAAACACCCTTCTTTGACGCTCCGAACTTCCTCGTCCTGTTTTCAGCAGTGGCATACCTTAAATATGGGTTCCCAGACACCCGGATCACGGATGGCGTCGAGGAGCATAAGGCAGAAGGTGTAGACTGGGAAAACGCCATAGAAACACTAGCCGAGATATCACAAGAGTTTGAGTCAGAACACAATGATGAAGATGCAGATGGCCGGCATTCTGATTTTGTCAGCGCAAGCAAAAGCACCACTCATCGCATATCTTCAAGAAAACCAAGATTCCAACTCTTAGTGAATGCATTCAGTAACCATGCTGCTTAATCGACATTATATCCGGCTGGAGCAAAGGCTTTCCCTCATTGAGCGTGAAATGGACGAACTTTCTGCCAAAGGAGCACTGGAAAAACACGAGGCATTAGCACTCGAAAAATATCTTATACAGCTTCAAATTGAATGGGAGCATTTCATCAGAAGGCTAATCTTAGATAGCGCTACAGGGCAACATGAAGGGAGCAGCGGACGAGTATTTTCTACATTGCCCAACCCACCAAAAACTAGAGAGCAAGCTCTTTATGCGCTCCTCTCTACGTTCAGAGGTAATAATGGTGGTCGCGAACCTGAGTGGAGTCACTCTAGTAAAGCTATCGATGCAGCCACAAGATTACAGCTATCAAACCTGACCACTATCTCAGGCTATCTTGGCGTGACTCCGTGGCCGCTGGACGAGATGCGCTTTTTAAGAAATTACATTGCTCATCAGTCCAAAAATTCGGCTGTTACATTGCGGCGTCAATCAATGACGAGTCCCTCAGGAAAAATTTCGGTCGCTCAGATAGCTTTTGACTACACCCCATCCGGAGTTCAGAGATACAAATCTTGGCCTGCATTCATGAGGACCATTGCTCAGCAGATTGTCTAAATACCAACACCGACTTCGTCAGGCCCGTCCACTGTAGGTGTGCTGAGGGATGGGCCTGCCCTACTCGTTGCACCTACGAAAACGTGGGTTACCGGTTCTGGTACTCCATGAAGAAGAGGACCATGGTGAGGTACACAGACGGTACAGTGCCCAGCTTTACCCACCTAGCGAAAACTAGCTAAACCTACATGTAATCAACTGGTTAACGCTATTGTACCCTTCCCGTGCCTAGCCTAGCCTTTACTGGCCTCGGTGCATCAGGCGGCGACTCATAATCCCTATCTTCGTTTGAGCCGGGGGCATGCTAGGTGCTGGGAGCTGTCGTGCCACCGGTGGAGAGCAATGTGCATTTTCGGCGTTTGATTGGATTTTAGCTCTCCCGTATTTTGCGTTAAAGTTTATTCTTAAAGGGAGGGTTACTGGACCCAGTCCGAAATTGAACGTTTTTTAATCTTGCGTCCGGCCATTATTACTGGCTCCCCTAGCGTAAAGATCGAAGATGATACCCGATAGCGACGACCGGTTATTAGCATCAGCCAAAGTCCCTTCAGTGACTCTCTTAATGTAGGCTCTAAGTCGGAGCGAAGAGGAAAGCTATCAGGATGTTTTCGGCGCTCTAATTTCGTTGCGATCCAACCCACGAGAAATATGCTCAGCATTGTGAGTCCAAGGCTGAGGGGCGCCGTTAGCCAGTGGGAAATTTCTTGTATTTCAAGAAAGCCGTTCAATCCATGCTCTTTCCATATTAAGTAGCTAGGCAGGATTACTGCGGGAAAAGTTCCCGCAGTAAGCAATATTATAGTTCCCGCCGCGAGTCGTTCTGTTGTACTTGCTAAGCCTTCCCGTCCAGTTAAGTCGATTGGTAGCTGCTGCCCGAGTATGCGGCCGGAAGCAGTAATTGATAGGTAAGGATTCTTGCTTGTGTAGTACATAGGGATATGAATGTCGTCTCCTGGATTTAAGCCTTCTATGGTGATTTCTAGTGTTCCATTTTTATTTTGCTGAAGCTCGATGCTGAGCCCGTCGACTGTTGAGAATCCGTTGGCTCCTAGTAAGTATCCTTCATCTCCCAAAGTCACGAGTAGAGGCGCAGATGCAGGGATGTCAGACGGCAGTATAGGAAGTGTTCCTCGGTTCCATAGTCGAATTACTGCGATGTAAACACCATCAGTAATGGGCTGTCCCTGAAGGTCTACTAATTTGAAAGGTAAGTATTCGGGGATTTCTGCAACTATGCCTCGGCCGAGTACGGAAACTTCCAAGTATTTGTAAGGCTCTTTTTTGCGGCGAAATACTGCGGAGAATAGGCGTGCAGCGGTTGCTACTATCGTTAACTTTTCCAAGGCGCTACTCCTGTAGATGCGCGAAAATCAGGTCAACTTTTTGGCTAAGTCTTCCGTCCGTGGGTGGTAGTACCGCATAAGCATTCGAGTGTCTTGATGCCCGGTGATCTTGGTTAACTCGTGTAATGGGAAAATTTCTGCCAGGCGTGAGGTGGCCTCGTGGCGTAGGTCATGAAAGCGTAGATCGAGCAGAAACAAATCTTTGTGGATGCGCAAATCAATCTTCTCTTGGGAGAGTTTTTTCTGCTTTAAATGGAGGCGAAGCCCTTCCAAGTAGGCAAGACGAGCGCCCGAAACGGCGTCCGCAAATGCCTTTGTGATCGTATCGGGCCGACTTTTGAAACATCGGCCACTCTCTTGTTCCGCCAAGGATTTAAGCACTTCCACAGCGGTGCTGGATAAGGGGATGCCACGGGCAGAGCCATTTTTGGTCAGGGGTAGCAGGGCAACTCTTTTGTTTAGGTCGACATTGGTACGCTGCAGTCCGGTTATCTCGCTGCGGCGCATCGCCGTTTCCACTGCGAAGGTCACAATCTTTGGCAGTTCGACCGAGCGTGAGTATTGGTTAATCATCGCCAGCTCGTCTAGGTGTTCGCAGACCAGCTTCCCATTTTTCAACTTCCATACATCTGCACTCAGGATTCGTCGCTCGCGAGCATCGTCCACACTTGGTTGGCGTATCAGTTCAACTGGGTTGGTCAGAGACTCCATTCGCCACTCTTTGCGGGCGATAGTAAAAACGTGAGATATCAGAGCCAGCTCGCGGCGTACTGTTGAGGGAGCTAGGCCTTCTTTTAGCCGTACGTCGCGGTAGGTCGCCATATCCGAACCGCGAATGCTGGCAAGCGAGCGAAGGGCCAGTGGATGACGTTGCATGGCCTGGATACGTGACAATTCGGAGGCGCTGCTGCGTTTTTTGCTGGTCACCTCTTTGGCGTACAACTCCAGGGCGCTGGCGAAGGAAGTCGCCTCCGCTTCGCTGCGGCTGACGAATACGCCAGCATCCATTTCCCGCTCTATCATGGTCGCCCAGGTTTTTGCTTCCAGCTGGGTATTGAATGTGCGTGTCTGTTGGGGCCACCCTTTACGTCTGATTTGAGCATGCCATTGGTGGGGGCCTTTCTTCCTAAACGTCGCCATCGCTTTTCGCACTGTGCCAAAAATGTGCCATTAACTTTACAGGAACACCCATGGAAGCCGCAAAGCCCTTGCTTATCCGCGAAACCTTCCCCGTCGGCCCTTTGCAGTGCAACTGCACAATCATCGGCGACCCCATCACTAAAAAAGCCATCGTCGTCGACCCAGGCGGCAATCACGAGCTGATCCTGGCGCGGCTCGACGCCCTGGGCCTGAAGGTGGTCAGCATCATTCACACCCACGCACACCTCGATCACTTCCTCGCCTCCGGTCAGTTGAAGGAGAAAACCGGCGCGACCCTGCACCTGCATAAAGAAGATCAATTTCTCTGGGACAACCTGGAGATGCAGTGCCAGATGTTCGGTGTGCCTTACACCCCGGTGCCATCGCCGGATCGCTGGTTGGCCGATGATGAAGAGTTGGCGTGCGGGTGTGGCGTGGCGTTGCACACGCCGGGTCATACGCCGGGTTCCATGAGCTTTTGGTTTTCAGAGGCTAAGCTGCTGATTGCCGGTGACACGCTGTTCAAGCGTGGGGTAGGGCGCACGGATTTGTGGGGTGGTGATCAGGCAACACTCGTGCGATCGATCAAGCAGCGGTTGTATACCCTCGACGAAGAGGCAACCGTGGTGGCCGGGCATGGCCCGGACACCTGTCTGGGCGATGAAATGCGCGGTAACCCCTTTGTAAGAGCTTGAAGGGCTCTGACGGAATTTTTGTCATTGCCAGTGATCCAACGCCCGCAAAGGTTCATTGCTTAAGTCCGTTGCACCACAGAATGCAAAAAAGTAGGAGCTCCTCCATGTTCACCTCGCGTCGTTTGATCGTTGTCGCTACTGCAGTGGCTCTGTTGTCCGGTTGTGCATCGCCGAACCCTTATGACAACCAGGGTCAGGCCGATGGCAGCTCCACGGGCATGAGCAATACCGCCAAATACGGTGGCCTCGGCGCCCTGGCCGGTGCGCTGGCCGGTGCTGCCATCAGTCACGATAACCGTGGCAAGGGCGCGCTGATTGGCGCCGCCGTGGTGGGTGCTTCTGCTGCCGGTTACGGTTACTACGCCGACCAGCAAGAGAAAAAGCTGCGCGCCAGCATGGCCAACACCGGGGTTGAGGTGCAGCGCCAGGGCGATCAGATCAAGCTGATCATGCCGGGCAACATCACGTTCGCCACCGATTCGGCGAACATTGCCTCAAGCTTCTACCAGCCGCTGAACAACCTGGCGGGCTCGCTCAAGGAGTTCAACCAGAACCAGATCGAGATCGTCGGCTACACCGACAGCACCGGCAGCCGCCAGCACAACATGGACCTGTCCCAGCGTCGCGCCCAGAGCGTGGCGACTTACCTGACCTCACAGGGTGTCAGCGGCGCCAATCTGTCGGCACGTGGTGCCGGGCCGGATAACCCGATTGCCAGCAACGGTGATGCCAATGGCCGGGCACAGAACCGCCGCGTCGAGGTCAACCTGAAGGCGATTCCGGGTCAGCAATATGGCGGTCAGCAACAGCAAGGCACTGTTCAGCAGTACCCATAAGAGGCTGACCTTCCCCTGAAATGAAAATGCCCGATCCTTGAAAGGATCGGGCATTTTTTGTGCCGCTTGTTCAGGCGATGAAAGCTTCAGAATTAAAAAAGCCCCCGGACAATCACTCATCCGAGGGCTTTTGGTGTCGCGCGAAACCTGATTACTTCTTCAGGCCGTAATGCTCATCGAGCATGCCCGGCGCGTTCGGGGCTTTGGGAGCGTAATCGCGAGGCGGTTCCTGATCGCGCGGTGGCGTCAGGCGTTCCCGTGGAGCCTGCACCGCGTCAGCGTGCAGGGCAGCCAGCAAGCGTTGGCGAGTCTGCTCGTCCAGGGCCAGGCGGTTGGCACCCTCGGCGAGATGATCCTGCACTTCCTGATAGCTCTGAGTCAGTTTCTTGACCAGGGATGCAGTGCTGTTGAAGTGGGTGACCACTTCGTTCTGATACTTGTCAAAACGTTCCTGAATATCATCCAGCTGACGTTGCGTGCTGCTCGGAGCGGCATTCGGCACCAGGCGAGCGATCAGGAATCCAATGGCGACACCCACAACCAGGGCAAGAGTCGGCAACAACCAAACTAAGAGCGAGTGTTCCACGAGTCCTTCCTCTATAAACGGCTTTGCTTTA
>Ga0182006_1001913_pt1 | contig 11864 bp, 9 predicted proteins | sample Sormic07211104_1_FD_123022 | JGI IMG/M metagenome (GOLD analysis project Ga0182006, IMG submission 123022) | Rhizosphere microbial communities from Sorghum bicolor, Mead, Nebraska, USA - 072115-104_1 MetaG | ecosystem: Host-associated > Plants > Roots > Rhizosphere | place: USA: Nebraska...
AGGACTGCTAAACGATAGTTGCAAAATATGTCTAGCTCCCTAAGGATGGTCGGCCTAACCGCACTTCGAATACCCACAATTCAAACAAGTCTGGCACCCATCCATCAGCACCAGCGCCTGCGTATTGCACTTCACGCAAAGCGTAGCGCCAGGCGGGAAGCCGGAGGCTTCGGTGGATGCTGAGGCGGACTGGCTTTCGCCGGCGGAGCCGGCTCCCACCGAGGCAGCGGCGGACTTGGCGGCGGGCTTCGCGTTCGCGTTTTCGTAGGCGGCGCGCTTTTCCGCGATGAGCTGGCGGGTGGCGTCGCTCATTTCGGGGTCGTGGATCAGGCCGATCGACTTCATGTGCTGCTCGATCACGCCGCCGATCTCGGCCACGATGCTGGGCATGTAGATGCCGCCGGCCTTGAAGTAGCCGCCGCGCGGGTCGAAGACGGCCTTGAGCTCTTCAACGATGAAGGTCACGTCGCCACCCTTGCGGAAGACGGCGGACAGGATTCGGGTGAGCGCCACGATCCACTGGAAGTGGTCCATGTTCTTCGAATTGATGAAGAGCTCGAAGGGACGGCGCTGCTCGTGCTGGGTACCGGCGTTCAGGACGATGTCGTTGATCGTCACGTACAGCGCATGCTCGAAGAGCGGCGACTTGATCTTGTACGTGTTGCCGACGAGGGTCTCCGGTCGCTCCAGGCTTTCGTGCATCTGGATGACTTCGGCCACGGGCGCGGCTTCTTTCACCGGCGACGGGGCGGGGGCCGGAGTGGCCTTGTCTTCGGGCTTAACGACGTTGTAGCCCTTGATCTTCTTTTCGATCTTGATCGCCATGACTTTTCTCTCTTGGATATCCGGCCCGGCGCGTACGCCGGGCCGGATGGGTACTACTTACTTACGACGGCCACGGCCGGCGCTCTTGCGCGCCGACGTCCGGCCGGTCTTGCTGGCAGTGGACCTCTTTACCGCCTTGGAGGCGGCTTTCTTACCGACAGCCTTGCGGGCGGTCGTCTTGCCGGCGGCCTTGCGGACCGTCTTCTTGGTAGCACCGCGGCCCGCCGTACGGCGGCCGCTCTTCGTCGCGGCCTTGCGGGGCGACGTAGCCTTCTTGGCGACGCGGCCGGCGGTCTTGCGACCGGCTGCCTTCTTCGCCGCGCCCTTGCGGGCCGTCTTCTTGACGGCGACCTTACGGCCAGCCGACTTCTTTCCTGCGGCCTTGCGGCCTGCTTTCTTGGCGGCGACCTTACGGGCCGGAGCCTTCTTGACGGCCTTCTTGGCAGCCTTCTTTGCGGCAACCTTCTTGGCCGGTGCCTTCTTGGCAACCTTCTTGGCTGCGACCTTCTTGGCTGCGACCTTCTTCGCCGGTGCCTTCTTGGCCGATGCCTTCTTGGCAGCCGACTTCTTCACCGTGGCCTTCTTCGCAGCCGACTTCTTGGCCACCGACTTCTTCGCGGCAGCCTTCTTGCCGACGGCCTTCTTGGCCGACGCCTTCTTCGGTGCGGCCTTCTTGGCAGCCGCCGCCTTCTTGGCCGGAGCCTTCTTCGCGGCAGCCTTCTTCGTGGCCTTCTTGGCCGCCTTCTTCTTCGCCGGAGCCGGGGCTTCGACGACGACCGGCTCGGCCTTCTTGGCCGGCTTGCGCGCGACCTTCTTCTTCAGCTTCACGATGGGCGTGGCTTCCGAAGCGGCCTTGCTCGTCTCGTCGCTCACCGGGGTATCCCGGATCGGCGACGGCACGAGGTCGACCACCTTCTTGGCGACCGGCTTGCGCTTGACGACTTTCTTGGCGACGACCGGTGCAGCTGGCGTCACGGGAGCGGCGACTTCCGTCTCCGCTGCCGGCGTGCTGTCGGTATCGATGGTGTCGACCGAGGGCAGTTCACCCTCGACGATCTGGTTTTCACTCGACATACGTATTCCCTCTCCGCGGGGTCAGAACTTGCCGTAATAGCCTTCCTTCAAGGCATCGAAGAGGTTCGCGGCGGTGTGCATTTCACCGTCGTACTCGACCTCGTCGTTGCCTTTCAGTTCGACAACGCTACCGTCTTCCAATTCGAAGCGATAGAGGGTGTTCTCGAGGTCGGTTTCCTTGACCAGCACACCCTGGAACGCGGCGGGGTTGAACCGGAAGGTGGTGCAGCCCTTCAGACCCTGCTTGTACGCGTAGAAATAGATGTCCTTGAAGTCTTCGTACGGGTAGTCCGTGGGGACGTTGGCGGTCTTGGAAATGGAGGAGTCGATCCACTTCTGCGAGGCCGCCTGGATGTCCACGTGCTCCTTCGGGCTGATGTCGTCGGCCGAAACGAAGTAATCCGGCAGGCGGGTCTTCGGGTCCTCGGAGAACGGCAGGGCGTCGCCGTTGATGAAGGCGCGGTAGGCCAGCAGCTCGTAGCTGAAGACCTCGACCTTCTCCTTCGACTTCTTGCCCTCGCGGATCACGTTGCGCGAGTAATGGTGCGCGAAGCTCGGCTCGATGCCGTTGGAGGCATTGTTGGCCAGGCTCAGCGAGATCGTGCCGGTGGGCGCGATGGACGAGTGGTGGGTGAAGCGCGCGCCGGTCTCGGCGAGGGCCTCGACCAGGTTCGGGGCCACCTCGGCCACGCGCTGCATGTAGCGCGAGTACTTCGCGTGCAGCACGCTGCCCTTGATGGCCTGGCCGACCTTCCAGCCGTCCTTCACCATCTCCGGGCGCTTGCGCAGCATGTCGCCGGTGACTTCGTAGTCGCGGGCCAGGACGGGCGCCGGCCCCTTTTCCTTGGCCAGTTCCAGCGCCACTTCCCAGCCGGCCACGGCCATCTCACGGGAGACTTCTTCCGTGAAGGCCACGGCATCGGACGCGCCGTAGCGCATCTTCAGCATGGTGAGGGTGGAACCCAGGCCGAGGAAGCCCATGCCGTGGCGGCGCTTGGACATGATCTCCTCGCGCTGCTGCGGCAACGGCAGGCCGTTGATCTCCACCACGTTGTCGAGCATGCGGGTGAACACGCGCACCACTTCGCGGTACTCGTCCCAGTCGAAGCGGGCCTTCGGGCCGAACGGGTCGCGCACGAAGGTGGTGAGGTTCACCGAGCCCAGCAGGCACGAGCCGTACGGCGGCAGGGGCTGCTCGCCGCAGGGGTTGGTGGCGCGGATGTGCTCGCACCACCAGTTGTTGTTCATCTCGTTGACGCGGTCGATGAGGATGAAACCCGGCTCGGCGTAATCGTACGTCGAGACCATGATCATGTCCCACAGGTGCCGCGCGCGAATGTGGCCGTAGATCTTGCAGGCCACCAGGCCGTCGTCACGGGTGACGTAGTTTTCCTTGGTGGGCCACTCGCGCCAGATGACCTTGGCCGGATCGGTCAGGTCGATCTCGTGCTGTTCCTTCACGTGCACCGGGAAGACCGTGGGCCAGTCCTGGTCGTTCTCCACCGCGTCCATGAAGCCGTCGGTGATCAGCAGCGACAGGTTGAACTGGCGCAGGCGGCCATCCTCGCGCTTGGCGCGGATGAATTCCTTGGCGTCCGGGTGGGCGATGTCGAAGGTACCCATCTGCGCGCCGCGGCGGCCGCCGGCGGACGAGACGGTGAAGCACATCTTGTCGTAGATATCCATGAACGACAGCGGGCCCGAGGTGTGGGCACCGGCACCGGACACGTAGGCGCCGCGCGGACGCAGCGTCGAGAATTCATAGCCGATGCCGCAGCCGGCCTTCAGCGTGAGGCCCGCCTCGTGCACCTTCTCCAGGATGTCGTCCATCGAATCGAGGATGGTGCCCGACACGGTGCAGTTGATCGTCGAGGTGGCGGGCTTGTGCTCCAGCGCACCGGCGTTGGACGTGATGCGGCCAGCGGGGATCGCACCGCGGCGCAGGGCCCAGAGGAATCGCTCGTACCAGTGGTGACGCAGTTCGTCGGTGGCTTCCACGTCCGACAGGGCGCGCGCGACGCGCTTGTAGGTCTCGTCCACCGAGCCGTCGACGGGATCGCCCGACTTGGCCTTCAGGCGGTACTTCTTGTCCCAGATGTCGTACGAGGCGGGCTGAAGCGGAATCGCCGCGGTCTCAAGCCCCATGGCTTGCGCACGTGCAGTGCTCATGTATGTCGTCCTCGAGTCTTGGCCCTTGTAGGCCTTCTTATAGGTATGCGATGGCGCAACCTGTCGGTGCCCCTCCCCCCGGAGGCCTCACCGACCATCCTTGCTACCCTCGCCGGCTCCGAAAAGCCTTTGCCGACGCTGGTTTGACGCTTGTACCTGACGATCCGCAGCACCAGCACTTGGTAGATAGCGAACTTCGGAACACAAGATGTTGTGGTTGCGGCCGGAGTGAACCTTAAACCCGGAGGGGGGCGATGTAAAGTGTCGGCGAAGGCATTCTCAAGGATTGAAACCCGGGGCCCGGGTTGTGGTCGAATGCCCCCGAGAACGTGCCCGGAGCACACCCGACAAGGAGCTTTTCAATGCCTGCCAGCAGTTACCGGCGATCCACCCTGTTCACCCTCGGCGCCGCCCTGGCCTTGAGCCTGGCCTCGCCCGCGTTCGCTTCCCTGCCGCCATCCGTCGATGGCCAGCCGATCCCTTCGTTGGCGCCGATGCTGGCCAAGGTCACGCCCGCGGTGGTGAACATCTCGACGAAGACACACGTGCGCGCACGCGATCCCTATTTCGACGATCCGCTGTTTCGCCAGTTGTTCGGCAACCAGGGGTTTCAGCGCGAGCGCGTGGAGCAGAGCCTGGGCTCGGGCGTGGTCATCGACGCGGCCAAGGGCTACGTGCTGACCAACAACCACGTCGTGGGGGGCGCGGACGACATCACGGTGACCCTGCAGGATGGCCGCGACTTCAAGGCGAAGCTGCTCGGCAGCGATCCGGACACCGACGTGGCCGTGCTGCAGATTCCGGCCGACCGCTTGCAGGCCCTGCCCATCGCCGATTCCTCGCAGTTGCGCGTGGGCGATTTCGTGGTGGCCGTGGGCGACCCGTTCGGGCTCGGACAGACGGCCACCTCGGGCATGGTCTCGGCGCTGGGCCGTTCGGGCCTGGGCAAGGGCTTCCAGAACTTCATCCAGACCGACGCTTCGATCAATCCCGGTAACTCCGGCGGCGCGCTGGTGAACCTGCGCGGCGAGCTGGTCGGCATCAATTCGATGATCTTCACGCCCTCGGGCGGCAACGTGGGCATCGGCTTCGCCATCCCCACCGATCTCGCCACCGGCGTGATGAAGCAGCTGCTGGCCTATGGCAAGGTGCGCCGCGGCAACCTCGGTCTGGAAGTGCAGGACATCACCCCGCGCATCGCGCAGGCGCTGAACCTGAAGGACACCAATGGCGCGGTGGTCACGCGGATCAACGACGGCTCGCCGGCCGAGGGCGCGGGCGTGCAGGTCGGCGACGTGCTGACCGCGGTCGACGGCAAGCCGGTGCGCGCGGCGCAGGATGTGCGCAACGCGGAGGGCCTGCTGCCCCTGGGCGCGAAGGTGAAGCTCACGGTGAAGCGAGACGGCGCCACGCAGGATGTGCAGGCGACCATCGCGGCGGTGAAGCTCGCCACGCTGGACGGCGCGAAGGTGGATACGCGGCTGGCGGGGGTCACGTTGAGCGATCTCACGCCGGAGCAGAAGGCGCAGGGCTTGTATGGCGTGGCGTTGAGCGGTGTTCGGCGCGGGTCGCCGGCGGCTTCGGCGGGGCTGCAGGATGGGGATATCGTGATCGGGATCGCGCAGCGGCGGGTGGCGGGGGTGAAGAGCCTGCCGACCACGGGGTCGCTGGGTGGAAGGCAGTTGTTGCTGACTGTCGTGCGGGATGATGCGGTGTATTACGTGGTGTTGTGACTTCCTGGAGCGGGGCCATCGGTGGTCCTTTAGCTCATTGGGCCTGTAGCCATGCGGTGGTCCTGTAGCACCAGTCGCTGCTTAAGCAGCTTCCCACCCGGTTGCGGCTCCCACCAGGCAGCCGCAACCGGGTGGGAAGCCGCTTAAGCGGCGATCGCGGAGACCCGCCTACGCAGCGACCCGCCCTACAGCCTACGTTCCGTTTACCAGCGGCAGGATGCTGAACGACGTCAATGGTGCGCGCGGGCCCCCGATGGCCCACAATTGCGGCCTTGTTTGCCTACCCCGTCCCATCCCGAGGTTCTTGCCGTCCATGTCTCTTCGTTTCGCGCGACTGTTCACCGCCACGCTGATCGGCCTTAGCGCCTCCGCCACCGTTCTTGCCGCGGGACCGCAACTGGTCTGGCGCGGAGACATCACCACGGCCCGAGGCGTGGTCACCGACGTCGCCAAGGCGTGGGAAAAGGCCGGCAAGGGCAAGATCGAACTGCAGCCCTTCAACACCGCCTCCGGCATCGATGCGGTGGTCAAGGGTTCCGCCGACCTCGCCGGTTCCGCCCGCCCGGGTGTCGGCGCCGCCGAGCAGTCGCTCACCTTCACCCCGGTCGCATGGGATGCGCTGGTGATGGTCACCTACCCGTCCAACCCGGTCAGCAACATCACGCTCAAGCAGCTCCATGAGATCTACATGGGGCACATCACCAACTGGAAGGACCTCGGCGGCAACGACGCGCCGATCAACCTCTACGCGGTGGCCAGCCCGGGCGACGGCGTGGAATACAGCCTGCGCAAGCTGCTCTTCGGCCGCGGCAACCAGCCGGTGGCCGCGCCGCGCCTCTACGTGAACGTGGCCAAGCTCGAAGAGGGCGTCACCCTCGACAAGCAGGGCCTGGGCGCCACCACGCTCGCCGGCGCATCGTCGAACAAGAAGGTGAAGATCCTCTCCATCGACGGCGTCGCGCCCTCGATGTCGACGGTCGGCAGCGGCACCTATCCGCTGTACACCGAGCTCTACCTGGTCAGCAACGAGTCCGGCCCGAAGGCCGCCGAGGTGAAGGAGTTCATCGCCTTCCTCACCTCCAGCCAGGGCAGCTCGCTGCTGCGCTCGCATAGCCTCATCCCGTACGCCGACGGCATGGCCCTCGCCTCGAAGGACGCCGCCCGCCGTGCCGCCATCGCTTCCACCGTCGGCACGCGCGCCAACGTGGGTCAGGCGATGACCACGCCGACCGCCGTCGCCGCCGCGCCTGCCGCTGTCGCCGCGAAGGAAACCGCGCTGGCCAAGGCCCAGGTGGCCGGCAAGGGTGCCAAGGCCGCGAAGGAGACCAAGGCATCGGTCGCCACCACGGCCGAGCCGTCGCAGTTCGCCAAGGTGGTCGCCAGCGTCAGCACCACGGCGCACATGGGCTTCGCGGGCGTGCGCTCGGATGCCTTCACCGCTTCGGACAACGCCAAGGTCGGCGGCAAGTTCGCCAAGGTGCTGGCCGACGCGATCACCGTGAAGGGCAAGCCGGTGGCGAAGCCCGTCGCCGCCGCGCCGGCCGACGCCTCGGAGAAGTCCACGGCCGTCACCACGCCGAAGGTCGCCGAGGCGAAGCCCGCCGCGAAGGCCGCGAAGCCGGTGGCGAAGGCCGCGGAAGAGAAGAAGCCGGCCGCCGCGTCGCGCACCTACAAGGTGGCGCCGGGCGACACGCTCTACTCCATCGCCAAGAAGAACGCGGTCGACGTGAACAAGCTGCGCGCCATGAACGGCCTGAAGGACAACAACGTCCGCCTCGGCCAGGTGCTCAAAGTGGGCGCCCGCTAAGCAGTGCCCGTCCGCGCCGTATCGCTCGACCTCGACGACACCTTGTGGCCGGTGCTTCCGGCCCTGATCGAGGCCGAGCACTGCGTCGACCGCTGGCTACGGCAGCACCATCCCGATGTCGCAAACGCATGGCCGATCGAGGCCATGCGTGAGCTCCGCGAGAAGATCGCGCGGGAACACACCCATCTCTCCCACGATTTCAGCGAACAGCGCCGGCTGACCATCCGCCATGCCTTCGCTGCCTGCGGCATCGACGACGCGCCTGTCGACGAGCTGTGGCGCATCTACTTCGCCGCCCGCAACAACGTGGAGTTGTACCCCGACACCCTGCCCGCGCTCGAACGCATCGCCGGGCACGTGCCGCTGGTGAGCATCTCCAACGGCAACGCCGATCTCGAAGTGATCGGCCTGCACCACTTCTTCCATACCCGCCTCAACGCCAGCGGCGTGGGCGTGGCCAAGCCGCATCCGCAGATCTTCCTGGCGGCCGCCGAAGCGCTTGGCGTGGCGCCGGCCGAGATTCTTCACGTAGGTGACGATCCGCTGCTCGATGTCGTGGGTGCGCGCGAGGCGGGCCTACGCACGGTATGGCTCAATCGCACGGGCGAACGCTGGTCGCACGGGCCCGCGCCGGATCTCGAATTCCCCGACATGACCTCGCTTGCGGACTGGATTGAAGCGTCGGCGTCGACGGACAGCTAGAATGGGCGTCCACCGATAGCAACAGAGGCACGGGAGTCCTGATGTCGCCGCTGATCGAACGCAAGCCCGGAAAACGTACCGTCGTCCCCATCGAGATGGTCGATGTCGCCGGCATGCTCGCCACCGAAGCGCGCCTGGACGATGCGCAACGCCAATGGCTGGCGACGACCGCGTTCCGTCCGATGCCCGGCGCACTCACCGTGCTACCGGACGCTCGCGGCGGCATCACGCGCGTGCTGGTCGGCGTGGATCGCGGCAATCCGCTGGCCGCCCTCGGCGCCCTGCCCTATCGCCTGCCGCAGGGCATGTATGAACTCGCACCGGAAGGCGTGATCGACGATCGCGACCTCGTCGCCCTCGGCTGGGCACTCGGCGCCTATCGCTTCGACCGTTACCGCGCCAGCGACCGGCCGCCCGCGCAGCTGGTGGTCGATGCCGCCACGCTGCGTACGCTGCAGCCGGTGATCGACGCCACCTGGCAGGTGCGCGACCTGGTGAATACGCCGACCGAGGACATGGGCCCCGAAGACCTCGCCAAGGCCATCCACGCACACGCCACGGAGCACAAGGCGAAGGTGCGCGAGTGGGTGGGCGATGAGTTGCTCGCCGCCAACTTTCCCACGATCCATGCGGTGGGCCGCGCAAGCCATCGCCCGCCGCGCCTCATCGAGCTCACCTGGGGCAAGAACTCCAACCCGAAGCTCGTGCTGATCGGCAAGGGCGTGTGCTTCGACACCGGCGGCCTGGACATCAAGCCGTCCGACGGCATGCGCTGGATGAAGAAGGACATGGGCGGCGCCGCGCATGCGATCGCGCTGGCCGGCCTGGTCATGAAGGCGAAGCTGCCGGTGCGGCTCACGCTGCTGGTGCCCGCGGTGGAGAACGCCATCGCCGGCAACGCCATGCGTCCGGGTGAGGTCATCCGCACGCGCGCGGGCCACTCGGTGGAAGTGGACAACACCGACGCCGAAGGCCGCTTGGTGTTGTGCGACGCCATCGCCTACGCCGCCGAGCAGGCACCCGACTTGATCGTCGATTTCGCGACGCTTACCGGTGCCGCCCGCGTGGCGTTGGGCCCCGAAGTGCCGGCGCTGTTCACCAACCGCGACCAGCTCGCCGACCACGTGATCGGCGCCGCCGAATTCACGCAGGACCCGCTGTGGCGTTTGCCGTTGTGGCGTCCGTACCGGCGCATGCTCGAATCCTACGTGGCCGATTTCGCCAACGCGGGGCCGTCGCGCCACGCGGGCGCGATCACGGCCGCGCTCTACCTCGAGCGCTTCCTGCCGGACAGCCAGAACTGGATGCACCTGGACACGTATTCGTGGAACGACGGCGATCGCCCCGCGCATCCGCGTGGCGGCGAAGCGCAGGGCCTGCGCGCGTTCTTCCGTTTCCTCTCCGAACGCTATTCCTGATTCCCCGATTGGGAGTGGGGTTGAGTTGAGGGGTGGGGGTGGGGGTGGGAAGCGGCCTAGGCCGCGATGCTCTCCCCCAACCAAAAGCATCGCGGCCGAGGCCGCTTCCCACCCTGCCCCCCCTGCCTTCTATTGCACGAACGGGATCTCCCGTTGCACCGGGCGGATGACATAACCGACCGGCAGCCATCCCGTGCCACCGGGCGCCAGCGATACCGTCTCGAACAGCACCGCGCGGGTGTAGTGGGCCACGAAGATCACATTGAGGTAATCGCCGGCCGGTAGCCCCACCGGATCGCGTACCCGGGTCACCTCGAACCATTCGCGGCCGACGAGGAGTCCGCGATCCACGCGGATCTTGCGCAGATAGCGCACCCATTCGGGACGCGAGACGAGCTTCTGCATCATGGCGCCGGCTTCCAGCCACATGGCGTCCGCGCGACGGCCGTCGGACATGCGGACCCAATGCGTGGCGCAACTCACTGCGTTGTCCAGGGAGTTCGGTTGCGGGCCAAGGCGTGGCGCGTTGCTGATGCTCAGCAGCGAGGCGAAGGGCTTCGCGCCGGGAATGCCGGCCACGGGAATTTTTCGAGCGGGTGCCGGCACCGAGGACATGGCGCGTTCTCCGTCATGGGATCTCAGCTTCCGGCGCCAGGCGCCCGGTGCCTAGTCAGCCGGAAGGGATACGCGGTTGGTGGGGGTCGGCGGGGTTGCCGCGCTGGCGCGCGGATCGCCGACAAAGTCGGCTCCCACACAAGCCAACTATCACCGACAGGGTTGGCTCCCACCAAGCTCCCTCACCCTGCAGGAATCCCTCACCCTGCGGGAATCCCTCACCCTGGTGGGAGCCAACCCTGTTGGCGATTCGCGGCCCTGCCAGGAGCGGACTCTGCGGATGACCCGTAACCCCGATGTGGGAGCCGACTTGTCGGCGATCAGCGCCGCCCGAAGGCGAGGACTTCGGACGTATAAGTCTCCACCACGAGGCTGAACGGCTGGTTCGCCTCCGTATACAGCACCGCCCGGTGCCGCAGCACCTCATGCGGAATGGCCAGCACACCCTTATGCGGCGCCGGCAGCGGCGCATCCATCTCCCAACCCGCTGGCAACGGCGACCACAACAAGTCGGCGCTGATCGTCTGCCTACGGAAATGCAGCGCCTGCACCACCTTCCCGAACGGCTGGTCGGTGCTATCGAGGATCTGGTTCATTTCAGGAGTGAGCCGCGCGGGCACGTACCAGTTGTCAGCCTCGGACAGCACGTGCTCGCCGCAAGCCAGCTGCACGCGGCGATAGCGTACAGGCTCGTCTGGACCGATGCCCAGCGCCGCCCGCTCGTCGTCGGGCAGCGGCTTGTCCTGCCCCTTCACGCGGCGCGCGACGATCTTCACCTCCGGCGCCAGCGCATGCGCGCCACACCATCGCTCCAGCGTCAGCGTGGCGCTGGGATGGCTGAGCAGGTCGGCGTTGAGCGACTGCAAGAGCGCCAGCGCCTGCGTGCGCGAGGTGACATCGTCCGTCCACGGCTCGCGCGCCTGCGCGGTGGCCGCCATGACGGCGAGGGAGGTGGCGGCGAGGATCGTTCGGGTGTTCATGGATCAGGGACCTTGGAGGGAAGGCGTCGCCGCTGAAGCGGCTCCCACATACCGGGGGGCTAGCTCGTGATGAGACTAGCTTCCTCGTGATTGGGGCTGCCTACTGCATGAATGAGTTAGCTTCGCGCTGGCGCATTACGTCAGAGGCCCTTGGCTGCCTGGGCGACGGCGCGGAAAAGCGCGCGGCCCTTGTTCATGGTTTCTTCCCACTCGGCGGCCGGATCGGAGTCGTAGACGACGCCGCCGCCGGCCTGCACGTGCAGGCGGCCGTCCTGGATCACCGCGGTGCGGATCGCGATCGCGGTATCCGCATCGCCCCACCAGCCGAGGTAGCCGATGGCGCCGGCGTAGATGTTGCGCTTGAACGGCTCGAGTTCCTGGATGATCTCCAACGCGCGGATCTTCGGCGCGCCGCTGACCGTGCCCGCCGGGAACGCCGCTTTCAGGACATCCATGTACGAGAGGTCGTCGCGGATGTCGCCTTCCACCTGGGAGACGATGTGCATCACGTGCGAGTAGCGCTCGACCACGAAGGAATCGG
>Ga0182006_1001914_pt1 | contig 11854 bp, 9 predicted proteins | sample Sormic07211104_1_FD_123022 | JGI IMG/M metagenome (GOLD analysis project Ga0182006, IMG submission 123022) | Rhizosphere microbial communities from Sorghum bicolor, Mead, Nebraska, USA - 072115-104_1 MetaG | ecosystem: Host-associated > Plants > Roots > Rhizosphere | place: USA: Nebraska...
AGATCGAGAAGCTGATCCGCAAGCACTTCGACCTGCGCCCGTACGGCATCATCAAGATGCTCGACCTGGTCCACCCGATGTACCAGCCGACCGCGTCGAACGGCCACTTCGGCCGCAAGCCCTACGAGATCACCGACAAGAACGGCAACACGTTCACGGCGTTCTCCTGGGAAAAGACCGACAAGGCCGACGTCCTGCGCGACGCCGCCGGACTCGGTGCGACGGTCGCCCGCCGCAAGTAAGCGGGGCTTCCAGCAAGGCATGAGAACGGGCGCCCAGGCGCCCGTTCTCTTTTGTGAAGCCCGCTTTCGGTGAGGGCCTAGCTTTTGTGGGAGCCGACCTTGCTTTTGTGGGAGCCGACCTTGTCGGCGATCCCGCGGCAGCGGGCCAGCCTACGGCAAGCACCCATCGCCGACAGGGTCGGCTCCCACCAAAGCGGTGTCCCATGGGGCTTACAGCACGTCCTCCTCCTGCTGACTGATGACCTCACTTCCGACTTGGTCACAGCCATTTCATGGCCGGGATGCGACACCTGAAGAGTCCCCAGCGGAGAAGCCACCATGACTCATCGTCCTGTCCGTGCCCTCGCCACCACCTTCCTCGCCATGGCGCTTTCGTGTGCCGTTCAAGCCCAGGAAAAAGACACGCTCGGCGGCACCGCCACCGATGCGGGCTTCTTCAAGAATGCGACCGCGTCCGGCATGGCCGAAGTCCAGGCGAGCGAACTCGCCCTGAAGCAAGCGACGTCCGCGAAGGTCAAGGCGTTCGCACAGCGCATGGTCGACGACCATACGAAAGCGCACGACGAACTCAAGTCGCTGAAGATGGGCGACAAGGGCTACCCGATCGCCCATGACCCCCTGCCCGAAAGCGAGAAGCGCATCGACGCGCTATCGCGCCTTCACGGCGCCGATTTCGATCGCGAATACGCGAAGCTGATGGTCGCCGACCACGAGAAGGCCGTGGCAATCTTCGAGGTGGAGATCGAGAAGGGCTCGAACGACCAGCTCAAGGCTTTCGCGAAGAAGACACTGCCGACGCTGAAGGATCATTTGAAGCAGGCAAAGACGCTTCCCTGACCGTCCCGCCGCGAGTTGGTGGGAGTTCACCCTGTGGGAGCCGCTTCAGCGGCGATGCTCTGGCCAGCACCCATCGCCGACAGGGTCGGCTCCCACCATTGATTGACTGGGTGTTGCAGTGTGGCGCTACGTGCGGTGTCTGACGAAACCGCGGAGGGTCAGCCCAGGGGAAGTGACGAATACGGTTGAACGGGGCTTTCCCTCATCTGATGCGATGAAGAGGAATTCGTCATCGCTCAGCTTGTACGTGGCGGGGAGCAGTTTTCCCGCGTCATCGCCCATGCTGTCGATCCAGGTGATCGATTTCGGGTGCGTCGTCGGATCGAGGATGAAACGACCGGCGAGGAGGAGTTCGCCGTCGGACGACCTGACCTCGAAGCGGTCTCCTTCGATGGTGGTAATGGCGCCAGTGCCGCCGTGGATATCGGGCGGTTCGATGACACCGTTCTCTTCGAAGCGGACCTGTTTCCAGGCGCCCTGGAGCAGTTGCAGGTCGTCCATGATTTTCCTTTGAAGATTATCGCCAGCACCCATCGCCGACAAAGTCGGCTCCCACAACGAGCGACAAGCACACCGTCACCCTGTGGGAGCCGCTTCAGCGGCGATGCTTTGGCCAGCACCCATCGCCGCTGAAGCGGCTCCCACCAGTCTGCGGCGACCTGGTGGGAGCCGACCCTGTCGGCGATGCTTTGGGATCAGGCGTTGCGGTTGGAGCCGGAGAGGACATCCACCCAGACGGCCAGGGCGAGGATCACGCCCTTGATGATCATCTGCCATGAATTATCGACGTCCATCAGCTGCATGCCGCTGTCGAGGCTGGCCATCACCAGGGCGCCGATCAGGGCGCCATAGACCGTGCCCGAACCACCGCGCATCGACGTGCCACCGATGAAGCAGGCGGAGATGGCGTCCAGTTCGCCGCCGGTACCGGCGGAGGGCGAGCCCGAGCCGGTGCGGGCCACCGTGATGATGCCGGCGAAGGCGCACATCAGGCCCATCAGGGCGAACACCACCAGCTTCACGCGCGCCACGTTCACGCCGGACAGGCGAGTGGCTTCCATGTTGCCGCCGACGGCATAGATGTGCCGGCCGAACACCGTCTGCGTGGATACGTAGGTGAACACGGCGAGCAGGCCGAGCAGGATCATCACCGGGATGGGAATGCCGTTGGCGTCGTTGAGGATGCGCACGAAGCCGAAGATGAAGGCGCCGATGGCCACCAGGCGGGCGATGTCGACCCACAACGCGCCCTGCTGCAGGCCGAGCTTCCCACGGCGAAGGCGGCGGCGCACGGTCAGGGCGATCATCGCGAGGAAGATCACGGCGCCGATCCAGCGCGACAGCGCCGGCGGAACGAAGCCCTGGCCCAACGCGATCAGGTCGTCCGGCGCGGGAGCGATCGTCGAGCTGCCGGTGATGTAGAGCACGATGCCACGGAAGGCCAGCATGCCGCCCAGGCCGACGATGAACGAGGGCACCCGCATCTTGGTGACGACGAAGCCGTTGAAGGCGCCGATGACGAGGCCGAGCCCGAGCACGGCGAAGATCGCCGGCCACGTGCCCCAGCCCTGGTTCACCGTGAGGATCGCCACCACGCCGCCGAGCAGGCCGAGTTGCGAGCCGATGGAAAGGTCGATCTCGCCGGCGATGATGATGAACACCATGCCGCAGGCGAGCATGCCGGTGATCGCCATCTGCCGGAACAGGTTGGACAGGTTGCCGGGCGTGATGAAGGCCGATTCGGTCTTCAGGTGGAAGAACACCCAGATGATCGCCACCGCGATGAGCAGGGCGAGGATCTTGTAGCGGACGAACAGTTGCTGGACTTTCTGGGCCTGCATGAAGGCTTCCCTGGTAACGCGTGAATGGTTTTCGGAGAATCAGGCCGCGTGCGCGGGCCCTTCGGCGGCATGCGAGATCGCCGCGGCGAGCACCTGCTCCTGGGTAAGGTCGACGTTCTTGAAATCGCCGCGTAGCTTACCCTCGCCCACGACGAGGACGCGATCGCTGACTCCGAGCACTTCGGGCATCTCCGAGGAGACCATGATGATGGCCACGCCCTTGGCGGCCAGCTCGAACATCAGCTTATAGATGTCGTACTTGGAGCCGACGTCGACGCCACGGGTGGGCTCGTCGAGGATAAGCACCTTCGGCTTGGGCAGCAGCATCTTGGTCAGCACCGCTTTCTGCTGGTTGCCACCGGACAGGCCGACGATGGCCAGCTCGGGACTCGCCGTCTTCACGCGCAGGCGCTTGATCTCGGCTTCCACGGTCTGCAACTCGGCCTGGCGGTCGATCTGGCCCGCGCGGGCATAGTGTGAAAGCGTCGCCAGCGTGATGTTGTCGCCCACGCCCAGCAAGGGAACGATGCCCTGCCGCTTGCGATCCTCGGGCACCAGCGACAGCCCGGCCTTGATCGCCTGCTCGGGCGACCTGACCTTGATCGGCTTGCCCTCGAGCAGCAGCTCCGCCTCGTAGCGCCCCGGGTACGCGCCGAAGATCGCCGACACCAGTTCGGTGCGGCCCGCACCGACGAGTCCGGCGACGCCAAGGATCTCGCCGCGGCGGATCTGGAACGAAATGTCGTCGACGCGCTTGCGATTCGGATTGGCGACGTCCCAGCAGGTGACGTGCCTGGCCTCGAAGATCACTTCGCCGATGTCGTGCTCGACCTTCGGGAAGAGGTTCTCGATGTCGCGCCCGACCATGGCGGTGATGATCGAATGGGTGGTCATCTCGCTCATCGGCTTGGTGACGATGTGCTTGCCGTCACGGATGACGGTGACCGTGTCGCACACCCGCGCCACCTCCTCGAGCTTGTGCGAGATGTAGACGCAGGCCACGCCGTCACGCTTGAGGTCTTCGATGATCGACAACAAGGTGTCGGTCTCGGACGAGGTCAGCGAGGAAGATGGCTCGTCGAGGATCAGCAGGCGGGCGTTCTTCGCCAGCGCCTTGGCGATCTCGAACAATTGCTGGTAGCCGCCGCCGTAATTCATCACGGGGGCCGCCACGTTCACATCCTTGAGCTTCAGGCGGGCGAGCAGCGCCTCGGCCTTGGCATACATGGCGTCGTAATCCATCACACCGCCGAACTTGCGGATCTCGTTGCCGAGGAAGATGTTCTCGGCGACGGAGAGCTGCGGTACCAGCATCAGCTCCTGGTGGATGATCACGATGCCGGCATCCTCGCTGTCACGTACCGAGTACGCCTTCAGCGGCTTGCCGTCGAACAGGATCTCGCCTTCCCACGTGCCATACGGGTACACGCCGGACAGGACTTTCATCAGGGTGGACTTGCCTGCGCCGTTCTCGCCGCACAGGCCGACGCACTCGCCGGGCCGCACGGCCAGGTCGATGCCATTGAGCGCGCGCACGCCGGAAAATTCCTTGACGATCTGGCGCATCTCGAACAGGTATTCGCTCACCGGTACTCCTTTCGCTGGACGATGCCCCGCACCGGGCGGGGCATCGCCGATCTTACGCTTACGGGCCGACCTGGGCCTGGGTGTAGAAGCCGTCCTTGACCACGAGGTCCACGTTCTTCTTGGTCAGCATGGTCGGGGTGAGCAGGATGGTATCCACATCCTTCTTGCCGTTGTTCATCTTGGAGGTGAACTTCGGCGCGGTGCCCTGGACCAGGCCCACCGCCAGGTTCGCCGCTTCCGTGGCGATTTCCTTGATCGGCTTGTAGACCGTCATGGTCTGCGTACCGGCCTTGATCCGCTTGATCGCGGCGAGGTCGGCATCCTGGCCCGACACGGCCACCTTGCCGGCCAGCTTCTGGCCGTTCAGGGCGGCGATGGCGCCACCGGCGGTACCGTCGTTGGAGGCGACGATGCCCTGGATGTTGTTCTTGTTGGCGGTGAGCGCGTTCTCGATGATCGACTGCGCGTTCGAGGCCAGCCATTCGTTGGTCCACTGCTGGCCGACGATCTTGATGTCGCCCTTGTCGACCAGCGGCTTCAGGACCTTCATCTGGCCTTCGCGAAGGATCTTCGCGTTGTTGTCGGTCGGCGCGCCGCCGAGCAGGAAGTAATTGCCCTTCGGTGCCGCGTCGACGACGCCCTGGGCCTGCATCTGGCCGACCTTGTCGTTGTCGAACGAAATGTAGGCGTCGACGTCGGCATTGAGGATGAGGCGATCATAGGAAATCACCTTGATACCGGCCTTCTTCGCCTCGGCGACGACCGTGGTCAGCGTCTTGGCGTTGAACGGCACGATGACGATGACGTCGACCTTGCGCGAGATCAGGTTCTCGATCTGCTGGATCTGCTTCTGCTCGTTGGCATCGGCGGACTGCACCGACACGGTGGCGCCCTTGGCTTCCGCCGCGGCCTTGAAGTAGTCGCGGTCACGCGTCCAGCGCTCCACGCGCAGGTCGTCGATGGAGAAGCCGATCACCGGCTTTTCCTTGCTGGCGTGCGCCTGCGGCGCCGCGAAAAGACCGGCACCGATCATCGATACGGCCAGCAACGTATATAGGGCCTTCTGCTTCATGCTCATCTCCATGCTTCTGGGATCGCCCTTCAGGAAGGGCGGAAATCGTCGCCGCGAGCGGCGTCGGAATACAGCGGCTTCAACTGCTCGTAAGAGCGGCGGAACAAAGGGTGGCGCGTTTGCAGGAAATAAGCATGACGCGCTGCATCGGGCTCGCGTACGGCGGTGACCGCCGGCATCGGGCAAACGGCGTCGAGGGACGCGTCCGGTTCGATGGCCAGCCGTGCGAGTCGTGCCGCCCCGAGCGCGGGTCCCACCTCGCCGCCACTGCGCAGGACCAGCCGCTTGCCGAGGATATCGGCGAGCATCTGCGTCCAGTAGGCACTGCGCGAACCGCCGCCGATCACGGTGATTTCATCGGCCACGAGGCCGGTCGACTCCACCGCCAGCAGGCCGTCGAGCAGGCCCAGCCCGACGCCTTCCAGCGTGGCATTGGCGAGATCGGCGCGATCCGTGCCGGGCCCCAGGTTCGTGAACGAGCCACGCGCATGCGCATCGTTGTGCGGCGTACGCTCGCCCGTGAGGTAGGGCAGGAACAGCGGACCGTTCTCCTGAAGACCCTTGGCCTCGGCCTCGGCGAGCAGGGCCGGCACGTCCTTCTGTCCGGTGAGCTTCGCGGTGAAGTCGAGGCAACTCGCCGCGTTCAACATCACCGACATCAGGTGCCAGGTATCCGGCAAGGCATGGCAGAAGCTGTGCACCGCCTGCTCGGGACTCGAGCGGAAGCCCTCGGACACGGCGAAATAGACGCCCGACGTGCCCAGCGAAAGCATGGCCTGGCCGTGGCGAACGATGCCCACGCCCACCGCGCCCGCCGCGTTGTCGCCACCACCGGCGGCAACCGGGACGGTATCCATGCCCCAACGTTCGGCCAGTTCCTTGCGCAAGCGACCCGCAGGCTGGCTACCTTCGAAGACTTGCGGCATGTGCGAACGGTCCAGGCCCGTTGCCGCGAGCATGGTGTCGCTCCACCGGCGCTTCTCGACGTCGAGCCAGAGGGTGCCGGCCGCATCGGATGCGTCGGTCATGTATTCACCGGTGAGGCGCAGGCGCAGGTAGTCCTTCGGCAGGAGCACCTTGGCGACGCGATCGAAAACCTCGCGCTCGTGCTTGCGCACCCAGGCGAGTTTCGGCGCCGTGAACCCGGGCATGGCGAGGTTGCCGGTGATCGAACGAAAACCCGGCACCTTTTCCAGTTCCGCGCATTCGACATCCGAACGGCCGTCGTTCCACAGGATGGCCGGCCGCAGGATAGCGTCGGCCTTATCCAGCAGCGTGGCACCGTGCATCTGCCCGGACAGGCCGATGGCCGCCACGCGGCGGGCATCGGTTCCCTTGAGGACGTCCGCGACGGCCGCCTCGGTGGCGCTCCACCACGTGGCCGGGTCCTGCTCCGACCAGCGTGGCTTCGGATGCGAGACCTCCAGCGGGCTGGTCGCGCTGGCGCGCACCTCACCCGCCTCGTCCATGAGGACGGCTTTCACCGAGGACGTGCCCAGGTCGATACCGAGGTACATGCGTGCCGAAGCGTCCATGTCGGGGGTCATATCACCCATAGATATAGCGGTTGACGATGTTCTCGAGCAACTCCTGGCCGCCGGAGACATGCTTGGGATGGATGTCACGGGCGATCGCCTCGTCCGACAGCGAGGCCAGCGTGAAGCCACCCTGCAGGATCTTCGTGCCAAAATCGGCATCCCAACCCGCATAGCGCTTCGCCTTGAAGTCGGCGAGCGCATCACGCTCGATCAGCTTCGCCGCGCGTTCCAGGCTGAGGGCCAATGCGTCGATCGCGCCGATGTGGCCGTGGAAGAGATCTTCCGGCGCGCTGCTCTGGCGGCGCACCTTGGTGTCGAAATTGAAACCGCCCGTGGTGAAACCGCCGGCCTTCAGGATCTCGTAAGTGACCAGGGTCAACTCTTCCACGCTGTTCGGGAACTGGTCCGTATCCCAGCCGTTCTGCGGGTCGCCGCGATTGGCGTCGATCGAGCCGAAGACGCCCAGCGCGATCGAGGTCGCGACCTCGTGGTGGAACGAGTGGCCGGCCAGCGTGGCGTGGTTGGCCTCGAGGTTGGTCTTGACCTCGTTCTCCAGGCCGAACTCCTTGAGGAAGCCGTAGACCGTGGCGGTGTCGTAGTCGTACTGGTGCTTGGTCGGCTCCTGCGGCTTGGGCTCGATCAGGATCGTGCCCTTGAAGCCGATCTTGTGCTTGTGCTCGATCACCATCTGGAAGAAGCGGCCGAGCTGTTCGCGCTCACGCTTCAGGTCGGTGTTGAGCAGGGTGTCGTAGCCTTCGCGGCCGCCCCACAGCACGTAGTTCGCGCCGCCCAGGCGGTGCGTGGCTTCCATCGCATGGCGCACCTGCGTGGCCGCGTAGGCGAACACTTCCGGCTGCGGATTGGTCGCGGCACCGGCGGCATAGCGCGGATTGCTGAACACGTTGGCGGTGCCCCACAGAAGCTTCACGCCGGTCTCGGCCTGCTTCTTCTCGAGCACGTCGACCATCGCCGCGAAGTTCTTCTTGTAGTCGGCGAGGCTGTCGCCTTCCGGCGCCACGTCGGTATCGTGGAAGGTGTAATAAGGCGTGCCCAGGCGGGAGAAGAAATCGAACGCGGCGTCGGCCTTCTCGCGGGCCTTGGCCATCGGCTCCCCCGCCGTCTGCCAGGGACGCTCGAACGTGCCCGCGCCGAACACGTCGGAGCCCGGCCAGACGAAGGTGTGCCAGTAGCAGGTGGCGAGACGAAGATGCTCGGCCATGCTCTTGCCGAGCACCTGCTTGTTCGGGTCGTAGTGGTGGAACGCCAGCGGATTGTCGCTGCCGGGGCCTTCGTAGCTGATCTTGGGGACGCTGGAAAAGTACGACATAACAATTCCTTGACAAACGTGGGGACGAATCCCGACGATCCTGACGAGCGGCGCCTATCGCGCGCAATTGCGATTTCCGACGGGGGCCGGCTCTTTTTCGATGCCGCGCTGCGTCATGGTCAGATAACGCAAAGCCTGATAGTTTTTGGCGACTGGCGATCATCGCCGACAGGGTCGGTCCCACCGATCCCCGCATGAGGTCCGGTGGCCCCACACGAGGTCCGGGTGGGAGCCAACCCTTGTCGGCGATGCCCCCTCGACGGAACCCCATGTCTCCCCACAGAATCGCTTTGCTATTCAATGCCAACAAGGTGTACGACCGCCAGGTCATCGCCGGCATTGGGCATTACCTCAACAGTACGCGCGTGGAATGGGACCTCTTCATGGAAGAGGACTTCCGCAGCCGCATGCGCGACATCCACCAGTTTCGCGGCGACGGCGTCATCGCCGACTTCGACGATCCGGAAGCCCCCGACGCATTGCGCGACCTGCACATCCCGGTGGTCGCGATCGGCGGCTCGTATCACGATCCCGCCGCTTATCCTCCCGGCGTGCCCTATATCGCCACGGACAATGCCCGGCTCATCCGGCTCGCGTACGACCACCTGATCGAACAAGGCCTCGGCCGTTTCGCGTTCTACGGCATACCGCCCCACCCCGGCAGTCGCTGGGCGCAGGAACGCGAGCATGCCTTCCAGGCGATCGTGGACGAGGAATCGGTCGAGGGGATGGTCTACCAGGGCTCGCCGACGAGCGCGGGCGGCTGGGGAATGGCGGTGGAGGAACTGGTCACCTGGCTGGCCGAACTGCCCAAGCCGATCGGCATCATCGCCGTCACCGACGCACGCGCCCGGCAGTTGCTGCAGGCCTGCGTGATCGGCGGCTTCGCCGTACCCGAGCAGATCGCCATCGTCGGCATCGACAACGACCCCATGGCGCAGTTGCTCACCCGCATCCCGCTCACCTCCGTGATCCAGGGCGCGGAGGAAATGGGTCGCACGGCCGCCCACCTGCTGCACCAGATGCTGCGCGGCATGGATTGCTCCGGCACGCGCGTGCTGGTGCCACCCGTCGGCATCAACGTGCAGGTGTCGAGCAAGTACCAGCCGATGCGCAGTCCGCATGTGATGCGGGCGAGTCACTACATTCGCCAGTACGGTTGCCTGGGCATCAAGACCGAACAGGTGGCCGACTACGTGGGGGTGTCGCGCACAGTGCTGGAAGAACACTTCAAGCGCGAGCTGAAGCAGACCGTGCACCAGGTGATCCTCAAGCACAAGCTCGACACCGCCTGCGATCTCATGACGAATTCCGATACGCCACTCGCCGACATCGCGCTGCGCTGTGGCTTCACCTCGCTCCAGTACATGTATGCGGTGTTCCGTCGCGAATACGATTGCACGCCGCGCCAATACCTCGACCTCCATCGCAAGACGGCGGCGACCTGATCGCCTTCCGCAGGGAAACGCTTCACCCATGCCCGTATCCAACGCCACCGCCTGGGGCCAACTCCCCGACGGCCGCCCGCTCCACCGCTGGACCCTGCGCAACGCGCGAGACACCCAGGTCGAGATATCCGACCTCGGCGGCACCCTGCTCTCCTGGCAGACCCCGGACCGCCAGGGCCGCGTGGGCGAGGTCTTGCTCGGTCACGCCGACGCGGGGCAGTACATCGATTCCAATGCGTACATGGGCGCGATCGTCGGCCGCTGGGCCAACCGCATCCGCGGCGGGCGCTTCCGGCTCGATGGCATCGACTACAAGGTCGATCGCAACGACGGTGGCAACCACCTGCATGGCGGCAACTACGGATTTCACCTGCAACGCTGGGACGTGGAGCCGGAAGGCGAAGATCTGGTGCTACGACTGGTCTCGCCCGAGGGCGACGGCGGGTTTCCCGGCGAAGTGAAGGTCGAGTTGCACGTGAGGCTCGACGACGACGGCACGCTGGACCTGCGCTATATCGCCACCAGCGACGCCCCCACCCCGCTCAGCCTGACCGCGCATCCGTATTTCAATCTCAACGACCGGCGGCCGGATGTCCGCGACCACGTGATCCGGATCGACGCGGACGAATTCCTGGCCATCGATGCGGGAGCGATACCGGTGGGGCGCCAGCCCGTGGCCGGCACCGCCTTCGATTTCCGCGAAGCGGCGCCGATCGGCTCGCGCCTGCACTGGCCCGATCCGCAATTGCAGCTGGTGGGCGGCTTCGACCATTGCTATATCCCGCGCCCATCGATGGCCCAGGCGCCACGCGTGGTCGCGGAAGTCGTGGAACCGTCGAGCGGCCGCCGTCTCACCGTCGAGAGCGACCGCCCCGGCCTGCAGTTCTACAGCGGACAGAAACTCACCGGGCAACCCTCGCGAAACGGCGACGCTTACGGGCCCTTCGCCGGCTTCGCGCTGGAGACCCAGGCGTTTCCCGACCAGGTCAATGGCCCGGATGCGGAAGGCGCGATCCTGCGCCCCGAGGCGGTATGGCGCCAGCACACGCGCTACCGGGTCGATACACCTTAACGCAGCGGCCTGATGGAACAGGCCAGCCCCGGTGGGAGCCGACCTTGTCGGCGATCCCGCGGCAGCGGGCCAGGTCGAGGCAAGCACCCATCGCCGACAAGGTCGGCTCCCACCAGGGCTCCCCACCTGAGCGGGACCTTCTACCAACGGGCCATGTCATGAGGTGACGAGGCGCCACCGGGTACAATATCCGGATGTCCCTTATCCAACTCCTCAACGTCGACTTCAGCGTCGGCGGCCCGCTCCTGCTCGAACAGGTCGACCTTTCCCTCGATGCCGGTGAACGCGTCTGCGTCGTCGGGCGCAATGGCGCCGGCAAATCGACGCTGATGAAGCTCATCGCCGGGGAACTGCACCCGGACGATGGCGAGATCCGCCTGCAAGGCGGCACGCGCATCGCGCGCCTCACGCAGGAAGTGCCGCAGGACACCTCGGGCAGCGTCTTCGACGTGGTGGCCGATGGCCTGGGCGAGCTGGGCCACCTGCTCGCACGCTATCACCACCTGCTGGAAACCGGCGACATGGACGCCCTCGGCGACGTGCAGTCGCAGATCGAGGCCCACAACGCCTGGGATCTCGATTCACGCGTGCAGCAAGTGATCGAACGCCTGGAACTGCCGGCGGACACCGATTTCTCCGAGTTGTCCGGCGGCATGAAGCGCCGCGTCCTGCTTGGCCAGGCGCTCGTGCGCGACCCGAACCTGCTCCTGCTCGACGAGCCGACCAACCATCTCGACATCGAGGCGATCGCCTGGCTCGAAACCTTTCTCAAGGGCTTCGCCGGCAGCATCGTCTTCATCACCCATGACCGCAGCTTCCTGCGCGCCCTGGCCACGCGCATCGTCGAGATCGATCGCGGCGCGCTCACCGACTGGCCCGGCGATTACGAC
>Ga0182006_1001915_pt1 | contig 11854 bp, 9 predicted proteins | sample Sormic07211104_1_FD_123022 | JGI IMG/M metagenome (GOLD analysis project Ga0182006, IMG submission 123022) | Rhizosphere microbial communities from Sorghum bicolor, Mead, Nebraska, USA - 072115-104_1 MetaG | ecosystem: Host-associated > Plants > Roots > Rhizosphere | place: USA: Nebraska...
AGGTGGCCGGGAATTTGAGTGCTACCGGAATTCTGTGGGAGTGGGCTTGCTCACGAAGGCGGTAGGTCAGGCGGATCATCTGTGCCTGACACACTGTCTTCGCGAGCAAGCCCGCTCCCACATGAGATTTGTGAGGTGCCCGGGAATTTGAGTGCAACCGGAATTCTGTGGGAGTGGGGCTTGCTCACGAAGGCGGTAGGTCAGGCGGATCATCTGTGCCTGATAGACCGTTTTCGCGAGCCGGCCCGCTCCCACATGGATTTGAATTGGCCCCCCAAATCTTGAGCTCGCTGCAGAAACTGTGAGAGTCATGCTGTCCCCGGGAAGGCAACGTTAGCCATCCAAGACAGTTGCTCCCACATCGGTCCGTCATGGGCTCAAGACTATCTGGGATGGCTCTTGTTCGTTCAGCCGCCCGTGCCACCGCCCGCGCCACCTGTACCGCCGCCGGCCGAGCCGGTGCCGCCACCCGCGCCGGAACCCGAACCGCTGGCGCCGCCATTGGTGCCCGTGCCCGTCCCGGTGCCCATACTCGAACCAGTGCCGGTGCCGTTATTGGTTGCGCCAGAACCGCTGCCACCCGATGGCGAGCCCGGGGTGTTGTCTGGCGGCATGGTCGAACTGCTGGCGCCGCCGGACTTGGTGCCCGTTGCGTCGGTGCTGTCATTGGCAGCGAAGCTGGCGGCGGATGCCGTAGCGAGCAGGCCGGCCAACAATAACGAAGTGAATTTGCGCGTCATCATGGTACGTCTCCTGATTAAGGGGATTACCTGATATTGGTCTCGCACGCCCAAGCCTTGGTGCCAGTCGAGTGACGAGCGGTCAATCGCTGCGCCAAGTGGCCTACCGTTCTTCTGCAATATTGGCTATTTGCCGAACCACCCCCGGGGACTAACGTAGCCATACATTCAATCGCTACCCCGGAGTCCACCATGCAACCTCGTGCCGATTTCTACACCGCTTCCCCTGATGCCATGAAGGCGATGATGGCGCTGGAAAATGCCGTCTCGAAACTGCCACTGGAAAAAAGCCTGATCGAACTGGTCAAGCTGCGCTCTTCACAGATCAACGGCTGCGCGTTCTGCATCGACATGCACACCGCCGACGCGATCAAGGACGGCGAAACCCCGCGCCGCCTGTTCGCCGTGACGGCATGGCGGGAAGCGCCGTTCTTCAGTGATCGCGAACGTGCTGCACTGCTGTGGACTGAGTCGCTGACGCAACTGAGCCTGACCCACGCGCCAGACGAAGATTACGAGGTAGTCGCTGCGCAGTTTTCGCCCAAGGAACTGGTTGACCTGACCGTGGCGATCAACACCATCAACGGCTGGAATCGCCTGGCGGTGGGCTTCCGCAAACTGCCGCAGGCTTAAGCTGCCCACAATCCCCTGTAGGAGCTGCCGAAGGCTGCGATCTTTTGACTTTGCTTTCAAAAGGCAAGATCAAAAGATCGCAGCCTTCGGCAGCTCCTACGGACGGAACATCAATGCCCGTCTGAACTCGGCGCCGCCGGTGGCTGCACCTTGCGCATCAAGGGCACCATCGCCGTGGCGATGATGAAGCAGACCATGATCATCAAAAACGTATCGCCATAAGTCTGCGTCTGCGCCTCGCGATACGTCACCAGCCACAGCTGCCGCAGGCTGGCGGTGACGCCGACATCGCCGCTCTGGCCGAGGTTGGCGAAGTTGCCGCCGACCTGCGACAGCCACTGATTCATCGCTTCATTGCTGCTGTTCAGATGCTCGGCCAACCGGGTGAAGTGCAGGTTGGTGCGGTCATTGAGAATCGTCGCGCAGGCAGCGATGCCAATCGCACCACCGAGGTTGCGCATCAAGTTGAATAACCCTGACGCGTGCTTGAGCCGCGCCGGTGCCAGTCCCCCCAAAGTCAGCGTCACCGCCGGTGGCACCGCCAGTTGCTGGGCAATTCCGCGCAACGCTTGCGGCAGCATCAACTCTCCGGCGCCCCAGTCGTGGGTGATCGGGCTGAACTCCCACATCGACAAGGCAAACAGGCCGAGGCCGAGCATCATGATCCAGCGCAGATCAACGCGGTTGGCCAGAAAGGCATACAGCGGAATCGCCAGAATCTGGAACACTCCGGTGGAAAAAACTGCCATGCCAATGTCCAGCGCGCTGTAGCCGCGCACGCGCCCGAGAAACAGCGGCGTAAGGTAAATCGTTGCGAACAGGCCAATGCCGGTGACGAAGGAAAAGAAGCAGCCGAGGGCGAAATTGCGATCCTTCAACGCACGCAGATCGACGATCGGATTGGCCACGTGCAGCGTACGGCCGATGAAGGCCAACCCGGCGAGTCCGCTGATCCACGCGGTAGTGAGGATTGTCTGGTCACTGAACCAGTTCCAGCGCGGACCTTCTTCGAGGGTGTATTCCAGACAGCCGAGAAACAGCGCGAGAAACACCATGCTCAGGTAATCCGCGCCCTTGAGCAGCGACAGTTCCGGCTGGTCGATCTTGACCAGCATCGGCACCGCTACCGCGACGAAAATCCCCGGCACCAGGTTGATGTAGAACAGCCAGTGCCACGAAGAAAGGTCAGTGATCCAGCCGCCGATCACTGGTCCCAGCGTGGGCGCCAGCGAAGCCACCGCGCCGATGGTTGCGGCGGCAATCACCCGTTGCTTGCCCGTGAAGAAAAAGAACGCAGTGGTGAACACCAGCGGAATCATCGAGCCACCGAGAAAGCCTTGCAGCGCGCGAAAGGCAATCATGCTCTGGATATTCCAGGCCAGGCCGCAAAGCAGACTGGCGAGGGTAAAACCGACCGCCGATGCACAGAACAGCCAGCGCGTGGAAAACACCCGCGATAGCCATCCCGACAACGGAATCACAATGATCTCGGCGATCAGGTAGCTGGTCTGCACCCACGCGGTTTCGTCGGTGCCGGCGGACAAGCCACCGCCGATATCGCGCAGCGACGCCGAAACAATCTGGATATCCAGCAGGGCGATGAACATGCCGATGCACATCGTCGCGAAGGCGAACACTTTGGTCGCCGTGCTCATGTCCGCCGCGTTGAAGGGTTGCGCAGGAGCGGCGAGGCGGGTGCTCATGGCGCGACGGCTATGGCGGAGGTTTCAGGCTCGGCGCGGGTGTCGACTTCAGCGGTCACCGACAGGCCGGGGCGTAAATGGCCGAGCACACCGTCGGCAGGATCCAGGACAATTCTCACCGGCACGCGCTGGACGATTTTGGTGAAGTTGCCGGTGGCGTTTTCCGGCGGCAACACGCTGAACAGCGAGCCGGTGGCGGGGGCGAGGCTATCGAGATGACCGTGGAATTCCCGGCCGGACAGCACGTCGGCGCGGATGCGCACCCGTTGCCCGGGTTTCATCCGCGCCAGTTGATCTTCCTTGAAATTGGCATCGACCCACAGACCGCTGGCCGGCACCACCGACAGTTGCTGAGAACCGGCCTGGGCATAGGCGCCGACCCTGGCGCGGCGATTGCCGATCACCCCGTCGACCGGCGCACGCAGTTCGGTGTAGCCGAGGTTCAACTGGGCCAGATCGCGTTCGGCGCGGGCTTGCTGGAGGGCTGCGCGGGCCTGTTGTTTCTGGGTTTCGATCACCGCCAGTTGCCGTTGCGCGGCGAGCAGTTCCGCCTGGGCGCGGGCGCTGAGGGCTTGCGCGGTTTTGAAAGTGGCGTCGGCACGCTGCGCACTTTCCACCGACACCGCGTTGCTGCTCACCAAGCGCTTATAGCGCGTATTGTCATCCCGCGAGCGTGCGGTCTCCGCGCTCGCCGCATCGATACCGGCGCGGGCCTGACCGATCACGGCGTACTGCAACTGTTCGGTGGCGTCCAGGTTGGCCAGCAGCGCTTCTTCGGCGGCCACGGCACCTTCGGCCTTCGCCAGATTGGCGCGATAGTCGCGGGCATCGAGGCGGATCAACACATCGCCAGCCCTAATCGGCTGGTTATCGCTGACCAGCACCTCGTCGATGTAGCCGGCCACTTTCGGTCCGATCACCGTGACGTTGCCGCCGATGTAGGCATCGTCGGTCTGCTCGAGAAAACGCCCGATGCCCCACCAATGCACGACGTACACGCCCGCCAGAATCAACACCAGCAAAACGCTGCCGGAGATTAACAGGCGTTTGAACAGGGGAGGCCTGGTCTTGACCGGGACGGTATCGGGGGAAGGCATGCTGGTCATGGCGTCGGTACCTGCGGAAGCGGTTCGTTATTACGGCTGTAATATGACGCGAGTAATATTTCGTGGCAAATTATTTCTGCGGTCGATCGTCGTTTATCCGGATTTGCCGGCAACAGCGCGCATTGCGTTGGATTAATACGAAGCATTACTATTCACGCCCTTTCCTCACCACGCCGCCCATCCCCATGCGCTCCCGCAGATCCGGGTTTTTCGAGCATTACGAAGAGTTGATCGGCACCTGGACTCGGCGCCTGCGCAATCGCGCGCAGGCCGAGGATCTGGCGCACGACACCTTTGTGCGGGTGCTCGAGGCGGATTCGGCGGCGGTGCAGCAGCCGCGCGCTTATCTGCACCAGACGGCGCGCAATATCGCCGTCGATGGTTATCGCCGTGAGGACCGCCGTGGTGTCATGGAGTCGGAGGCAGTCGATGACAGTGCGTCGTCAGCAGGCGACCCGGAGCATTACATGCACGCGATCCAGTTGGCCGATTCCATCGAACGCGCGCTCACCGAACTGCCGCTCAACTGTCGCAAGATCTTCGTCTGGCAGAAGATCGAAGGCCTGACGCAGGCAGAAATCGCCGAACGCCTGGGGCTGTCCAAGAATATGGTCGAAAAGTATATGATCCGCACCCTGCGCCATCTGCGTGAGCGGCTGGATGGCTTGCAGTCATGATGACGTGTGACGTCGAAAAGATCGCAGCCTTCGGCAGCTCCTACAGGGGGGCGTGCCTGGTCTCAACCTCAGCCGGACAGGACATTCCATGATGGAAACGGGTGATTGCGCCTGTGGTAAAACGGCGGTGCGTGACGAGGCGGCGGCTTGGTTCGTGCGCTTGCAGGAACCGAATGTCAGCGTCGAGCAACGGCAGCGCTTCGACGCCTGGCTGAACGAGCATCCGCAACACCGCGAAGAATTCCAATTGCTGCAAGGCCTGTGGACGGCGGCCGATCTGCTGCCGACTTCGCGCCTCAAAGCGCTTGCTGAAACACCGCCAACTCGCCGTGAACGCCGTCCTTTGCTGCGTTACGCCGTCGCCGCGAGTGTCCTGGCTGTTGCGCTGGGGCTTGGCCTGTTCAGTGGTTTGAATCATCCAGGCGGTTACCGCGCTGAATTCGCCACGGCGCCGGGCGAGCGTAAGCATGTGGCGTTGCCGGACGGTTCGATGATCGATCTGAACAGTCGCAGCCGCTTGCAGGTGCGCTATGAGCAGGATCGACGCGTCATCGAATTGAGCGCAGGCGAGGCGATGTTCAGCGTTGAACACGACGCCTCGCGACCGTTCGTGGTAGAGGCCGGCAGCGGCAAGGTCACGGTCACCGGCACGCGTTTCGATGTGCGCCGCGATGCTACGCAAACCCGCGTGGCAGTGGAGCAGGGCACGGTGAAGGTGCAGGGAAGTGATGCCGCGGACAACGAGTTCATCAACCTCACCGCAGGTCTCGGCACGTCGGTCGATGCGCAAGGCAAAGTCCTGCCGGCCTATGCGGTCAATCCAGCGGAGCTGACCGCGTGGCGCAACGGCAAACTGGTGTTCAACAACGCCAGCCTCGAAGAAGTGGCGGCCGAAGTGTCGCGTTATCGGGATAAGCCGCTGATCGTTTCACAACCGGGCGTGGCCAGCCTGCGCCTGACCAGCGTGTTCAGATCCGATGACACCGACGCCTTGCTCAAAGCCTTACCGAACATCCTGCCGGTGGCCGTGCGTACGCTCGCCGACGGCCGTCAGGAAATAATTTCCAGATAGCATTCAGGTTTTTTTCGAGTTCATCGTCTCCTGTTCAACTGCAACTGGTTTGCATTAACAGCCGCACACTCTTGCGATCCACAGGACTCCGTACGACGTGAACATCACGACCAACCACAATAAAAAATCCCCTTGGCTGCCATTGGCTCTCGCGCTGGCGGTCAGCGCAGCGATGCCGTTGGCGTTTGCCGCTGAAGCCATTCATATCCGCGCGCAACCGCTGGGCCAGGCCTTGAGCGAACTGGGCCAGCAAACCTCGCTGCAGGTGTTTTTCAGCCCCGAGCTGGTGGCCGGCAAACAGGCGCCTGCGGTCGATGGCGACCTCTCGCCGGAACAGGCCTTGCGTCAGCTGTTGCAGGGCAGCGGCCTCGATTATCAGATCAACGAAGGTTCGGTGACGCTCGCCCCAGCGGCAACATCCGCGACCAGCAACGGCCCACTGGAGCTCGGCGTGACCGATATCAAAGTGGTCGGCGACTGGCTCGGTGACGCTGACGCGGCGGTGGTGCAGAACCATCCGGGCGCACGTACGGTGATTCGCCGCGAAGCGATGGTCGAGCAGGGCGCGATGAACGTCAGCGACGTGCTCAAACGCGTGCCCGGCGTGCAGGTCCAGGACTCCAACGGCACCGGCGGCAGTGATATTTCCCTCAACGTCGGCGTGCGCGGCCTGACTTCGCGCCTGTCGCCACGCTCGACTGTTTTGATCGATGGCGTGCCAGCGGCGTTCGCCCCGTACGGCCAGCCGCAACTGTCGATGGCGCCGATTTCCTCGGGCAACCTCGATAGCATCGATGTGGTGCGTGGCGCCGGTTCTGTGCGTTACGGGCCACAGAACGTCGGCGGCGTGATCAACTTCGTGACCCGGGCGATCCCGGAGAAAACCACCGGCGAAATCGGCACAACGCTGGAGACCACTCAGTACGGCGGCTGGAAACACATCGACACCGCATTTCTTGGCGGCACCGCCGACAATGGCATGGGCGTCGCGCTGCTGTACTCCGGCGTCAACGGCCACGGCTATCGCGAGCGCAACAACGGCAACGACATCGACGACGTGCTGCTCAAGACCCATTGGGCACCGACCGATCAGGACGATTTCAGTCTCAATTTCCACTATTACGACGCCAGCGCCGACATGCCCGGCGGTCTGACCCAGCGTCAGTACGACGACAAACCGTACGACTCGGTGCGTGATTACGACCAGTTCACAGGCAGGCGCAAAGACGTTTCGTTCAAGTGGATTCGCCAGATCGACGAGCGCACCCAGGCAGAGATTCTCACCTATTACACCGACAGCTTTCGCGGCAGCACCATCGCTGCGCGCGATCAGCGCACCCTCAGCTCGTACCCGCGTTCCTATTACACCCTGGGCATCGAGCCGCGCGTGTCGCGGGTCTTCGACGTCGGCCCGACCACCCAGGAAGTCAGCGTCGGTTATCGCTATCTGAAAGAGGCGATGCACGAAGAGTCGAGTCGTCTGGCGCTGGTCAATAACCAACCGGTGGTCACGCCGACCTCCGACGGCCATGTGTTCCAGGATCGCACCGGCGGCACCGAGGCCAATTCGGTGTATGTCGACAACAAGATCGACGTCGGCAACTGGACCATCACCCCGGGCATTCGCTTCGAACACATCAGCACCGATTGGCACGACCGCGCCGTGCTCGACACCGCTGGCCGCCCGGTACCGGAGAAAAACCGCAGCATCGAAAGCAACGAACCGCTGCCGGCGCTGAGCGTGATGTATCACCTGTCCGATGCCTGGAAACTGTTCGCCAACTACGAAACCTCATTCGGCAGCCTGCAATATTTCCAGCTCGGCCAGGGCGGTTCGGGTGACAGCACCGCCAATGGTCTGCAGCCGGAAAAGGCCAAGACCTACGAGATCGGCACGCGCTACAACGATGATGTCTGGGGCGGCGAGGTGACGCTGTTCTACATCGACTTCGATGACGAACTGCAATACATCAGCAACGACGTCGGCTGGACCAACCTCGGCGCGACCAAGCACCAGGGCATCGAAGCCTCGGCGCACTACGACATGGCCGCCCTCGATCCGCGCCTCGATGGTTTGACCGCCAACGCCGGTTTCACCTACACCCGCGCCACCTATGAAGGCGAGATCCCCGGATTCAAGGGCCGCGATCTGCCGTTCTATTCGCGGCAGGTTGCGACGGTCGGTTTGCGTTACGACATCAACCGCTGGACGTACAACATCGACGGCTTCGCGCAATCGAAGCAGCGCTCGCCGGGCACCGGTGTGAATGCGGATGGCAGCTTCAATGGCAACTACATCACTGAGGGCACGGCGGACGGGCAGTACGGCGACATCCCGGGTTATGTGACCTGGAACGTGCGCGGCGGCTACGACTTTGGTCCGCAGGTGTCGAACCTCAAGCTTGGTGCCGGGGTGAAGAACGTCTTCGACAAGCAATACTTCACCCGCTCCAGCGACAACAACTCGGGGATGTATGTAGGCGCGCCGCGCACGTTCTTCGTGCAGGCGAGCGTAGGCTTCTGATAGAGCGCGGTGCCTTCTTCGCGAGCAGGCTCGCTCCCACATGGACCACTGAAACCCTGTGGGAGCGAGCCTGCTCGCGAAGCTTTCAGACCTTGAGAACTTTGCCGCCGATCGCCACAGCCACCAGTAACATCGCCATCAATCCAAAGGCAAAACTCAGGCTGCTGGCATGGGCGACAAAACCGATTACGGCCGGCCCGGCGAGAATCCCGGCATAACCGAGGGTGGTAATCGCCGGCACCGCGATGCTTTCCGGCATCACCGTTTGTTTGCCCACCGCCGTGTACAGCACCGGCACGATGTTCGAGCAACCGGCGCCGACCAGCGCATAACCGAGCAGTGCCGCTTGCCAGCTCGGCGCGAAGGTGGCGAGAAACAATCCCGCCGCCGCCAACAGCCCACCAAACAGAATGATCCGCGTCGCCCCCAGCTTGCGCACGATGCGGTCACCGAGGAGGCGGCCCACGGTCATGGTCAGGGCGAACGCTGCGTAACCCAGGCCTGCGTATGCCGTGTCGATCCCGCGTTCCTGCGCGAGGAACACTGCGCTCCAGTCCAGCGCCGCGCCCTCGGTAAGAAAAACGATGAAGCACATGCCGCCGATAAACAGCACGATGCCATGGGGAACGGCGAACGCCGGGCCGGAGCTTTCGCTGCCGTAGGGCAACATGTGCGGCACGCATTTGAGCAAGGCGCCGATCAATAACACGACCACCACCAGCATCGCCGCCAGCGGTGTCAGGCCGAGGCCGAGCAGGGCGCTGACGCCCGCCGCGCCGACAATGCCGCCGAGGCTGAACAAACCGTGGAATCCCGACATCATGTGCTTGCCGCTGGCGCGCTCGACGATCACTGCTTGCAGGTTCACCGTCGAATCCACCGTGCCGAGGCCGGCGCCGAACATGAACAGCGTGGCGATCAGCGCCGGGATCGACGACACCGTCGCCAGCAACGGCAGCGCCGCGCAGATCAGCAAGGTGCCGCCGGTGGCCACACGTCGGCAACCAAAACGCGTAGCGAGAATCCCCGCCAGCGGCATCGCCAGGATCGAGCCGACGCCCAGGCACAGCAGCAATAACCCCAGCGTGCCCTCATCCAGCCCGGCCCGCGCCTTGGCGTACGGCACCAGCGGCGCCCAGGCGGCGATGCCGAGGCCAGCGATGAAAAAAGCGACGCGGGTGGACATCTGTTGCAGGCGTCCGGGGACGAAGGTGTCTTGGGGGTTGAGGCTGGTCATATCGATCCTTGGCAAAAAAACAACTGCATCCCGAGTGACATTCTGACGGCGTTGAGGTTCGATCTCAGGCCTTTCGGGGCATGACGGTGGACATCCTACCCTGTGGGAGCGGGCTTGCTCGCGAAGGCGGTATGTCAGGCCAGGAATTTTTGACTGGCACACCGCCTTCGCGAGCAAGCCCGCTCCCACAGGGTGTGTATTAATCATTAGAGTGGCGTTCATCCAGACGAAGGGAAAGGGCAGGCAATGACAAGCCTCTACGACGCACGCGGCAATATCTACGGAGTGGTTTCGCCCCAAGCCTTGCGCGCGGCCGGAATTGCCTTGCCCGCCAGCGCCGCCGAGTGCGCCACGTCTCGACAGCACTGGAGCGAGGCCGCCATCGCTTTGTGCTGCCACTGGCCCGAAGGCCAACGTCCGGCCAACAGCAAACCCCACCGCAGCGACGGCCTGCTGATCGGCCCTTTCCAAACATCCGCGCCGTTCGATGTACTGATCGTCAACACCGACGGCAGCCTCGCCGAGCGCAGTGGCAATGGCCTGACGATTTTTTCGCAGGCGCTGACAGAGCAAGGAATCATGCCCGAGCAGGGCGCGGTGTTGCGCGTTCATCATGACAAGGGTGAGGCGCTGGAAACCTCGGTGCAACCGGCAGAAGTGGAAGGCGTGCGCGGTTTCTGGCTCGACCTCGGCCAGCCCGGATTCGGCCCGCAAGCCGTGGGGGCGCAGTCAGTTGAGAGCGTTCACTTCAATCACCGTGACGTCAGTCATGTCCGGCCCCTGGCACAACTCGATCCCGACTGGACCCACAGCCAGTTCGTGCGCATCGGCAATCCGCACTGCGTAACGCTGCTCAGCGATGCGGCCGCGTTGCCGGGCAACCAACAGATGCGTGAATCGCCCCTGAGCGAACGGCTGACCGCTATTGCCTATGCCATGCCCACCGGTGCCGGACACCCCTGCCCGGCGGGCGTCAATCTGCAATGGGCCGCGCTGGCGTCGCCGCAGCAAATCCTCGCTCGGGTATTTGAACGTGGCGAAGGACCGACCGCGTCTTCCGGCACCAGTGCCAGCGCAGTGGCGTGTGCAGCGTGGCGGGTGGGGTGGGTCGAGGCGGGGGAAGTGCGGGTGGTCATGCCGGGTAGCACCGCGCCGGTTTTGCTTGAGGTTTCGGAAGGGGAGTTGCTGCGCGTCAGATTGTTTGGCTCGGCGCGGTTGATCGCTTGATTGGCCGACGCCATCGCTGGCAAGCCAGACTCCCACAGGGTTTTGCGCTGAACACATTCCTTGCCATCAACTGGATCTATTGTGGGAGCGAGCCTGCTCGCGAAGACGTCGGCACATCCAACATCGAGGCGCTTGGCATGGCGCTTTCGCGAGCAGGCTCGCTCCCACAGGTTTTGCTTTCCGCCTATGAGGTTCAGCGCAATTCTCAGCTGAACTCCACCACCGGCATCTGCCGTTTCATCAGCACTTTGCCGCCGCGAATCGAATACAGCGGCAGGCCCTGGCTGCGGATCACTTCGTAATCGCTGTCCGCCGAGAGAATCAGCAGGTTCGCCGGGCGGCCCTGTTCCAGTCCGTAACGTTCGCCCAGGTGCATGGCCTTGGCGCTGTTGTCGGTGACCAGGTCCAGCGCGCTTTGCAGGTTGCGATAGCCGAGCATGTGGCAGATGTGCAGGCCGGCCTCGAGCACGCGCAGGATGTTGCCGTTGCCCAGCGGGTACCACGGGTCGACGATCGAGTCCTGACCGAAACACACATTCATGCCAGCTTCGAGCAATTCATTGACGCGGGTCACGCCCCGGCGTTTCGGGAAGTTGTCGAAGCGCCCTTGCAGGTGAATGCTCTCGGTCGGGCAGGAAACGAAACTGATCCCGGAATGGCCGAGCAGGCGGAACAGCTTGGCGCAGTAGGCGTTGTCGTATGAACCCATCGCCGTGGTGTGGCTGGCCGTGACGCGGGCGCCCATGTCACGGCTGCGCGCTTCTTCGGCGAGCACTTCAAGGAAGCGTGAATGCGGATCGTCGGTCTCGTCGCAGTGCACATCGACCAGGCAGCCGGTGCGCTCCGCCAGGTCCATCAGAAACTTCACCGAGCTGACGCCCTGATCGCGGGTGTATTCGAAATGCGGAATGCCGCCGACCACATCGGCGCCCATG
>Ga0182006_1001920_pt1 | contig 11838 bp, 11 predicted proteins | sample Sormic07211104_1_FD_123022 | JGI IMG/M metagenome (GOLD analysis project Ga0182006, IMG submission 123022) | Rhizosphere microbial communities from Sorghum bicolor, Mead, Nebraska, USA - 072115-104_1 MetaG | ecosystem: Host-associated > Plants > Roots > Rhizosphere | place: USA: Nebraska...
ATGTCAGGCTCAAGGACCCGAAGGACTTCAAGTTGATCGGCACCCGCGTGAAGCGCCTCGACTCGCCGGAGAAGGTGAATGGTGCCGCGGTCTTCGGTCTGGATGTGCGTGTGCCCGGCATGGTGTACGCGGCGATAGCGACCTGTCCGGTGTTCGGCGGCAGGCTGGCGAAATTCGACGACACGCACACGAGAAAAATTCCCGACGTGCAGCAGGTCGTCAGCTTCGACAACGGGGTCGCCGTGATCGGGGCGCACACGTGGGCCGCCAGGCGCGGTCTGCAGGCGCTCGAGATCCAATGGGACGAGGGCGCAGGCGCCGACGTTTCGACCGAGACGATCGTCACTGACCTCGTGAAGGCGTCGCAGCGCAGCGGCGCGGTGGCGCGCAAGGAAGGCGATGTCGAGAAAGCCTTTGCCAACGCGAAGACGCGCATCGATGCGGTCTACCACCAGCCGTTCCTTGCGCACGCGACGATGGAGCCGGTGAACTGCACGGTGCACGTCCGGCCGGACGGCTGCGAAGTGTGGGTGGGCACGCAGGTGCCAGGCCGCGTGGCCGATGCGGCGGCGAAGGTCACTGGACTGCCGCCGGAGAAGATCATCGTCCACAACCATCTGCTGGGTGGCGGATTCGGCAGGCGCCTGGAAATCGACATGGTCACGCAGGCCGTGAAAGTGGCTAGGCAGTTGAATGTGCCGGTGAAGGTCGTGTGGACGCGCGAGGAAGACATCCAGCACGACATGTACCGGCCGTACTACTACGACCGCATTTCCGCCGGCCTCGACGCGAACGGCATGCCAGTGGCTTGGCAGCATCGCATCGTCGGTTCTTCGATCCTGGCGCGGTACGCACCGGCCGCGATGATGAAGAACGGTGTCGACCCCGATGCCGTGGCCGTGGCGGCCGAGTTGCCCTACGACCTTCCCAACCAGCTCGTCGACTACGTTCGCCAGGAGCCGCGGGGCATACCCACGGCGTTCTGGCGCGGCGTGGGTCCGACGCGCAGCGCGTTTGTCGTTGAGACCTTCATCGACGAACTCGCGACGCACGCGAAGGTAGATCCGGTGAAGTACAGGCAAGCCTTGCTCGGGAAGTCGCCGCGCGCGCTGAACGTGCTCAACGAAGCCGTGCGGGCGGCCAGATGGGCGGCTGGTGCACCACAAGTTAAGGGCAAAGGTCGGGGCGTGTCCCTTATGCACGCATTCGGCAGTTTCTTCGCGATGGTTGTCGACGTGACCGTGGACGATGGTGAGGTGAGCGTGGATCACGTGACCTGCGCAGTCGATTGCGGCATGGCGGTCAATCCCGACACGATCGAGGCCCAGATGCAAGGTGGCATCGTCTTTGGCCTCACGGCGGCGCTGTACGGCGAGATCACCTTCAAGAATGGACGCGTCGAGCAGAGCAACTTCAACGACTATCGGGTCTTGCGCATCAATGAAACGCCAGACATCGACGTGCATCTCGTGAAGAGCAGCGAAGCGCCTGGCGGCATCGGCGAGCCGGGCACCTCGGCGTTGCAACCGGCGCTCGCCAATGCGATCTTTGCGGCCACCGGCAAGCGGTTGCACGCCTTGCCAATCGGCGACCAACTGAAATCAAACGCGAGTGGAGGCCGTCGATGATCCACGCACCGAAGACGTTTGCCACGCTGGGATTTGCGCTCTCACTGGCATCGGGCGGCCCCGCCACGAACGCGCATGCCGCTACCGCGCCCGACCAGGCGCTGGTTTCGCGCGGAGCCTATCTTGCGAAGGCGGGCGATTGCATCGCCTGCCACTCAGCACCGCGCGGCAAACCGTTCGCCGGCGGCCTGCCTATGACAACGCCGGTTGGGCGCATCTACTCGACCAACATCACGCCCGATCCGGACACCGGCATCGGCCGCTACACCCAGGAAGAATTCATTCGCGCGATGCGCGAAGGCATCGCAAGAGATGGCCACAACCTGTATCCGGCCATGCCGTATCCGTCGTACGCCAAAGTCAACGATGGCGACATGCAGGCGCTCTACGCCTACTTCATGCATGGTGTGGAACCCGTGAACCGGGAGAATCAGAAGTCCGAGATTCGGTGGCCATTGGGCATCCGCTGGCCGCTGAAAGTATGGAACTTCATGTTCCTCGACAAGGGCGTGTACCAGGACAAGCCCGGCAGGGATGCTGAGTGGAATCGCGGCGCCTACCTGGTGCAGGGGCTGGGGCATTGCGGCTCGTGCCACACACCGCGCGGTGTCGCGTTCCAGGAAAAGGCAGTCGACGAAGGCGGCAGCACGTTTCTCTCCGGCGCGTTGATAGAAGGCTGGTTTGCCTCGAACCTGACGGGTGAGCACAACGTCGGCCTGGGCCGCTGGAGTGGACCGGAACTCGTGAGCTTCCTGAAGACCGGCGCGAACCGGCATGCCACCGCGTTCGGCTCCATGACGGAGGTCGTCAACAACAGCACGCAGGCGATGACCGATACCGACCTCGGCGCGATGGCCGCCTATCTGAAAACGCTTCCGGCGCAGGGCGGCAATGGCGCACCACCCTATGCCTACGACGCGCAAAAGACGAAGGTGTCGCTGAGCCGGCCGGCCGGCAATGCAGGCGCCCGCATCTACACGACGCATTGCCTGCAGTGCCACGGCGCCGATGGGCGCGGTTTCGCGCCCATGCTCGCGCCGCTCGCCGGCAATCCCAATGTGTTGGAGCGCAATCCGTCGTCACTCATCAACGTGACGCTGAACGGCACCGGGGATCTCGTCGTTCGAGGTATTCCGGCGGCGTACCCGATGCCCAAGTACGCCGCCGTGCTAAGCGATCGGGACATTGCCGACGTGCTGACCTTCATTCGTGCAGGCTGGAACAACAGCGCGGGGGCAGTCAGCCCGAAGGAGGTCGCGAAGTTGAGAGGCGGCTCCTGACTTCATCCTTCCTGACATTCCATTGGAGGTCAGGATGGATCGGCTCCGGCGACGAAGCACCCCGCCGGCTGGAAGCGGGGCGAGATGTCAGTTGCTCGCGTCAGCTGCCCGTGTATGCCGCCGGCCGCCGTTCGGAAAAGGCCGCGACGCCCTCGTGTGCATCGCGGGTCAGGAGCAGTTGCCGTTGCAGCGCCGATTCCTGGAGCAGGCCTTCCTCGACGGAGAGTCCATAGCTGGCAAGTACCGAACGACGCGCGGCAACGACCGCGAGCGGTCCATTCTTGGCGAGCTGCCGGGCGATGGCCAGCGCGGCTTCTTCGAGCGCCTCGCTGGACACCAGCTCGGTCACGAGGCCGTGGTTGAGCGCGAAGGCCGCGTCGAACGTGTCGCCCGTGAGGATCATCCGCATCGCAACACCCAGTCCCGTCACCTTGGCGAGCCGCTGCGTGCCTCCACCACCAGGAAGAATGCCTAGCCTGGCTTCGGGAAGGCCGAAGCTCGATGTGTGCGTCGCGATGCGGATGTCGCAGGCAAGCGCCAGCTCCAGCCCGCCAGCCACGCAGAATCCGTCGATGGCCGCGATCGTCGGCTTGGCGACGTCCTGAGCGCCAGTCAGTCCGCCGAAGCTGATGATCGACGTGGGTTCCTGGCTGGCCGCGCGGCCACGCCGGTAGGGCAGGTAGTCGCGAATGTCGGCGCCGGTGCAGAACGCACGGCCTCCCTGGCCGGACAGGATCGCGACCTTCAGTTGCGGGTCGTCGTTGAAGCGCTGCCAGGCGTCCGCAAGCGCACGGTCGTGCTCGACGTCCAGCGCGTTGTGCTGCTGGGGACGGTTGATGACGATGCGGGCAATGGCGTTGTCGATGATCTGGAAATCGATGGACATCTGGATGGTTCGTTGGGCGAAAAAAGAAGGGAAGAGTGAGGAGGCGTCAGCGCCCGATGCCCGGCAACTTCCTCGAGACGCAGCGCTCCAGCCACTCGAGCGCCCAGTTCACGCCGACGCCGATGAGGCCCACGGTGGACAACAGAGCGAAGACGGCGGGCGCGTCGAAGTCGCGCTGGGCGGAAAGCAACATGCGTCCGACGCCCGGGCGCGTGGCCAGCATCTCCACGAGAAGCGCGACGATGATGGCCAGCGGCACCGCCACGCGAAGCCCTGCGATCACGCTGGGCAGGATGCTGGGTACGTAGATGTTCATCACCTTGCTGCGGGTCGAGATCCGCAGCGTATGGCCGGTGTTGACGAGGGTCGGATGGATGGCCCGCGTGGCCTGCAGCACATTCAACAGGATGGGCCAGAGCGCGGCGAGCGAAACCACGGTGGCTCCGAGCACGGCGCCGCTGCCGATCAGCAGCATGGCCACAGGGACGATGGTGGGCGGCGGCACGGACCGCAGGAACTCGAGCGTGGGCGCCACCGCTTCGGAAACGGCAGGCCGGGCGCCGAGGATCGCGCCCATGGCTGTGCCCACCACGCCGGCGATAAAGGTGGACAGTACGACGGTCTTCAGCGTGGCCAGCACGGCGAGTTGAAGCTCGCCGGCTGCGAGCATCGCCTGCGCGCTCGAGAGCCAAGTCTGAGGCGGCGGTGCGATGGGCGAGGCGGGGTCGCCCACGGCTTGCCAAAGGCACAGCAATGCGACGGGCGTGGCAAGGCTCAGGAGGATGCGAGACATCTTGTTCATGGGCTCGCTCCTTTCAGCTCGCCTGGGCCAGGCCGGGCAGCAGGCGCCGGACGGCGAAGCCCAGGGCGAAATTAGCGCAGACGCCCAGCACGCCGATGGCGAAGAGGTACGCGAAGGTCTCGCTCGCCCGCATCGCTTCCTGCGCGCTAACCAGTCCCCAGCCGAGGCCGGCAGGATTGCCGACCATTTCAGCGACCACGCTGACGACCAGGCAGAGGCTGAAGCTGAGGCGCGCCCCCACGAGAATCTGGCTGAAGGCTGCGGGTGTGACGACGCTGCGCAACGTGTGCCACTTGCTCAAGTGCAGCGTGGCGGCCGTCTCGAAGATTCTTGCGTGAAGCCCTTCGATGCCGGCCCTGCTGCTGGAGATGAGCGGCCAGATACTGGCGAACACCGTCACGGTGATCTCGGTCTTCCATGAAAAACCGAAGACCAGCACCGCGGGTGGAATGAGCGCCACCGCCGGCAACGGCCTGAGCAGTTCGATGAAGAGCGACAGCATGGTGCGAAGCGTGCTGAAGGTGCCCAGCGCCATGCCGAGCGGTATGCCTATGAGCAGGCAGATCGCCCAACTCGCGAGGGCCGCGGCGAAGGTGTGCGCGGCGTCCGCGACCAGGCGCCCGTCGATGAGACTCTCGGTGAGCGCGCGACCGATCTCGGTGGGCGTGGGCAGCACGTTGAAACCGTCGTTGACCATGACGGCGAGTTGCCAGGCGCCGAGGAGCGCGACGGGCAACAGCCATTGGCGGGCCCTGCGCGAGTGGCCGGTCATCGGGCGGCTCCGTGCAAGCGCTCCAGCAACTCGTGCCGCGCGTGCAGGTATTCCGGCATCTCCTTGGTGGAAATCTGGTCGCGGCGCGCGGGGAGAGGCGGGCGTATTTCCGAAGCGATCGTTCCCGGCGATCCTGCGAGCAGGACGACGCGATCGCCGAGATAGACGGCCTCGTCCACGTCGTGCGTGATGAAGACGATGGTGGCACCGGTGCTCGCCTGAATGTTGCGCAGCTCGTCCTGCAGCTTTGCTTTCGTCATGGCATCGAGCGCACCGAAGGGCTCGTCCATCAGCAGGACCTTGGGTTGCAATGCCAGGGCGCGCGCAATCTGTAGCCGCTGTTGCATGCCGCCGGAAAGCTTGGCGGGGTATTCCCGTTCGGCCTTCTGCAGGCCCACCAGCGCGAGCGCCGTGTCGATGCGCCGGTCGAGCTCTGCGCCGGAGATTTTTTCCTCGATGCCGAGCGCGACGTTGGCGCGCACGGTTCGCCACGGCAGCAGGGCATTGCCGTAGTCCTGGAACACGGTCACGACGCCTTCGGGCGGGCTGCGGAACGCCTTGCCTTCGTATAGGACGGCGCCGCTTGTCGGCGCGCAGAAGCCGCCCAATGCGCGCAGCAGGGTGGTCTTTCCGGTGCCCGATCCGCCCACCAGGCACAGAAACTCCTGCCGGCCCACTTGCAGGTCGATGCCCTGGAGGATCGTCTTGTCGCCGATGGCCGATGCCAATCTGACTTCTGCGCGTTCGCAGCTGAATACGGGTGAATTCATGTTTCTCTGGCCCGAGGGCCGTTGTCTCTTCGGGTTGTCTCTTTGCGTTGCGTCACTCGAAGCTGGCGCCCGCCGCGGTCAGCTTCTCGTTGATGGCGCCTACAGCCAGAGACGCCTTGATCCAGGTGTCGATCGCCGCGTCGTCCAGCCGGGTGCTGTAGGCGGGCAGGCGCACCGCGTTGGCGATCTCGTCGGGCAGGCGTGTCCACTTTGTGAGCACCGCGCGCGATGCCTTGTCGTTCTTCTGGATGTATTGATTCGCCTCGTCGAGTGCCGCGCGCCAGGCGAGCACCGCCGCGCGGTTGTCTTTGGCCCACTGGCCGTTGGCCATCCAGCAGGTCAGCACCACCGGGTCCGCCACCGAGAGCATCGGATTGCCCAGGCTGGTCGTGGCGACCTTGCCCGGCGCGGAGGCAAAGGGCTCGACGATCTCGGCCGCCGCGACGCGCCCGACCGCCAGTTGGTCGCCCATGTTGGCGAAGGCCATCTCCTGGAAGCGGATGTCGTTGGTGTCGATGCCCTGTTGGCGCAGTGCGTTCAGCGTTGCAATGTGGATCACGCCGTTGAGCGAAGGCGTGGCGACGACCTGCCCCTTGAGGTCGGCCATGCGCTTGACCGGTCCGTCTGCGCGGGTCAGCAGGCGCATCTGCTGGTTGCTCGACATCTCCTGGGTGTTGCCCGCGATGCCGACGACGTCCAGCTTCTTGAGCCGCGCCTTGATGATGTCGATGGGCGTGCAGCCCGATACCTCGAACTGCCGGCCCAGTGCGCCCACGACGGTCGAGACGTTCTGCACCGTCGTGATCTCGACGTCCAGGCCATGGGCCTCGAACAGACCTTTGTCCTTGGCGACCCACAGCGGCAGCCATGCAGCCGAAACGACGGATGCGACCCGCATCTTGGTCTTGGCGGTTGTTTGTGCCACGGCTTCCAGGGGCGTGGCAAACGAAGCCCAGATCAGCAATGGAGCGAGCAGGCGAAAAACGGATTGCATGGGGTCTCCTTTATGTGAATGAGTTGGTCCAGTACCAGCGGCAAGAAGACGCACGCTGGCCGATCGGGCCTTACCGCAAATGGCGCGGTTCAGCGCAGCCGATGCCATCAGATCGGTCATGGCGAAGGCTGTATGTACGAGTCGTGGAGACGCGCGCTTCCGTCGCGTCGTCTCCAGCGATTGCTGCGAACGGACGGCCCGTCCGCTAACTGCCGTGCGAGTCGCGAAGGGCTTCGTCGGGCGCGCGGTGGATCTCGACCATCCACTCCTGCGACAGCAATGCGTAGTCACTCAACCCACCGCATCGCATGAGCGGGCGAGCCAACGCGGTCTGGTAGACGCCATCCTTGAGCAGATCGTGGTCGATGTGGACGCCGACAACCTCCCCGAGGACCAGCCATCCAGGCAACTGCTCTCCGCGCGTGTTTCGGAACTGCACCACATCCACCACCTTGCACTCCATCGAGGCTCGGCTTTCAGCGACGCGCGGCGCGCTCACCTTGTTCGCGGCAATGGCCGTCAGGCCCGCCAGCTTGAACTCGTCGACTCCCCGGGCCACCGGTTGGGAGGTCATGTTCATCTGCTCTCCGAGGTCTTCGGATACCAGGTTCCAGACGAACTCGCCCGTCTCCACCGCGTTCTGCGCGGTGTCCTTCCAGCCGGTGCTGGCAAAGCCGAGGATGGGTGGGTCGTAGTGGAACGTGTTGAAGAAGCTGTAGGGCGCGAGGTTGAAACCTCCCTCCTTGCTCCTCGTAGAGATCCACCCAATGGGCCGCGGCGCGATGATGGAGTTCAGCGGGTTGTGCCGAAGCCCGTGCCCTGCAGAGGGCTCGTAGAAATGAAACTCCATATGCGCAGTCCTTGGAAGCCTTATCAGGCCCGAAAATAAATCTCGAAAACGATTTCGGTGAATGTTAAAAACCCTTCGAGAAAATGTCAAGAATGGGAAGAGGAGGCCTCTGAAATCGGTTTCGCAACTTGCTCTTATCAGCGACAATGACGCCCTGAATCAAGGGACCATCGATTGAACATTCATGAATTTGCAGCGAAGCTGAAGCTCTCGGTCAGCACCGTGTCCAAGGCCATGAACGGACGGGAAGACGTGAGCCAGGCAACACGAGAGCGAGTGCTTGCGGCTGCGGCCCGCCTTGGCTTTTCACCGGATCCGGCCGGGCGGAGGTTGAGGCGCCAGTCGTCAGACACCATCGGCTTCGTGCTCTCGGCCCCGCAGGCCTCGTTCGTGCACCCGTTCTTCCTGAACATGTTGATGGGCGTGGACGAGCAACTCGACGGGTCGAATTACCAGGTCATCATCGCCTCGGCACGAAGCATCGAGACGGAGATCGACGTGTTCAAGCGCCTGGTCGAGCGCCAGCGCGTGGACGCATTGCTGTTTGGCCGCACTCGGCGGGACGATGAGCGGATCGCGTATCTCCAGAAGCGCGATATTCCTTTTGTGGCGTTCGGCCGGAGCGACACACAGAAGGGTTTTCCGTACCTGGACATCGACCACACCGTCGTCGGGCGTGCTGGTTGCGCGCGATTTATTGCGCTGGGCCATCGCCGGATTGCGTTGGTGCACGCGCCCGAGTTCCTGATGTTCAGCCACCACCAGCGAGTGGGTTACGAGGCAGCGCTTCGCGCGGCGGGAATCCCCATCGATCCGGCGCTTTGCCTTGAAGCCGCGCCTTCCGAAGAGGGCGGAGTCGATGCGGCCCGTCGTCTCTTCGAACTGCCCGATCCGCCCACCGCCATCGTGTGCGGACATGACATCGTGGCCATGGGCGTCATGCGCGCTATTTCAGAGACTGGCAGGGTTCCGGGGAAAGACATCGGGGTGATCGGGGGAGACGACCATCCGATCGGTCGCCTGCTGTCCCCTGCGCTGACGACGTTCAGCGCAGAAACCCACCGCGCCGGAAAACGGATGGTGGAGATGCTCCTTGCGCGCCTGAACGGGACGCCTGCCGAAGAGCTTCAGGAACTATGGAACCCGGAGTTGATACTTCGCGCGTCGGACGGTCCGCCGCGCACCTCGGCCCCGTGAGGAAGGCCGGCATGCGCAATCGATGAGGATCTTCTTGACGCGGCCAACATGGTGGAAAACGAACAGGTGCATGTCTGGAACATCAATAATGGCGAGCGTTTCGTCACGTATGCGATCCGCGGCCAGCGCGGCAGCGGGATCATTTCAGTCAACGGATCGGCGGCCAGACGGGCATCCGTTGGTGACTTGATCATCAATCGCCGCCTTCGGGACGGTGGCAGAGGAGAAGGTGACTGACCATCTTCCCAAGCTTGTCTTCGTCGACGAAGCCAACCGCATCAAAAAGCAGCGCGATCACGTGCCCGTGCAACTCGCAACAGCAAGCTGACTTCCTGCTGTTTCTCGATGGGGCGCTATGACAAGAATGGGTTCATAAATGCCGCAGCCGCGTCTGTCTCCGACTTCAGTGCTCAGGTTGATGGGGTGAGCTCGTGTGTGGCTGGATGTGTCTCAGACTTCAAGGTGCAGGACGAAGGGGAGAGGCGGAGGCCTTAATAGGTAACTGTGTCTCAGACATTAATGGCAATGAACAATCGTCCCGGTACAGCTCGGCCATCGCGTTGTCATGGGCGTTACTTTTCATCATCTGCTCTCTGCGGCCAGTCCTGCCAATAACCCACCGCCCGAGCGGTGTCCGCATCCTGCGTGGGCGCGTCACCCGCCGAGTTACAGCCACTGTCGAATGTCGCCGCGAAGCCGCTTGAGGCAGTCGACATACAGATCCTCGTGCTCGTCGGCGCTCAGGTGGTGTTCGATCCGGTACATCGTCATTTTCGTCCAAGAACGGAATTTTTCCGCGCGCAGAACCGGCGCGGCAAGGACTTCATGCCGATGCGGAGGCAAGCGGGCTCTCGGCGGTGAGGCGGTTTCATCCGATGATATTCATCCCCCGTTCGAGCAAGACGCACCCGCGCGCACGCGCCGGGTCATCCGCTGTCCACCGCCGAGCCGCTCGAGGGCCGCTGCCTTCGTCGCCGCCTGGGGGTTGTGAGGAACGATCAGGACATCGCCGGCGGCATGGCGCAGCACGCGCTGTGCCACGCTGCCGAAGACGAAGTCGGACATCGCCGAGGCTGGATGCTTGCCGACAACGAGCAGCTCGGCGCCGCTGTGCTGCTGCTGGACCACGGCCTGCCGGGCCGGATCGCCGCGGCCGATGGCCCAGGACACGCGGTTTCTGCGGGCATCGGTGGAATCCGTGAACCGCACGATCTGGTCCCGTGCGTACCGCGTGCACTCCTGTCTGTAGGCCCTGACCACGTGCTCGGGAACGTCGGCGCTGCGCAGCTTGCGCTCGTTGATCGTGCTGATGGCGTGGAACAGGTCGATTCGCGCCGATCCGTTGAGTGCGAACGCGCGCTCCACCAGGATGCGCGAAGCCCGCGTGAAATCGATGGCGACGAGCAGGCGCTGGTAAGGCCCCTCGGCCTGCTGCCGCACCACGAGCATGGGACGCTGGACCCTCCGCAAGAGGCGCTCGGTCCATTGGCCGCGCACAAAGGCCAGCAAGCTCCGCTCCCGGGGCATGGCACCCATGACCAGCAGATCCGCGCCACGCGCTGCGCTTGCCACGTGCTCCGGTGTGCTGGCCATCGGGTTCGTCGTGCGCACGCGCAGCCCATGGCGCTGGCCGAGCTGCAATGCCTGGTGCGCCAGCCGCGACGCGGCGCGGGCGCAGGGAGGCTCGCCGGGCGCGGCCGCATAGAGCAGTTCCAGGCTGGCATGGTGCTCGGCAGCCAGGCAGGCGGCGCGCGAGAGGGCAGGCTCCGAACGCGCAGCGAGGTCGGTCACGGCAAGAATGGTGGTGCAGTCGCCGCTCGCTTCGGCCGAGTCCCGGAGGTCCGCGAGGCTCGGCAGGTGGTTGGTCCCGGGCCGCTTGTTCAGGCGGGCGAAGTCAAGGTCGGTGAGCGTGCGCTCGCCGTGGATCGTTGCTGCATGCATTGACGCACTCCATTCGTGCGGACCCGTCGGTGGACGACGGCGGCCGCGGCCGCGCGGGACTGGTGCCCGGCGGTGGATGGTTGCGCTGAAGAAGAAGGAAGAAGGAAGCGACCGCCGGGCCTAGGGATGTGCGGGCAGTTGCCTGCGGCCCGCCTTCAAGGCCACGCGCGCACGCGCGCACGCCGCTGCAATGAGCAGCGCCGCAGCAAGGGCGTGGGTGAAGGCGGCGAGGGTGGTCGACATGGCGCTCAGTCTATTCAACGCGCCGTGCCGGGGCAAGCAAAGGCCTCAGGGTCCTTGCCAGATTGCCCCGCTTTTTTTTCGCTGCTACTCCTGCGGTTCCAGTGCCACGGGCGGCGCAATGACGATTTTCTTTCGGGCCTGCAGCACGAACGAAACCACCTGCCACACGACGAAGACGCCGATCAGGCTGAGCAAGGTGCCGCTGATGGGGCGCGACACGAAGGTGCCGAAGCTTCCGCGGCTCAGCAGCATCGCGCGGCGGAAGTTCTCTTCGAGCATCGGCCCGAGGATGAAGCCGAGCATCAGCGGCGCGGCGTCGAGCTCGAGCCGCATGAACATGTAGCCCATGAAACCGAAGGCGGCGGTGATGAACACGTCGTCCAGGTTGTTGTTGACGCTGTAGGTGCCGATGCAGCAGAAGAACAGGATCGACGGGAACAGCACGCTGTACGGAATCTTGAACACCGAGAGCCAG
>Ga0182006_1001921_pt1 | contig 11831 bp, 11 predicted proteins | sample Sormic07211104_1_FD_123022 | JGI IMG/M metagenome (GOLD analysis project Ga0182006, IMG submission 123022) | Rhizosphere microbial communities from Sorghum bicolor, Mead, Nebraska, USA - 072115-104_1 MetaG | ecosystem: Host-associated > Plants > Roots > Rhizosphere | place: USA: Nebraska...
TCCGAGACCCCGACCCTGAACTGCGGGTGCCCACTGGCCGCGTAGCCAAGAAATCGAATCGCGCTGAGCTCGACACAGGGTGGTATCAACTGCTGGACCTTCTATTGCTTGGATGGGCCCGCCTCTTCCCGATGCGCCTCCCCGCCTCAAACGAATTTGCCCGTGTGTCTCCTGCCACGGTCCGCTCAGAATCATCGCCCGTCAGTTTACGTTGAGAGCTCATGCGTGGACCATCTAACTTGCCGACTGATTCATTGACCGGATGCAGGTGAGCCGCGACGTGAGGAGGGAGAGGGGCCAAAGAGAGAAAGAGAAAGCGGCAGAGCGGTGCCATTTCACAGCCGAACGCAGGCGCGCGGTCGGTATCGGTGGCCGAGCAGCACGCCTTGCTCCGGTCGCTCAGAAATTTCCTGGACAGGAAGCTGAGCTAGCTGCAGCCCCAGCCTAGGTGGGCCCCGACATTGCCAGCACCGAGAATGGCAAGGCGAAGTCGTGGCCATGAGGGGGGTGGCGCTGCGTCGATTGCATACCAGCGGCAATCATCGCCGCCATGCCCAACGTCGGGACCCACAAAACCACAGCAGCCGCTATGCAGGTGGGCGAGCTACGGCAAAATCCACGATCGCCGTTTCACCAATCCTCATCGCTGCGCCTCAATCCAGCGCGCCACATCGTCGACCAACTGCGGAAGCACCTCGCCGGGCGTGTTGTACTCCTGCAGCGAACTCGGACCTTCGCCCGGGATCCCTAAGTGGTTGAGCGCCGGATATCGCTCGAAACTGGCTCGGCGCTGTCCAGCAAGGCTGCGCTTCCAAAGCTGCCAGTCGGTATCCACAACTTGAAAGTCGCGCCCTCCCTGAAGCAGCAGGATCGGGAGCGCGGAGGCCTTGGCGTCGGCGACTGGATCAATGTTCTCGAACGCGCGCCAGTAGGTTGCTGGCAGGCCCAGCGGCAGGTCCTTGGCAGCAACCGGCTCGGTGCCGCGTGCGGCGGCGATCTGCGCGTCCAGCTTGTCCAAGAAGGCTTGGTCATCGGCGCTGATGCTGCCATCCAGGCCCAGCAGGTAGCGGTTCTGTTCTGGCAACACGGTGAGCAGCGAACGGGCCGGCGCCGACCACATGACCAGTCCGGCCACCTTGCCCGAGCGCTGGGCGATGCGAGGCGCCAGCATGCCCCCTTGGCTGTGGCCCATTACGTAGACGTACTGCGGATCAATGCCGGTGGTCTGGACCAAGCTGGCGACGGCAGCTACTGCATCGTCAGTGGTTTCGTCATCCACCGTGTAATTGTCGCGATTGAACTCCTCTGGACGTGCTTTGGTGCGCTTTTCGTAGCGGAGCACCGCGATGCCTTGCGCGGCCAGGCCGCGCGCCACGTCCAGGAATGGTCGATTCGGCCCAATGGTTTCGTCGCGGTCTTGGGGACCCGAGCCGTGCACCAACACTACCGCGCGGAACGGCCGTTTGCCCTTGGGCAGCGCCAACGTGCCTGGAAGGTTACCCTTGCCAGACACCACGTTGAAAGGCATCTCCTTGAAGCTCGCATCGGACGGCACGGACGGCGCCGGCGGCGCTTGGGCAGCCGCCGGTTTGAAGTTCAGACCGGCCACGCGGCCACTGGCATCTACCGCCACTTGGGTGTCGATGTCGCCCACGGCGAACCTCAGCCGCTGCGTCACCAAGCTTATGTCTCCGCGCGCACTAACCTGGGCAGCGCCGCGCTCTTGAAGCCCGCCGAACGAATTCCATAAGGCCTGTAGCTGCGCTGCCGGCACAGCCTTGGACATCTCCGGGGTGAGCATCTCCTCAGCTGCGCCCACGTCGCCGGCCTGCAGGCGATCAAGGAGAGTGGCAGCCGTCTGCGCTGGCTGGGCAGCATGAGCCAGCGTGGCGGCGAAAGAGAGCATCAGGCTCATACCCCAACGTGTCAGCGCGCGCATGTCACTCTCCTTTCCCAAGATCACCACCACCGACGGAACAGCCGGTTGATCGCGCTCACCGCTTGCCAGGCCAGCCCGCCCAGCCCGTTCCGTTCGTCCAAACTTAGCTTTCGCTTCGCGTGTCAGATTCGTTTCGACTCCAATAGTTGGGCAGCTCCAGCGTGTGACCACGGCTTGATCTCCATTTCGAGGTTGAGATGGGGCAGGCAAGCTGCCCAGCGCTGTTGATCTCTGATCATCAGTCATGTGGATTTACAGCGGAAGGCCAACCAGAGCCGGCGCAGCGTCCCCCGACGGCCTTTACCCCAAGCCCCAATCAGTCTGTCAGCGGCCCCGCTACGCTGCTCGACCTATTGAGCCTTTGCCAGCTCCGGCTCCGCCTCTGGCGCCAAAGTGTGAATCACGTCCCCTTTTGCATTGAGAAACTCAATGGCGCCATAACCTTCTTCGGTTACCGTCAGACGCAAACGTGGCTTGTCAGCCTTGTCACTCAAGGCGATTGCCGGCGTGCCATCAGCGCCCACCACCATTCGTATACGCGTGGACGTCTTAACCCCGGGAACCAAGCGATTCCCGAGGGCCGGTTCGCGCAGCAGCGGCGGGGCTTGGTTGATCGAGAACGCAACCTCGCCGTCCGGCGAGACACGCCAGCCGATGGCATCCATGGCCGGGTGGTCCAGGGCCAGAACCGCCATTCCCCCGGCCACATCGGCGGTGCCGAATCCACCCCGCTCGCTGCCTTTGTCATCGTAAAGCACCAGCCCGGCGACGTTAAACGCCCGTCGGTATTGAAGCCCATCGATGATCGGAGCGGGCGTTCGGCCCGAAAGAGTCATCCGGATGACGCCGTTCTCGTCGACAATATCGATGCGCTTCGTCGTTATTCGGTCATGGTCGGGCCTAGTAACTTTTGTTTCAGGACTTTGCGACTCAATGATGCGCTGCAGCGCATCCAGCGATGGCCGAGACGGGCTGGAATTTTCCGCCGCTTGCGACAGAGGGCAGGCCAACATGGAAGCGAGGAGAAAAGCAAAGGCAAGTATCTTCATGCAGGTTCCCGTGGTGGTTAGTGGCTTTTCGCTGGACGCATTGACGCTGCTGCCGGATCTTACCGCCACGTCACCCACGCCCCTGAATGCACTGACTGGACGTCGATAGCGGTTCCCCGCGCCGCCCTGACCAGCGCGCCAAGAGGATCGTCCACTTCCTGATACTCATCAACTCCCGAGACGCCGTAGTGGATCGGGACGACAGACCGCGCGCCCAGGACGGTGGCGGCCGCAATGGCCTGCTCCGGGGTCAACACCCCCGGCTGTCCGCTGACGGGCTTGCGCCATCCGAACCTGGCACCGTTGATCGGCAGGAACGCCACGTCGAAGGGCCCGAACTGGCGAGCGATTTTCCACCAGTGACCGTGCCACATCGTGTCTCCGCCATGGAAGATCCGCCGGCCCGCGGACGATACCACCCAGGAAACCTGCGTGTCGCCGTAGCCATCCGAGGCCGGCACCGGCGTGGCAGTGAAGTCACCCAGCAGCTGGGGCTCCCAAAGGTGTGCGGGCCGCGCCCGTGCACCCTCAGGAACGGGAAGCGGATGCGTGCCCTCGGGGTAGATCAAACTGCCACCGTTGCGGAGCGCCTGCGCCACAGCCCCAGCGTCGAAGTGGTCCGAGTGGACGTGCGTCAGCAGGACCGTGGCGTCCCCCACCCCACCCTCAACGGGAACCAGGATGTCCGGCAATGCCCTGCCCCACTCTGCGCTGTTGGTCAGCGGGTCGATGAACAAGCTTGCACCCGGCAACTGCAGGCGAATGCCGGCCCAGGCAAGCCGTTGAATCCGGACGCCCTCCGACGCGGGCCGAGCGGCGGCGTGGGAGACCGGCAAAAGCGCGGCCGCGGCGCCAGCGGCGAGCCCGGAAAGAAAGGCACGGCGGCCCATCAGCGCGCCATCTGGCAAGTAGCCGCTCATGCGACCTCCGCCGAATGGGCCAGGTAGGTGTCCAGCTCAAAGATGCCCTGGACTTCAATGGCCTCCAGATTGCGCAGATGCCATTCCCTTTCGAACGCGCTTGCCTCGACGCCGGGTGCAAGGCAGTCCTCGATCCGAATGGCGGCCAACCGTGACGCCAGCGATTCACCCTTTTCTTTCGCGCGTATCGCCACCACGTTCTGGCAAATTCGATCCAGATAGTGCAGCGCGTTGTCGAGCACGGCGGCGTCGAAGCGCCCCATGTGACCGCCAATGACGGTGCCGCGCCCGAACTGCTTCGCCCGGCCAATGGCCGTTCGAATCTGGACGGGGTCGGCCTTGGAGAGGTAGACGATGCTCCCCACGATGTTGTCGCCGATGCAGACTAGGTCGGCGGTGGGAACATCCACGCTGATGTGATCCATCGTCTTGCCGGGGTTGTGCAGCAGCCGGAGCTCATGGCGGCCCCAGCGGATGCGCATCGCGCTGTCGAACACCACCTGCGGTTCGCGGTAGAACGCGTCGATACGGCGGTTCTGTGACAGGAAGGTGTGCCGGTAATTGCGATGCGCGATGGCCAGGGCGTCGGGAAAGGTCGAAAGCCCCGCGACGTGATCGCTCATGAAATGGGTGGATACGATGACGCGGACCGTTTTCCCCAGCTCGTCGCAGATCAGCACGCGCAACGCCGCCGCATCCGCTGCGCTTCCCAGTGAATCCACCAGCAGCACATGGTTGCCATCGACGAAAACCGTCGCAACGGAGTGGTAGTCCTCACCAAGGCACAAGAACACGTCCGGGCCCAACGGTTTCAGCTGCATGGCGGCTTCCCTTGAATGGTGGCCGCCATGATTGACGAGCGAACAGGCACCGACAAACGAGAAGATTTCGCCTTCAGATTAGTAAAAGTAACCTGATAAGATCGTTCATTCCTGCTGGTAGGAGCGTCAGATGAAGCCGCGCCACGCCCCTCCCCTGAACGCCTTAAGGGCGTTTGAGGCAGCTGCACGATTCCTCAGCTTCCAGAAGGCGGCCACCCAGCTGTTTGTCACACCGGCCGCGGTGAGCCACCAGGTCAAACGCCTCGAGGCCTACCTGGGCACCGAACTCTTCGAGCGCGGCCATCGGGCGGTGACGCTTACCCCGCAGGGCGCCGCCCTTGCGGCGTCGCTCACTGAGATTTTCGGAATGCTCGACCTGGCACTGGACCGAGGCGCGCCTGCTGAACCCGACCATCTGCGCGTCAGCACCCTGGAGTCGTTCGCCGCGAAGTGGCTGGCGCCCAGGCTTCACCGCTTCCACGAGGCCCACCCGGATATCCAGGTGCGGGTCCTCACGAGCGATCAGCTGGTCGACGTGGGCCAGGATAACGTCGATGTCGCGATCCGATACGGCCTTGGCACATACCCAGGCGTGCAGGTTGAGAAGTTGATGGACGCGCCGGTGTTTCCGGTGTGCGCCCCAGGCACGTCCCGCAAAGACGGAAAGCCGATTGCATCGCCCGCCGATCTCGCCCACGTCGCGTTTATCCATGATCAAAGCGCCGAAGGGCGACCGGGCGTTCCCGATTGGGCGGCCTGGCTGCAGGCGGTTGGCCTGCAGGGTGTGTCAGCTGACGCTGGCCCGGTGTTTCCCAGCATCTATCTGGCCCAGGAAGCGGCGATCCACGGGCACGGCGTCGCACTGGGGTTGGCCCCGCTGGTGGAAGAAGATCTTCGGCGAGGGCGGCTTGTTAGGCCATCCACCGGCCAGTTGGCCAACGCGTATGCGTTTTGGACGGTCCGTCCGCTCGCCGCACGTCGAAAAAGCGCAACAGATGTCTTCTCTCACTGGCTGCACAGGGAAGCGGTCGGAACTTTCTCATCGCAGCTCCTTCAGGAGACGAATGCCACATGACTTCACTCTTCAAACCCATCCGAGACGAAGTGCAAATCGATGGCCGAGCCTAAACCCTGAAAACTGGCCTGAAGGTCTCAAATCTGGTGCCCAAAGCACGGCCAGGGGTTTGGGTCTGCGTTGCAATGACGTAGTGATCGGCGACGCGGCCTTGCCGCTACCCTTCAAAGGTCGCTTCCGCTCGCCCCCCGTTCGTCCAGGGCTGCTGATCGGGGTCGTATGGCCGCACGGGCCCCGTCCCTGTGCCGCCCCCTGCTGCGTTGAACACTGAGGTCCATCACTACAGCCCCATCACGGGCCTGAGGAGATCCTGCGCTCAGTCCCCCTGTTCAGGAGCAGTGATGCCCAAGTCAGCATCCTTCGTTGTGCGCTCCTTTGAGGCGATTTATGCCTCGTCGGGGGATGTGGAACGCATTCTCGCCCTCACCATGGAGTGTGGCGAGTGCAAGGCGACCTCATCCTCAGGAGCGGGTTCCCTGGTTGAGCTGCCCGGCGGTGCCCTATTCCGATGCGCGCATTGCGGTCGCCATCAAGCCGTCAGCAACGCTCGGCTCTCGGCCATGCAAGGTCCGACCGGCGGGAAGCCTTCGGCGGGAGCCGCGCCTGCCCGAGCAGCAACCTCGGCATTCAATGCGGACTGCGTCAGGCCATTGCTGCCGCTTGCATTAGCAAGGTAGCCGGTTCGTGTGGTCGCTGCGGCGGTTCACGGGCGTCAACGGCGGAGGGCGCTGGCTGAACCAACCGCAGCGGACCCTGCGTTGGTAAGTTCTCTGTAAGTTCGGATGATCAAAGCTCGTAGCGCCTCCCCACGACGCTACTCGCATGCTCAAGACCGTGTTCGCCCTTCCGCTGCTCCTTGTCCCCACCATTGCCATGGCCCAAGGCGTCTCCAGCAGCAGTGATTTACTCGCCGATGCCCAAGACGACCGATGGACCCTAGGCGTCGCCGTTTCTGTCCGCGACAGCCCCTATGTCGGCGAAGGCACCCGCGTTCGCCCTCTTCCCTTGGTGACCTTTGATGGGCAGCGCTTCTTTTGGCGCGGACTGTCAGGAGGTATCCACCTCATCCAACGCAAGAGCCTCTCTATTGATGCCGTCCTGTCTGGCCGCTTCGATGGGTTCGACATCAAGGACCTTTCCCGCGCCGGACTCGCTCGCAATGGGCTGGATGGTACTGCCCTGGAAGACCGAGACGACGCGCTGGATGCCGGCTTGGCGGCGAGCTGGCGAGGAAGGGCCGGCGAGCTTAAGGTCAGCGCCTTGGCTGATGTAACTGACGCCAGTGGGGGTTACGAGTTTACTGTGGACTATGGTTATGCTTTGCAATGGGGGCGCACCACGGTCGTGCCTGGCGCTGGGGTTCGATGGATGTCCAAGGACTTGGTGAACTACTACTACGGCACTTTGGACGAAGAAATCAGCCGGGGCGTAGCGCCCTACCGGCCCGGCTCAGCCCTGGTTCCCCAAGTCAGCATAGGGTTCTCCCGTCCATTGGGCGAAAAATGGAGGGTGCTTGGCGGCGTAGACTACAAGTTCCTGCCGAACGAGTTGGCGGACAGCCCCCTTCTGGAACCGGATTCGAACGGGTCCGCCGCAGTGCGCTTGGGAATCTCCCGGAGCTTCTGATCGTTCATACTTAGATCTCAGCCCCCATGGCCCCCTCCTTGCCAGCCCCGGCCGTTTCCAATCGAATTGCCTTGGTTGAGGACCATCCCCGCTTGGCCAACTTGGTCGAGCGAGGGCTGGGGGCTGCTGGCATCGCTGTGGATACGTTCGCTACCTTGGAGGCAGCTTGGCATGGGCTGCTTCATCTTCCCTACGCCTTGGCCATCGTGGATCGCGGGTTACCGGATGGCGACGGTTTGAACCTGATCCGAAGATTGCGCGCGGCTGACAGCAAGCTCCCGTGCCTGATGCTGACCGCCAAGGACGCTCTGCACGATCGGGTGGCCGGGCTGGACGCGGGAGCGGACGACTACCTCCCCAAGCCGTTTGCCATAGAAGAACTCACAGCGCGCGTGCGGGCGCTGATGCGTCGTCCCGCAGAGTTTCGCGAGCTTCAGCTGAGCTACCACGGGCTTCAGATCCTGCCCGAACTGAGCTGCATGCGGCACCACCAAGACCAGGTCAGCTTGGCACCGGCAGAGCTGCAGCTCATCATTCTGATGGTGAGGGGCGCTGGACAGGTGGTTCGGCGCACCGCGCTGGAGGCGGCGGCCTGGGGCGTTTCAGACGCCGTAACCCCCAACGCGTTGGACGTCGCCTTGCATCGCCTGCGGAAAAAGCTCGCCGCGATCGACGCCCCGCTTTCTCTCATCAACGTGCGCAACCTGGGCTTTTCTTTGATTCCCTCTGATGCTGCCGAGTAGCCTGACCGCGCGTTTGATGATCGGCACCATGCTGGCAATGTTGGTGGCGGCACTGGCAGCCGTTTTGGTCATGCTCGCCATGACCTCCCCAAAGCTGCCCGATCGCTTGCTCCGCACGGAACTGCAAGAGGAGCTTGATCACCTGATCGAAGGTCTAAGAAGAGATGCGGAAGGCAACTTCTCCGTCGACCTGAAACCACAGAACGTCAATGCATACGCCATGACCAAGGACTCCGCCTACTGCATTGTTGACAGCGCTGGGGCCGCTGTTCTGCAAAGTTCGCCCGGCCCGGCCCTGGAGGCCCTAAGAGTGCTGCCCTGGAGCTTTGACTCGATGACGGTGGCGGGCAATGGAACGACCATTCGCCTGCGAGTCATGCAAGGGCCAGTGGAAATCCAGGGCCAACGCTACATTGTTCGTGTGGCGCGCAGTGATCGGCTGGTGCTTACACTCAGTGACTACGCTGGCACGCTCTACCTCAGGGCGGGATTGGTCACGCTGCTATTGGCGCTGTTGACCTTCGCAATCGTCGTATATTGGACCATCAGGCGAATGATCGCTCCTCTCCGCGAGGTCTCAGCGATCGCTGCGCAGGTTAACCCTAGAAGCCTAGGCACCCGCCTCCGGGGCCGGGGGCTTCCCACGGAGGTTGCTCCATTGCTCGATGCCTTCAATGCCGCCCTCGCCCGCCTGGAGAACGGCTTCCGCGTGCAACAGGAGTTCCTGGCATCGGCGGCGCACGAACTGAAAACACCGCTGTCGCTGTTGACGGCCGAAATTGAACTGAGCAGCGCAACCAACAGGGAGGTGCTGCTGCAGGACGCCGGGCATATGGCGCGCCAGATTCATCAGCTGCTGCACCTTGCCGAAGTGAGCGAGGCACACAACTACACCTTCGCGCCGGTTCGCCTTGCGCAGATCATCCAGGATGCGGCCGACTACCTGGTTCGCGTGTCCGCGCAACGCTCGGTGAGCGTCGATGTGCACGACCAGGCCGGCGACGTGCTTCTGCCGGCAGATGCGTCGGCGGTGTTCGTGCTGGCCAAGAATCTGATTGAGAACGCCATCCACCATGCGGCCGCGGGCGGCCAGGTGCGCGTTGACGTGTTCCCAGCGGGTTTGAGCGTGCAGGACGATGGCCCCGGCGTGACGCCGGCGCACCAGTCACTGCTGTTCAAGCGCTTCTGGCGCGCCAATCCCCGTGACAGCACCGGCGCCGGGCTGGGCTTGGCTATCTGTATGGAGATCTGCCTCTCGCATGGATGGGGCCTGCGCTATGATGCTGCTCAAGCTAAAGGCGCCCGGTTCGTCGTTGACACGCGAACGTCCGCCGCATTATCCCCTTCTCTACGGTCGTGAGCGCGTCCGGTCCGCGAAGATAGCGGCGCGAGAACGCGTCACACGCCCAACCTCCCATCGCCCCAACAAAGAGCCAGCGCCTCAGTGCCGAATACAGGTCGTTTCCACCTTCTGGATGTTGAAGGCGTAAGAAGTCAGGACGGTCGGCTGTTGGAGCTGACCCGGGTTTACTGCCGCTGCCTCCAATGCAGTGCAGCGTTCACCGCCACTCCGGCCCAAGGGCTTGAACCTTTAGAAGGAGGAGCGACCCTCAAGTGCCCCAAGTGCGGCGAGCACCAAGCCATCAGCCTCTTTCGGTTTGAAGACTTCTCCCGCCGACACGGAACGGACATTTCTTAGCGCTCCGCCCGGGCGTCCTCGCTAGAACGGGTCGGGCCGCTCAAAGGGTACCTTTCTTGCACTTGACTGGGACCGATAGTCCAAGGTCACGTCGTTGATTAGGGAGGCAACGGCGGTTGCCAATCTCCTGCCGTCCGAAATCGAACCGTAGAAACGGATTGAGGGACCTTCCACCTCCACCCCAGCCACCCCCAGATCGCTCTTCAACGCGTCCAAGCGGTCATTAAACAGGGCAAGCCAGGCGGCATGCGGGGCCACGTCCAACATGGCAATGATCGCCTCGTCTTCGGACTGGTCCACGTTCTCCTGTAAGTCGGGGACGTCGAATCCAAGAAGCCTAGGCGCTTCGTTATCTGGGGGGGAACTGCTCATGCTCCCATGATATCGCGAAGCGCCTTTTTCCGCCGCATCCGGCCCTTCCCACTGGCGCACCCCAGCGGACTATCAGTGCATGGGATCAGCTGCCCTACCACCCGCTGTGTCACTTCAGTGGCGGATCGGTCTGTTGATAGGTGCCGACCACGACGCCTTTTGCCAAAACGTGGCCCTTTACGGCCTTAAGCACCTCATCACGCGTCGCCCCCGGACGAACATCGAGCGCCCTGTCCAGCGCCAGCACTTGGAAATGATAGTGGTGCGGCGGATCCCCCACCGGCGGCCTGGGACCGTAGTATCCAACAGAACCACGGCTGGTCGCCCCCTGCAGGACGCCCTCAGGGTCGGTCAGCCGGGGCTGGACCTGGACGCCCTCGGGTAAGCTGGTCACGGAGGCGGGGATGTTCCAAGCGACCCAGTGCACGAACGGCTTGATGGGCGTAGAGTCCGGGTCCTCCGCGATGATCACGTAAGTCACCGCCTTCGGAACGGCGTCCCACGCAAGCGGGGGCGACAGCCCTTCGTGATATGCGCTGAATCGAGAAGAGAGCGCCTGACCGTTTTGGAACGCCGGCGATCGGATGCCGAAGGACGCCGCCTGCGATACGCGATCGAGAGCCAAGGGGACACCCGTTCCTTCAGTCAGCTGCCTTTCCAAGGACTGCTTCGGGATGACGGTCGCGGTCGCAGCTGCCGCCTTACCTGCACCGTAGCTCACCCGATATATCCCGCCGTTGGCGTCGTCGCCCACCAGGAGCGCCCCGCCCCGCGTGACAGCCAAGCCCACCGGGCGTGCGATGTGCCTCTGACCGCCATCGGTCAGGAACCCGGACAGGAATGGCTCGAACGTCACCGGCTGCCCGTTACGGAACCGGATCCGCACCACCTCATAACCAGAGGCCGGCTTCCGATTCCATGACCCCCGCATGGTAACGAACGCGTCGCCTCGGTAGGCGGCAGGAAACTGGCTGCCGGTGTAGAAGACCAGTTGCATGGGGGCCGCGTGCGCCGTATAGCCCAAGACCATGGGCTCGCTCATCTGAGCCCACTGGGCCTTCGTGATTTCTCCTGGCGGCGTGCTCTGCGGATTCTGCCCATTCTTTCCCCAGATGTGGGGCCAACCATACTGCTTGCCTTTGACAATGTGGTTGAGCTCCTCCGGTTGAACATCATCGCCCAGGAAATCGATGCCGTGATCCATCCCCCACAGTTCGCCGGTCTTCGGATCCCAAGCGAAGCCCAAGGTGTTGCGCAGACCACTGGCGAAAATCGTGCGGCTCTTGCCGTCCGGCGAGGCGCGCAAGAGGGTTGCGTGTTCAGGATTGGACTCATTGCAAGCATTGCACGACGATCCCACGCTGATATACAGCATGCCGTCAGGGCCGAACGCCAAGGTTCTGTTGGGATGCTGCCCACCGTCCGGCAGATCATTGATGATTCGCTCTATCGCACCCAAGGAGCCGTCGAGATTGAGGGGGGCGCGGAATACTTCTGTAGCAGTGGCCATATAAAGGTGGCCGTCCCCGATAGCCAATCCATGGACGCTGGGACGGTGCGCCACAGTCCGCGGGGCTTCATCCAGGA
>Ga0182006_1001923_pt1 | contig 11815 bp, 11 predicted proteins | sample Sormic07211104_1_FD_123022 | JGI IMG/M metagenome (GOLD analysis project Ga0182006, IMG submission 123022) | Rhizosphere microbial communities from Sorghum bicolor, Mead, Nebraska, USA - 072115-104_1 MetaG | ecosystem: Host-associated > Plants > Roots > Rhizosphere | place: USA: Nebraska...
CAACCGTGAAGTGGTCGGCTTCGGCGGCACCGCCAGCTACGACTCCACCCTCAATGGCAAGGTCCTGGACCTGGCCATGCGCGAAGCGATCAATCGCCTGGTCGACGGCATCAACGCCGGTGCCTGGAACCCGCGCAACTGATCAGCAGCACCTCAAGGAGCAGTACACGGATGAGCAAGGCAGTTAAGTCAGCGCTGATGCTGGCAGCAATCGCAGCGGTCGCCGGGTGCCAGACGGCGCCCCAACCCCTGTATCAATGGGAAAGCTACCAGCCGCAGGTTTACGAATACTTCAAGGGCGAGCCCAAGGAAGCGCAGGTCGAAGCGCTGGAGCGCGATCTGCAGAAGATCAACGCCAGTGGTCGCAAGGCGCCACCGGGTTACCACGCCCACCTGGGCATGCTGTACCTGAGCATGGGCAAGGATGACCAGATGGTGCAGGAATTTCGCACTGAGAAGGCGCTGTTCCCCGAATCCGCCGCCTACATGGACTTTTTGCTGAAAAACGCCAAGACCGGAGTCGCGACTAAATGAGCCTGTTAAAACTCACCGGCGCCCTGCTGGCCCTGGCCTTGCTCGGCGGTTGCGCGGCACCCAAGACCATCGATTACACGGCGTATAAACAGGCGCGGCCCAAGTCGATCCTGGTGCTGCCACCGCTCAATGAATCGCCGGAAGTGCAGGCGTCCTACAGCCTGGTGTCGCAGGTGACGTACCCGCTGGCCGAAGCCGGCTACTACGTGCTGCCGATTGCCCTGGTGGACGAAACCTTCCGTCAGAACGGCCTGACCACCGCCAACGATATCCAGGCCGTACCGCCGACCAAGCTGCATGACATCTTCGGCGCGGACGCGGCGTTGTACATCACCGTCACCGAGTACGGCACCAAGTACATGCTGATCTCCAGCGATACAGCGGTGACCGCCTCGGCCAAACTGGTAGACCTGCGCACCGGCACCACCCTGTGGACCGGCACCGCACGCGCTTCCAGCGAAGAAGGCAACAACAACAGCGGTGGTCTGATCGGCATGCTGATCACCGCGGCGGTCAAGCAGGTAATCAACAGCTCCACCGACGCCGCGCACCCGATTGCCGGCATCACCAGCGCACGCTTGCTGTCGCCGGGGCAACGGGCGGGGATTCTGTACGGCCCGCGTAATCCCAAGTACGGCACGGACTGACAATCCGGCTCTGAAACACCATCGCGCTACTGTAGAACCGGGCCCGCTGTAGTGAGCGGGCTTGCTGTGGTAAGCGGGCTTGCCCCGCGCTGGGGCGCGAAGCGGCCCCAAACCTGGCGACGAGGTTTGTCTGATTGAGCGCGGTAGTCTTATGTGGGACCGCGTCGCCCCCCAACGCGGACGGCGCGACGATTCGACAAGCCTGCTCACCAAAGCCTTAAGGAGACACCCATGCCCCCGATCGCGATGTATCAGTCACTAGAGGCAGTGGCTGACACGCTGCCATCGGGAGCAAGCTCCTTCCCACACCGATTGAGATGTTTTCTAAATCGGTATTAACCCGAATCCCCCGCACCTTGCGTCTGACCTTGTGAACGGATCATTCATTCACGAGGTTCAGCCCATGTCTCACTCTCTGCTCTGGCTACGTCCTGCTGCCCAAGGCTTCGCCGTTACCCTGACGCTGGCGCTGGCCGGGTGTGGGGCGTCGTCCTCCCATGATGTGGCGCCACCGGCCGACACGGGCCCGATCTCCCGGCTTGAGGCCGACACTGTGCAAGGTGCCCTGAGCAAACCCATGCCGATCCCCGCGCCGATGTCTACAGGCCTGGCGATGCAGGAATCGAGGACGATGGACTACCGCAGCGAGCCCCGTGAGCAATACGCCAACCTGCCGGATAACCCGGTGCACCGCGTGGCTGAAACGCCGGTGTCCACTTTCAGTGTCGATGTCGACACCGGCAGCTACGCCAACGTACGACGCTTCCTCAATCAAGGCAGCCTGCCGCCCGAAGGCGCCGTACGACTGGAGGAAATGGTCAATTACTTCCCCTACCACTACGCACTGCCCACGGATGGCTCACCCTTCGGCGTGACCACCGAAGTCGCCCCTACGCCCTGGAACCCCCACACCCAATTACTGCGTATCGGCATCAAGGCGTCCGACCGCGCCGTGGCGCAGCTGGCGCCGGCCAACCTGGTATTTCTGGTGGATGTGTCCGGCTCCATGGACCGTCGCGAAGGTTTGCCGCTGGTGCAAAGCACCCTGAAGTTATTGGTGGATCAATTGCGCGAGCAGGACCGCGTGTCGCTGGTGGTCTACGCCGGCGACTCCCGTGTGGTGCTCAAGCCCACGTCCGGGCGCGACAAGGCCGCGATCCGCAACGCCATCGACCAGCTCACCGCCGGTGGTGCCACGGCGGGGGCGTCGGGTATTGAACTGGCCTACCAGATGGCCCGCGAAGGCTTTATCGACAACGGCATCAACCGCATCCTGCTGGCCACCGACGGCGACTTCAACGTCGGCGTCAGTGACTTCGACAGCCTCAAGCAGATGGCGGTGCAGCAGCGTAAGAGCGGCGTGTCCCTCACCACCCTGGGCTTTGGCGTGGACAACTACAACGAGCACCTGATGGAGCAACTGGCCGACGCCGGCGACGGTAACTACGCCTATATCGACACCTTGCGCGAAGCACGCAAAGTGCTGGTGGACCAGCTCAGCTCGACCCTGGCCGTGGTGGCGCGGGATGTGAAATTGCAGGTGGAATTCAACCCGGCGCGGGTCAGCGAATATCGCCTGCTCGGCTACGAAAACCGCGCCCTCAAGCGTGAGGATTTCAATAACGACAAGGTGGATGCCGGTGAGATCGGCGCCGGCCATACCGTCACCGCGCTGTACGAAATTGTGCCCAAGGGGCAGAAGGGTTGGCTGGAGCCGCTGCGCTATGCCGGCGCGCCTGTGGCCGAGGGGCAGTCCGAGGAGCTGGCCATGCTGCGCGTGCGCTACAAGCCTGCCGCAGGTGGCGATAGCCGCTTGATCGAGCGGCCAATCACTGGCCAAACCACCCAGGCCAGCGACGATTTGCGCTTTGCGGCGGCAGTGGCTGCGTTCGCCCAGCAACTCAAGGGCGATGGCCGCTACACTGGCAGCATGACGTTGAAAGACACCGCCGCACTGGCTCGCTCGGCGCGGGGCGACGACCCGTTCGGCCTGCGCAACGAGTTCGTGCAACTGGTGGAGTTGGCCCAAAGCCTCAAGCCCTGAGCTCGAACACAACATAGCTGTTACTGATAGACCTCGACCGGGAGCAAGCGCCCTCCCACATTTGACCCGCGTTAACTTTACAAAAGGAGTTCGCCCCCTACATGGCTGTTCCAGATGACCCCTCCAGCGACGAAGCGTTGCTGGCCCGTTACCGGACCGGTGATGCCGCTGCGTTCGAAGTCTTGTACGCGCGGCATCGCCAAGGTCTGTATCGTTTCCTCGTGTCCCTGAGCAACAAGGCCGAACTGGCTGAGGAAATTTATCAGGAGACCTGGCTCAGCCTGATCCGCAGCGCCAGTCAGCCACAAGGCCGGGCGAGCTTTCGCACATGGCTGTTTCAGATTGCCCGCAATCGCTTGATCGACCACTGGCGCAAGCACGGCATCCACAACCCATTGCACGACAGCTACGACGAGCACCTGCACGCCCAGCCCGACCAAAGCGCCGGCCCTGAGCAGCAATTGAGCCTGAGCCGCGACCAGGCGCGCCTCGACGCGGCCCTGCAAGACTTGCCCGAAGACCAGCGTGAAGTGTTCCTGCTGCGTTTGCATGGCGACCTTGAGGTACCGCAGATCGCCGCGCTCACCCAGACCCCGCTGGAAACCGTAAAAAGCCGCTTGCGCTACGCCCAGCAGAAATTGCGTCGTCTGCTGGCCGAGGAGGTACCTGTATGACTGACTCCCGACACACCCCTGACGACGATTTGATCCAGCATTTTCGTCAACACAGCACCGGCGAGCCGCCCGCGTCTCTCGATGCCTTCATCCTCAACGCAGCCCGCCGCGAAGCCCCGGCGCTGCAACCGAGCCTTTGGCAACGTTGGCTGCACGCCTGCCAACGCCCACGCTGGCAAATGGCGTTCGCCACCGTCGCCGGCGTCGCGCTGATGGTCGGCGTGGTCATGCGCTCGCCGGTGCCGCAGCCCGAAGTGTCCACCGCGACCTTCTCCGCGCTCCACGACCAAACTCCACCGCCGGCACCCGCCCCTGCGCCGATGGCGCGTATGGCTGTCGCACCCAAGGCCGAGAGTGCTCAGGCCGAAATCACCGGCTCGCTGGCCCAGGCGCCAGCGGCAAAACCCTTGAGCAAGCGCGCGCCGCCGGGGTTGCCGAGCCTGGAGGACGGGTTGCAGGAAATTGTGAACCTACGCGCAGCAGGCCAAACCCGAGCGGCGGATGAAAAACTGCTGGCGCTGCACCAGCGCTTTCCCCAGGAAGATCTGCCGGCGCGATTGGAGGCGCTGCAGCCGCGCTGAAACCAGGCTCACGAAAAACGCCCCAGGTCTCTCAACCTGGGGCTTCTTTAAGCTGCGCCCTCAGCGTCGCCCTTCCAGCGCCATGCGCACGGCCAGCCCTGCCAGCACCGTCCCCATCAACCAGCGCTGTACCAACTGCCATAGCGGTTTGGCCGCCAGAAACGAGGCGATGGAGCCCGCCGACAGGGCGATCAACGCGTTAACGCTCACACTGATCATGATCTGGGTAAACCCCAGCACGAGGGACTGCGCCAGCACACTGCCGTGGCCATCGGGCACGATGAATTGGGGCAGCAACGACAGGTATATCACCGCGACTTTCGGGTTCAGCAGGTTGGTGACAAAGCCCATCATAAACAACCTGCGCGGCCCGTCCTGAGGCAGATCGCGCAACTGGAACGCCGAACGCCCACCGGGCTTCACCGATTGCCAGGCCAGGTACAGCAAATACAACGCGCCGCCGAGCTTGAGCGCGTCATACGCAAACGGCACCGCCATCAGCAGAGCGGTAATACCCAGCGCCGCGCAGAGCATATAAACCACAAAACCCAACGCCACGCCGCCCAGGGAAATCAAGCCCGCGACCCGCCCTTGGCAGATCGAGCGGGAGATCAGATAGATCATGTTCGGGCCGGGCGTCAGCACCATCCCGAGGCAAATCAGACCAAACGCCAGCAGGCTCGACAGTTCGGGCATGGGGTAACTCCTGTAGGTAATGCCAGCCGTGGGCGCGCGGTCGCGGGTGGCGGGATGCGCACGATGGTAGGGCGGCCGAAGGCGGCGCGTTAGATACAGATGGCCCGACAAAACGTCATACAGGCACGCAGCGCTGAGACGGAGCGTCTCAATCGCTCAGCGCTTTCTCAGTGGGTTGATTCAGGGCGTCTCATTCGACGGTGATTGCGGCCAGCGTGGGTTGTGCCACGGATCGCTCTAAAAAACGCCTGTGCGAGGATTTTCGCGCAGCTGGCACCGGCCTTGCTCTGGCCCTCGCAACCCCCCGCGGGGTTTGTCACTCACTGCCGTTTCAAGGAGCCTTGCCATGACCCTAACGATCAACCCGCAACGCAGCATGCGTGCCGCTGTCTGGCACGGCCGTCACGATATCCGCGTCGAAGATGTTCCCCTGCCCGATGCGCCGCCCGCCGGCTGGGTGCAGATCCGCGTGCAATGGTGCGGCATTTGCGGCTCCGATCTGCATGAGTACGTGGCCGGGCCGGTGTTTATCCCGGTCGATGCGCCGCACCCACTGACCGGCATCAAGGGCCAGTGCATCCTCGGTCACGAGTTCTGTGGCGAAATCGTCGAACTCGGCGCCGGCGTGCAAGGCTTCAGCGTCGGCGAACCGGTGGCGGCCGATGCCTGCCAACATTGCGGCACCTGCTACTACTGCACCCACGGCCTGTACAACATCTGCGAAAACCTGGCGTTCACCGGGCTGATGAACAATGGCGCCTTCGCCGAACTCGTCAACGTACCCGCCAACCTGCTGTACAAGCTGCCCGCCAATTTTCCCGCCGAAGCCGGTGCACTGATCGAGCCCCTCGCGGTGGGCATGCACGCCGTGAAAAAAGCCGGCAGCCTGCTGGGGCAAAACGTTGTAGTGGTCGGCGCCGGCACCATCGGCCTGTGCACCATCATGTGCGCCAAGGCGGCAGGCGCGGCCCAAGTGATCGCCCTGGAAATGTCCGGAGCCCGCAAGGCCAAAGCCAAGGAAGTGGGCGCGACCCACGTACTCGATCCCAACCAATGCGACGCCCTGGCCGAAGTACGCCGCCTCACCGGCGGGCTCGGCGCGGATGTCAGCTTCGAATGCATCGGCAACAAACACACCGCCAAACTCGCCATCGACCTGATCCGCAAAGCCGGCAAATGCGTGCTGGTGGGCATCTTCGAAGAACCCAGCGAATTCAACTTCTTCGAACTGGTGGCCACCGAGAAACAGGTACTGGGCGCGCTGGCCTATAACGGCGAATTCGCCGACGTGATCGCGTTCATTGCCGATGGGCGGCTGGATATCACGCCGCTGGTGACGGGGCGCATACAGCTGGAACAGATCGTGGGGGCGGGTTTCGAGGAACTGGTTAAAAACAAGGAACACAATGTGAAGATCATTGTGTCGCCAGCGCGGGTTTGAAGGGGGGAGGGGTGATGGTTGTGGCTTGATACCAACACACATGAAAAAGCCCCAGGTCTTTCGACCTGGGGCTTTTTTATCTGTATCTGGTGCACCCGGCGTCGTTTGAACAAGGCAGTCAGAGTCCCGTATCTATTGGGTCTATTCGGGCGGGTGACCGGTTAGGCGTACACGTGGGCGTGCTTCATTCTGGCCACAGCTTTCGTGGTATCCCGCATGGTCAAGCACCACCAAATCCTTAGTGGTGTGTTGCCATCCAGCTGGATACTTATTTCTTTGTCCGACATTCTGCCGACAGAGAGGCGAGGGCAGGGGTGATGAATCCTGCATTCCCATCCAGAGTGTCCAGCGTTCCTCGTATGTTCTATGCGACTTCTGTCGTTCCTCCTTGCTCAACCCAGTTCGACAGCTCCTCGATACCAGCCCCTAACGCCGGCTGGTTTTCACTCATGCGCTTTAGCAATGATGCGAGCAGCGAGATATCTTCTATGAGCGTTCTCCAAGGCAGGAGGCACTTGAGGCGATATCCACATACCCCATAAATACTGGTGACGTGTGCCAGATGGGGGCGCGAGAATCCTTATACATTCACTGGTATCTAATTCACTTGTTCGATTTCGTTTTTGGCTCTTCGGCACGCAGATTAGTCTCGCGAATGACTCGACCAGTGCTTCCATCGATTTTGAAGACCGTACCGTTAACAAGCAGAAAGGTGTTTTTGGTATCTGCCAAAATCAGGTGGCCTGTGAGCTTCTGACCCTTGTCCGTCGTAACGCTATGGATAGTCTCCAACGCCTTAGGTACTGGTTGCCCTGCGTACTCACTGAATTTTTCCAAGCCCATGTTCACTCCTTTCTTAACACCAGCTGCAGGGGCGAAAAAAACTAAGAACATAGAAAAGCCAATCCAGGTCGAAAGGCCAATAATGACCTGTTTCTTCAGGCGTTTTGTGATGATCCCGATGAAGATCGCAGCTACGCCAATAAACAATAGTGCTAGAAGGGCAGGTCCAAAGATGGGGATTCGACTTGCTGCGGTTAAAGCCTCGGTGAAAATATTCACGTAGCCGTAGAGCAGCAGGGTGGGGGTATTCAGTGTGAGTTCGTTTGTATCGATGCCAAATTGCTCGTAGTAAGCCAGTAGTACCGAGTACCCAGTGACTACGAGAGCCGACTGTAAGAGCACAGCACCGTAGACGACTAGCTTAAAGGCTAGGTCTGTGTTTGTTTTTACCTCTTGGGGATCGGCTGGGACCTCACGAACGGTATGCAACGGAGGTATAGAAATGTTGATCGGTGTCGTCATCTCTACCTTGAGCCTTTTTTCTCTATTCCAGAACATGGTACTTCCTTGTGAGCTATCGAGAGAGAAACATACTCAGTCAAGGCGTTCCTAGCTAGGGGGATCAAATGAAAAGCTGCCCGGGACCCTGGGAAGGTGACGCTAGTACGGGGCAAAAAAAACCGGGATCGAGTGAATGGGAGGTGCTGGAAGTTACTAAAATGTCAATCATTGAAATTGAAAGGGTTTTTAAAAAAAAGGCCATTGTTACAGCTTCGGTAAAGGTGACTGTATCTATTACTGATAGTGAACACCAGGCTTTCAACCTAGAGTTTTATGTGTGCTGCATGAATCTTTCTGACCAGATGGGCGATGAAGGCGGGCAACCATGAAACTGGTTGGGGGCTCTAGAGACTACTATCAAAGGGTTGGTCGCCTTAGTGATTCAGAAGAGAATCCCGGAAGCGGTAGCTGAACTCAAGATGCAATTCCGTGAGCTGCTGGCTCGCGAAGGAGCGTGCGCCATGAAGTTACGCACGAGAGCCGCTATCAATCTCAATCGAAGCGCCAATAGCGTCAGGGGTTTTGATAGTTTTCGCTCAATTGACCGTGCCCTTGCACAGCAAGATCAAGGCGCGGTGCGAGAGTTGCTTGCAATCGCAGAAATTGTTTCTGGCGAGCCCCAAGCATTATGAGGCTCAAACAGAGATTTTGGTCGGTAGCAGCCTCTGACGAGCGATTGCAACCGGCCCAGAGTGTGTAAAAACGCTCAGCCAAAATTCGAGTGCACACATCTATGTTAAATCTGAAATGTATCGGCACGTCAGCGATATGGATTTTTCGTAGATGCGCGACCTATAGTTCAGTTCTGAGTACCTTTCGCGCTCGAAAACGTTTTAAGCTGCCTCGGGCATTAGTAAACAATTATTACGGTTCAATTCATAGCTGAGAAACTCTTGTATAAGACAATTAGACAAATTGTATTAAGAAGTTTCCGCCAGCCACAGTGTCGTAAAGTACGTATGCGTTATCACTGACCGGTTTTCGCTAAAAGACTTAGAGAGCTTGGGTCTACTCGCTCAGGATCAAATGAAATTACATTGCCGTCGTTGTCGTATACTACTCCATCTTTCTGAACATTTCTCAGTCCTTCGTTTATGAGTATTGCTACCGCGTCAAAGTAATCGTTTCTAGAGCAATTCAAGGTTTTGCAGATTTCACGATGAATGCCGGGTTTCCAAGGTTGTGAGGGTAAGTAAGCATTTAGCTTAAGGGCAAAATCTAAACTCACTTTAGGTTTTTGCACTTTTTTAGTGGCAATTTTAGAAGATTTTGTTTGAGTACCTAATCGGGTGAGCTTTTCTACGCGATCAAATCCAGGAATGCCGAATTCTTCCGAGGCTAATCGCGCTATTTCGACATAGAAGCTTTTCTTCTTATGGGCATTATCCGTAGGTGAATAGTTGTTTAGTATAAAAGTCCAAACCTCTTTAACGTCCGAGCTTGTCATCTTTTCTATATCAAAGTTTGCAAGATCTTTTGCGCTGTAGTCAAAGGTGCCTAAACTCTTCGCTGTGAAAATAAAGCTCACTATATGTCGCCAATTTTTTAAGAATCGCTCGTTTGCACTGGTGCCTAACGGGCGAAAAATTTCTAAGTTTAAATCTATAAATTTTAGGATTGCAGCGATCTTTGGCCATACATTGATAGGAGCGCTCTGTGAAAAGACCATGTCATATGAATCATCGGATCTCATAAATCTTGACTTTAGAGATCTAGCCATGTGTGGCGATTTTAGTATCAAGCTTACAAAGCCCGAAGCTAAATATAATGGCGTTATTATTAATGCTGGGGGGTGCCCTAAGTTTTTGTAATAGTTGGTTCGTCTTTCATAATGGAGTCCGCTTCTTTCTAACACTTCCTCAATGTCACGTTGAATTTTGTCGGTAGCGTGAAGTGATGCTAGCTCTACAACGGTTTGATTGTTTGTAGCTCGTATGATCTCATCTCGGACGTAATCCTCAGTTGAGACAATAATTTTTACTAGAACAGAGCGATTTTGCTTGTCTATGCCTCCAGACTGAAAATATCGGAATATAGATTCTGTAGTTTGTAGTCCATTTACTATTTGTATGTCATCCAGTCTAATTGATTTACCTATGATACTGGCTGAAGTAGTTAGGATGGTCACACCATTGTTAAGTGACCAAAAATCAGGACCCTCATCACTCTCTAGTGTCAGTTTTATATCTTCATTGACTCTATTGGCGCCCATAAAGTCTCTGACATTAGAGTCAAAAAGATATCTTCGTAGGGAGTCGCCATCTTTTATAAAGCTATAATAGTCATTTAGGCTAGTTAGTAAAACATACTTTTCACCCCTTGATAGAGACTCGTTGAACTCTAGTTCAAGGGTGTAGTTCGGTTTTTTTCGATATAGCTCTACAAGCTCGCTACTACCAAAAAACTCGAATGTGGCCGCGCAAGAGCTAAACGAACCATTTGTAAGCGAGACAACTTGCTGTGATCTAGATAGAATCGATTCACCAATAGAACTTGTATCGCCTCGAGAAGCATATGCAAAGTTAAAAGAAAACTCAATTAATTTAGAGGAAAGCTTTTTATATGCCAGCTTTAGATTCTCACGAGAACGTAATATTAGATCTGAATAAGAACCTTGTAACTCGCTGCTAGGCACAGACAGATCGAGCAGCTCAGATATAGTAGCAACTAAGTTGTCTAGGGTGGCCTGCTTGAAAGTATCGTGATGCTTGCATGTAATAATCCAGACCTCTAGTTGTGAGCCTGACTTTGGCCACACGAAACTCTCAGGTTCTGATAAAAAATTTCCATTTACGAATATGTAAAACCCGTCTATACCGCCATCATTTCTACCATCAACCCATCCAGCTTCTAACTCATCTTTAGAAAGAGCATAATTTTTAAGGATTTGTTCAAATGCTAGGTACTCGAAAACTTCATCTCGCCGATCAGATGGGAGCTTGATTTCCATGCGGTCATCGATGATTCCGTCGAGTAGAACTTGATCATTCTTAGCCATGCGTCACCCAGCACTATTTTAAAAATTAACGAAGAAGAACTAGTTTTTTTAATCATCAGCGCTGGTCAAACGCTTGATTGATAACTAGATAGCCAATTTCATAATTTACATTGAAATTTAATAATGATATATCAGCTAGAAAAAAATCTGCGCTATCTATGCCGCCCAATACTTCTGCTGAAATGAAATGGCCCGGAATATCAAGAGTCTTCCAAGTGTTGATCGAGATAGATTTTTTGTATTTGAAAACGCTTTCCTCAGCGTTATCAATAACTTGTCTAATATCCGCCGGAAGAGATGCGTACGCAAAAAAACCGATGTCCATATTCACCCTGACTTCCCTATTGAGTACGCGTAAATGCCCCAAGGCCGGGAGCATAGCGGCATAAAGCCATAAGCGTACTGATCTTTGCACGAATCGGCGAATGTCTGCTAGCCATCTGGCGCTGGCTTAATGTTGATCGTGACTCCGTCGTGAACGCTCGCTCCAGGCCTGCAAGCGTGGTGTCTGTTAAAGGGCTGCGTTTGAATTCAGTGCGCTGCACTTCCTGTGTGCCTCCAATTATAGGAATTTCAAAGCACACACCCGCGGGCATACATGACGGGAAGTTATAGGGGTAGACAGGGATGGATAGCCAGAAACAAGAAAGCCCGCACGGGGCGGGCTTCTTGAGGTGTTTCGTAGACTGTCTGAGACAACCAGAAACTAGTATCTGGTGCCCCGGCGTCGTTTGAACTGGAGGGTGAGAGACCCGTATTCATTGGGTGCGTTTGATGGCGAGTCAGTTAGGCATACACGTGGGCATACACGGCGCTTCCCTCTGGCCACTTTTTTCGTGGTATCCCCGTAGGGTAA
>Ga0182006_1001926_pt1 | contig 11784 bp, 10 predicted proteins | sample Sormic07211104_1_FD_123022 | JGI IMG/M metagenome (GOLD analysis project Ga0182006, IMG submission 123022) | Rhizosphere microbial communities from Sorghum bicolor, Mead, Nebraska, USA - 072115-104_1 MetaG | ecosystem: Host-associated > Plants > Roots > Rhizosphere | place: USA: Nebraska...
CGCATGCGAACGAGCATTCTACCCGGAAACGGTGGTGAGGAAAGTGGCGATGTTCCACGATGCTGGCACTGCGCTTTGACGGGGCTCACTTAAAATAGGGGCGTTTTGCTTAACTTCAACCCGTCGGGGGAAAGAAGTCAGGCGTTGATTTAATGAGCAAAGCAGGGACAAAAGCAATGGGCCAGAGGTTCCACAGCTTTCTGCTAACATGGCGCCTCTGTTACTTCAGGTGTTCGATCATGGCGTTTCGCCCTCTCACGGCCAGAGCCCCCGCCGTTCTGCTCCGCGAAGCCAAACCGCTGAAAGCCATCCTTGGCCATGCCCAGCGCCTGGAGCATTTGCAGCGCCTGCTCGAAAGCCAGCTGCAACCCGCCGCCCGTGAACATTGCCGGGTGGCCAAGTGGCGCGAGGGCGAACTGTCGCTGGTGGTCACTGACGGCCACTGGGCGACGCGCCTGCGCTACCAGCAGAAACGCCTGCAACGACAACTGCAATTGTTCGAAGAGTTCGCCAACCTGACCCGGATCAAGTTCAGCGTTCGCCCGCCGATCGTCCAGCATCGGGCGGTCGGGCACACGATGGATCTGTCGAGCAGTGCGGCGGAGACGATTCAGTCAACGGCTGACGGGATCAGCGATCCGGGATTGCGCGCGGCGCTGGAGCGGTTGGCGGCGCATGCCAAAAGCAAGACCTGACCGTGCACACCATTCCCGTGTGGGAGCGAGCCTGCTCGCGAAGAGGCCGTGTCAGACGACATTGATGTTGAATGATACAGCGCTTTCGCGAGCAGGCTCGCTCCCACAGTTCTGGTCTCCGATTCTCCTGAGATCAGCGGCGCTTGCCGCCTCCGAGCAGAGACCCCATCAACCCGCGCACCAACTGCCTGCCAAGGTTATTGGCCGCCTGGCGCATCGCTGATTTCAACGCCTGCCCTGCTGCCGTACCGAGGAATTCTCCCGCCCGATCGGCGAGGCTCGGCTCTTCGGCCGCCGGTTTGCCCGCTGGTGTTTCCGCCTCCGGCGCCAGCCCTTTGCGTGCCATCAGAATCTCATAGGCCGACTCACGATCGATCGGCTTGTCATAACGGCCCTTGAACGGCGAGCCAGCGATCAGCACGGTGCGCTCGGTTGCAGTCAGCGGGCCGATCCGCGATTGCGGCGGGGCTACCAGCACGCGCTGGACCATTTCCGGCGTGCCCTTTTCGGTGAGCGTTCCTGCCAGCGCCTCGCCAATCCCCAGTTCGGTCAACACCGACAGGCTGTCGAATGCCGGATTAGGGCGAAAACCATCGGCCACGGCGCGCAGGGATTTCTGCTCTTTCGCGGTGAACGCGCGCAGACCGTGTTGAATGCGCAAGCCCAACTGCGCCAGCACGTCATCCGGCAGATCCGCCGGCGACTGGGTGACGAAATACACACCAACACCCTTGGAACGGATCAGGCGCACCACTTGCTCAAGCCGTTCCTGCAACGCCTTGGGCGTGTCGCCGAACAGCAAGTGCGCCTCATCAAAGAACAGCGCCAGCAGCGGCTTGTCAGCATCGCCGCGCTCGGGCAGTTGCTCGAACAACTCGGCCAGCAGCCACAGCAGGAACGTTGCGTAAACCTTCGGCGCTTCGTGCACCAGCCGACTGGCGTCGAGCAGATGGATGCGTCCACGGCCATCGGCGCCCGGTTGCAGGATGTCTTCAAGTTGCAGCGCCGGCTCGCCGAACAGGGCTTCGGCGCCCTGCTGTTCCAGCGTCGCCAAACGGCGCAGCAGCGCCTGGCTGGAACCGGTGGTCATCAGCGCCGCGTCTTCGCCGAGCAACTGCGGGTTGTCCTTGAGGTGATTGAGCAGCGCTTTCAGATCCTTGAGATCCAGCAGCAACAGCCCTTCGCGATCCGCCACTTTGAAAGCCGCGTACAGCGCCGACTGCTGGCTGTCGGTCAGCTCAAGCAGGCTGCCGATCAGCAGCGGGCCCATTTCGCTCAGGGTGGTGCGCAGCGGATGACCGGACTCACCGTGAATGTCCCACAGCGTGACGGGATAAGCCTGGGGCGTGTGACCGAGCCACGGCATGCCGGCAATGCGCTCGGCCACTTTGCCCTGCGGGTTGCCAGCGGCGCCGAGGCCGCAGAGGTCGCCCTTGATGTCGGCGGCGAACACCGCCACACCGGCGTCGCTGAACGCTTCGGCCAGACGCTGCAATGTCACGGTTTTACCGGTGCCGGTGGCGCCGGCGATGAGCCCGTGGCGGTTGGCCAGGCGCATGGCCTGAGCGATGGGTTGCGCGGCCGGATCAGCGCCGATAACGAGTTGCGAGGAGTCAGGCATTTTCTCACCCAATGGTTAATCTTTGATGACACATGGCCGATACATAAAGTGGACAGACCCGTCTGAGGATCGGGTCGGACATTTCCCTAAGGAGAGCCGGAAATTTCAGTTTTTCAACCTTGCCCATAGTGCGCGCCTCTATCAAAGCACGCCCAGGACATTAAGACCTTAGCGGAACCCCAAGCCATGAACAAAAACCTGCGCTTCAGCCATAAGATTTTGCTTGCCGCCGCCCTCATCGTCATTGCCGCTTTCGCCTCGTTCACGCTTTACAACGACTGGCTGCAGCGCAATGCGATCCGCGATGACCTGAACAATTACCTCAATGAAATGGGCGAGGTCACCGCCGGCAATATCCAGACCTGGCTCAGCGGGCGCATCTTGCTGATCGAGAACGCCGCGCAGAACATCGCCATCAATCCGGAACCTGTCACGGTCGCCAGCCTGCTCGAACAGAAAAGCCTGACTTCAACGTTCATGGCCACCTATCTGGGCGACGCCACCGGCCACTTCACCATCCGCCCGGACGTGAAGATGCCGGACGGTTTCGATCCGCGCGTGCGCCCTTGGTATAAAGGTGCCGAAAGCAGCAGCACGTCGACCCTGACCGAACCCTACATCGATGCGGCCACCGGCCAGTTGATCATCTCCATCGCCACCGCGTCGAAAAAGGCCGGGCAGAGCGTTGGCGTGGTCGGCGGCGACCTGAGCCTGCAATCACTGGTCGATACCCTCGCCGCGCGGGATTTCGACGGCATGGGCTATGTGTTTCTGGTCAGCGCCGACGGCAAGATCCTCGTCCACCCGGACAAGGCTCTGGTGATGAAGTCGCTCAAAGAAGCCTACCCGCAGGACACCCCGCGCATCAGCAGTGATTTCAGCGAAGTGACGGTTGATGGCAAAACCCGCATCGTCACTTTCGCCCCGATCAAAGGCCTGCCGTCGGTGAACTGGTACATCGGTCTGTCGATCGATAAAGACCAGGCCTACGCGATGCTCAGCGAATTCCGCACCTCGGCGGTAATCGCGACCATTATTGCCGTGGCGATCATCATTGCCCTGCTCGGCATGCTCATCCGCCTGCTGATCCAGCCGCTGCACGTGATGACCCGCGCCATGGAAGACATCGCGGACGGCGAAGGCGATCTGACCAAACGCCTGAATATCATCAATAACGATGAATTCGGCATCCTCGGCACCGCGTTCAACCGCTTCGTCGAGCGCATTCACGGTTCGATCCGCGAAGTGTCCTCGGCCACCGGCCAGGTAAACGAAGTTGCCCTGCGCGTGGTCGCTGCGTCGAACTCGTCGATGTACAACTCCGATCAGCAAGCGTCGCGCACCAGCAGCGTCGCCGCCGCGATCAATCAGCTCGGCGCCGCCGCCCAGGAAATCGCCCGCAACGCCGCGCAAGCCTCGAACCAGGCCAGCGACGCCCGAGGCTTGGCCGAAGACGGCCAGCAAGTGGTCGAGCGCAGCATCAAGGCGATGAACCAACTGTCGAGCATGCTCAGCGCGTCGAGCACCAACATCGAGTCGCTGAACAGCAAGACTGTCAACATCGGCCAGATTCTCGAAGTGATCACCAGCATTTCCCAGCAAACCAACTTGTTGGCCCTGAACGCGGCGATCGAAGCCGCACGCGCCGGTGAGGCCGGTCGTGGTTTCGCCGTGGTGGCCGATGAAGTGCGCAATCTCGCGCACCGCACTCAGGAATCGGCACAACAGGTGCAGACCATGATCGAGGAGCTGCAGGTCGGCGCTCGGGAATCGGTGAGCACCATGAGCGACAGTCAGCGCCACAGTCAGGACAGCGTGGAGATCGCCAACCTTGCCGGCGAACGCCTGAACAGCGTGACCCTGCGCATCGGTGAGATCGACGGGATGAACCAGTCGGTGGCGACCGCGACTGAAGAGCAGACTGCTGTGGTCGAGTCGATCAACGTCGATATCACCGAGATCAACACGCTGAACCAGGAAGGCGTGGAGAACCTGCAAGCGACGTTGCGCGCGTGCTCGGATCTGGAGCAGCAGGCTTCGCGTCTCAAGCAACTGGTGGGCAGCTTCAGGATTTAAGCTGCGGCGACTGGCCACTTCGCGAGCAGGCTCGCTCCCACAGGGAAAATGCATTCCATTGTGGGAGCGAGCCTGCTCGCGAATATCTACCTTTAAACAAAATCCGACTGACACCCCACCGCGCAATCCCGACCGAACATCTATTGCGGATAACGGTCAACCAAGGGAGAACAACACAGCGGAGGGTTGCTCACCGTGCATATCGCCGATATCACCATGTTCTACGCCCCGGCCAGCGGAGGCGTGCGTACCTATCTGGATGCCAAACACCGTCGCCTCGGCGACCGCAACGCCATTCGCCACAGCCTGCTGATCCCCGGTGCGCGACTGGGTGAACATGACGGCATTTACACGGTTCCAGCACCTGCCCTGCCTTTCGGCAAAGGCTATCGCTTCCCGCTACGGCTGGCGCCATGGCGAAACGTCCTGCAGGATTTGCAGCCGGATCTGATCGAAGTCGGCGACCCCTACCTCACCGCGTGGGCGGCGCTGGATGCCCGGCGGCAGCTGGATGTGCCGGTGATCGGCTTTTATCACTCCGATCTGCCGCTGCTGGCGGGCAATCGCATGGGCCATTGGGTCACGGCGAATGTCGAGGCTTACGTGACTCGTCTGTACGGCAATTTCGATCGTGTCCTCGCCCCGAGCCAGGTCATGGCCGACAAGCTCATCGGGCTTGGTGTACGCAATGTCCATGTGCAACCGCTAGGCGTGGATCTGCACACTTTCCATCCCGATGCGCGCGACCCCGGCCTGCGTGCCGAGCTGGGAATCGCTGAAGACACTCGCCTGCTGATCTTTGCCGGGCGCGGTTCCAAGGAGAAAAACCTGCCGGTGCTGCTCAAGTGCATGCAACGCCTCGGTCCGCGCTATCACTTGTTGTTGGTCGGCTCGTCGATGCCTGCGGCGGTGCCGGACAACGTCAGCGTTATCGACGAATTCTGCCCGGCGCCGAAAGTCGCGCGACTGATGGCCAGCGCCGATGCGCTGCTGCATGCCGGCGACCAGGAAACCTTCGGACTGGTCATCCTCGAAGCCATGGCCTGCGGCATTCCTGTGGTGGCGGTGGCGGCCGGTGCGTTTGAAGAGATCGTTAATGATTCCTGCGGTTTGCTTTGTGCACCGAATAACCCGCAAGCCATGGCCAATGCCGTGCGCGAACTGTTCAGTCGCGGCTGTGAGCGCCTCGGTCGCCAGGCGCGCCAGCATGTCGAACGGCATTACGCCTGGGACACCGTAGTCGACAGCCTGCTCAGTCACTATCACGCGGTGCTCGGCCATACGCTGCCACGGGTGGCCAATGGTTGAGAACATGAAAGCGGTGTGTCTGGTATTGCACGACGTGGCGCCCTCGACCTGGGCGGATTACCAGCCCTTCGTCGACGCCGTCGATGCCTTGGGCGATGTGCCGATGACCTGGCTGGTGGTCCCGGACTTCCATCGCCACGATGCGCTTGATGCTAACCCGGCATTTCGCCGAGTGCTCGATGCCCGGGTCGCTCGGGGCGATGAACTGGCGCTGCACGGTTATTACCACGACGACCAGGAACCCATGACGAACACCCCGCGCGACTGGTTCATGCGCCGGGTCTACACCCATGAAGGCGAGTTCTATCGCCTGTCCCGCGAAACCGCCCTCGCCCGCCTGCACGCCGGCCTTGAAATCTTTCAGCGTTACGACTGGCCAGTGCATGGCTTCGTTGCCCCGGCCTGGCTAATGAGCGACGGCACCCGCCAGGCCTTGCGCGAATTGCCGCTCAGCTACACCAGCGATCCGCAGCATCTTTATCGCTTGCCCGACTTCAGCGCCATAGATGCCCCGGGACTGGTATGGAGTGCGCGCAGTGCGTGGCGTCGCGGCTTGTCGAAAATCGTCAGCGACCAGCGTGAACAGCGCTGGCGCGAAGCACCGGTGATTCGCCTGGGCCTGCATCCGGTGGACATGCGCCACCGTTTCTCGCGCGATTACTGGTTGCACACCTTGCAACGCCTGCTGGCAGACGGACGCGTGCCGCTGACCAAGATCGACTGGCTTGACCGCCAGCACGGTCAGCTGGAACGCGCAGCATGAAGCGCAGCCTGTTGTTGCTGATCGGCCTGCTCGCGGCGGTGCTGATTCCGGTGCTGCTCGGCGGCGGTGAAACCTGGTCGCGCCTGCGCAGCTTTCCGCTGAGCTGGCTGTTGATCATGTTCGGCATGATTCTGCTGTGCTGGGGGATCAATACCCTGCGCCTGCGTTTGTTGCTCGGCGACCAGCGTGACAAGGTCGCGCCAATGAAGAGCCTCGGCGTGGTGATGGCGGCAGAGTTCGCTTATTGCGCCACGCCCGGCGGCAGTGGCGGGCCGCTGACGATCATGGCATTGCTGGCGCGCTGCGGCGTACGTCCGGCGCGAGGCAGTGCGGTATTCGCCATGGATCAGCTCAGCGATCTGCTGTTCTTTCTCTGCGCGCTGAGCGCAATTCTGATTTACGCGCTGTTCCAGCACCTCAGCGATCGGCTCGAGTGGCTGCTGACAGTCAGCGCAGTGTCGCTGTTCGGCGGCTTGGTCAGTTGCGTGTTGATTGCACGCTTTCACCGGGCGTTGATTCGTCTGAGCGGCCGGCTGTTGGCAGGTATGAACGTCACGGCGCGTACGCGTCGCCGCTGGGCGCGCAAATTGCTGCATTTTCTGGCGGCGTTTACCGATACTTTGAAGCTGCCTTGGCAGACGCTGGTTCAGGTATTTGCCCTGACCTGCTTGCACTGGTTGTTGCGCTATAGCGTGCTGTATCTGGCGCTACGCGGGCTCGGTGCCGACTTGCAGTGGGCGTGGAGTTTTCTGGTGCAGATGTTGTCGCTGGGCGCCGGTCAATTCAGCCTGTTGCCCGGTGGCGCGGGGGCAGCAGAATTGACGTCTGCAGCGCTGCTGGCGCCAATGGTGGGCAAATCCACCGCAGCGGCGGCGATTCTGATCTGGCGGGTAGTGACTTATTACTTCTATCTGCTGGTTGGCGGCCCGGTGTTCGTGTTGATGCTGGGCAGGCCGTTGCTGAAGAAGCTGATGAAAGTGCATCAAGCTTGAAAGATCGCAGCCTTCGGCAGCTCCTACAGACCGCGTTCCAAAGGAAGCACCAAAAGCTGCGATCTTTTCAGGCATCACCCGTTTCATCGTCCGACACTGGTTTCAGCTGCTCCCAAAGCTCGGCGGCGCCGGGGAATTCGGTGCCGTCGTCCGGGCTCATGTCATCCGGGTCGTAACGACTCAGGCAACCCTCACCGAGAGTGGCGGGCGCTTTGGAGGTGGCTTTATCCAGTGGATCGCTCATGGCTTCCTCGGGCTTGAATGACAAAGGGCCTGAGCGATTCAACGCCCAGGCCCCTGTTTTTTCAAGCGTGGCGTGCTCGATCAGAACACAACCGTCTTGTTGCCGTGCACCAGCACGCGGTCTTCGAGGTGATAACGCAGGCCGCGGGCCAGCACCATCTTCTCGACGTCACGACCGAAACGCACCATGTCTTCGATGCTGTCGCTGTGGCTGACACGCACCACGTCCTGCTCGATGATCGGGCCGGCGTCCAGCTCTTCGGTGACGTAATGGCAGGTCGCACCGATCAGCTTCACGCCACGCAGGGACGCCTGGTGATACGGCTTGGCGCCGACGAACGATGGCAGGAAGCTGTGGTGGATGTTGATGACTTTGTGCGCATATTCGCGACACATGTCCGGCGGCAGGATCTGCATGTAGCGCGCCAGCACCACTACTTCGGCGTCGTGCTGTTTGACCAGACGCGATACTTCGTCGAATGCCGGCTGCTTGTCCTGTGGATTGACCGGCACGTGGTAGTACGGGATGCCATGCCATTCGACCATGCTGCGCAGGTCGTCGTGGTTGGAAATTACGCAGGAGATTTCGCAGTCCAGCTCGTCGCTGTGCCAGCGGTGCAGCAGGTCGGCCAGGCAGTGGGATTCGCGGCTGGCCATCAGCACCACGCGTTTTTTCTGCTCGGTGTCGGTGATGCGCCAGTCCATGGAGAACTCTTCGGCGATTGGCGCGAACTTCTCGCGCAACTCCTCGATACCGAACGGCAGCGAATCGGCACGGATTTCGTGACGCATGAAGAACCAGCCCACTTGATTGTCAGAGTGGTGGCTCGCTTCGGTGATCCAGCCATTATGAGAGGCCAGAAAATTACTGACTTTGGCAACGATGCCAACGCGGTCCGGGCAAGATATCACCAGCCGAAAAGTGCGCATGAGGGGGAAACTCCAGAACTTCACAAAGGCCGCCATTCTAGCGGCTGTAAAGGAAAACTGCAGTACGCATGCGCGCCGGGTGGAACGAAGCCCGGCGAAACGACTTTCTGACGCTGATCTTCGTCAACGCCGTGACGCTTTGCCGAGGCTTTTGTCAGACAACTGTAAATATCTGTGCTGACTGCATCACATTATTTAACGGAACATTCAATTGACGGCTAATCCCTGTAACTCATTTAAATAAAAAGCCGATCTAAATGTTTACTTGATGAAACAGCCTGACTATTATTGCGGCACTGTCCCCTGTCATTCAGCATTCTACAAAAGGTAGTACTCATGTCCTTGATCAACGAATATCGCGCCACCGAAGAAGCCATCAAAGAGCTGCAAGCCCGTCTGAAGAACCTGTCCGAAGACGACAAACTGCAAGCCGAACTGGAATTCGAAGGCAAACTGCGCACGCTGATGGGTGAATACTCCAAGTCGCTGCGTGACATCATCGCGCTGCTGGATCCGGAAGCCAAATCCAAGGCTCCACGTGGCGGCGCAGTAAAAACTACTGGCACCAAGCGTGCGCGCAAAGTTAAGCAATACAAAAACCCGCACAACGGTGAAGTCATCGAAACCAAAGGTGGCAACCACAAGACTCTGAAAGAGTGGAAAGCCAAGTGGGGCGGCGACGTGGTTGAAGGTTGGGCAACCCTGCTGGGCTAAGCCGCAACGTCTTCGCAGAGCGATCCGCGAACAAGAAAACGCCAGCTTGAGCTGGCGTTTTTTTATGCCCGTAAATTAATTCCGGGTACGTTCGATTTCAAAGACTCAAACGTTTGCGTAATGCCTGGACATAGTTCTGCCAGTCATTGAGCACCTCGCGCTGCATTGGCGTCGCACTAAGTGACCATTGCTCGGCAGCCTCGATGAATGACTGCACGGTATTCGGCGCGCCTGCTTCGGGTTGCGTCAGACGCTGCTGACAAAATAATCTCCAGCGTTCCTGCTCGGCAACATTCAGGGTGTCCGGAAAGTTGCGTGCTCGATATCGAAAAAGTAATTCAGGCAAACGTTCATCATCGAAAGGCCACTGCTCTTGCGCCAACTGCAGAGGATCAGCCGTTCGAACTTGTTCGCATAGACGCCTATCACGATCACCGATAAATCCGTCGTACAACTGTTGCTCGGGATCTTCGCTGGGGATGAAATCTTCGCTGGCATAAATCGCCGCGACTTTATCTTTCCAGAGTTGTTGTGCGTCAGTTAGTCGCACTGCCCGCTCCTGATAAAGCGCCATATCCAGACCGAGGCGTTGCTGATCTTGCGCGCGCAATACCGCCAACGGCGCTACCACCGGGCAACGATTGATGTGAATGAGCTTGAGCGGCACCGGCAACTCACCTTCGGCCAACTCATCGCGGCGGGTATATAGACGCTGGCGCAGGGTTTGCGCGTCGAGCTCCAGCAGCCCCTGCGGATCGAGATGCAAATCACAGACAACCAAGGCGTTGCGGTTCTTCGGGTGCCAGGCCAGCGGCAGGACCACGCCGACATAACTGCGTGCCGCCGAGAAACGCCCGGACACATGCACCAGCGGTTGCAACAGGCGAATCTGATCCATGACTTTCTGTTTGCTGCGCAACTGGAACAGCCACTCGTAGAGTTTCGGTTGTTTCTCACGAATCAGTCGCGCCAACGCGATCGTAGCGCGCACATCCGACAGCGCTTCGTGAGCGTGTCCGTGATCGATATTGTTGGCTGCCGTGAGGCGTTCGAGCTTGAGCGTGACCCGGCCCTCGTCATCGGTCGGCCAGACCAGACCGTCAGGACGCAATGCGTAGGCGGCGCGCACCACATCAATCAGATCCCAGCGACTGTTGCCGCCCTGCCATTCCCGGGCATAGGGGTCGAAGAAATTGCGATACAGGCTGTAGCGAGTCATCTCGTCGTCGAAGCGCAAGGTGTTGTAGCCGGCGCCACAGGTACCCGGTGCGGCCAGTTGCGCATGCACACGGGTCATGAAATCGGCTTCGCTCAAACCTTTCTCGGCAAGCTGAGCGGGCGTGATTCCGGTGATTGCGCACGCCGCCGGATGCGGCAGGATGTCTTCGCTGGGCTGGCAATAGAGATTGACCGGCTCATCGATTTCATTGAGCGCATGGTCGGTGCGAATCCCGGCCACTTGCAGCGGACGGTCATTGCGCGGATTGATGCCAGTGGTTTCGTAGTCGTACCAGAAGATTGAAGTCACGGGCGAATCCTGAACAGAAGATCGGCGAAGTCTAGGCTTTACGGGGATGCAAGGGCCAGTCTCGTAGCCCTCGAACAGCAATTTCTCCAGATTCCTACAGCTCAAATGCATTTCCATTGTGGGAGCGAGCCTGCTCGCGAAGGCTTTCTGTCAGTTGCACTTGGGCTGACTGCCCCACCTCATTCGCGAGCAGGCTCGCTCCCACACCCGAGAGGCTGCTAGCATCAGGCGCACTTGCATCCCGGACAGGCGAACATCAGGTAGCCCATGCTCGAACCCACAGCACCGCCAAGGAAAGCACCGCTGGATACGCGGCATCAGGTCGAAACGCCGGAAGGCATCGATCTGCCGTTGCGCCCTTCCGGGTTGATGGTGCGCGCCGTGGCATTTGCCATCGATCTAGGGATCCGCGGCCTGATTCTGGGCGTGCTGTTTATCGCACTGGCATTTCTCGGCAAGCTGGGCATGGGCCTCGGCTCTTTGCTGCTGTTTGCCATCAGCTGGTGGTACATGGTGTTGTTCGAGGTGCTGCGTCAGGGCCGCTCGCCGGGTAAACAATGGCTGGGCTTGCGCGTTGTGCACGACGACGGCACGCCGATCGGCTGGTCGGCCTCATTGCTGCGCAACCTGCTGCGCTTCGTCGATCTGCTGCCCTTCGGCTATTTCCTCGGTGCGCTCAGTTGCCTGCAACACCCGACCTTCAAACGCTTGGGCGATATTGCTGCCGGCACACTGGTGGTTTACAGCGAGCGGCCGCTGAGCCGTCCGCAATTGCCTGACGCTGAACCTCGTCGCAGCCCCGTCCCTCTCACGCTCAGCGAACAGCGCGCGGTGCTCGGTTTCGCCGAACGTCAGGCGCAGCTGTCGCCGGCCCGGGTCAATGAGCTGGCAGCATTGCTGGCTCAGCCGCTGCA
>Ga0182006_1001928_pt1 | contig 11778 bp, 12 predicted proteins | sample Sormic07211104_1_FD_123022 | JGI IMG/M metagenome (GOLD analysis project Ga0182006, IMG submission 123022) | Rhizosphere microbial communities from Sorghum bicolor, Mead, Nebraska, USA - 072115-104_1 MetaG | ecosystem: Host-associated > Plants > Roots > Rhizosphere | place: USA: Nebraska...
GCGCTCGACGATGCGGTGGGCGTAATAGATTGCGGCAGGCATCAGTTCCGGGGTTTCATTGCAGGCGTAGCCGAACATCAGGCCCTGATCGCCGGCACCTTGCTCCAGATCAACGCCACGGCCTTCGTCCACGCCCTGAGCGATGTCGGGAGATTGCTTGTCGTAGGCCACCAGCACGGCGCAGCTCTTGTAGTCGATGCCGAAGTCGGCGTTGTCGTAGCCGATGCGCTTGATGGTTTCGCGGGCCACATCGATGTAGTCGACGTTGGCACGGGTGGTGATTTCACCGGCCAAGACCACCAGACCGGTGTTGCACAAGGTTTCGGCAGCGACGCGGGAATGCGGATCCTGGGTGAAAATGGCATCCAGGATGGCGTCCGAGATCTGGTCGGCAACCTTGTCGGGATGGCCTTCGGAGACGGATTCGGAAGTGAAGAGATATTCGTTGGACATGCAAGCCTCTGACTGAAAACGATTTACCAATGTCGCGGCCCATCGTTAGTCGTGCCTGCGACGCTTTAGCGATATTTGTACCCCGTCTCGCAAGTTGTCATTAACTCGACGGCTTGTGCTATTTTACGCGTCTTGCATTTTTCTGCAATTTGACGGCGGAGCAACTCCGCCTTTTTGTTATCGGCAAGTATGCTTGTTTCTTTATTCCGCCTGCTCTCTTTCCTGCCGCTGCCGGCCTTGCATGCCCTCGGCGTGGTGGTGGGCTGGCTGGTTTTCCTGCTCTCGCCCGCCTATCGCCGCCGCCTGACTGACAACATCACCCTGGCCGGCCATCGCGGCAGCCTGTGGAAATCGGTCGGGGAAGCCGGCAAGGGCATGTTCGAGCTACCCTTCATCTGGTGCGCCCGCCCGGAACGGGTGTTGCGCACGGCGCGCATCGTCAACTGGGATCTGGTCCAGCAGGCACTGGACGCCAAGGCCGGCATCGTCTTCCTCACTCCGCACCTGGGCTGTTTCGAGATTTCGGCGCAGTCGGTGGCGCGCCATCACAGCCTGAGCGTGCTGTACCGCCCACCGCGCAAGGCCGCACTCAAGCCGCTCATCGAGGGTGCCCGCGCCCGCGCCAACCTGCACCTGGCACCGGCCAACCTGTCCGGCGTGCGTATCCTGCTCAAGGCCTTGAAGAATGGCCAGGCCATCGGCCTGCTGCCGGACCAGGTGCCGCAGAATGGCGAAGGCGTGTGGGCCAATTTCTTCGGCAAGCCGGCCTACACCATGACCCTGCCAGCCAAGCTGCAACAGATGAGCGGCGCGCCCATCATCCTGGCCTATGCCGAGCGCCTGTCCTGGGGACGCGGCTACGCCATCCATTTCGTGGCCTTTGAAGGTGAACTGGGCGAAACGCCCGAGCAACAGGCCCGTGCCATCAACGCCGCCATGGAAAAGCTGATCGCCCGCTGCCCGGCGCAATACATCTGGAGCTACAACCGCTACAAGACGCCCCCGGGCGTGACCCCGCCGGGAGCCGCTCAATGAGAGCCCTGATCGGGCTGATGTGGCTGCTGCACTGGTTGCCGCTGCCCATTCTGGGACGGCTGGGCGAGGCGCTGGGCTGGCTGCTCTATATCTACATGCGCCCGCGCCGCCGGATCACCCTGATCAACCTGCGGCTGTGCTTTCCCGAGAAATCGGAAGAGGAACGCCGCCTCATCGCCCGCCGCCACTTCCAGGCCTACGCCCGCAGCGCCCTGGAGCGCGGCATCCTGTGGTGGGCCCCGGAGTCCCGCCTGAAGCGCCTGATCCAGGTCGAGCCCGGCATTCCCTTCGAGACGCTCGACAAGGGTCCGACCATCCTGCTGTGCCCGCATTTCGTCTGCCTGGAGATTCCCGGCATCGCGCTGGTGCTCAACTCGGACTACTCGGTCTGCACCATCTACTCCCGCCAGCAGAACGAAGTGGTGGACCAGGCCCTGCTCAAGGGACGCTCGCGCTTCCGCCCGGTGACCCTGCTGGCGCGCGAGAAAGGGGTCAAACCCATCATTCGCGCCATGCGCGAGGGCCTGCCCTTCATCATGCTGCCGGATATGGATTTCGGCACCCGCGATGCCGAGTTCGTCCCCTTCTTCGGCGTGCCGGCCGCTACGCTCACCGCCACCGCCCGCATCGCGGCGGCCACCGGCGCGTCGGTGGTGCCGGTGATCACCACCTTCCTGCCCGGCTATCGCGGCTGGAAGACCACTTTCTATCCGGCCTGGGAAAACTATCCGGGCGACGATATCGTGGCCGCCACCCGCCGCATGAATGCCTTCATCGAAGAACGCGTGCTGGAAGCCCCGGCCGAATATTTCTGGGCGCACAAGCGTTTCAAGAACCGGCCCCCGGGCGAGCCCGACGTCTACCGCAAGGGCCAGCACTAGGCCCTGATCTCCCTCCCTGCGCCCTGTGAATCGGGCGCGGCGTACTTATAATGATGTGATGAAAATCAAATTTACCAAGATGCATGGTGCCGGCAACGACTTCGTCGTGCTTGATGCCGTGAACCAGGCCATTTCGCTCACCCCAGCCCAGTGGCAGTTCATCGCCGACCGCCGCTTCGGCATCGGGGCCGACCAGATGCTTGTGGTGGAAAAGGCGCAAGCCCCTGGCGTGGATTTCCGTTATCGCATCTACAACGCCGATGGCGGCGAGGTGGAGCAATGTGGCAACGGCGCGCGCGCCTTCGTGCGTTTCGTCACCGAAAAGGGCCTGACCGACAAGCGGGCGATCCGGGTGGAAACCATGTCCGGCGTAATCGAACCGCGCCTGGAAGCAGACGGCCAGATCACCGTGGACATGGGCGCGCCCATCCTCACGCCGGCCGACGTCCCCTTCGACAGCCGCGGCCTGCAACACCGCACCGAAGCCGAGGACACGCTGTGGCCGCTGGACGTGGCCGGCAAGACCACCTGGATCTCGGTGGTGTCGATGGGCAACCCGCATGCGGTGCAAGTGGTGGAGGACAGCGAAGCGGCCCCGGTCCTGGTGGACGGACCGCTGATCGAGCACCATGAACGTTTTCCCAGGCGCGTCAACGCGGGCTTCATGCAGGTGGTGGATCGCCATCACATCAATCTGCGCGTCTACGAACGCGGTGCAGGAGAAACCCTGGCCTGCGGCACCGGCGCCTGTGCCGCGGTCGTCGCGGGTATCCGCCGTGGCCTGCTGGATTCGCCGGTAGCGGTCCAGACCCACGGCGGCGTGCTCAACATCGCCTGGGCCGGCCCGGGCGAACCGGTGATGATGACTGGCCCCGCGGTGACGGTGTTTGAAGGCGAAATCGAACTGCCTGATTCGCTTTGATCCCGGACCGACAGCAGATATAACAAAGCGGCTTGCTGAGGCATCAGCAAGCCGCTTTTCATTTGCGCTGCAAGACTTGCGCTGAACAGTGGCTTCAGGTTCTGTCAGGCCGCCAGATCCTGGGTCTCGGTTTCCTCGTCTTCCTGCGACTGGGGCAGCACGGTCTTCAGACGGTACAGACGCTGGCGGTAATTGCCTTCCGGCCCGCTGGGACCGCAGTCCATGTCTTCGAAGAGCCGTCCGATACGGTTGAGCGTACCACGCTGCTCGCCGGTCTCCACCATGATGAGCCGCCGCTTGCTGCGCGCGTACTGGCTGCGGATGTCGATCATCAGGCAATGTCCGCAATCCGCCTGCTTCAGGTCGATCAACAGGGCTTCGGGCCGGGTCAGGCCAAACAGCATGGCCAGCTCGATGCGGGCGGCCAGGAAGGGATGGGCATTGACCTGCTCGCGGCTCATCTGTGCGCGGGCCTGCACGGCCCAGGCGGCAGATTGCGGACGATCCGCCACCTTGTCGAGCAAGGCTTGCGCCTGTTGCGCACCCTGGCTTGCCGCCTTTTGCAACCAGTACAGCGCACGCACGTCATTGGCGGGATCGTCACGCCGGTTGCGCCACGCGCCCACGCCGCATTCCAGCTGCGCCTCCACATGACCCATCTCGGCGGCACGCTCCAAATAATGCTGCACATCGGCAAGGTTGCGCTGTGAAAATTCCGGCTTCAAATAGATACGGGAAAGAACAAACCAGGCCGCTGCCATCCCCTGCTCGCCCGCCAGGGTCAGCCAGCGGATGGCCTTCTTGTAATTGGCCGAGCCTTGTCCGGCAAATCGGCGCTCACCCGAGGCATCTACCCGCCCATACAACAGGCCCAGGGCCAGTTGCGCATCCCGGTCGCAGGCCAGGGCCGCCAGTTCCAGCAGTTGCTGGGCCTGCAGGAGATCAGGGCGCTTGTCGGACTGGTGCACTTCGGCCAGGCGGCGCAGCAACTGGATGTTCTGCGCACCGAGCGCTGCAGCCAGCGCCTCCGAAGGAGCATTGAGCTGCGCCACTTGCTGTTCATGCTGGCGCAACAGGGCATCGGCCAGGGGCTGGGCGCGCTGGCGGAAGGCCACAAAGTCGGACTGCTGCCAGGCGCTGTCGGCCAGCGCATGCTGGGCCTGCTCGATGCCGGCATCGGCGGCTTTCTGCGTCCACTGCTGCAATTGCTCGGGCCTGACCGCCGCCGCCGCTGACGCCACATCGGCTGCGGCCTCTGACGATACTGCTGCCGGGGCCAGCATGCGTTCACCCTGACGTGCCAGCAGCCACTGGGCATCCGGATCGCCCTCCGCTGCCACCGTTTCCAGCGCGCGCAGCGCGCGGCTCTTCTGCTCGGGACTGGCCGCCGCCACGCCGGCAGGGTGTTCCAGGACCAGGCGCGCCAAGGTCAGACCAGCGCGCGTGGCCCCCGCCTCGAAGGCGCGCTCGTACCATTGCGCAGCTTCGTGCGGCTTGCCCAGCTGGCTCACAACTTCATAGGGGATATGCCGGGCAATGAGCATCCAGGCATCGGCCAAGCCCTGGCGGGCAGCCCGCTCCAGCCAGTGCCATGCGGTGCCCGGACTTTGCGGCAAACCATTGCCGCCAAACAGGTAGCGCTGGCCCAGGTTCAGTTGCGCCTGGGCATCTCCGGCACGTGCTGCCCGGATGATTGCTAGATCTTCGCGATTGGCCATCCAGCCTCCACATCAGGTCAGAAAGCCAAAATTATGCCGCACAATCGATATTTTTTTAAAATTCCCTGGAAAAGTATCCAAATGCATCGTTTTAACAACAAACTTGTTGACGAGACGGGGCGGATCAAGTTTTGCGCGGCCATGCCGTTAATGAGTGACACCCTGCAAGCCAAAATTTGCCTGTCATGCATTGACGGGCAGGAAAGCGTTTGAAAAAAACAACACTCCATCCGTGGATTGACGCTTTCAACCAAAATTCCTCCCTCCACGCGACCAATCTGCGGCCACGCCAAATGAGAACCCTTAATGTCTCACCATCCGACCAGAAGTACGGATCCTCAAGACTATTTTTATAGAAGGATGTCAAATGAAAAAATCTCTGCTGGCACTGGCCGTCCTCGGCGCGTTCGCAGGTGCTGCTCAAGCACAAAGCTCCGTTACTATCTACGGTATCGTTGATACCGGTCTGGTTTACACCAGCAAGGCTGTCAACACTGGCAACGCCAGCACCGGCAGCAAGTTCGGTCTGAACTCCGGCATCATCCAAGGTTCGCGTATCGGCTTCAAGGGCGTTGAAGATCTGGGCGGCGGCCTGTCGGCTGTGTTCCAACTGGAAACCGGCTTCAACAACGACAACGGCGCTCTGAACGGCCAAGATCCGAACACCACCAACCTGTTCCGTCGCAAGTCGGTCGTTGGTCTGTCGGGTGGCTTCGGCACCGTGCTGGTTGGCCGTCAAACCGACTTCGCTGACACCATCTCCGCTTACACCTCCGTGAACGATTTCGGTGGCGTGACCGGCGCTGTTGGCCACAACCTGAACCGCCTGGAAGGTACCCGTACCAACAACTCCATCAGCTACACCACCGCCAACCTGAGCGGCTTCACTGGTAACCTGATCTACGGCTTCGGCGAAACCGCTGGCCAAACCTCCGCTGGCCAATCCTTCGGCATCGGCGGCAAGTACGACAACGGTCCTCTGGGTCTGGGCATCAACTACTACCAGTCCAAGCAAGGCGCAACTCCTTCGGACACCAGCCTGCTGTCGACCGCTAACGCGACCGTCGCTGGCAACAGCGCCTACAAGGGCCTGAACGTCGTGGCTTCGTACCAGTTCGGTCCGGCCCGCGTGTACGGTAACTACTCGCGCGTCAAGCAAGACCTGAACACCGGTTCGCCGACCGCCGTTGCTGCCAAGACTCTGGGTGCTGCCAACAAGGCCGACATCTATGAACTGGGTACCGCTTACTCCCTGAGCCCGTCCCTGAAGCTGCTGGGCGCAGTGACCCACACCCGTGCTGACTTCAACTCGTCCTCCAAGGGCAAGCTGACCCAAATCAGCCTGGGCACCGACTACTGGCTGTCCAAGCGTACCGACCTGTACGCATTCGTGGCTAACATCCGCGCAACCGACATGGCCAACACCGGCGTGTTCGGCGATGCAACCGGTACCGCCGCCATTGGCAACGCCAGCGACAGCCAAACCGCTGTTGCAGTTGGTATCCGTCACAAGTTCTAATTCAAGGACCTGAAACCGGTGTGAACACATCGGTTTGAACCTGAGTCGTACCGGAAGAGGCCTGCATGAGCAATCATGCAGGCCTCTTTTTTTTTGCCCTCATCCGCTGCCATCGCCCCGTCCAACTACCCTGAACGGCGCCGATGATTGTCAGTGTGTCCGATAGCGAGGATAATCTCGCGATACTTCCGGTGCGCCCCTCCCCGCGCGCCACCGGCACTCCAACACAGACCCCGCGACGATGACCACCGAACTGGATTCCAGCCTGATTGCCGACTACCTGCTCGACCACCCTCATTTCTTCGAGGAGCACGCCGAACTGCTTTCGACGGTCAAGCTCACCAGCCCGGTCATGGGCCGCGCCGTGTCGCTGCAGGAACGCCAGATGGAAATCCTGCGCGAGAAGATCCGCGTACAGGAACTGCGCATGGCCGATCTCATGCGTATCGCCCAGGAAAACGACGAGATCACCAGCAAGTTCCAGGCATGGAGCCGCGCCCTGCTGCTCACGCGCGATGTCGACGACCTGCCGCGCGTACTGGTGGACCGCCTGCAGGAGATCTTCCACGTGCCGCAAGTGACGGTCCGCCTGTGGAACCTGGGCCCGGCCCACGCCGGCAACTGGGCCACGCAGGAAGTCTCGGACGACGCCCGCATCTTCGCCAATGGCCTGTCGGCCCCGTTCTGCGGCCCCAACAAGGAGTTCGAAGCCGCGACCTGGCTGGACGATGCCGCCTCCGTGAAGTCGGTCGCCATGCTGCCGCTGCGCGTCGGTGCGGCACCTGAAGCCTTCGGCTTGCTGGTGCTGGGATCGCCCGATCCGAATCGCTTCACTGCCGACATGGGCACCGATTTCCTGACCCGCATCGGCGAAACCGGCAGCGCCGCCCTGGCCTGCCTGCTGCGCTGAGCGCGGCCGAGCGCGTCCCACCGGGAGTCATGCCATGGATGGCCCAACCTCCCCGGCTTCTTCCCTGATCGGACAGTATCTTTCCTTCCTGCGCAGCCAGCGCAAGCTGTCGCCGCACACGCTGGACAGCTATGCGCGCGACCTGCAGGAGCTGCGCGCCCTGCTGGCCCCCGCCGATCAACCGCAAGAGGCCGAACCCGCGCTGCAGCGCGTGACCCAGGCCCAGATCCGCAAATGCGCTGCGCGCCTGCATGCGCGCGGGCTGAATGCACGCTCCATCTCGCGCAAGCTGTCGGCCTGGCGCGGCCTGTTCGCCTGGCTGGCCGTGGAACAGGCGATGCCTGCCAACCCGGTCGACGGCGTCAAGCCGCCCAAGAAGAGCAAACCCCTGCCCAAGGCTCTGCCGGCCGACGAAGCCATCCGCCTGGTCTCCCAGGCCGATCCGGCGCGCGACCCCGATTCCACCCTGGCGGCCTGCAACCGGGCCATGTTCGAACTGCTGTATTCGAGTGGGCTGCGGGTCTCTGAACTGGCCGGCATTGATGTGAAAGACGTACGCGAAGGCCCTTACGAATCAGCAGGCTGGATCGATCTGGAAGAAGCGGAAGTCACCGTGACCGGCAAGGGCGGCAAGAAGCGCAAGGTCCCGGTCGGGCAGGCCGCGCTGCAGGCGATCCGCGACTGGCTGCCCCTGCGCGCCAGTCTGGTCAAGGCCGATGGCGGCATGGATGGCCATGCGCTGTTTCTCAACGAACGTGGCGCGCGCATGTCGCCCCGGGTCACGCAGCTGCGCCTGAAAGCGCATGGCAAGAGTGTGGAGATGCCGGCCGACGTCCATCCGCACATGCTGCGGCATTCCTTCGCCTCGCATGTACTGCAGAGTTCGGGGGACTTGCGGGCGGTACAGGAAATGCTGGGCCACGCTTCCATCACCGCCACCCAGGTCTACACCGCACTGGACTTCCAGCGCCTGGCCCAGGTCTACGACCAGGCCCATCCGCGCGCCCGCAAGGGCGGCGGGAAATAGTCACTGACGAGCCACAGTCCAGCCGCCGGCCGCGCCGCCGCGAGCGCCGGGCCGTGATCGGCTAAAATGGAGGCTTCCGCACGCCACGTGCTACCGAATCCTTTCGCCAGTCCTGCTGGCCCAGCACACTCGCCCATGCCGACCATGAAAGCCAAAGCCGCCGACTCCTCTCCCGCCAGCACCGCCGCCCAGGCTGCGACGGTGACCGCGCTGGCCGAGGCGCAGCTGCGCGAGGCCGGCGTGCGCGTGACGCAAGCCCGGGTCAACGTCCTGGGGGCGCTGCTGGAAACCCGCAGCGCCGCCTCCCATCAGGATATCCAGGATCGCTTTGCCGACATGGACCGGGTCACCCTCTACCGTGCCCTGGATTGCCTGACCGAAGCCGGCCTGGCACACAAGATCTCCAGCGACGACCGCATCTTCCGCTACAGCGCTGGTGCCGATCACGCTGAACACGGGCTGCACGACCATGCGCAGGGCAAGCAGCACCAGCACGGCCACTTCAAGTGCACCCGCTGCAACCGCGTGTTCTGCCTGGATGCCAGCGATGGCACCGACTTCCTGGCCACCGTGCTGCCCGATGCCGACCATCACCGCTCCACCGCCGCGCAACTGCAGTCGGCCTTGCGCAAGACCCTGGGCAAGGGCTTCCAGAGTCACGAAGTGGAACTGACCATCAAAGGCTGGTGCGCCGACTGCGCCGACTGACTTTTTGACACATCCCTTCAGGTCAGCGCGCAGCACCCAGCGCCGCGAGCCGTCGCGGCAGCTGCCGCACTGAACGAACCTTCACATCGACAAAACCCGGCAGGCGACTGAGCGCACGCTGGCCTCCCATGTGCCCGAGCAGGGCCTGGCTGCCGCGCAGGTACTGGGTGACCCATGCCGTGCGCACGCCCAACTCGCGGGCGCTCTTGAGGTTATCCACCGTATCCTCGACTAGGATGCAGCGCCGTGGGGCCACCTTGTGGCGCGCCAACAGCTTGCGCAGCATGATGCGCGAAGGCTTGGGGCGCAGCTGGCGATGCACGTGCATGGATTCGATGGAAATGTGATGCGAAAAATGGCGATGCAGCCCCAGGTGCCGCACCAGCTCGCGCGAATAGCGGCGCGGCGCATTGGTCAGCAGGATCTTCTGCCCCGGCAACTGCGAGAGCCAGCGGCCGATGCCGCGCTCGGCGCGCACCATGCCCGGGAGGTCGTCGAACAGATGCGCTTCATGCAGGAATTCATCCACTCCCAGTCCATGATGCCGCACCAGCCCCAGCAGGGTTGCGCCGTAGAGCTTCCAGTAATGCCGCCGCAGGTAATTGACCGCGGCTTCGTCGCTGGGCTGGCCATCGTTGTCCAGCACGCGCTTGATGATGCGATTCATGTTGGTGTTGATGGCGGGGAAGATCGCGTGCGAGGCGTTGTGCAGGGTATTGTCGAGATCGAACAGCCAGAGCGGTGTAGTATTGGACGCCATAAAAAGACCGGCGCGCCGCCGTCGCCGGGGCGCACCTTCAGCAAGCTAGGAAAGAAAGGCCAGCAGTGACCGGATTGATGCAACGCTTGATTATAGTGAGTTTGACCTGGCTGTCCTGCCTGAACTTGCTCTCCCCGGCCCGCGCCGCGACGCCAGCCGATGCAGCTCCGGCCGCCCCGCCGCGCGGCGCGCTCTACCAGGTCTCCGATGGCCGCCATACGCTGCTGCTGTTTGGCACCATCCACGTCGGCGCACCCGATTTCTATCCGCTGGAACCGAAACTTCAGCAAGCCCTGGCCGCCGCACCCACGCTGGCGCTGGAACTGGATCCGCAGAACGCCGCCGCCATGCAGAGCGCCGTGCAACGCTATGCGGTCTATCCTGCCGGTCAACAACTGCTGGACCAACTCGACCCTGCGCTGCGCGAACGGACCCGGACCACGCTGCAGCGTTTCGGCATGACGCCGGACAACGTACAGCAACTTCGTCCCTGGATGCTGGCCATGGCCCTGACCGTGCAGGAATATGTGCGCCACGGCTATCGCACCGACCTGGCCGTCGACAGCCACCTGGCTGAGAGCGTGCGCGCACATGGTGGCAGGGTGATCGAACTGGAAAGCGCCGACCGCCAGCTGGGCCTGTTCAGCAAGCTGACGCCGGCGCAGCAGGCGCAATTCCTGTCCGATACCCTGCAGGAGCTGGACGATGCCGACCTTGCCCGCAAGCTCGATCGCCTGGTGGCGGCCTGGCGCAGGGCCGACAGTGCCGACTTCGGTGCCGCCTTGCAGGAGATGCAGCAGGATGACAGTTTCGCCAGCCGCTTTGCGGTGCAAACCCTGCTGCGTGAGCGCAATCCTGGCCTGGCGGCGGGCATTGCCGGACTGCTGCGCCAACAGGACAAGGCCGTGGCGGCTATCGGGATCCTGCATCTGGTCGGGCCGGACAGCGTGCCGGTGCTGCTGGGCAAGCAAGGCCTGCAGGTCAGACAGCTCTATTGACCCGGTCGGTCCACGATATCCGGAAACAAAACAGGGATGAGCACACTCATCCCCGTCCATCTCACCAGCGTCAGAAAGCGGCTTACTTCGCCGCCTTGATTTCCGCCATGAAGTCCTGCTGGATCTGCTGCATCCTGGGCTGCATCGCGATGAGCGATTGCTGCATCAGGTCCATGTTCCGCTGCATCAACACTGGCAACTTGTGGATCATGGCCTGTCCGGCCGGGGTCCGGTAGAAGTCGAGCATGCCCTGCATCTCTTCCTCCGTGAAGGTCTCACGGTAGAGGCGTATATAGGTCGGCTCCATCTTCTCCCAGTTGATGCTTTCCCTGATGAGGTTGAGCATGCGGAATTTCATCTTGTCCATTGCCTGCTGCTGGGCCGGAGTGGGCTTGTGGCCCGCGAGCGCTGCCGTCATGACCTGATCCATACGCGCTGCCTGCTGGTCCATCATGCCGTCGACGAGCTGACGCATCCGGGTCAATTCCATGATCTGGCGAACGGTGTCCTCGCTGGCGGGTGCCGCCATTGCAGGTGCCGAGATGGCAGACAGGGCAGCCAAGGCCGACAACGCGACGGCCAGCAGGATACGGCGGTGATGCATCATGGTTTCTCCAGTCGATGAGGAAGGCAAACAAAAAAGGATGGGGGCACCATCCTTTTGGGGTTCATGGCGATCTGCGCCGTCTTGATGTTGAAACTTGAATCGCGTGTGGATCAGTGCGAACGGATCATGGTCCCGAAGGCCTGCTCGGTCAGCACTTCCAGCAGCAGCGAGTGTTCAATACGGCCATCGATGATGTGCACCGTGTTCACGCCCGACTTGGCCGCATCCAGCGCCGAGGAA